>Ga0247824_10001842_pt1 | contig 11769 bp, 13 predicted proteins | sample 13C_PalmiticAcid_FD_194412 | JGI IMG/M metagenome (GOLD analysis project Ga0247824, IMG submission 194412) | Soil microbial communities from agricultural site in Penn Yan, New York, United States - 13C_PalmiticAcid_Day48 | ecosystem: Environmental > Terrestrial > Soil > Agricultural land...
GGCAACCTTCTCAACCCTGTTCCTGTACGTACCTGTACCCATCGCGCACCCGGAGCCAATCGAGCCTGCGTCAGAGTGTCAGGTGCATCACGAGCTCTGGTTGGTCAATTGCTGAGAGAGCTTCCTGGACTGGCGCACACACATTGATACATTGGCAAGAAAAGCGTCATAGTATATAGTTGTCTAGACTCACTCGGGCCCCTGGACACAATCCAGCCGCCTGTCTTCCGGCGGCTTCTCCACCATAGCTGGCGTAACAGACTCCCCTCCAAGAGCCTAGAGAGACTGCATGCTCCACCCCAGCAGTGCCTTCCAGAAGAAAAGAGCGCACTGGGCATGACACAAACAATTACAATTATCTGCATCGACAGTCTGGCTCGGCGTAATCCACTGCGCCTTCTTATACCGAGATCAACTCAGCTCGTCTTGGCCATGTACAATATCTCCTGTGTCTGTAGACACTCAGCCCTGTGAGTCCCACTCGTACCTTGCGACAAGTAAACCGTTTGGGCATATCTCCGCTTTAACGACACACAAGCACCCATTCGTTTCGTTTCGATTAGTCAAGGGACGAAGAAAAGGCGCACCAATTGTGATGAAGACAAAAGATGTGCCGTTGCCATTGAAACTGATTGACATTCGGTGGATGAACAATCGTCTCCCACCAAGGTTTAATTGTCGCGACACACCGTATTACCAGAGTCATGGAGTAAACGTCAGGTTTGCTAAGCATTGAAAAGTTTTGCCCCTGCCCTCTTCTCCTCCATACCCTACCCACACTCCAGGGCGTCTAGATCCAAGAGCAGGAAGAATAGAGCCCCCTCAAAATAGATGCTTCTAACATGATCTACAAAATCTGATCTTCAGCGCCAATGGCAGTGTCATTCCTTGTTTCCCTTGCCCTGTCCATAAACATACGAAGGTCCTTTGGCCGTTGGCCGTTGCCCTTTGCCTTTTAGCCTCCGCTCTGTGGTCTGTTCTCAGTGTCTCGACCATTCATACATTCATATAACTCGACCTGTCTGAGCAGTGCGCGAAATTGAGCGTCCTTGCTCACAGGAAACATCATCACCCCCAGATTTATCCACCTGGTCATGTTCCTCCAGTGACCCTCTACCAAATGCAAGTGGGTCAGATGTTCTCGTCACATCTCTCTCAACAAGATAGGAGCTAGCTTGTTGACATCTTAGGATCATCCATCATTTTCAGATGCGACATTGATACGGTACACCAAGAGTCCACAATCAATCAACGTGTTGTCCTAGCCTTTCAGCTCAAAGACTCCAAACCTCAATCGCACTTGCTCCTGTAGTGCTCAATGTCTGGTCAATAGACTGCGAATGGCACGAACCAACACCCTCTCTTCCATTGCAGCAGCGCTCTTTGGGCAATTTGGAAACTTTGAGCTATAAAAGTAATGAAAGAGGTCGATATGCCTTGCTGAGCCCATTCTGAATCTACCTTTTTTTTTCATGAGGGACTTTACGTTGAGAGGGTCAAGGCCTTGTGTTCGAAGAACGCATTTGTTAGTTCAGGGTTTGCCAATTAGGGTTTTAGGGTTGCTACCACAATCAAACCGCGTGAATTACCTCTGCGAGCCTTGTCCTCTTCGCCTTCGCCCAACCTGTTGCTCATTTGTGCCATCGAATACGAGTGGGTCCTCAAGAGACTGGTGTATCGGCAAAGGAGTGTACACAGAACAAGTATCCTTTGCTATTCGGATGGTGTTGCTATGAGGGGACAGTTCCAGTTGAACCACCACCTAGCTTTCATTGCGTCGCCTCTATACTCTAAACCGCGAATCTCGCTCAACATGGGCCATTGCTCCGCCATCCATTGTGCCTCCTTCTTACCGATCCTTGTCGCCATCAAACTAACACTTGGCACATGCAATCGTTTCAATACTTCCAATTGATCTAGCCCGCTCTCGAGCGACATCTCCGGGCATTCATACTGAATCGCGACGGTACTCCTCTGCAAAGCAAATAGCATAACTTCCCAGACGTAACTCCTCCAAGTTGACGAATCTGGAGAGACGTTCATATACTAGACGTTGGATCATCCGACCGTAATGATCATGGGTGACATCTGGACGTGGGATGCCCAAGATTTTGATGCTGAGTTTCCTGAGTGAGTAATCACATAGCCATGGCGTGAGGGATCCTGACAATGGATCTTGGTGGATCCATTCCTTGGCACCAATTGAGTTGAGCAGTCCTCTAGCGCCATTCGTCGCAAGTGACCGTAATCTGGGGAATGAGGTAAGGAATGGCTTCAGTGCAGTGTTTTCCTGGAGGTACACATTCAGCATCCGGAAGTTCTCAAGCGTTGAAGTGTGCCTGGACAGAGCTTCCCATGATCGTTCGCCAAAGTAGAAATGACCCATTATTTTAACAGATCTCCACCCCCGTCGAGATGCGGAGAGTAGACGAGCCAGGTCTTCGTCTTCCAGTTCGCCGTCATTAACGAATGGTTGAATAGTGATGACATTGAGGTCCGGAAGACAGGTTTCCATGATGGTTGGCAAGCGTCGAAAGCACCATTCCCCTGAGCCCAGAGCAGTACATCGATTGATGTCCAAAACGGTCAGGTTGTTCTCGACACGATGTGTTCGTGATCTTCCTCTGGAAGGAGTCCTGACGGAGAGAGGTCGTCTTCAAGCATTTCTATCCAGCGGGTTCCAAGGTGACGTATCGAAAGACCATACTTGATCAGCGACGACTGTTGGACCCCCGATGAGTGACCACAGACTCTGCGATGGTCGTCAACAATCATCGTAGCAAGACGCTTGGATTCAGAGAGCGATGAAAGATTGTGCCAAAGGAATGGGATAACGGCATGGTACCACTTCTTGCTCGCACGCGCCCACTGCACCAGATCTTTCCTACTCAAGTGAGAGAGTGTAGAGCTCCGGAAGGTTGAACACTGTCACGAGAAGCCTGTGAGTGCTGAAGCCGTCTAGGCCAGCGAGCAGCGCATTTAGCCCTAGGAGGTCAAACATGGTCGAGAATGAGTGGAATGAGGGAAAGTAAAGCGATGAGGAGAGAAAGTGATGAGGCGTTGCGAGCGACACAACACTGAACGCCCTTCACTTCACCATGTCATTGGGGTTCTGGGGGACTGCGCCGCCGCGGTGTCCACCGCGCTCTTGAATCGAGCAGTTGCTCGCGAGTACCATCAGTATGCTATAATCAGAGTGTGCCTTTACTCTTTCTTGGACACCTGTGGTGTTGCTACACGAGGACAGTTCTTTTTGAACCACTGTCTAGCCCTCCAAGCGTTGGCTCCACTCTCTAAACCGCGGATCTCATGCAACTCGGGCCATTGCTCTGCCATCCATTGCGCCTCCCTCTGACCAATCCTTGTCGCCATCAAACTGATGTTCAGCACTTGTAGTCGCTTCAATCCCTCCAGTCGATCCAGCCCACTCTCAAGCGACATTTCCAGACATTCGTACTGATGGTTCTTGACTTTCTTCGAGTACATTCGGGGATCCTCGGAATAATGGGAGTTGCTTCCTAGCCACAGGACCTCCAGATTGACAAATCTTGCAAGACGTTCATATACCTGGTGCTGGATCTTCTGGCCTTCTCCAGGGTAGGACTCCTCGACTACAGGATGGGTGATATCTGGACGTGGGATACCACAGATGCTGATCCTGAGATCCGTGAGTGTGTATTCGCATGGCCATGGCGTGAGAGATCCTGACAATGAATCCTGGTGGATCCAGTCAATGGCATCGATGGCGTTGATCTTCAAGTAGTCTTCCCCTGTCTCGGCAAGTGTCACAAACGACTGTAATCTTGGGAATGAAGTGAAGAATGGCCTTAGGCCAACACCATCTTGGTAGTACCGTTTCACCATTGTGAAGTTCTCAAGCGTTGAAGTGTGTCGAGACAGAGCCCCCCATGATTGTTCGCCAAATTCAACATATCCCTTGATACTGACAGATCTCCATCCTTGTTGGGATATAGAGAGCAGTCGAGCGGAGCCTTCATCTTTCACATTGAATCTGGGATAGATTTCTTCAATGCTGAAAGTGTTGAGATTCGGAAAGAAGGTCTCCAGAAAGGTTGCCACGGTGTTTGCCTTCGATTGGTGGATTCCGATCCAACAGGTGATCAAATCCATCACTTCGACCGACTCGCATCTCCTCCAGAAAGCTGATGAAAATGTGTCAAATGAACATTCACCACTTTTCCAAGCCAAACGTCTCAAACTCGAAAGCGGTTCTTGCTCTGTCTCATCAATCTCCACCGCCGGCTGGTACTCGCTGCCATTGTATGGAAGGCAACCAAACTCCAGTGTTTCCAACGTGACGGGGAATCGAGCCGCCATATACATGAATATACATTGGTGAATGCTGCCATGGATCGACAAATGTCGCAGATGTTGGATCGCCGAGTCTGCAATCACTTTAACAGGCTCGTGGAATCTGTAATGGTCGAATGTGAATTCCAATGCGTAGAGGTGGGTGCAATGAGCCATGAAGTGGTGAAAGATACTTTGTGCTGTTGATTGCTGGGGATCGAATAATGGTTCCTCTTCGACCTTCACATACTCGAGTATGAAATCAAACAGAAATGAGTTGAGTGTGGAGTTCTTATTCGAGAGAAGTCCAATCTTTCGAATCAGAGGACAATACTTGGGGAGTGATGACTGACTGCCTTCTGCCTGGACTCTTTCGTAGTCATCAATGACCATCTTGACAAGGCGCTTGTATTGTGATCTAGTGAGTGTCGATAAATCGTCCCAGATATATGGGATGTCCCAATTTAAGTGTGTGCACACTTACTACACACTTAGGTGTGCGACGCGTTGTGGCTGTGTTATGCACACTTAAATAACAAACTTTGGTGTGTCGTCTCTCACATCCATTCATCCACGAGCGAGAGCGAAGAAACTGGGGTGCTTAATCCAACCGTTCTTCTTCCCATTACAGCATAGATGAGCAATATGGGGACTTGAACAGATCAAGGTCACAGGTAAAGTGTCCAGTATCCCAGTATCATGAGTTTGTGAGTCTTCCACTATTAAAACAGGGTAATGTTGCCCCGGATAGGCTTCAGGGATCGGCGGCCACCTGACCATGTCAATGAGTATACCCAGGCGCATCCCAGCTCCCCAGATAGATAGATAGCCAACGTTGTATCATAAACCCCCAGTCGACACTTCCCCCTCGGACCCCTCAGCTTGCCCTTGTCCTTTGTAGTTGTAACTATAGAGATCGCCATGAATACATCATAGACATACATCGGCCGGGAACTCTAGGAATATGGTTACCCGCTCTCACATGGTTACCAAATAAACTTCTTGACTGCCAAGGAATGCTACAGATGTCAAAAATAGTTTGCTGGTATATATACTTAACTATGGTGACTTAGGAAGGTACTTCACTTGAAGCTCTGAGGTTGACAGAGCGGTCCACTATGAGGAGTGGATGAGAGAAGTGGATGAGAGAAGTGATGCGTTTGTGGCGGGCGGCGGAGATGGAGTTGTGGCGGAGATGAAAGAATGGTCCAAAAGGCGGTGGCGTACAAGCTCTCACTCACTCTCTCACTCTCAGCCTCTCTCCCTCACTCTCTCTCTCAGCGTCTCTCCCTCCCTCAACCTCCCTCTCTCCCCACTCGATATCGATCTCGATCTCATTATCACCGTAACTCCAACTGCCGTCCTTTTTAGTAGATACAATCGGCAAAATGTCCAACGTTCCTTCGATATCGTTGTCCATCAACATCTCAGATCCGAGCACCATAGCCCAGAACATATCCCTTCTCCAAGGACAGTCCATGTCTAACCAGAGTCCTCTTCAGGTGGGGACAAACACCCAAACTTTCGGAGTCGACCAGCCAGACAGAGAAAGAAAGCCTCAGAGTCCGGGTCAGCTAGATTCTCAAGTCTTGAGCCAGGGAGAGCCCGCAGAGGTATGACTTTGTATCAGTGAATCGGAACACTCTGTCGCTGTGCTGCTGCATCTCCACTCTCTAATCATAAGCGACATTAAATGTAGGCACGAGAACATGATGTGCCTGACCCCACGCTTCAAAATACAGGCACCAGTAAACCGCAGGGTCCGCGTCATCAGTTTAATCCTCAAGGCATGGACCACGAAAGAGAACAAGAGCATGCAGAGGTAAGACTTTGGATCCCGGGATCAGAACTCTCTGCTGTACAACAACCTCTCCAGACTCTAATCATTATAGCAACATTAAATGTAGGCTCAGGATCAGGAATATGAAGCACCCAACCCCACGCTGCAAACACAATCGCCGACGTTCAAGATAAACCGCAGAGTCCAGGTCGGCTGAATTCTCAAGCCGAAGACCAGGAGAGAGAGCAAGAGCCTGCAGAGGTAAGACTTTTGATTGTTGGATCAGAAAACTCTACCATTGCAAAACAACCACTTCAGACTCTAATTTCAAGCGTCATTACCTGTAGGTTCCAGATCATGATAAACCTGACCCTGCGTTGCCGGATGCAGGCACAAGTGACCTCGGGAAGGTAATTTGCCGCCTCATGAATACCCTTACATGTACATGGTCAGGAACGGATGTACGAATGGGGTGACCCGAAGAGATTCCGATGGGACTGGTGACTTGATCAGCGGCGAGCGACGTCATTCCAGGCAACAACCCCTAACCTTGATTGATCCAACCGCTATCCGACCCATTGATGACCCATTCTGAGTCCAGGAGATGTCACATCTCGTGTACGCACAGCCTAGCTAATCGATCGTACGCTACGTTGCATTTCAGAACGATGATAGGGACATCAGTATACCGGTTCAGAAGTCGAGTCGCAATTTTGTGCACGAATCTACGCCCGAATACCCGAATGGAGATGTTCGTTGGTCTCGACCGTACAGCCCCAAAGACAAGCAGTACGAAAACCTCTCTATTGGGTGGTCGATGGTGATGTATGGGCACAGTGGAAAAAAGACGAAAACCAAGAACTATTACAGGTCCTGTCTTGGAATCTATCAATGCCCTCAAATTGATTGTCCATTTGTCGAAAGGCCGCGACATCCGCAAGTGGGCACTAAAACCAAATTCTCGCTTCCTCTGCCGTCGAAGACGAGATGCATAAAGCATGGATGCCACCTAGACCATGTACCTTGCCGGGCGATATTGACTATCAGCTGCTCCAAAGAGATAGTCGATTTCAAGCACAAAGGATTCCACAATCACGCGAAGCCATTTGGACTTCGTCCCGACCTAGAATCGAAACATATTTTCGTTGAGCGTGTCAAGGCAAATCCACAGGCCACGCCGATGAGTCTTGCAATGGGAACGGAGACGCGTGAGCCCATGATAGACCAACACGATTCGTTCTTGAACCGAGGACGCGTTGAAACACTCCGTGGCAACACTCTCAAGGAAAACAACTCCACTCTGAAGATCAAGGACACCTTGGGCGCCCTGGCAACCCATGTGACGAGTCTGCTATCAAACGGTTCAAATCTCATGCCATCATCGAGTATCGGGCCACATGACGGCCACGTTTCCTTCCAATCCGACTTTATGGCCGAACGTACCCGCACCTTGGAGGGTTGTATGCAAACGGATTCTGTCCACGCATTTATTCGGAGTACCTATATCAATGATATCAACGTGACATTCACATCTCGATATTGCCCTGTGCTCGGAAGGACCGTATATACCTTTGTTGATTTCATTCATGTTTGGCGCGACCCAGCGTCATTACGAGAAGCACTTCATGGCTCTTCTTGAGTCCTTGGGTATAAGGACATGGGAAGATTTCCAGTTGACGTTCCCCGGGATGACCTGTGATTTTTCGGAAGCAGAGCGTGCCGGCTTTGAGTCAGCGGTCAAGAAATTTTACCATTTACCCGCGGGCGAGGCTAACATGGTTGGACAGCACTATCGCTTCTGCGAGGTCCATTTCATGCGTTCGGTAATAAGAGTCCAGCATAACAGAGCTGTTGTCGAGTCTCAACGTGTCAAGACGTTTTCTAAAATCATTCGAGACCTACTGAGTCTCAAGGACAAAGCTCAGTTCGATGAGTCAGTTGCCAAGTTCCGTGAGACGTTCCCGGTGGCCGAAAGATGGCTAGACTGGCATCTGGAACCCCGTAGGGGAGGAGGGATATTCCCAGCCCTTGGCCCCTGTGATGACCCAAAGTTTTCCAAGAACACCAACGCTCAGGAAAGTCTTGGGGGGGACTTTATGAGAGCAGCTTGCGCTACCAAGCTGGATCTTCTGCAAGCCTGGAACCATACCTACCGCTATGTCAATTATCTTGAACAAGAATACAAGGTTAGAATGATGGGTATGAAAACGCGCTACAAGAAACCAAATAATCGCCGCACTGTCAGTGATGGACGAGGACCCGACACCACGAAAGCGCTGTTTCCTCGGAACAAGTCCAATAATTCCACCAAGGCTAGCCAGACTAAGGAAGGCGACAAGACTAAAGAGGGCAGCATATCTATCAAGGCCAACCAGGGACATGGAAGCAAGTCTAAAGCCCCAGACGTAGAGGTTAACATTGATGAGTCCTCGGTCGGTATGAGGTGGGGGGTCTCCTACGATTTCTACCGTGAAAGTGGCTTAAAGGCAACATTCTCCGCATCCAATACATGTCCACTGGATACCCCATTGATGGCATGGTATCTACTTCAGAGATATCGAGGCGCTGAATTGCCACAGGACGTTTTGAATACACGTGCCGGACAAGTACTGGCGAATGCTGTACATAGAGAGTATTGAAGCTGGACAGGATGATCGTGCCCGTTGGCTATGGTGTGTCAATGTCATGGGCATGATAGATGAGGGGCGCCACGATCTCTGGGGAGGCATGTATGAGAGATTTCTTGCATATCTGCCTAAGCTCACCAAACTACGTCTCTCCAAGTTATCCAAGTGTACCTCCAAGTTTTGTACGCAACCTGTCTCCGCTGAGCAGAGAGGATACGCCACCTTCAATGTCAGAGGAAATGGGACAATCTCGCAGGATTCCATCGATGCTGCTCTAGGCCCCTACACGGACAAAGAATGCCTTGTAGAAGTCCCGCAAAAAGTGACTGATCGTTTCGAAAGCGCGCTTCGTGACGATGTGTTCAGAAAGAGGACCAGAATCAAAGAGGACGATACGACGGAGGTCTGGTACCAGTGCCGTGGTCATCGGGAGTATGACCCAGCGCGCGTGGTTCATCTCCCATATTTACTTGTGGTTGACTGTGGTGCTGGCATTCATGGACAACTAAAGCCTCCTCCTCCTGCTCCGTCCTTGACAATCAATGGCACCGAATACCTCCTTGCTGCTATTTTCTACGGCGATAATCGCCATTTCAACTGCACAGTGATGATTCAGGGCGAGGCATGGTTTTACGATGGGATTCAGTCGCCGCCACTGAGTAGACCTTCAGGGGCCCAAGACAGACCACCATGTGTCGTGTGGTATTTACGGAGGACAAAGGATGGATCGGGTGATCTACCCGATTCGAACGATAGTTTGTCCGAAGATGAGACGCATCAAGATCATCCAGCTCCAGAGGAAGCCCGTTCCGAAAGGGACTCCGCGAATGACGCCCATCAAACATCCACTGAGAACGAAGCTTCCACATCGAGGCCCCAGACTAGGTCCACTCTCAAGAAGGAACGGAATGCAGAATCATGGGAGGAGGATTCATGGGACCAGCTTGATCCTTGGGAACATGATCAAAAGAAAGCCGGGTCGAAGCCTCCTAAGAAGAAAAGCAAGACTTACTATCCGTATGGTATCTCCCTTGCCCCTGTTGCAAAGTATGGTCACCAACCTTGCTGTCAAGGATGCGGGTTTGTCATCGAGCGAGGAAGCATGCGCGTTGTCTACAGAGGGGTAGCCGGAAAACGGCAATTAGGAAACCCAGTGTTCTTTTATCATTGTGTAGATACTTGCATTGACAAGGCCTCGGACTTGACATCGTACGATAAGACGGAGGCAAAGAAGCAAATAGCCAGTTTGGTCTAGTGTTACAAATCACGCAGTGTATCAATAAATCCCGCAGCCTTATATCCACTGCAGAGTTAAATCCCGCAGTGTTATATCCACCGCAGAGTTAAATCCCGCAGTCTTATATCCACCGCAGAGTTAAATCCCGCAGTGTAAAAAAAATGCGAGTGGGATCCGAACCGTGATCCTTGAGTTTACAGCAAAAATATACTGACCAGTGAGCTATCTATTCCCAAGGTGTTGAACCTTAAAAGTTAATCTTATCAGCTAGATCTTATCATTGTTATCAAATTCCACAATGGCGTCAAGTATTTATAGAATGGGTACGTACGTACGTGTTACAAGCCACGGCTCTGGTCATATATATGTTGATTTATAATCGGCCCCACCTGTTTTTTTCTTCTTTCATCCCTCCTTGCCCCATCATCCTTCGTTCCGTGCCCCGATCAAAGGTATCGACACTCTGCTCTTTGACCCAGGCCAGGGTGCAAGAGGTTCTTGAGACTAACTGATTTGTATGTCTTATAGATGATGATTCTATCTACTTCAAGTTGCCTGCTGATGATCAAGGAGGAACTTGCTGACCAGCACCATCAAGGATGGCAAAGCCTACGATTGTCCTGCCCATGAGGAGGCTTCGAGGTCGTCCACTGGATATCTGTCCTATTAGGAAGAATTCGGGGATACCTGTCATGGTGCCTCAGACAAGCCTTGACCATCGCCCACCACGCAGTACCTTGGCCCTCGTCCGCCCACGCCACCACGCAGTACGTATCAAACTGTGCCAATAGGCTTATGTGTCCCACCATGACGGGGCGCCTTCTAATCGTTTGTGCAAGCACGCGTGTCCAATTTATACCAAGTACTGTAGTGGAGCGTCCATGAAGAGGTCTCGACAGGTACGTAATAAGGGCAACTGAAACGCCATCATCGCGCGTCTGGCCTGAGTACTCTTTAGATCTAATAACCCTTTTTTTTTTTTCAGATCCGTCCTGTCTCGCTGTGTCCACTATCCGGATTGTGCCTGCAGTACCCGCCGGCACCATCCCTTCATCTGCCTCTCAAGCATTGCTGGAGCACCATCACCATCATCATCACCATCATCATCATCATCATCATCGGGACTGCATAGAATAAGAGATCACATGGAATAAACTCTTTTTCTTTAGTTCAGCTCCATTTCGTCCTGTTGCGCTAAACCATTATCCTTGTCGTCGCATTCGCCGAGATAGAACGACTTTCGCGTCATTTGCACCATGGCCTTGTCCAGGTTACGGCCAGTCTTGCGGCGACGTCTGATGGCGTAGAGGGTTTCCTGGACAGTTTCCTATTTTGCGAGGAACATGATTAGATGAATCCCAAGTAATACCTCAATACAATGATAACATAATGTGGACACTACCTGTGCCTTCGCCATCAAGGGTAGTGCGCCGATCAATCCTGCTATTCCACCGTTAGTCCTGGGTACATCGAATTGCCCCAGCTTCTTTGGGATGTATACAGCTTCGAACGGCAGTTTCATCATGAAGACTTCCCAGACTCCGTCTATTAAATTAGGAGTGTTAGACAACATTCACCTTTCTGAATAAATCACAGTTGCCTGGAATCTGCCCCACCTTGAATCAGAAAGCCTATCACGGCTGGTTTGGGGACATTTTCCTGCACCTGGAGATTTATCGTCAGGTTCATCAGACACATCAGCTTCCGTCTGTCTTTCCAAAGGAGGTGCATTGGATCGCCGGGCTTCTTGACTTCCGCGATAGCCACTGGTATTCCATCCGAATCTGCGTAGAAATCCGGCAAATATTTCTCAT
>Ga0247824_10001843_pt1 | contig 11768 bp, 25 predicted proteins | sample 13C_PalmiticAcid_FD_194412 | JGI IMG/M metagenome (GOLD analysis project Ga0247824, IMG submission 194412) | Soil microbial communities from agricultural site in Penn Yan, New York, United States - 13C_PalmiticAcid_Day48 | ecosystem: Environmental > Terrestrial > Soil > Agricultural land...
CAGTCAGTGCAGGCCAGCTCGTAAACCGGGTCAGCCTCGGCCATCTGCTCGCTCGCGCCAGCAGCGTTGCCAGCGTCCTTGTACTTGACGAACAGGACGGCTCGGGTGCGCTTGCGGCGCAGATCCATCGCTTCAGCGTCGATCTTTGCTCGACCGGCGGCGACGAACAGGTCTTCAGCTTCCTGAATAGCGCGCTCAATGTCAGCCATTTGCCCGCTCCTTTCGAACTTGCTCGATCACATGGCGACGCGGGCTGGCAGCGATGAACGCTTCGATCAGCACTTCAAGATCGATGCCGCGCCAGAAAGAGCGCTCGCCGATGTTGTGCTGCGGCTTGCCGTTGCCGGTGTGACAGTCGTGGCAGAGGCTTACCCCGCGCCAGTCGTCCGGTTTCTGACCCATTCCCGCGCCCGATCCGAGCCGCACATGAGCGAACTCTACAGCCACCGTTGAGCCGCATTTGCAGCAAGCATGGCTACGGACGAAATCACGGTGAGCCTGCGACTTCCACCGGCTTGCGCGCTTCGATTTCTTTGGGATGCGGGGAGGGAGCATGGGCGCGATCCTCAGAATGGCACGTCGTCGTCGAGTTCGCTGTTCCGCCAAGCGTCAGGATCGTTGGCGTCAGTCTTCCCGGTGGGCACGATCTGGTTGTCGATCTTGTCCTGAAGCCACTTCGGAAGCAGCGATTTGTTGTCGAGGTGATCCGGATCGTAGAGGGTCATCCCGCCCTCGATCTGGATTGCAGGCATGCCTTTTGGCAGACCGCCTATGGCGCCGATGTTGGCGTAGGTCTTGCTGTCCTTGTGGTTGTGGACAATCGAGATTGTCGCGCCCACGCCCAGCAGCTTCGAAATATCGAATCCCTTCAGTTCGGCTTCAGTGAAAGCGCGACCTCGCCAAGACTGGAGATCCTTGCGCAGGTTCGCCTTCTCGCCGAGCGAGGCGGTGTAGGTCTTGCCGATGACGACCGGGCCTTCCTTTTTGTTGCCCTCGCCATCGGTCCACTCCATCCGTTCGCTGGGGATTTGCCAGCGCACATAGATTTGGTGCTTGTTGGACTCGACGCCCTGAAAGGACGTTTTCTGCAATCCGAGATCGACAACCATATCGCAGGCGCCGAAGTGCGTTCCTTCCGGCGCGGGCGTGAAATCACCTCCGCCCGTATCTGAAACCATGAGAGCCATTATTTCCTCCTGATCGTAAGGGATGGGCGCTCAGGATCGATCCTGAGCCAATTCGGAAGCGCGTCACCCGGCTTGAACGCGTTCTTGATCGCGTCCATGTCCGGCCTCGGACTGGGTTTGGTGTATTCCTCTGGCACCGCCGCCGGATCGTTGACGGCGATCTTCGCGGGGAGGATGCGAAGGGAGACCGTGGCCTCCGCCAGAGGGAGCGTGGAAAGTCTCGCGGCTTTCATAATCATTGCCACCGCGGCCTTCCGGCGCTCTATTCGGATTTCGCATCGGTCGCGGCGCTCTTTGCGATCAGCCATCTGTCCGGTGAGAGCAGCGTGATGCCCCTCATCCTCCTCGATAGCGTTCAGCAAGGCACGCACGATCTCGAATACGTCTGTCTCGCCTTCCAAGGCATCCAGCCAAAGGCGCTCATCCTCATCGGGAGCGTCCCGGAGGATGTCCTTGAGCCGGTCGATATGAGCGAGGGCGAGCGGGATGTTCATGCCGGCCGCTCCATGTGCCAGGCTACCGATGTCAAAAGCCGCTCGACAGCATCCTGAGGGCTGTGCCGCGATGCACCGCACGCCGGGCCGCGGTAGCCTTCCGGCTCAGCGATCCACCAGCCTTTGCCGTCGTGATGCACGGAGACAGGGTATTCCTTGCCCCATAGCGTGACGGTTGCGGGCTTGAGCTGCGTTACAGCGTTCATGCTTCAGCTCCGGGGTTGGGTGATTGAGATTGGGCGTCCCCGGCTTCGCCGGTCGCGCTGGCGGGCTTCGCCCCAAGCCCCTGCGGGTCTTGGCCTTCGGCGCTCATCGCTGACGCAAGCTGCGGCCGAAGCGTGCAGTATTTCGATTTGCAGCTTCGAGCATCGTCCAGCTTAATCCGCGCATCGCACTGATCGCACCAAGCCATGCCGTCGGAGGCAAACGCGTTGGGCAGCTGGTTTCGCCCCTCTTCGTGGGCCGCGATCAGCATAAGGCCAGCCATCGATCGATCCTTGCCCATGCGCTCCAATTGGAGCGCGGCATTGACTTCGACCGCTAACGATTGGTTGATCTGAGCTGCGATCTTGGAAATCGCGTTGGCCTGCGAGGCGTCAACATCTCCCGCCCGAATGTCGATCATCACACTCGCGAGGAATCCTCGCAAATCGCCCGCTGTTTTGATGTTCATCGACGTCGGCTCCAAAATTCGAGTTCGCGGATGATGGAGCGATTGCGGTGTACCGCACGCTTTTCGTCCATAAGTTCCTGTAATTTCTCGGCCATGCGCCAGCGGTTCCGCTCGCACGCAATCACAAACTCGCGCGCGGCTTCGTGAGCTTTTTCCGGGCCAGCCATGTCGCCAAGCCACTTCGCCCAATATCTAACTGGCTTACTGGCGCCGTATGGTACATGGACTCCGTAGACCGTCGCATAGCCGACTGGGGCGCCGCACCGCGCGCGATGCAGGGCGCTCATCTTCTCGCGGCGGCTTTCGCCCCAAGGCCGCGAGCGAAGGTCGGCCCGGGTCACCGCGTTAGGGATCGAAACCGAAGGCGAAGACGCGTCAGCGGCTTCGTGCGAAGCATGAGAGCCCGACGGCGAAGCCGGAACGCCATGATCGTTGGCCATCACAGCACCCACCAAGAAGCAGTCCCAAAGACCCACCCCAAGCATCCCAATATCTGGATAAGGCGCTTAGCCACGACCATCCCTTTCGATCATCAGGCGAGCGCGTTCAGCAGCTCCACCGTTGAAGTCGTTCATCAGTTGAGCATGTGCGCGGACTAGGCTCTGGCGGTATGGCTCCATGGCCACGTCTGCGAGCATCCTGCTGAAGCGCTCACAGCCTCCGGGGATGTGGGGGAGGTTGGTCATGCGTCACCTGCGGGAGGTTCGTATCCACGGAAGTCAGCGCGCTTCACGTCGAACATGTCGCGCGGGTCGCACAGCCAGCGGATATCGATGACCTCATACCGCGCAGTCTTTCCAGACTGCATCGGCACGAGAAGGATATCGCCTTCACGAGGCCGGGGCGTCGAATGGCCCATGCAGGTAAGGTAGGCGAAGGATGCAGGTGCCCTGCGAAGCAGACGTTTCCACCACGTCTGCGGACCACGGCGCATTTCGATACGCGGGCTATGGAGCGCGTGACCCCACCAGCTGTTGCGGAAATCAAAGGTGGTGGGCTCACGCATCAGCCACCTCCCCACATCTATATTCACCTTGAATACGGGTGAGGGCTTCACGAGCGGTCGGATGGTTTCCAGTGCCGTCGCAAGCGAGGCACTTCTCTTTCCGCATTCGTCCATTGACGATTGGACTAATCAAGCCGCCACCTTCACATGAACGGCATTCCCAATTGCGCAGAGCCAGGACAGCAATCGCCAAGTCATCTTCTAGCTTTGCAGTAGATGCTTCACGGTGGGCGGCGAAGGCTTGGACGGTGGGATGATCGTCATGCCGACCGCCTAAAATCCTTGCCGCAGATTGCGCGGGATAGACCAATTGGCCAGCCACCACGCGATCAGCCTGGATCACCTTAGCCATGATCCTTACCTTTCATCGATTGGGGAGGGGCTGGCAGCGGCATCCAATGCGTTACATCGGCCACCTTGAAGGCATTGACCGCTACACCGACATAGCCGGTGGTCAGATCAGCGCCGCTGTAGTCGTCAACGAACGCCCATGGATATTCATCGCCGTGGATGCTGGGCGCGTAGCACCCTGCCTCAACCGCCTTGCCATCTGTAAGGATGATGCGCGTGCCGTCCTTCGGGGCCGTCGCGATGTCGTGCCACTCGCTCATGCCGCCACCTTCCGATGAGCAGCCGCAATCGCAGCTCGGATCGCTTCATCATGCGAAGGCCAGCGGCGGAGGACATCACGCGACGCGCCTGCCTTCTGCGCTGCCTCGAAAGCACGGTTCGACAGGTGGATCAGCGCGTCAACGCGATCGTCATTGCGGTCGAACCCGTGGATGAACTCGTCGTCCAGCGACCAGCGCTCATGGCTGGACAGCTTGCGCGAGACATAGTGCGGCGGGGTTGCGGCGCAGTCCGCGAGGATCTCCAGCGCTTCCGGTGTCCGTAGCCATGCGCGGGGATCGAGCGTGTCGAGCTTCGACGGGGCGTTCATGGCTGAACCTGCGCGGGTAGCGCACCAACGTCCCGAAGGTGTCCTAGCCAACCCCGGACGTCCGCAGCGATAGCGTTGGGTTCGTACTCGTCCATAGTGGACGCAAAGCAAATGATGGCGTCGAGATGCGGCTCCAGCTTGGCTAGAAGCTTCGCCATCGCGGGCGCGGCTATCACCAGCTCGGCGGTCTGCTGAACTTCTGCATCGGAAATTCCATTGACCTGCGATCCAGTGAGTTCGATGCTGATGCGGTTGCCCACTTCAATCAGGCACATACCCTGCTCAGTGGGGCCGTTCTGCTGCCAGCCGGTGAGGCAGCGGCGCGGTGCCGCCACAGGCGATGCTCCGCAAATTTCCTGTTCGATCGACATTACGTGATCCTTTGGGAGGACTGATCTCGTCCGGTCCCTGCCAGCGAAAGGGGGAGGGGCTGGCAGGGATGGGGGAAGCCAGTCAGGCGGCCTGCCCGTAATTCTCGGGGCGAGCGGGGATGTCCTCGGGGGTTTCGAACCCGAACATGGGCAGGAAATAGAAGTCCTTGCCCTGCTCGCGGAGGAGGCGGGCACCTTGGATTTCCGATGCCGCGTGAGCGGCAGCGTCCCACGCAGCGTCCCTCGCAGCGGCCCTCGCAGCGTCCCACGCAGCGTCCCTCGCAGCGGCCCTCGCAGCGGCCCACGCAGCGGCCCTCGCAGCGGCCCACGCAGCGTCCCTCGCAGCGGCCCTCGCAGCGTCCCACTGCGCCTCGGTCATCTGGTCGAGGTGCCACCAGAAATCGAGCAGCTTGGACGCCTGATCGCCGAGAACCTTTTCGGGGTTGGTCAGCACGATCGAGGGAGCGCCGTCGCTCTTGTCATTGACGTTGCGCAGCAGGATCGCGTGTGCGACACTGATGTTCAGCAGCCGCGCGGTTTCCTGATCGGCGTCTACCTGCGCCGCATTGCGGAGCTTTTCCGGTGACCATCCGGCCACCAGATGCAGAACCTGTCCTTGCGCGCACATGCAGCCGACGTTCGAAGGGTCGGCCTTGAAGGCATCCCAGTCGATCAGCGAACCCTTGTAGGGTTTTCCTTCATTGCTGTCCCAGCGAGCGATGAGCGCTTCAAGCCGTTCCATCCTGACATTCTCCCATCACACCGGCCCACTGTGGGCGGCTGATGGGCACTGTATAAACGCGCTGTTGATGCGATGTCAACAGTTCCGTTTATATTTTATGGTTACGCCAGCAACTACCCCGTTTCCGATACTGAAGGCGTTGCGTCCTTTGCGGGGACGTGCATGCTGGGCGACTCCGGGGGGTTTCGGCGCGTTGGTGTCGAAGTGTCTTGCAATGTTGGAAACCGCCTGCGAATCGGAACAGATCAAGAACTCTGGAGGTTCCGCAGATGCGAACTGTGAGTGCGAGGGCGCGACCCTATCCGCAAGTTATCCGTCAAGAAACGCCGTTGGAGCTGGTTACCTGTTTGGCGCTGGCTGCTGTCGTTGAATCCAGGCTGCGCGAGCGGCATACTTTGTCCGGACGGGCAAAGGCTCTTCATCGGGGAACGCTTGAAACAGCTGTCGAGCTGCAATCAAAGCACTGGCTATCGTGTCAGCTTTGTCGTGAGGAATGCCCTCTAGCTCAAGCAGATGTCGAAGGATGCCTTGGAGGCTCTCATCGGCTGCGGAACTAGAGGCGTCCAGCCCGAGCAATTCAGTAACGGTGACTCCCAGCGCTTCGGCAAGCTGGATCAGTGTTTCCGCTTCGGGCACCCGACCCTTTAGGTAGCCATTCAATCTTTGGGGGCCGGCGCTGTCCGGCCACCCCATTCCATCGATCGCAAAGCGGCGTGCGTTCTTATACCCCGCGAGAGGGATAAGCGCCTTGAGCCGCGCGCCAAAAGCCGGGTCGTTGGCCACGGCGTGCTTGTGCATCAGCAGCGTGTTTGCGCCTATAAACGTTTGGCCTCTTGAAATATAAACGCTCCGTTGATAAAACGGGGCATGGCTGAGCATTTCCATTCTGAGGACAGTATTCTTAGCGCAATCGGACGGGACGTGGTGCGGAGCCATTTCCGCCTATCTCCTCAACGGTTCTACAACTGGCGAAAGCGCGGGATTCCCGCCACCCACCGTCCGGCTGTGGCTCAGCTCGCTATTCTTCATGGTGCGCCGATCCCATCAGACTTCCTGCTTCCTCCCGTGGAGCAGGCAGCATGAGAACGGCTGCTAGATCTGCTGGTCGCCCCAGCACTCATCGCAGGTCGTTCCCCGCGTCGGCTTTCCGCATGTCGAGCATCGGCCATCAACGCGCTCGATCCACAGGCTTCGCAGCCATTCCCATAGTCGGTTCATTTCGACTCCCCCCGGAGCAATCACACTGTGTAGCACAGTTGTGCCGCAGCGATAGTTCTTCGTCTCCCCTGACCTCAATCTTCGTCGGCAATGATGACGATGGGCGAGTTGAAGAGATTGTCGATACGGCTCTTCCCGTCAGGCAGTTGGTACAATGTCCTAAGGAATGTGAAGCCAAGTCCGGCTCCTGCGAGGAATTCGTAGTGGAGCTTGCCGAACTTGCACCCTCTGATCTTGTAGGACTGCTGGCCGCGCAATTCCATAATGCAGCCGTCGAACGTGCAGTCGATAAAGGTGCTGCCGTCGAGCAGAACGCGCTCCCCAGCCCCGAATACTCGATTCCTGTACTCCACGAATCCCTCCCGTCAGTCCTCTCCAATTTGGACGGTAGGGCGGGGACGTTGGTCATGTCCATTGGTCAGCGTCCCCGTACTGGGGAGCGCGGCGAATGAGCGGTTACACTCTCCTCCTGATCGCTGGCTGCGGCATCTTCGCCACCGGTCTTTGCTTCGGTCCCTATCTCCTGATCCGGGCCGTCTGCGGGCCAATCCACGACCCTGAGCATATCGCGGCCCACCGCTACCCGAGCGGCAAGCAGCTCGAAGGCGAGCTTCCACGCGACAGTGCCCAGAAGACGCGGGTCAGGCCGGATCAAATCATCGTTCATCACGGAAAGGCCGACTAATGGCGTTCCCCGAAACTGTCGTTGGCGAAACGACTCCGCTAACCAAACAACAGTTGCACGCGAAGCTCATGCGAGGCTGGGCGCGTGGGATCGATCGGCACGGCAAGGGGGCCTTTGCCGACGCGCTCGACGTGACCGGCCCCGCGCTGGACAAGCAGCTCGCCGGTTCGTTCCCTTCGTTCGAGACGCTGGACAGGGCCTTCGACGCCGAGCCCACCGTGCTGGATGACTATTTCGCGGCCAAGGGGCGGCGGCTCGTGGACAAGAACGCCGTCTGCGACGTGGACGATGCGGCTGTCCTGATCACGCGTCTGCTGCTGTGGCTTCAGGAGTCTCAGCACCCCGACAGCCCCGGTGGGCGCGCGGTCGTTCACAGCGAGCTTCTGCCAGCGGAGTTCATGATCCGCCAGCTTCACACCGCAACCGGCAACTGGATCGAGAGCATCAACTCGCATCGCCGGGGAACGGAGGAGGCGGCATGATCTGGCCCTTCAAGCGCAAGCCGAAATTGATCGATCGCCGCCAGCCGAATGACTGGAAGGCAGGGGATTGGGCCGAGTGCGTGAGCGCCAATTGGTCCGACCCGGAACCGGGCGACCCCGAAATCGGCGATATTCTGAAGGTGGTCGATGTCTGTGAGTATACTCACACGCGTATCGGGGTGCGCTGCTTCGCGCTGATTTTCAAAGCCCTACCCGGAGGGGTTTACGAAGCTCGGTGCTTCCGCAAGCTCGTCGAGCAAGACGACGCCGCTCTAATCACCCGGATCAAGTCCCTCTCCAAACCAAAGGAGAGGGTATGACCTGGCTCAACGACAAGCTTTCGCCGAACCCGCATCACTGCGGTGAGTTCGCCTTCTACGGTGTGCTACCGAGCGTTTGGGTCGATGAGGCTACGGCGCGGCTGACGCCAGATCAGGCGGCCATCCTTGAGCATCTGAAAGCCAGAGCGCCGGCTACCGTCAGCGGCTTCGAACTGCGCGATGCCGTCTGTCCGAAATCTAGCGAAGGAAGCATTCGCGTTCAAGTTCATCGCATGCGCCAGAAAGGCATCAAGATCGAATCTCAAGCCGGACCCCATGGCGGGTATCGCGTGGAGGCATCGGCATGAGCTGGAGCCGCAAGCGCGACCGGTCGCAGGAAATACGCCTGAAGGCATCGTTAGCCGAGTGGATCGCCGAGGGCGGCTCCGCTCGCGCGTGGGCAACTGAGGCCGGACTTTCGCAGGCATACGCCTCCAAGCTCTGGCGTTCAATCGTGAGGGGGTTGGGATGGCAAGCTCAATAATCGCCCGCTGTATCAACTGGTACCGCCGCCACATCCACCGTCACCCCGCAGCAACAACACGCAGGGAAGAGGCGGATCGCGCACGTAAGGCCCGCACCCGCAAGATCAGCGAGGAGCGTGCGCGTTGCCTCATGCTTGCCCGCGGCCTTGATCGTCAGCGCCGGGAGAGCATGGGGTGATTCACTACGAAGTCCTTTCGCTATTTGCGGGCATCGGCGGCTTTGACTTGGGCTTGGAGCGAACTGGCGGTTTCGAGACCGTGGCGCTGTGCGAGTTCGATCGAGAAGCGCGCGCATGTCTTGCTGAGCGCTATCCTGGGATTCCCATCTATGATGATGTTCGAGAGCTTACCGCAGATCGACTGCGAGCGGACGGCATTCGACCGAATGCAATCGTTGGAGGATTTCCCTGCCAAGACCTTAGTCTCGCAGGCCGTGGAGCGGGTCTTGACGGCGCACGAAGCGGGCTGTGGAGCCACTTCGCCCGCTTGGTTGGCGAAATTCGACCCGAACTCGTCAAAGTGGAAAACGTCACAGCTCTCCTTGGACGGGGATTTGGCCGAGTTCTCGGAGACTTGGCCGCGCTCGGGTATGATGCTGAATGGCACTGCATACCAGCTTCCTACGCTGGTGCCCGACAACTTCGGGACAGAGTGTGGGTTGTGGCCTACCCCCAACGCCACTGCCTTCAAAGGCGGCCGACAATCACCCAGGCGTGGTGTAGCCAATCCCGAGCGCAACAACTGGCAAGACTGGTGCAGCCTTGTCCTTGGCCAACGGTATCCGGTGCCAGAGACCGCGGAACAGGTCATGGGGTACCCCGAGGGATACACCGCAATAAGCAACTTGGAAACGCCGTAGTTCCTCAGATTCCCGAGCTTATCGGCAACGCCATCCTTGCTGCACGTGCTTCACAGATGGGAGCGGCGGCATGATCGAGCTTCCTTGGCCACACAAGCTACTCTGGCCCAACGGCGGGCAAGGCAACCGCTTCGCCAAGGCGAAGGAGACGAAGAAGCACAAGGAGTGGGCATGGGCGGCGGCGCTTTCAGCCGGCGTCGCGGCTCCGGATGGCCGTGTCTCCGTACTGGCTACCTTCTACCCCAAACCGCGCGGCCCCGCTCCCGACAAGGACAACTGCCACTCGTCCCTGAAAGCCTATCTCGACGGCATCGCGAAGGCGATGGGCGTAGACGATCGCCTGTTCGATCCTCGCGTCGTCATCGCATCTGAGCGCCTGTCCAAGATCGTCGTCTCTATCGAGGGGGCAAGCGAATGACGCTCCTGTTCGATATCGGCCGAAAACCATCGGCTGATCGTCTCGATGTGCGGAGTGTCAAGCCTCCGTTTTATGTGGATGTTGTGGACGCTGCTCTTGATCCGAAATTCGGGAAGGGAGCATAGAATCGTCGATGGCGGACGTTCTCACCCTCCCAACTGAAACCGAAGTCGATCGCGCTTGGTCAAGGTACCAGCGCCTAGCGGATGCGTGGGCGACTAGTCCTGATCTTCGCAGCGACTTGGATCATTGCCAGAAAACGGCCCGCGCTTGGGCCGTCTGGCGTGATCTGTTCCTTGCATCGGAGCGTGCAGCATGAACCGTCCAGCCAGCAATTTCGATGTGGCCGCTGAAGTAGAGGCGGAGCTGTTCTTTATCGGCGGTCTGCTGCGCGATCCGCGCCGCATTGAGTCCGTTGTTGAGCTGGTGAAGCCGGAAGACTTCGCCGAAGCCTTCTTCGGGGCGATGTTCGATGTGATCGTTCGCGAGCATGCGAGGGGGGAGGAGGTCTCCGCTTTCACGATCCGACCGTTCATCTGCGAGCATCCGGGTTTCGAGGCGATGGGCGGCAATGCCTTCCTCGCCAACATCACCGTCATCGATACGCTTCTCGCGGCACCTGTTTCCACTGCCAAGGCTATTGCCAAAGCCGCCCGCCGCCGCCGCCTGATCGAAGGCTTGAGCGAGGCGGCGTCCCAACCTGAGGCAGAGCCGGTTGAGCGGATGATCGAGCTTGCTGACAGCGCGATTGTGGAAGCCACGGCGAGCGCCAAAGGATCCGAGCGTCTGTCAGGTGCGCAGGGGATGGCCAAGCTCGCAAAGGCCATGAAAGAGGATCGCAGGGGCGTAACCTGCCGCGTGATCCCATCGTTCGACGAGATCGTTGGGCCGCTGCGGCCCAAGAGTCTCAACCTGCTCGCTGGCCGTCCCGGCATGGGCAAGACTGCGGTGGCGCTCTCCTATGCCCTAGGCGCCGCCCAGAACGGCCATGGGGTACTGTTCGTCAGCCTTGAAATGTCGTCCGATGAGCTATGCGCGCGAGCGGCGTCGGAAATGTCCTTCGGATCGCGTGGCCAAGTCCCCTATTCTGAGTTCACCAAGGATGGCCCGCCAAGCCGGGAGGTGATGGTGGCGCTGGCCGATGCGGAAGCCCGCATGGCCGACATGCCGTTCGAGATTATTGATACTGGCGGAATGACGATTAGCCGGCTTGCGATGGAAGTTCGCCGGAACGCCAGAAGGCTGGCTGCGAAGGGCGAGAGCCTTGGTCTGGTCGTCGTGGACTACGCCCAGCTTCTCCGCACTGATGCCCGCTCGCAAAGCCCGTATGAGCGCATTTCAGAAGTAAGCATGGCGCTCAAGGCAATCGCCAAGGACAATGACGTTGCGGTCCTGGCTTTGGCCCAACTCAGCCGAGAGGTGGAGAAGAGGGCCGACAAGCGTCCGATGCTATCGGATTTGCGCGACAGCGGCCAGCTTGAGCAGGACGCGGACACGATCATCTTCCTGCTGCGCGAGGAATACTACCTTCGCAAGGAGAAGGCGGAGGGCTGGGAAGCCGCGCTTCAGGCCGTTCAGAACGAAATTGAGTTCATCTGCGCCAAGCGCCGCCACGGCATCGAGGGAAGCGCCAAGGGCCAGTTCTTTGGACAGTATCAGGCGGTGCGTGGGTGACGATCTCCGAACTCATGGAGGCTATGGCCAAAGTGGGCGCCCCCATGGAGGCGATCATCATCGCTGTGCGCGCTCTTGAGGAAAAGGATGCGCTGATCGAGGCGCGGCGGGCAGGGGACCGTGAGCGCAAACGCCGCCAGCGCGGGACAGTCGCGGGACAGTCACGGGACATGGACGTGACAGTCACGGTCGAAACCCCCACCCCCTCTTTCCC
>Ga0247824_10001844_pt1 | contig 11764 bp, 11 predicted proteins | sample 13C_PalmiticAcid_FD_194412 | JGI IMG/M metagenome (GOLD analysis project Ga0247824, IMG submission 194412) | Soil microbial communities from agricultural site in Penn Yan, New York, United States - 13C_PalmiticAcid_Day48 | ecosystem: Environmental > Terrestrial > Soil > Agricultural land...
GGTGTGGGCAGCTGGTGGGATGGAAGGAGAGAGGGGATTGGCGGTCAGGCTTTTGCGTTCCATTTTTTGACGCTGCCCTGGCTGGGCGTCTCGCTCTGTTGTTTGTTTGTGGGATGCAATGCGGCCAGAATGTCGTCGCGTTTCTCGAAGCCCTCACCGCTGGTTGGTCTTCCTGGTCTGGGTGCAGGGCTCCGATTAATAGCGCGACGACGGCAATGTCCCGATTTGCTCATGATTGGTCTGGGTCTTGGCCTCGACGGAGTCATGGACATTTTTCCTCGTCGAGCTGTGGATTGTTCGCGGGCATGTTGTTCTGCCCTCACTGCCTTCTGTCTCGGCAACCATGTGGAGCTTAGAACAACGTCAATTCTGAACCGAGTGGATCCCGTCCCATCCATTCCACTGTTAGGTGCAAACCCCTCAGGTTCAGGTCTGGACAACAAGTGTTGTGAGCCTGGAGCTTCTCATTTGAATCGTTATCGTTTTCTTTTTTTCTCTTTCTTCTTCCCTTTTCTTTCTTTTTTCTTCGAGATTTATCCAGCAGCCACTACAGTGAAATGACCCCGCGAGCCTTGCGAGGGAAACGTTCCATTCCATTCCTATCTCCCCCTTCCGGGTTGAAGTGGGGTTGATATCTGCCGAGGACCAACACCCTTCGGGAAGCACGGGAAGCATGGGAACCCGGCTCGGTTTGCGCACAAGTTGGCCCCGCTCCTCCCTGGAACCGGTCCGTCCGTCTTGGTCCCTATCTGGAGCGCCTGTCGGGTATGGTCCGAGTTCGAATCCGGCACGATCCATCCTTTATCGAACGGGCGGTGGCGAGGGTTGACGGGGTTGACGGGGTTGACGGCTTCAGGGGCTTGCATGTCCCGCTGTGCTGTTTTGGCTGTCCCGCAGCCGGCATGCAGGGAAGAGCACCGGTCCGCGACTCGCTGCCGGGAAAGTTGGAACCCCCCATCGGCAGGCTGGCTCCACCACAAGGGCGTGGAGTTGACATCCGGGCGGCGATGTCGGCGGAAATAAAGCCGGGTGTAGCCTTTGTCGGTGGAGTTTTCCCGGGTGAGGATCTGTGACGACGATGACTCCCGGAATTGAAGTTTTTTTTTATTTTTAATTCCAGGCCAAGAGCCATGGACCTGGTGAGAGCAACGTTGTTTTCGAGGTGCTGATTGGGAGCTTGGAGCCGACCATACAACAAAACTCGTCACCATGGCCGCCGAAACTGATGTTGAGAAAGCCTCCCCAACGAGCAGGCGGCCCGGCGACGACTCCGTTTCAAGCGGTATGGACGCGGGACCGCCCGCCGAAGCGCAGTTCACACCGCCTGATGGAGGGTTCGAGGCCTGGTCTCAGGTCGTCGCAGGCATCTTCATCAACATGATGGCCTGGGGCTATCCGTCGACGTTTGGTGTATATCAGCTCCATTACCGCGACTCCCTCAAGCTCCCCGAATCCCAAATATCATGGATTGGATCCGTGCAGGTGTTCCTCGCCTTCGCCCTGTGCGCCTTTTCCGGAAGACTGGCGGACGCGGGATACGTCAAGTCGACCATCATCATCGGCTCGTTCCTGGTTGTGTTTGGGACCTTCATGACGAGCCTGTGCACCGAGTACTGGCAGATCTTCCTTGCCCAGGGGCTATGTACGGGGATTGGGCTGGGCATCGTGTTTATGCCCCCGTTGTCAGTCATCAACTCGTACTTTGTGACGAAGCGGTCTTCAGCGCTGGCCATATCAGCCACGGGAACCGGCTTGGGAAGCGTCGTCTTTCCTGCGGCGATTCAGTACTTGATACCACAAATTGGTTTTCCGTGGGCCGTCAGAGTTGCTGCCTTTGTCGCGCTGTTCATATCGGCACTCGCAGTCTTGATCCTGAAACCGCGGCTGAAGCCGAGGACGGCAGGGCCTCTCATCGAGTGGGATGCGTTCAAGGAGGGCCCTTACCTGCTGTATATGCTCGGCGCCTTCCTGTTCTTCTGGGCGCTCTACTTTGGTTTCTTTTACGTGAGTACCGCTGCCCTCACCTCACCCATTGCTACACTCCAATACTCACCAACCCCAGATCAACGCGTACGCCCGCAACGTCATCCACTTCTCCACCACCGACTCGGTCCAACTACTCCTCATCACCAACGGCATGAGCATCCCAAGTCGGCCGGTGGCGGGCTACCTGGCCGACCGCTATTTCGGCCCCATCAACCTGTACGCCTTCCACACCTTCATCCTGGGCGGCCTGATCTTTGCGTGGATCGGCGTCACGACGCGGACCGGCATGTACGTCTTCGCCGTCTTCTTCGGCCTCGCCAATGGCGCCGCCCAGGGCCTGTACGCCGGGTCGCTGGCCAGTTTGACCAAGGACCCGCGGAAGATGGGCACGCGGTTCGGCATGGTCTGCACCATCGTGGCGTTCGCCTCGCTGGCGGGGCCGCCGACGGCCGGCGCCATCATCGACAAGTCTGGGGGGCGCTATCTGTGGGCGCAGGTGTGGGCCGGGCTGGTGATCGTGCTGGCGTCGTTGGTGATTGCCGGGACAAGGTGCGCTGTGACGGGGTTTAAGTTGCGGGTCAAGATATGAAACTTGCTGTTGGATGAGGAGGTTATTGGTGATGAGTGATGATCTAAGACATGCACATGGCGGCGGGGAAAATGTCTCAGGACGGGTCGATGCAAGACAAAACATTCGACCCGATTGGACTACATGCTGGCTGATGAATTGGGCATTCCAAGGTATAATACAGTCGAACTGTGTCTCGGGTTTCTGGGGCTGGCGTTTTGAGTTAGACATCTTGGGGATAGAGGGTTCGGTAAATGGTTTGGCTGCGCAAAAATTCATCCCTCCTGGAAATTGAGAACTGGGGACAGATTGATGGATTTACTTACCACTGAGGAATTCATAGCTTATTCGGTAATACTAGTACAATGACGGATTGATGGCTTGCTACACTGATCAATCCAATACGCGGATGAAATGAATTGTGTGCTTGACTGATCGAATTCCACATGCATTTATCCTACCCCTATTCCCACACGCTCTCTATCAATGTTACCGCTAGCTGCTACATGTAAAATGCCAACCCACTGGCCCATCAAAACGGATTCTCCAGGTACGCCTTCTCTGCCTCGGCGTACGCATCATAACCATACAAGAAAGGCTGAATCTCAGGACACGTCCAGCGGCTTGGAAACGCTCCCTTGAGCTCCTTGCCGAGCTGGCTCATCATCAGCGCGTCCCTCTTCTCCTGCGCCTCGCCGTCCTCCATATGCGAGTCGTCCCGCTGCTTAAACGTCTCGAGCTGGATCTTCCTCCCCCTCTCCATCCTCAACCTCTGGTACAAGCTCGACACGGAAGGCAGCTGCCTCGCCATGTCGCTCTTCCGCACCCGCCCCAGCAGCGACCCGAGGATCGCACCGTCCTCCAAACTCGAGTTCGCCCCCTGGGCCAGGTACGGCAGCATCGGATGGCAGCAGTCGCCCGCCATGAAGAAGGTCCCCTTGTCGTTCGCCCACTCGGGCAGCGCGTCCAGCCACATCAGCCGCCACTTGTGCACGCCGCCCTGGACCTGCCGCAGGAACTTGCCCAGCAGCGGGTCCCACCCGGCAAACCGCTCTCGCATCTCCTCCAGGCTCCCCTCCAGCTTGACCACGCCCTTGGGCATGTCGTCGGGGCACAGAAACACCAGGTTATACACCTCGCCCGCGCGCACCGAGTACCCCACGCAGTGCGACCGGGGGCCAATCCAGAAATCCACCGTCGCGTCCCGCACAAACGCCCGCAGCGCCTCGGCGTCCTCGCCCTCCAGCTCGTCCGCGCGGATTGTGATGCGGTACGCCAGATCCCCCGTCAGCACCGCGGGGCTCGGCCTCCCGAGGAACGCCGGGCGGATCGCGCTCCACAGCCCGTCCGCCAGCAGCACCACGTCGCCCTGCACCAGCTCACCGCCGTCCTGCAGCCGCACGGTGGCGGCGTCAAAGTCGACGTCCACGGCGCGCGCGTTGAGGCGGATCTCGACGCCGAGGGCCTCGCACTTGGACACCATGGCCTGCTGCAGGTCGACGCGGTGCAGGTCCCAGAAGGGGTGGCCGTCGTAGCGGGCGCGGACTTGCCCCTGCAGGTCCGGCTCGTGGGCGAGCAGGCGCGTGCCGTCGTAGCGCCGGACGGTGAGCGAGGTTGGGACCGAGGCGAGCGGGGCGAGGTGCTCGTGGAGGCCCCAGGCGGCGAGGAGGCGCGTGCCGTTGGGGGTTATTTGGAGGCCGGCCTGTGGTTGGGGGGGTTAGCTTGGAGTTGGAAAAAAGGGAAGGGGTGGGGGTTTTGGAGGGAAATAGGGTAATGTAATGTAGTGGAAACGGAAAGGGAGTGGACTTGTGAACGTACCCCGACCTCCTGCAGCTCCTTCACCGTCTCCAACACTGTCACCCGGTGCGCCGGGTTCGCGAGCTTGGTCGACAACGCGGCGCTCAGCCCGGCAAGGCCGGCGCCGATGACGATGAGGTGTAGCCCCTCATCAGTGCTGATGTTCTCGCCCATTGTGTTGTTTGCTGTGTCTTGTATAATATGTCTCTGAAAACAGCCCAAACGGGAATGATATGTCTTGTCGGATGTAAAACCCAGGAAGTTCGTCAACGTCCAAGTTCTCGAATCGGAAACCAGTTGAGATGCCGCGAATTAATTACTGCCGCCCGCGGCCTTATACCACTCCGAGGGGTATCTCCTGTATAATTAAGGTTCCATATAGGTGGACCATGGAGCCGGTGATGGTCTCGGGTTATCCGGAAGTGTGTCTCGGAATATCCGGATTGTGGGATGTTGGATCGGAGCAAAGTGGGGGTGTACCCGTGGATGGACAGGACAAAGGCGGGGGAGGGGAGGAAACGCCGTGGCTAAAAACGCGGGGATGAACAAGACCCAAGGATGTGGTTCAGGCAGCCGTGTCGGGACGGCAAGGGCGTTCGGTTGCTGTGGGTCGACGATCATCCCATGGGCACTGTTAACTGTAGGTACGACTGCGTGACTGGCGAAACCCGGCTAGTCGTTGGCTTGAATCGAAGCGTCGATGGTGTTACTGCCCACACAGATCGGTCTAAAGTCTTATTTTGGGTATCTCCAGTAGTCCAATACACCACCCGTCTAAACACTTTTGGTACTCCTCTCCATGTTGGCTCACTAACCCCCGATCCCCTCTCTCATCTGAAAATCGGTTCAGGCGCACATCACAGAGCAGGCATATTCCCCCTTCATGCCTCAATTAGACTTTCAGCTCCGCAGGATCCACGTCCCAGTCCTCCTCATCCCCCCAGACCGGTGCGAGCGCAAACGACCCCTGGATCTTGCCCATGCCATACGCAACACCCGCCATCTGGCTTGCATCGTTCGGCTTCACGTCCGCCTGCTCAATCAGCACCGCCGTCGACAGGAAATTGGTCTGGGTGCCCGGCATGAGCTCCAGCTTCTGGCCGCCCCAGCTGAGCTCGACCTTGCCGGACTTGCGCACAATCAGGTTGCCGATGAACCCCCCTTCCTTGAGCTCGTCTCCATCCTCTTCGTCGTCTCCTCCCTCGACCTCCTCACCATCGCCCTCCTTCTTGACCTTGTTGTCTGCGTCTTGCGTAAGGTCGATGTTGACCGCCGGCTGGTTAAGCATAACGACATCGTCATCCGGCTCCGGCTTTATCGGAATCGGGTTTGTCGACGTGCCGTCGCGTGGCACAGCCCGCAAGGGCGGGAGGACCGGCGGGAACTGGAAGAGGAACATGTGGCCTTCGAGCGCGGCATTATTGGCCGCCCCGTCTTCGGCGACGGTGTCATCCCCCCCAAGAGTGAAGAGTTCGACCATGCGGTGGAGGTCCTCGGTGATGATCTCGGTTTCGGAGTCCTTTGGCACAGCGACCTTCTTCTTGGGTTTTTGCTCGCTCACGGGCACCTTTTTCTTCAGCTCGGGCGATTCTGGTGCCTTGATGCCTTCGGGTATCTCGTCGAGCTCCATGGCGCTGCCCTCGCCCTCTTCTGTCTTGATCGTGCGTGCTTGTGTGACCTCGGGAACGCCCTCTTCCTTGGGGGTCTCGCTGCCCTCGATTTGTGTAGGCCCGTCAACAAACAAGCCCTCCTCGTCCGACTCCTCTTCCACACCACCCGCCTTTTCTTGGGCCTCGATCTCGGCGGCTGTCGTCATGGTGACCCCCTCTTCTTGGTGCTCCACGCGGCGGATACCCATGGGCATGATGGGTCTCTTCTTTTTCTTGGTCGACGTGACCGAGGCGCGGTCTTCTTCGTCCGAAATCTCGACGTAGTTGTAGAGCATGTCGGCGTTGATTCTGCTGTTGTCAATGATGCCCGACGAGCCGTACGCGCCTCCTGCCTTGCCCTCGCCTTCGCCCTTGACGAAGCCAGATCCGGAGCCGGAGCCGGAGGCAAAGGCGTAGCCGCCTGAGCCTGAGGGGCCGCCGCCACCGACTATTGATTGTTAGTTGACACCTGAAAAGTGGAAAGTGTCGAGGAACCGGTACTCACAGCTCATGCCCGCTGACAACGGTCCTGCAGCCGATGAACCCCGCAGGTTCCCACGCAAGAACCCTCCGCGACCGCGGCCACGGCCCCGGCCCCGGCCGCGGTTGAGACGTGCTAACCGTCTTGCCTCCTCTGCGTTTCTCTGATCCTGTATCTTCTGCTGCTCCTCGGCGATGCGCGCGCGCTCGGTTTCGCTGCGACGAACGCCCTTCGGCCTGAACTTGGCGGTTGCGCCGCGACTCGAGGCCGCCGGGGCGGGGGTGCTGCTGGGTAGCCGGGACGATGCCGGCGCTGGCACAACCTCGGGGGTCGATTCGGAAGAAATTGTCATGACCGGGACGGGTGCCGGACCTGCGCTTGCTGTCGCGGTGCTCGACTCGGCGACTTCTGAAGTTTGCACGACTTCTCGGGAAGCCGCAGCAGCAGCAGCCCCGCGGGCTGTGCCGCCCCGGCCACGGCCCCGCCCTCTGGTTGTTGACTTAGGAGGCATCTGTGATTTGTTGTCCCGCCAATCGCGACTTCCGTGATGCGGATGACAAAAGTGAGCGGTGGAAAGCGACCCAGGGAAAGAAAGTCGCGTTTGGCGTTGCATTTCTTGCCTGCCCCACTATCTCACAGGCGCCCGAGCAAGGGTCCCTGGTGGGGGACGACGTGTTCGCGCGGGGCAAGGAAGTGATAAGGGTTGGGCATGGCCAATGAGTTCACAAACTCTTGGCAGGGTTAATTAAAGAGTTATGAGTTCCGATTGCGCTGTTACCACTTCGTACCGCTCACTCACATTCCCTACCCATCCATCCTCTCGGATGCCCCCAGAACCCGGCATGAGGTGACAAGCACAATGGACTCACCGTTCCCCAAATCCTCCTCTGCCGACGGGGAAGGGCGCATTGTCGTCCGGCTCCTCCCCCAGGGCACCTCCGGGCTCGAGGCCTTTGCCTACCAGTACCCGCTCAAGCTGATCACCCCCATGCGCCCGCCCGAGACCAAGAGCGCCCTGGTTTTCATCCTCTCATATGGCGGTGGCTTGGTTGGCGGCGACCAGGTCAACCTGTCCATCGACGTCAAGACGCGCGCCAAGTTGAGCCTGGCAACACAGGGCCACACCAAGATCTTCAAGTCGCCCAGCCGAGACGTTGTCACGCGGCAGACACTGCACGTCAACATCGCTCCCAACGCAGCCGTCTGTCTCCTCCCGGATCCGGTCCAGCCTTTCGAGGCCAGCGTCTACGAGCAGATCCAGATCTTCAAGCTGGCGCGGAGCGCCTCATTATGTCTTTTGGACTGGGTCACCCAGGGGCGCACCGCGCGCGGGGAGAACTGGAGCTTCGTCAAATGGGTCGGCCGCAACGAGGTCTGGACAGTCGCTGATGACCAGGCGGCCCCGGATCGGCTGCTTGTGAGAGACGCTGTCATATTGGACAGCAAGCAGGTTCACCCCCAACTCCCAACGCTGCGCGACTCGATGCATGGCGAAGGGGTGATCGGCACGTTGGTGCTGCGCGGACCCCTGATGAAGGCGCTGGGCGAGTTCTTCCTGGCCGAGTTCGCTGCCCTTCCGCGGCTTGGCGCACGCGACTGGCGGAGCGAGGACATGAAGAAGGGATCCGATATCCCTCTACCGCCACGAGAGCAATGGCGGGCCGAAAGGTTGCGCATGGAGAAGGAGAGCCAGCTGCTCTGGTCTGCTGCCAACGTCAGGGGCTGCGTCGTAGTTAAGTTTGGGGCCCCCGCAGTCGAGGCGGGTCGTGTCTGGATTGGGTCAATGCTGGCTCAGGAAGGCAGCATCTCACAGCACTTTGGCGGCCAGGCGCTGATGTGCGTGAAGTGATATGAGGGGATGGGAACGACATCACCCACCCGATCCTATGGGATGCAGTTATCGGGTTACCCCTGGCGTGACCAACCGCAAGCAAGATCAGCGCATTGGCCGGGTGTGATGTATGGCAGAGGCCAAGAAAACTCTGATTTACATCATTATTATCTATATACCCTTTTTCAATATACAATTCTCGTCTGCCAACGCGTTATTTTGTTTTCCTTCCGTATTGTCGTCGCTCTTCTGAAGCCCCGGTAGCTGCATGCAATACCACTGTTGTCAGGCAGGCAGCAGTGGGAGGGACCAGGGTGGGGGCGCGCCAATCCGCCAAAATAATCTGGCGATCGGAGTTGGACGCGTTCAATTGCACAGCGAATCAACTCACCCACCGACCTTCTCCAGACTCGGCCTTTTCGTCCGCGCGCCAAATGTAATGACCTCCAGACGACAGCCACTCATGGAGACCTCAGACAACACCGCGACGAGCTCGCCCGCTCCCACTTCCAGCGCGCGTCGCTCTGGTCGCGTAACAAAGGCGCCCACCAAGTTCACCCCCGATGCGCCCGCCGCCACCAAGCGCAAGCGGAACCCCGATCACGACGATGAGGACGCAGAGAACGAGTCGCCCGACGAGATGGACGATGTCAGCGATGCCAATGACGACGACGCCGACGACACGGCCACCGAGGAGCCTCGGCGCGCCGCCAAGAAGAAGAAGTCCGCGGCGTCGCAGCCCGCAAAGGCGAGAAAGCCCGCCTTGAAAAAGCCCAAAACCAACGGGGACGCGCCGGCTCGCGAACCCATCCACTCGGCGCAATTACCGAGTCGCCCGAAGAAGACTGCCCGAATTGCCATTGCCCAGGGCGATGCGGAGGGGCTCTATGGTGTGTACTCTTGGGAAACGTTGTGTTGTGCTGTTTGCGGATTGCTAATACTTACCAAACAGCCGACATTTTTGCCTCTGGAGACTCTTCCGACAGGGTCGCGACGGAATGGTACCACAAGTACCAGGCGGACGAGTCCGCTGCCGTCACCGATCTCGTCAACTGTATCCTCCGGTCGGCGGGCTGTGACCAGCAGGTCACCCAAGACGATATCCGAGACCCCGAGAACTGCTCCAACAGATTAGCAGATCTGCAGAATGTCTACACCGAGGTACGTCGGGCTGAGTGTGGGTGTGGGGTGTTGCATCGTGCTAACATCGAATGCTACAGGAGGGAATCACCGACTATCCCCTCATCTCGAGGGCGAAATCGTCCAAGTCGTTCCGCGACCTGCTCGTCGGCTTCTTCCGATCCCTCGTGACGGTTCTCCACGAGACCGACGTTCTCTACAAGGACAGCATGTTGATGGACAATATTGCGAGATGGGTGGCATCCATGTCCTCGTCAACCCTTCGCCCCTTCCGACACACGGCCACCACGGTCGCGCTAGCGATGGAAGCCGCCCTGGTGGAGGTTGCCAAGAAGCTCGACGACCGCATCACCAAGATGACGCAGCAGGTCGACGCCGAGAAGAGCCGCAAGGGGAAGAACAAGGACAGATTGGCCGTCATCCAAAAGAACCTCGAGGAAGCCGAGCAGAACCGGCAACTCTGCCAGGAGCAGATCACCGATTTCTTCGAGACCGTCTTTGTTCACAGATACCGCGACATTGACGCCAAGATCCGGACCGAGTGTGTCGAGGCCCTCGGCACCTGGATCTGGCACCTCCCCACCTTCTTCATGGAACCCGAGTACTTGCGGTATCTGGGCTGGATGCTGTCCGACCCCACGCCGCAGACGAGGCAAGAAGTGCTCAAGCAGCTTGCCCGGATATTGAAGCGCGATGCCGAGAAGCTTGGCCACTTCATCGACCGCTTCCGGCCGCGCCTAGTGGAGATGGCTACCAAGGATGCCGATGTCAGCGTCCGGGTCGCCGCCATCTCGGTTATCCAGATTCTCAAGGACACCGGCATGCTCGAGCCTGACGAGATCGACTCGATCGGCCGGCTGGTCTTTGACTCGGAGCTGCGTGTGCGGAGGGCCGTCATTGACTTTTTCGCCGGTTGCGTTAACGACTCAATCGAGACTAAGGTCGAGGAAATGGGCGGGAGCGATGCGGTCGACGAGCTGTTTGGCGATGATGAGGAGGACGACTACTTCTCCCCCCGCAGGGACTGGATCAGCATCAAGTGCCTCGCCGAGCTCCTCGCTGCCTACGATGCGCAGCTCGAGGAGGAGAACCAGACTTTGCCCGTCCGCGGCCTGGATATCGCTGTCGAGATGGTTCAGGCTGTGGCACCCGAGACCCGCATCTCGCTGGCCTCGCAGGTCTTGTACGAGAAGATCGATCAGGTCAAGAACTGGGAGCTCTTGTCTGGCTATCTTCTTTACGACCACACGACAAGCACGAAATCAAGATCGTCATCCAAGCGCACTTCCAACGAAGTGGCGCTCAAGAATGCCGTCGCGCCAGAGGGGTCAGAGGAGTCGGTGCTCCTCGAGGTTCTTGCCTCCGCTGTCAAGTTGAGCCTGGCATCTGCCTCAGAGGCCGACAGGAGCAGGAGGAAACAGCGGCCAGATGCTGCTGACGGCGCCGAAGACTCTGCAGTCCACCTGGCCGGCATTATCCCCCGTCTGTTGAACAAGTACGGAGCCGAAGCCAGCACGGCAGTCGTCGTTTTGCGGCTGGAGCATTTCTTGCCTCTGGACGTGTTCCAACAGCTCCGCCAGGATTCGACAACCTACAGCCGCTTGCTGGACGAGATCTGCACGCAGTTCGACAGGCACGTCGACAGAGGCGTCCTCGCAGAAGCGACAACAGCCCTGTTGCATGCTCGCAGATACGACGAGCTGGAGGAGATGACGGACTCCAAAATCGCCGACCTCTGGGAAACGTCCATCAACGCGCTTCGTCACTTCGACAAAACCCAAGAGCTCAGCGACCGCGGCAACATGGAAGCGCCAGCAATCACCCAGCTGGGCAGCATCCTCCTCAAGATCAGCAAGCTCGCCAGCATTGCCGACTGCGTCGAGGTGCTCGAGGCCCAAGGCCAGTCTGACGACTCATCCAACCCCACCATCGAACTCCTCATCCGCACCGTCCACCGCGGCAAGCTCGACGCCGTCGATGAAGCTCTCGACGACCTCGAAGACGAGGCCGTGTCGTACGCCATCCAAGCCGCCCACTTCTACTTCATGTGGAAGGTCCGCACCCTGCTCACCCCCATCCAAACCCACGCCGGCATCCCCGCCCGCGCCGTCGAGCGCCTGTCCACCCTCCGCAAGACGTACGCCAACAACCTGATCTGGACGCTCTCCTCGCGCGGTACCAACGACGAGCTCCGCCTCTTCGCCACCGGCGCCCTCTGCGACCTGCACGTCCTCTTCGCCTCCCTCCGCGAGACCGTCAAGCAGCAACCCCCGCCCCACAACCGCCTCCCCACCCTCGACCCTCTGTTCGAG
>Ga0247824_10001845_pt1 | contig 11764 bp, 13 predicted proteins | sample 13C_PalmiticAcid_FD_194412 | JGI IMG/M metagenome (GOLD analysis project Ga0247824, IMG submission 194412) | Soil microbial communities from agricultural site in Penn Yan, New York, United States - 13C_PalmiticAcid_Day48 | ecosystem: Environmental > Terrestrial > Soil > Agricultural land...
ACACGAGGGGACTTGAGTCATGCTCGTTGATCAAAAGTTACAAATCAGCGAACAACTGCTTCCTTACACCCAAAAGACGCGAATACCGGCCAACCAATGGGATCCCGTAAAGTAACCCCCAGGACGCGAACACCAGAGTTGCAGACAATCCCGAAAACAAGTCCTCCATCATGACCTACTGTGCAGCATGTCACTATGCAGGGTATCTGAAATCAATAGTCCGGAAAATCCGCCAGCTAACAAGTGCCTTGACTTCAAGTGAGGGGCGTCGGAAATGAGAGCGATGGGAGCAAAACAAGAAGGGAAGAGAACAAATGACACCTCACCCACGGACATGCTGCCATGTAGGTTCCTATTAAATATCCCCAGAGTGTGAGTGTTGATGTCCCTGGAGTGCAGACTCAAGATCACTTGTAAACGAACGAGAACCCGCCATGCAGAATAATGTCAGTACGCGAACTGAGCCAGTGTCTGGATATAAAGGACGTTGAGCGGAGAGGGGCCAAGGGCAAGTAGGGCAAGTAGGGCAGAAGGGCAAGGATCGCGCACACACACACAAGAATCCACAGAGCTCTGAACGAACAGACAACTAATGAGAAGGAAAAGATGGCGAGTGTTGCGAGTGCGTTCCTGGGCGCGAGAGCGATGTGAGGTTTGGCGTGGATGGGAAGCAAAGTTGGCAAAGCGTTGTTGATGTGCGAAGCAAGTGTTTTTTTTTGTGAAGCGAAGCATTGCACAAAGTTCCCACGTGCAAAATCGCTTTGTTCGTGTCTTTGCCCTTTACCTCATCACAACCCATGGAGCACACGGACAAGGACCTCGCCGAGATCCCTCGGAGCGCCACCCGACCCTCCAGCAGGACGCTTGCGATGGCCCTTCCCGATATCCTCACAACGTCTTCACCTTTTTGGACAAACCCTCGTTGCTAGACTGCCTTCAAGTCTCGCCCATGGATAGCGAAAGGCGACGATACTGACAGTCATGGTCATAAGGACAAAGAGAAGGACGGCGAGCTACGGGACCTCACCAAGAGCTGCCGCCATGCCCGATCCGTAACTGTCACTCGTCCCGAACAATGTGGAGGGTTGTTACGTACCGGACACCTCGATACACCAGGCTCTCGAGCTGCGGGTCTCAGGAACCTAGTCCATTTTACTGTCTGGTCGCCAGAAACCAAGAATTACCCAGAGGAGCTATATCGCTTGGCAGGCGCAATACTGGCACAGAACCCAGGGGGTCCAGGAATTCGAATGGAACGCGGGCAAAGGCTACGATGACCAGAGCTTGGTGGACCTTGTATTGAAAAAGACAGGCAAGCGCTTGAAGAGATTGTCTATCCGTGGAAAATTCGCAAATGCAAGGCTACAGTTCCTTGAACATCTGAGTAAGGCGAGCGAGAGGCAACAAGAACAACAACAACAGTACGGGAAAACGTCAATGGCTCAGGATCTATTGACGGATGAGTCGGGCCAGGTTGGAGCAGAAAGCAGGGATGGGCATAACAGCGGTCAAGACCACGACAATGGTGGCGATTTTGGCTTTGAACTTGAAGAGCTGCTGCTTAAGGATATCGGAAATTACAGCGACTACGACTATGGGACACGGTGGTTAAAGCCGGATTTAGGGTGGATCTACGACTTTCCAGGAATATTACCACTCCGTGTGCTTACCATTTTGAACTTCGAGACCCGACCACCGGACGAATTACTATCATCCGACTGATCCAAACAGCTCTTTTCTGCCGATCCTCATCAAATGTCCTCAACTCGAGAAACTCTGCGTGTCATTCGGCCTACACCCTGACTTTCCCAACAACTCACCACGAGGCGTTGTTCGTACAATAACAGCCTACTCGGAATATTATGACGGTCCCCTACGGGTATTCATACCATTTCAACGGGACAAGTTATTCGTGGAAAGAAGAGTATGACGATTTTGTCGAGGCCATGAACAGCCATTGCCCAAAGCTCCGAGAGATTGAATTTGGGATGTTCGTCAGTTCTCATATTCCCATTGGCACAGCCTGATGAAAAAAAGTACGGACCACAACTCGAATCCTCAAGTATCTGGGAAGCGATCCAATGAATTCATGATCCTGATGGGTCCCCCCATCTTTCATCCTTCAAGAAACTGAACCCACTGCCTGACGAGGCTCAATGTCAACGGAATAGCGCACCTACGTGATAGTGCATGTATGGCTCTCTTTCAGCTACCACTGCTTAAGGAATTCAGAGCAAGGGATGTACAGTTCGACGCACGGGACCTGATCAGAAAGGGTGAGTGGGTCTGCAACGGACTAGAAGTGCTGGATTTTTCGGTCTGGATATCAAGGGAATGGGGGTGGTGCAGTTCTCATGGAAGGTGGACGGCCCGCACGCACTGTGAGAGCAATTTCAGAGGCAGAGATGAGTGTCAATTCGAAGTCGAGGACGAGAGCGAAGACGAGATGAAAATAGTCACTGTGATGTCAATAGTACGTCGAAGCGGCAGTGGAAGGATTCAATGACCATGGAACCGCGGAAGAAGATAAGGAAGTATAAGGAAATCCAGTTCAAGGTCTGCGAGGCTCTTGGACGTCTTACCCATCTGCAAGAGCTCAGGATCGACGGCGAAAGGGACTTTGAGGAGGATAATAGATATTGGAGCTGCCTCGAGTTGACGCTGCAAACAGGGCTGGATCGTCTGGCGCCGCTGCGACAAAACCTCGAGAAGCTGGTCGTGTCTGGATTAGACGAAGGCCTGAGTGGGAGAAAAGAGGCGGAGTGGAATAGCGCGTCATTGGATCCATCACAATAACAACCGTTGCCTGGAACAACATGATCCTTCGATGGTTTCCGAGTCACTGCCCACGCCTTCGCCGCCGAGCATGGACGAGCCGGAGGGAAGCAAGATGCCTGGCCTACGAATCGACGAACCCTTCGCACCATGTCCCAAGTTCAAGTGGTTGATCGGAATCTCTGTGAAGGAGAATGCAAAAACCGTCAACTGGCTGCTGGAGCAATGTCCGAGACTTTTCATCTTCAAGAAAGGTATAGGGGGCCCGTAGCTCTCAAATAGTCAATACAGTGTCAACCTGCACCAAGCCGATATGCGAAAGAATGTATGACCTGGGACCTTGGTGCACCATCTCTCATCTCAGCATTCAAGTACGCTTGGGTCGTTGTGGTCAACAAAATTTCAGGGGTCACACAGTGCTTCATTTGACGATTTGGTGGAAGGAATGTACGAGAGTTGCCCAAACCTCCGAGACAAAGAGTTCGGGACGCTCTATATGCTCGCAGATCACCATTGGTGCAGGATGATGGAGCTGTACGGACCGCAGCTCGAATCCTTGAGCATCTGGGGAAAGGTTATTGAGTTCAACTCCAATGCTTTCATGACCTTGATGGGTTCCCTATCTCGCATCCTACAACACCGCTGTTTGACGCGACCCAACATCAATGGAATGGAGCACCTACATGGCTGTGCATGGAAAGCACTCTATCGACTACCGCTACTCAAGCAATTCAAGGCCAGAGATGTATCAGAGAAGGTGGATGGGTCTGCAAGGGATTAGAGGTGCTTGAAGTGTTGATCTTGATACCGAATGAGGCACAAGAACAGAGCCCCAGTTCTCAGAATGAGTGGGAACGACTTTGAGTTCAGTAAACACGGATGGGATTGCCTCGAATTGACTCTGGAGACAGGGTTGGAACGTCTAGCACCGCTGCGACACACCTTGGAGAAGTTGACCGTGTCAGGGCTGGATGAAGTGGCCAATGGCTGCAGGAGCAGCGTCCAACACATTTTCTGTTACTAGATTGACCACAAAGAATTTTATTTCTCACACAGTACGCTTCTCTCACCTCCACCTCCACCTCATTGGATCAATCTCATCATTCCTCACACCCATGGAGCACACAGACAAGAACCAGCCCGAGATCTCTTGGAACGCCGGTCGACCCTCGAGCAAGACGATCGCGATGGGCCTTCCTGAGATCCTCCACAACGTCTTTTCTTTCCTGGACCAGCACACGTTGATACTCTGCCTCCAAGTCTCTCGCTTCTGGTACAATCATGGTCGAACCTTAGCCTGGCAGACGCTTTCCATCGACATTGTACTCTTCTCAAGACTTGCCTATGATATACCCGCCGCGAATACTGATAAGGATAAGGAGGACAAAGAGAAGGGCAAGGACAAGCGCCAAGACTTCATCAAGAACTGTCATCATATCCGCTCTCTCACTCTCACCACTCCTGAACCAGTTCGACGGAAAAAACCCAGGATCCTAGATACACTTCACCCTCGAGTCGCGGGCCTAAAGAACCTGAACCACTTTGCTGTCAAATTGGATAAAAAACCATGGAGCATAACGGAAACCTATCGATTGGCAGGTGCAATCGTCTCACAGAACCCTGGGATCCAAGAGATCGACTGGCATCAGGATGAAATGTTGAAGAACAAAAGCCTTACGGACCTTATACTGAAGCGGGTGGTGGGCGGAAAACTGAAGAAGATAACGATCGACGCGGATTTTGGAGATTCGAAAATGCGATTCCTTCAGTGTTTGATCAAAGCAAACAAAGAACGAGAAAGGCGGCTCAAACAAGAAAAGAAACGACATGAGGGGGCGAAGGTGACGACTCGAGACGCGTTGACGGATGGATCGGTCAAGAATGAGATGGAAAACAAGAACGAAAACAACAGCAGCGGCGTTGATCATAGTTTTGGGCTCGAGGAACTGGTACTCAGGGATCACTGTCAGGAATCAAAGGTGGATTGGGATTGGCTCTTCGATTCAGAAAGATCCTCAAACACATTACCGATTCGCTCCTTCAGCGTTGTCAACTTTGAGCCCTTCATCATACGGGATGGCCTTTTATTTGATGAAGACGGTAACGAGGATGAGAGCAACGACTTTGGTAACTCTATCCTGCCGATTCTTTACGGGTGTCCAGACCTTGAGAAACTCTGTGTCTCATTCGACTGTCACCCCGCTCTTCCTGACAACTCATCATGCACATTCCTCCACAACCTGGAAATCGATCCTCACTATTCTCCTTCAACCCAATGGGACGGGGATGAGGACGACGAGTTTGTGGAGGAAATGCACGGGTACTGCCCGAAGCTCCGAGAGATCGAATTCGGAATGTTCTATCAGCTCACGAGTTACCATTGGATTGATATGATGGAAGTTTACGGACCACAGCTCGAGTCCTTGAGCATCTGGGGGAACGTTTCTAGGTTCAACTCTAGGGCATTCATGACATTGATCGGCCCTCCCGTCAACCATCTCTCAAGAGACCGACTTCGCACTCTCACACGACTGAACATTAACGGGATGGAGCACCTACACAATTGTGCATTTATGGCTCTCTATCTGTTGCCACATCTCAAGGAGTTCAGAGCAAGGGACGTGCCTTTGGATGCGAAATCACTGATTGACGATGACTGGATCTGTCAAGGGTTGGAGGTGTTGGAGATCTTTGTCGCGATACCAAGGCGAAGACAGTGGCAGTGGGGTGGTTATGATTGGACGGAAGGACATGTGGATGATGGGAGCGATATGAAGTCTGGATGGGAAGATGAGAGTAAGGACATGGATACGGATAACGATGAGGACAACCAAGATGATACGGCGAAGATGTTGAAGCGACGGGTAAGGTATTTGGGCACAGAAAGACCACGGAAGAAGGCGAGAGAAGACTTGATGAAGCGCCATAATACCCAGGTCAAGGTTTGCAAAGTCCTAGGTTGCCTTACTCAACTAAGAGAGCTCCGGATTGAGGGTCGAAGTGATTTAAAGTTCTACAAACGCGACTGGGGTTGCCTCGAATTGACATTGGAAACAGGACTGGACCATCTGGCACCACTGAGGCACAATCTGGAGAGACTGATTGTATCCGGATTAGACGAAGGTCTGAGTGGGAGAAAGGAGGTGGAGTGGATAGCGCGTAATTGGGTTCACCACAGCAACAGTCATTGGCTCGAACAACATCATGCCTCGCAACAGAGCATGGGGCAGCCCGAGAGAAGTAGGGCGGCAGGTGTGCGATCCGATGATGATGTCTCCTTTGGTCTAAGATCCAAGTTCAAAGCGTTGATTGGCATCTCTGTGGATGGTGAGGATGCCATGTCCAACATCAAATGGCTGCAGGAGCAATGTCCTACACTTTCTGTCATTGAGGTTGACTAGCGCGAGGCTTTCTGTTGATCTCTGGTCATAGTGTTAAAGGATGGATGTTATGAAGCCGATGTGAGAAAGACACTGATAATTTGGTGTACCAATCTTTCGGACGAAAGCATTCTCACCCTCCCCTGTAAGATTTCTGTAGGCCTTCACTTTCAAGTCCACATCATTGAGTACAATAGGCCCTTGCCCAGCTACTGAATGCAACTTGTGCACCTCGCCTTCTCGCGCCCCTTGTCACCTCTCGCTTCTTCCTGCAGTTTTGTTTTTATGCTGTGTCTATGAGTCAAGTGTCTGTGAAGAAGAATGCGGAGGAACTCTGACACAGGGCTAAGAATAACCCGTCTTTGAAAGTCTTGACCCGGGGGTGAGAATGGCTCTGTCAGGTATTCTTACGGGGTGATGGTGAGGATTTCATTTTTTCTCTGCTGCTGGGGGAGATACTAAGGGCGCTTGGGCCAAAAGAAATCTCTGTAGCCACACACAGTACGCTTCTCTCTGCTCCACCTCCACCTTATTGAATCACCCCTCATTCGTCTTCTCGCACTCATGGAGCACACGACAAGGACCAGTCCGAGACCTCTCGGAGCACCAGCCGACCCTCTAGCAAGACGTTCGCGATGGGCCTTCCTGAGATCCTCCACAACGTCTTTTCTTTCCTGGACCAACGGACGTTGATACTGTGCCTTCAAGTCTCCCGCTTCTGGTATACTCACGGCCGGACCTTAGCTTGGCAGACGTTTTCCATCAATATTTCCCTCTTCACGCACATTGCCTGCGATATACACCTGGTCGTGGGTAATGACAAAGCCAAAGGGAAGGGAAAGGACAAGTACGACGACAGGCTTCAAGACTTCATTGATAACTGTCACCATATCCGGTCTCTCACTCTCACCAATCCGAAATCATATTGCTCAACAGAACCCAAGCTTCCTGATATACTTCTCCCTCGAATCGCGGGCCTAAAGAATCTGGACCACCTTATTGTCAAATTGACGCGAGTCCCACGTAGATCAATGGGGATCTATCGATTGGCAGGTGCAATCCTCTCACAGAATCCTGGAATCCAAGAGATTGAGTGGCAACTGGATGAGTCGTTCCACAGCGACACCTTTACGAACCTAATGCTGAAGCGGGTGGTGGGTGGACAACTGAAGAAGATAGCCATCGATGCGAATTTCAACAGTACGAGAATGCTATTCCTTCAGTATCTAATCGATGCGAACAATGAACGACAAAAACGACTCGAACAAGAACAGGAACAACTGGGAAAAGAAAAGTTGGCGGCTCTAGGCGCGTTGATGGATGAATCGATCAAGGATGAGATGGAAAACAACAACGAAAGCGTCAGCAGTGATGGCGATCATGGTTTTGAGCTCGAGGAACTGATACTCAGGGATTACGAACAGAGGTCAAAGGCACTTTGGGATTGGCTCTACGAATCGGACAGTTCTTCAGATAATTTACCGATTCGTTCTCTCAGCCTTGTCAACTTTGAGCCCTTGACACGAGGTGGTTTTTTTTCTGATGATGACAGTGTCGACATGGATGACGAGGATGACGAGGACAACGGCATTGGTAACTCCATCATGCCACTCCTTAGCAGGTGCCCTAAGCTTGAGAAACTCTGTGTCTCATTCGACCGTCACCCCGTCCTTCCTGACAACTCGTCGATCGGATTCCTCAGCAACCTACGAAAAAACTCTCACTATTCTCGAGAACCTTCTACCAACATGGTTGAGCAAGAGGACGATGACTTTGTGGAATATGTGTATCAGTACTGCCCAAAGCTCCGAGAGATCGAATTCGGGATGTGCTACCGGCTCACGAGTTACCATTGGATTGATATGATGGAAGTTTACGGACCACAGCTCGAGTCCTTGAGCATCTGGGGGAACGTTTCTAGGTTCAACTCGAAGGCGTTCATGACCTTGATCGGTCCTCCCGCCAATCATCTCTCAAGCGACCGACTTCATGCGCTCACACGACTGAACATTAACGGGATGGAGCACCTTCACGAGTGTGCATGGACAGCTCTCCATCTGTTACCGAATCTAAAGGAGTTCAGAGCCAGGGATGTACCTTTGGATGCAAAATCACTGATCGAGGAAGACTGGATCTGTCATGGACTGGAGGTATTAGAGATTTGTGTTGTGATACCAAGGCGGACATGGTGGCAGTGGAGCGATGCACATGGTTGGACGAAGGGAGATGAACATCATGGGAGGGATATGACGGTTGGGCAGAAAGATGGGAGTAAGGATGAGGACATGGATGGAGGTGAGGACAACCAAGATGAAACGGTGAAAGCTTTGAAGCGACGGGCAAAGTCCTTAGCTTCAGAAAGACAACGGAAGAGGACAAGAGAAGACTTGACAGAGTACATTGATACTCAGTTCAAGGTTTGCAAAGCCCTCGGTCGCCTTACTCAACTGAAAGAGCTCCGGATTGAGGGTCGAAGGCATTTTGAGTTTGCCAGACGTGATTGGGGTTGCCTGGAATTGACATTGGAAACAGGACTGGATCATCTGGCACCGCTACAGCACAATCTGGAGAGACTGATCGTATCCGGACTAGACGAGGGTCTGTCTGGGAGGAAGGAGGTGGAATGGATAGCGCGCAATTGGGTTCATCACAGCAACAGTCGTTGGCTTGAACAACATCACGCCTCGCAACAGAGCATGGAGGAAGCTGAGGGAAATAGAGCGGCAGGTGTGCGATCCGATGATGATGTCTCCTTTGGTCTAAGATCCAAGTTCAAAGCGTTGATTGGAATCTCTGGGAGGGGTGAGGATGCCATGTGCAACATCAAATGGCTGCGGCAGGAATGTCCCACACTTTCTGTCATTGAGGTTAGAAAGTGGCATAGTATCTATGGATCCAACTGAACGCTACACCACACAGGACAGACTTTTGTGAAGCAAAAAAAAAAAAAAAAAAAAAAAAAACCGGCACCAAGCGCAGGGTGTGGCCATGGGAAGGACTAAAGTCCACAATCGCACCAGGCACCGCCACGCCCAAGAGCAAAGCCACAGATCGGATGCCTTGTGCGCGATTCCGATTCCACCCTGCCTCGTCCCTTTGGCCTTGACCACCCGACACTAGTGTGCTTTGGCATCGTCCTCTGACACACCCTACACCATGGCTTTCTGCTCCATGTCCTTTCTGCCGCCACTTGGTCTCCTGGACCTTCTTCAACTCTTGCCGTTGCTCCTACCCCCCCTCCCCTCATATCCTAAACGCACTCTCTCTCCTTGAAAGAACCTTACTCCACTATCACGCTGCTCGAATCCTGGGGCTCAAACGTCTGGACTTGCTGTCCTCTTCCCTTGCCTCCGTATCCAATAGCCCAACGTACACAGTGCCATGCCTGCTGCCACGGATCACACTTGGCAGATGTCTTGATCGGGTTCGTCGTCCCTCTCGGAACTGTTCACCAGCGCGTGCAAGACGGTCCTCGATGCACGAGGGTGGTAGCGGAATCTGGGTGACAAACAATACGATGGCATCCAAGCCGGGAAGTAAACCGCATATTCCTCCAGGTTCATCCGTTCCCATCCATAATGAGGAAGGCAACCCACGAGAGCCTTGGGGACAACAACACTGGCAATTTACAGGAACTCCTCCTCCCATGTCAGCGTTGCCAGGTGGATCCTCCTCCTCCTCGTTTGATCTTTCTCCCCTGCCTCGCCAAAGGAATTTATCCTACACTATCAAAAGCGATCATGGCTTTGCTGCTGCCTCAGTAGTGGTGGTGGAGCCGCATCACCCTTGTCAACGTCTACGGGGACGTTTGGTGGAGCCTCATCCCGGACTCCGAGCCTCGAGATCCAACAATAATACTATCCGTCATCACGTCTCAAGGCGTCGATCATGAAAGAAAGCATTGGTACCACAGAATCGGTGACACCATGCATGTCGACATCCACGTCGTTTGCTCAGCTTGCAGATGATAACCAACAGATATCAGAGGGTGGCAACATGGTTATGACCAATGCTGGTAACCAAACACCTTTTACGACATCGACGTCTTTGGCAGGTTTGTCTTTCATGAAAATGACACCTTCACAGTGGATGCAGGCGACAGAGCTGAAGATAGATGAGCTGGAGATAGATGAGCTGGAGCGCGAACTACGAGAATCGTTATCTGGAACCAAGGCGAAAGGCGACGGCGAGTGATTCTTCAAGAGAGGGATCTATTGCGTTGGCAGTGTACAAAGGATCATTGACAGTGCAGGAACGAGGCAGAGAGCAAGGGATACCTGTCATCACTAAAAAAAACATCATTGTTCTTATGCATGTCGCTCAAAGCCTTTGTTCAACTGTCTTCTCTTTCTCGCACCCATTCTACCATTCTACCATGATCACCCACTGTAACATGTTGAGCGGGGGGCTGTTGCAGGGACTTTCTTTACTTTTGCTTGAAGAAGTGGGGGATACCTTGCAAGCGTGTAGACAGCAGAAAAAAAAAAAAAAAATCATCGATTTTATTTTTTTTGTTGGTCCCTTTTTAACTCTTGAACCCACGGGGGAGAAAAGAACGGCGAGAGGAGAAGAAACGAACGCAGTGGTGATGATAATGGGCAAAAAAAAAAAAATGAAAAAAGTATGATATGGACTTCAGTGATCTTGTTCACTCCTGCTTGTAGAGTTCCTGGGCAATCTGTTAAGCAACATGTCCTGTTGTTCCAACAGCAATCGTTGCTGCTGCAGGTTATTCAAGAACAGGACCGAGTAGATACAATCCTCCGTGGTGGATGATGATGTATCCTGTCCGGTTTGTCCAACTTGCTCGTCTCGTTCAATCTGTTCAACCTTTTCGATCTCGACGTGTTCGGCAGGCTCTTGTTTGGCCCGCTTGACCAACTCGACCACGGCGACTTCTCGGGCTTGTTGTTCACCCCGTCTTTCTTTCCCATCGTATTTGGTGGAAGTAACAGAACCCGTGGCGCCCGTAGAGCTCGTGGCGCCTGTAGAGCTCGTGGCACCCGTTGTACCCTTGGCACCCGTTGTACCCTTGGCACCCGTAGTACTCGTAGCACCAGCAGCAGCAGCACCAGCAGTAGTAGTAGTAGTAGTAGTAGTAGTAGTACCAGGGCCAGCCATGTCCTTCGACGAGTCGTCCGAGTCAAGGATACGGATATATTGGTTTTCGCCCGTGGCAATGGACAGGAACCAAGCGGCTCTTTCACAAGTTCCGAAATGGTCTCGAAGTTTTGCTTGCGACAAGAAGCCACGTTTTTGGCAATAACACACATACTTCATCCCCATGGTGGGATCGCGTTTGAAACAAATGGTCCGCTTGGTCCGTTGGCATTTCAGATACATTGTTTTGTCCTGGTGGTTTTGACGGACGTGAAGCCTGTTGGGGGGGTTGAGTGAATCGTAGGGGACTTGGTTGTGGTTGCCGGCACAATGATAGAACGTACATTCAGGTTTCTTTTCGGAGGAAGAGGAGGAGGACGAGGTGTTGAGGACACTGGGGTGGGGGCCAGTGTCGCGGAGGCGGTAGTGGTGTTGGTGGTGGTTGGCCAATTGTGAGAAGGAGGGGAAGGGGGAGGAAGGAGGGAGTGTCGGATCAAATAGGATAAGGG
>Ga0247824_10001846_pt1 | contig 11761 bp, 20 predicted proteins | sample 13C_PalmiticAcid_FD_194412 | JGI IMG/M metagenome (GOLD analysis project Ga0247824, IMG submission 194412) | Soil microbial communities from agricultural site in Penn Yan, New York, United States - 13C_PalmiticAcid_Day48 | ecosystem: Environmental > Terrestrial > Soil > Agricultural land...
GCGCGTATTTAGATCCCCGGATCGCGGCCGATCACGATCGTCTTGTCAGGCGCAGGGCAATCTTCTTTCTTCTGCAATGTGACTTCAACATTGGGTGGCAGGCTTCCAGTTGATGTGCTGGTGGTCAAACGGTGTGGTCTCGCTGTGATTTCCTTCTCGTTCATAAGTGTCATCCAAAAGAAGCCTCGTCCAATTCCAGGGCCAGGTCGGATGCTTCAGCAAGATCCTCGTCCTCATTAACCTTAGTCTTACCACTTCGTCTTGGTTGAGATGTGTCGTAGGCGGATCTTTGTCGCTGACCTTCACCTAAGTACACCGCACCAAACCAACGCACTGAGACAAACTGCACTCTCACTCTCCACTTCTCTTACTCTCCACTTCACTCGGCTCTCCGCACGACGCGTCGTCTAGGACACTATGCAATCTAGGCGTCAGATGACGCTAGGCTAGAGCCATGGGCATGAATTCCACGTGCTGGCGTACTTTGACCGTGATCATTCTTGATTCTTGCGTGCTAGACAAGGATCCTATGCAAATCTCGGTTAAACCTTAATTTCTATACGTTTCTGCTCATAGCCCAGGAACCAGGCGTCCCAGCACCATGATTCTTACGCCCGATCGCTACTTGAAGCCGCTCTCTATGCAGCTGTACAAAGATCTGAGGCCGTCATCATGACCACTCGAGCCTTGACCATGACCATGTATAAAACCCTGAACCCTAAATCCTAGGAAAACCCGCCTGCTTTGACCCGTAAGCACACCGTACCATCCTCTCGACTTCTCAATCCACTCTTGCACGCCTAGGATGCTATGCAATCTACACGTCAGATGACGCTAGACTAGAGCCATGGGCATGACTCTCCACTCTCTCCACTTCTCGCACTCTCCTCTCTTTCCACTTCTCACTCGGCTCTCCGCACGACGCGTCGTCTAGGATACTATGCAATCTAGGCGTCAGATGACGCTAGGCCAGAGCTATGGAGCATTGGCATGAATCCCACGTGCTCGCCCGTGTAAGAATACTTCGCGTAAATGTGTGTAAATATTGCTGCCCCGAGACCAGGCTGAACTTCCAGCACCCATCCACTCATCCTCTGCTTTGACACTTGTTGAAGAAGGCAGGTTGTTGGCGTCGAGAATGACACTCCACATTAAGTCTTCATTGTGCTTTAAAAACTCCATGGTTAATGACCAGCCATAACCCATCCATCACACATGTCCAATCCAGCCACCTCAAGACTCGATTGTATCCGAATATTTGGATGAGATTACATTGCCTACTGCCCGAGTATTACCAGTGCTCAGTTTTTACATTCCCTTCGACTCCCAGGTATTGGTACCAGGACAGACAGTGAGTATTGGGTTTCGTAGAACGAAGCTAGAGAGAAAGAAGGAGAGAGAGGACCATAGCGTATTACTACTTAACGAGTATGGACGGTGTGGATGGTGTGGAGGCCGTGGAGGCCGTGGATGCTGTGGGTGGTCTTGATGATGTAGATGGTGTGGAAGGTGTAGATGCGTAGATGTATAGTGTGGCGTGCGACCTTGAGAGTGTTGACTCGCCTCCGTGTTTCTCCCGACTGTCAACTAGAATGGCTGCATCTCTCCCGAGAAGCACCAGCAGTATCCAGGATGCATTCTGGACTCGAGACAGGATAATAGCTGTCCTTCCATTCACACTATGCTGAATGTCCTCCAAGGATGGAACCGGCTATCTCTCTCGACTTGGAGGCCCTCCCAAGTTTAGCTTGGTTGGAATTCTACAGGAACCGATCGTGAAACGCTGCTGTGGTTGGCGATGACCTGAGTCGTGCATCACATTTAGACATGCACATTCGTTGAGTTGTCGGATAATGATGCAGTTCCGTGGTACCCTCCTGTAACGCACATTGGACCGAGTTTTCGTGGTTCCTTCTTACCACATCCACTCAGCTGTGTTCCATCTTGACACTTCCACCCCGAAGAATCATGGCGTCCAGCGGTTACGAAGGGAGAAAAGACATTGAAAATGACTGTGATGATGGCCGTGGTAATATATAAAGGCAGGGGGATCACTGTCTGTCCCTAATATCATTCATCATTCAACAAGGTGTTTCTTCTACACACGACATGTTAATATCATAGACCACACAACCAAGGGCACACAGCCCGCAGGCTTAGAGAGCAGGAATAAAGGTCTGCGATGTTTCGGCTGTCTTCCTCCCCACTCTTGTTTAGCCTGCCCTTCCTTTCCTACACTCTCATACCTCCTGTCCCACATCTACAATCTACAATCTACAATACTAAAGAAAGTTGGTTTTTCGAAGTGGCGGTGCCCAACGCAAAGTGGCCGTGTGCCGCCTGGAGTATTGGTCGGCGCCTCACTCTTCTTGGCATAGACCAATTAGTTTGGTCATCTAGACCATTTGGACTTGGTGTATACCTCAATGGCTACCTCTGGACGCGTTCAGATTGATCAACATAAGGTTTGGGGGTTGTCCTGAGAACCGTTCATATCGGATTGCCCTGAGAAATTATGGCCTGTGCTCATCCAACCTTAATTTTTCAGTGTTCATCTCACCATTGACGAGTGCGATCTAGAAGGGTACCCTGCCTGTCACTAAACAATTGGCGGTGGGAGGTGGGGGGAAGGCCTCCGCCTTTATCTTGAGCGAGCCAAGCGATGCGAAGGAGAGAGGCACAGAGGTTTGGGTGGGAGATGTACCCCATGCCGTGACACTGGACAAACCTAAGCCATCCAATGTCGTCCCCTTCCTTTTCTTTCTCACAATCATTTGCAGCCGACTTGTTCTGCTTTGCCTTACTTACATTGTCACCAAGCGCTTGATGGACGTGTGTTGAGGGAGGGGGAGAGGCGCATGGAGTATTGCGGCCGGATGGTTGGTGTGAGGCGGCGCTCAAATCAAGCATCAAATCAAACCACTCCGATAAACTGATGGTGATCTGTGGAAGGGCATTATGTCGCGTGAGCCACGGGCAACCCTCTAGTCTTGCCTAAAGACCAACGCTCAATGAACTTGCTCTTGTCACGCTGTCGTCCTTTTCTTCTTCAAGTCCTCCGCTCTCTTTGCTTTGGCCTTCTGTAATCGGTCTAGTGCTGACCGAAACGACGTGGACTCCGGTAGGTCGATAGGACTCTGCTTGCCAAGAGCGAATACCCTCAAGCTTGGTTGGAACATCTTTGCATCAACAGACACACCTGGCTTGACGATGGTTGCGGCTGCAAGTACGTACTCGTCAAGCATCATCTTGACGGTCTTGTTTCCGTCTATGGACTGCATAATGAATTCTCACGAGCATTCCCAGGGCAACAGGGCAATCCTCTCGGGTCGTCCTTATATGGCTCTTCTGGCAAAACCGCGCCCCCTTGAAAGTCTCCCTGATCTCAGGTGGGCTAAGGGAGCCAAAGCCAAGTCGCATATACCAGGAAGGATTAGTCGTCGGCTAATACTCCATCGAACGCAACAGCCTATCGAGGGACGTAACGGACTATCGATGAACCGGTATCATAGATAGGCAAAGTACACCACAACGATGGTAGTGTCCTGGCTGCAAACGGTTCCGACCAGTTCTTCATGGGGGCTAAGGTGCTTTTGAGGCTGGCTCGTACACGTACACCAACCGATTTCAGAATGGACGAACTATTGCAGCGGCTAATTGTCAAGGAGAAACAATGGGTTGTGTCAGGCGTCGTGGCGAAAGGCGGCTACCCGAAGCAGACTCGCTACAATAATTTCTCGAGGAACAGCTCTAAGCTGGTGCAAGAAACCCCACTGAATGGTGTAGTGTAATCGTCACGGCTTTATTGCAAACAGAAGCACCCTTATCCATCCTTGCGGAAACTACACCTTGTTCACAAAGTGCTAATATAAACACGATAAAGCGTTCATTGTATTCTCAGGTTCAGGCAAGCCTCGATACGTACGATGTTTGTAAGAGGACCTAATCATTACCATCGATCTACTTGTGGAACTGGCCTCCTTTCGGAAGCGCGACCTACCTCGGGTTTCATCATTTCCTCAAGACGCTGGCAGATCTCTATCGCGGTAACAGTCGTTCCTTCCTGGAAACAGTCAGTATACAGTTTATCCAAGGCCGGGCCTCTTTGCGGGAAGAGTGTCGCTAGAATCCCTCCAAAATTTTTGATATCATGTTTCCTCTGCTTTTCCGTAGGTCCATCGCGAGCGAAACCAAAATCAATAAACTTCACACTGTTTCCCAGAGTTGTAATCATCACATTCCCCGGATGAAGGTCTCTGTGGGCAACACCGCCCTTATCCCTGTAGTACTTGGTAATAGCGCGTTGATAAGTTTGGTCGTCAACCTCGTCCTTACAAATTATAAGATTGAGTTCATGCAAGTGTTTGATAGCACATGCAACGTCCATGAGAACCCGTTGCTTAGTGGTATCATCAGGCAAAGACCTATTTGTGACCATTGCTTCAATACTTTGCCCAGGAACGATCTCTATAAATAACTCCTTGAGTAAACCGTCTTCCCCTGGGGTCTCTCCAAGGTATTTGACAATATATTCAGATACTTTTTCATTGTCCCTACGGTTGCGAAGTACTTGCGCCTCATTTGCCAGATGAATTCTTTGTCTCCTTGCAATTGCTTCTGCATAGCGATGGTTTTCTTGCTCAGTCTTCAGTTGCTTCATTGCTGCATAATCATCCCCTTCAAAATATGAGAGAGGAACGTCTGCTAATGTCATCTTGATAGCCGCGATCGCTCTGCCCTGTGCGTCATTGCCTTGGAACACCACACCGTTTTTGCCGTGCGAAAGAAGAATGCGCGTTTTAACGCTAGAGGGGTCGAAATCGTTGGACATTGTAAGAAGTAAAAACGGTTGACACCGCACTTGATCAACGTGGTAGCTGTTAAATGATGGGAGTATTGCATCCTTTTGTAAGGAAAACATGGTTTATCCTAAACAGATGATGTATGGCCAGATGCTCGCATTCATCGCGCGATTGACGACTACAAGGATCTATCCGGCAACCACATGTATGCGAGCGCATGAGATCTACCTTCACCGAACTAAAAGAATTTACACATCAAGATGGTCGAACACCCGTATCCACATGTCTCCACGGCGATCGTCCACCCGGTACAAAGCACATTCAATATCCACACGTCCACACAACCACACAACCACACAACCACACAACCACTGATTCTTTAGCCCGATCGCTACTTGAAGCCGCTCTCTATGCAGCTGTACAAAGATCTGAGGCCGTCATCATAACTACTCGAACCTTGACCATGATCATGATTTCTACGAAGTAGCCCATGTATAAAACCCTGAACCCTAGAAAATACTAGGTAAACCCGCCTGCTTTGACCCGTAAGCACACCGTACCATCCTCTCGACTTCTCACTCCACTCTCTGCACGCGTCGTCTAGGATGCTATGCAATCTAGGCGTCAGATGACGCTAGGCTAGAGCTATGGGCATGACTCTCCACTCTCTTCACTTCTCGCACTCTCCTCTCTTTCCACTTCTCACTCCACCCCCCGCACGACGCGTCGTCTAGGGTACTATGCAATATAGGCGTCAGATGACGCTAGGCTAGAGCCATGGGCATGAACTTCACGTGCTGGCGTACTTTGACCATGATCATGATTCTTGCGTGTAAAGGATCTCCTCGGTAAAACCTTAATTTCTATACTTTTCTGCTCAGCACCATGATTCTTATGCCCGATCGTCACCTGGAGCCGCTCTCTATATAACACCTTGAGCTCCATGCAACTCCATACAGTATTACTTTGGCGTGATGATTTGTTCATGTTGGTCATGAAAGAAGTTGGAGTCAACTCCATAGTCCCGTGAATATAATATCATCCATAGGATCAATTGAGCGAACAAATGCAATCTCAACCCCCCCGTAAGCGTCAAATCCTGACGGGGGGGTAAGAATTTATCTCACCCCCGGGGCAAAGTGTAAAAAAACGGAATTCTCAACCCTGGGTGAGGGTTTTCAAGGCTCTTGTTTTCTCACCCCCGTGTCAGAATTCCCTATGCCTTAATCCCGTTCACTTCCAAGTCTACATAATTGGGTGCAATAGGCCCTTTCCTGGCTACTGAGATGCAACTTGTGCACCTTGTATTCTCGCGCCCCTTGTCACCTCTCGCTTCTCCCTTTACTGTCTTTTTATGCTGTATCCACGAGTCAAACGTCTGTGAAGAAGACAACAGGGGGAACTCTGACACGGGGGTAAGAATACTCCGACTTTGAAACTCTGACCCGGATGAGAATGACTCTTTTTGAGTATTCTTACGGGGGTGATGGGGTTGAGAATTCCGTTTTTTTTTACACTTTGCCCTGGTGAGAGGGTTTTACGCTTACTCGGAGGGTAAGATTTCTTTCGTCCCTTTCCGTCAACCGACACTACTCGTATTGCCCAACACTTTTCACACAGGACAAGAACCTTCCACAACGAGCGGTGTTTCTACAATATCGTAACAACCTTAGACATCAAGTCATCGTATTTGCCAAAAAGTCTATGCGTGTCACTCTGCTTTATTGTCTCCCTTCCTTCAGGCGAAGACCATGAAGTAAAATAGACTTTGTCTACACGAAACCCTTCAGGTTGTATCCGTCTTGTTTCATATTGCGGCCTCAACTTAGAGACCATCGCCAAAACAAATGTACTCACAGACATGTCATTATGCAAGAACTATTAGGCTGCCGGGGGGATATGTCCGATGACAACAATAGTCATACCCTGCCTCATAAGAATCGCATTCATTTCTGCCTGAATTTCCAGTACTGTACGCCGGAGGTATTGGTTGGCATTTCTCATCTTAGTGATAAGAGAGGGTGCAAAAAGATTCGCGGCAGCTTGCAATCTATCAAGCATACGGATATGGATGATCATAAATACCAGCATGCCATTGTATGTTTCATATCGTGCATCATCTTGCTCGTCATCAGGTGTGATCAAGTCGAGTGGGGTATGTTCGTCAGACTCTCCGTAGGAACTTATGGCTTCTTGAAGGGTTGCTACGTGCGCAGGGCCTACGCCAAGACCCAAAACATTGTCATTGTATGTCAATTCGCTTGCTTGAGGCATGGTTTCTTTTAGTACTTGTTGGTTGATATTGAAAGTGGATGCGGTCCACTACTCCATTTATATGTGTAGCCACTTAACGCGTAACTTCTTTGTATCAATCCTTGGAGACCACTATGGTATACATCACTACGCCATTGACCCACGACAGCGACATTTGACGCTTTTTCGGAGAAATCGCGGCACTCCACATCACCACATCACCCTGTGCCCTCATTCGGAATCGACTGCTCATCCTCAACAGTTGTGTGGCTACTCATTGAGGACTCTAGTTATCCACAACACCTTACTGCAGGACCTCACCGGAGAACCCTTCAGTGGATTCGTGCGGTACAGGGTGAAGAGTGCCTTTAATGACATATGATGCTATGGCTCTACTTGAGAGTCCTCAGAGCAGACTAGAGGAAACAGGTCAGAGACAACAAGTCAGAGTGGGCGATACCGAAAGCCCTGCTATTGAGGCTCAAGAGTGTGAATGTTTCTAATCCCGGCTCACGACGGACATTCCGGATCTCACTTCGACTTCAGGTTGATTTATGCTGCAATTGTGGTTGAAGGGCTGCCTGGGATCAACAGTGAAACTACCAAGTGTGCCACCACCAGACTATTGCGATTATTAGGGTGGTAGAATGGCAAGTACGTGAGATTGTGAACAGTGGGCGCGGGTGTGGTCACGAGTGTAGGTGCTGTGGTTGGTTGTAGTGAGCTACCATGTCAAATACTACGGACAACATTGTGGATCTCCTAGAAATCCTCTCTGGAATTCTTGTGGTCCAGCAGAACCCTCAGCGAGTGACCACAACACCATTTCGATGGACAGTGGTACGGGTATAAGGCAATGGGGTAGTGTGGCATGTCAACGAACTCTCTGACGAGCTGCTGTTGTGGCCCCTTCACTTTGATGACATTCGTGTCCCTAATGTCATTTTTCGCTGATGTGGCACACCATAATCTTATTGCTTAGGATCGATACGCATTAAGCCGCTGCATATATAAATGGAGAAATAATAGGTAGTACATACTCATTTCAACAACCACCGTATCTACCAAGCATCACACCATGCAGAAACTAATTAATGCTTTCGTTGCCTCAAAGGAGTCTAAGGACTTGAGCCTCACCTCTACAGACGCCAAAGCGAAATGGCTTCTAGCCACTGATCCTAAATGGATGCAGGAACTAGCTGGAAAGGTCGTCACTGTTGCAAGACTAAAGATTCTCGCGAAGCTTAAGACGAAGCAAGTGAAAAAATGAGCCGAGAATTGAACATGGCGCAACAATCGCAATAATCAATGCACAGCCACATCAAGAGAATAAATGTGCCAGTTCTCATTCCTTCTATTCTTTTGACATTGTCACATTGATTGTCCTTCTTCTTATCTACGTCTTGCTTGCTATCAAACGCGAACCACGTATGATGGCCAATGAGTTAAACAGCATCTCAACATGTTCCGAGAGCAGTCGAAGAGTGTTCGAATTGGGCGCGACAGGTGTGGTAGGTACGGCGATGGTACGTGGTGAGTGGAGGTGGAGCAATAAGTGAAGAGTGTCATTCTCTGTCACGCCCAAGTACATGTAACAGGTGTGCCTCATTGGCGCTGACTCATTCCTTGGCGTCCAACTTCAAAGGGATTAAAGGTGGTTGACGCACTCCAGCTGCGCCTTGAGTTGCCGCATCTCGCTCAAATAGACTGTGATTCTGTGATGTAGACCTGTTCCTGCTCGAGGTCCACAATTTCAATCCAGATGCTGAATATAATCCTCCTTCTGAATCCAGAGACTCTCTGAGGGTCCTTCTTGGGCAACTTCTGACACACAACTCCGAGTGCAGTTTGGCCAACACTGTCAATGCGTCCTAATGTCGATTCCCTGCTTCTTTCCCAGTTCTTCCACGTTACCGTTTTCGTTTTTCTAGACTATCCCATGGTAACAAATAGGGTGAGGAGGATGGATGGAGAGGATGGAGAGGATGGAGAGGATGGAGAGGATGGGCACATGGTGGTGAGCACAGAATTCTGACTTGGCAACGTGGCGTTTCTTCTGGTCAACCCGAACAGCAGCAACATGCCCACATCTGCTCCTTCTCCAGACGTAGCTCTAGATCCCCTATATGCTCTAGAAGTGTAGACTCGAGCTTTCTGAAATGGCCGTTTCTGTGGACGCATGGTGGGTGCCAGCCAAGTTTTTTTTTGCAATATTGAAACTTGATGAAAAAGCGCTGTGTCCCTTTCAACCTCTTAGGAACTTACATCCTTGGTCGGTGATAGAAGGTAGCTGACTCCCTGGCTCTATGGCGGTATATCCAGTTGGCTTAAGTAGTTCTAGCACGGTACCCGATCGTATTCTCGAGCTGCACGTCTCTTTTAAGCTCGACACCTTCTCGTCGTCCTTTCCCGTGGTGGTTGCAGTCATTCCTTATGGTATCTGTTTTGCATTGCGGGTGATGGCTGCAATGTCCTCCTCTTTTTTTTCCCGCTTCTGTTCTGTGTCTCCGCTTGAAAGAGGTGAGTGTCACGCCTGAGGTTGTCATGGAAGGCACGCTCGCGACCGTAGATAGACTTGCGCTCTGGGGTTGTACCATAGTGTGGAAAAGCCGGCTTCCCTGTCCCGGATGGAGAGTATTTGGCGATGCAAGCAGTGTTGGTTGATGCAGCGTGCAAGACTGGAGACGAAGAAGATGTGCTGCAAATGGAGGCCAAAGCCACACGCGTGAAATGTGCACCGCCCACTCTTCTGCGGGCGGTGAAAGCTCTTCTCTCTCATTCCTCGTCTTCATCCACACTCGGTCATCACCCTCTCCTCCTCCTTCTTTTCTCTCCTTCACCCAACTCCCAGAGAAAGCATGGCCTCGTGCGAGAACATCATTTACAGAGCAGGTGGGAATACTTGCTGGTGTACAGCCTCGGAATCTCTCATGGGCAGTTCACCACGGAATAGACTGCACTAGCAAAGCAACAGTTCGCCTGCAGGGCGAGTCCTCTCCCTTGCCTCCTGCCTCCCGCCTCCTTCTGCCACATACTCTAACCTTGAAAGTGGATAATCTATCTGTGGTCATGCTGTAGGTGTGGACTTTGAGAGTAGGCCCATGGTGGTTATCTGCGCCTGTAATTTACCGGACCCTTATGTTGTGGACTATGACACTATCCTGAGGTAGTGGAAGGCATATGCATCGATGGAAATTGTTTTGAACTGCACTTTTCTGCATATGATGTTGATTGTTCTGTTCATTGCTGTGTTCAATATAGAGTTGTTCTTGCTCAGCTAGAGGAATTTGTGGAGAATGACTACACGGTGGTTATGTTTTCAGGAGGAGCAAGGTATCGGCCTGGATGGAAATGGCTGTTTAGGGCCTACCGTAGCCTGGGTCGAAGGTCAGTCAGGAGTAGCGACTATTGTCAATGTCGTTGTTGTCAGCTAATATCAGGGACCAGCTTACCTAACTTCGACCTTTCTTCTCGCAACCCCCCCCCCCCCCTCCACCCCCTTGCATCCAGGTACAAAAAGAATTTGAAGGCGTTGTATATTGTTCATCCGTCGCCCTGGCCAAGACTTATTCTCGGAACCATGAATGCCATTATCAGGTAAAGTTGGAGCAGCAGGAAGTATGATAACCATGCCGTCGGCTTGGACAGCATTGCCATGTCTGACACGACGCCTCTGCTGTCTCTTTGCGACTGACAGTCCCAAGTTCGGCGCCAAAGTGCATTACATCGACAACCTTTCTCATCTGGCCAGAGTTGTCCCATTGAACCAAATCAACATTCCTCCGGCTGTTTACCAGTAAGCGGCCTCATTCCTTGTTGTCCATGTCATTGCCAGTTGGATCCAAGCTATTGAAGCACAGTACTAACCACCACGATGTCACCCAGTCACAATCTCCAGTTTGAAGCCTCGATCACACTTCCAGAGGATCAGCAGGATGATGCCAACAGAGTGTTTGGGGCACCCCTAGAACGGCTCATGGGAGCGAATGGCGAGTTGGGGCCACCCAAGTTTATCATGGACTGCGTTGGCAATTTGATTCAGAACGGCCTCTATGTGGAAGGACTCTTTCGTCGCAGCCCCAGCTCTTTGATGTTGAAGCAAGCACGAGCAGCGTATGATCGAGGGAACCCAGTCAACTTGTCAGAGTACGACATTCACATTTCGGCGGTATTACTGAAGTTGTTTATTCGAGAGCTGCCCTCGCCCATGTTCCCGGTCTCGACATATACGAAATTGCAGCAGCAAAAGCAATATGGGAGTAGTGGGGACAAGGTGTCGGTGGTAGAGTTTATCAGGAAGGAGATAGTGACGCAGGTGTCGCACAACAATGTGGTGCTGATGAAGGAGGTGTTCAGACTGCTGAAGATGGTGGCGGAGAGGCACGAGTCGAACAGGATGACGGCATTCAACCTGGCAGTGGTGATGTCGCCGAACATGGTGCGGCACGAGGATGTGATGCAGGAGATTGCCATGTCGGCGGTGAGCAGCAAGGAGAAGGAGAGTGCGATGGAGGAGGCGCTGACGCTGGGGACGGTAGTGAGGATTATGATTGAATGCTACGACGAAGTGTTCTAGGTACGGAAATACAAATAGCAAACCAGTGTGCGTGTGTCCCACGACCGTTCCACAGACACGCACAGACACAGACAAGACAACGGTGCCCTATGCAGACTGCATCTCTCCTTCTCCCTCCTTTCCCTCTCCC
>Ga0247824_10001847_pt1 | contig 11760 bp, 10 predicted proteins | sample 13C_PalmiticAcid_FD_194412 | JGI IMG/M metagenome (GOLD analysis project Ga0247824, IMG submission 194412) | Soil microbial communities from agricultural site in Penn Yan, New York, United States - 13C_PalmiticAcid_Day48 | ecosystem: Environmental > Terrestrial > Soil > Agricultural land...
GACGGAAGGTTCCAACTTCCCTCCATGGGTTGTTCCACTGATCATCATTCTGGTCATGATCGCTATCAACCTGGTCGGTGTCAAGGCGTACGGTGAACTCGAATATTGGTTCTCGATCCTCAAGGTGATCACCATCATCATGTTCATCATTTGCGGTATCTTGGTTGACACCGGAGTTCTTGGTGGGGTCAAGTATGGCATGGCTGCCTGGCATGTGGAAGGTGCTCCGTTCAAGGGTGGCTTCATTGGCTTCATCACCACCCTTGTCTCTGTCGGTTACGCCTACGGTGGAACTGAGATGACCGGAGTGACCGCAGCCGAGTCCCGCAACCCACACAAGCACGTGCCCAAGGCTGTGAACACAGTGTTGCTCCGTATCGCCTTCTTTTATCTCGTCTCGATATTCTTGCTGGCATCCATTGTTGAGAACAATGACAAGTCATTGCTGAACGAGGATTCTTCAGCTGCCAAGGCTCCATTCACGATCGTGTTCGCCAAGGCTGGTATCAACGCTGCAGCAAACTATATGAACGCTGTCGTCTTTACTTCCGTCTTCTCAGCCATCAACTCGGATTTCTATGTCGCGACGCGCATGCTCCTATCGCTTTCCAGGAACGGTTGGGCTCACAAATACATCGGCTACACCAACGCGCGTGGCGTTCCACTGGTTGCTGTCGGAATTGTTACGGCTTGCTCGTGCCTGTCCCTCATCACGATCTTTGTCGGCTCGGGAGTGGTCTTCCAGTGGTTTGTCTCTATCATTGGATCCATCATTTTCCAATCCTGGATCCTGATTCTGTTCCTTCACTTCCGATTCCGGTACTGCTGGAAGAAGCAGGGGCGCTCTGTTAGCGAATTGCCCTATGCCTCTTGGGGCTATCCCTATGGTAACATTCTCGCTACCATCATCGGATGCTGCTGCATTATTGCTACATGTTACCTGTCCGTGATCAACCCACCTCATTATCCCGGCGATGATGCCTCGCCTGCGCAGCTCGAGCTTTACCGAAAGGCAAGAGATCAATATGCCCAGGGTCTCTTGGGAGCTTGGTTCCCTTGGGTGTTCTCGGCCTGCCTGTTCCTTGGCTACAAGTTTACCCGCAAGACAAAGTTTATCAAGGCAGAAGACGCCGATCTTGATACTGGACGCTTCATCCCCTCGGAGAGCGATAGAGAAGATATGAAGCCCCGTGGACCCAAGTGGAAGAGGTTCCTCCAGTATCTCGTCTAAGCAGTGATGAGGACCGAGTAGCGCGCTGGCACGCATTATGTACATTAATAAACGTAAAGTGAAGTGCAGTGAAGTGAAGTGAAGTGCAGTGAAGTGAAGTGAAGTGAAGGAGAAGTGCTCGAAGAAGATTGCTGTGCAGTGCAGTTGGAAGAAATCAAGCAAGTGACTTGGAATGGTTCGAGAGTGAATGCAGTGACAACAATCAAGCCACATCCTCCACTTATTCCGCTCCCACACCTCTCACCTCTTCGTCCTCCAGCGTCCTTGTCATGGCATCTCTCGTCAGCTTTCTCCGCCCCGGACTCGTCACCCAGCGTTCGGTAATACTGATTGCTACCTTTGGCGAAACAGGAAGCTGGCTGTTCTTCAGGAAACACAGGAGATCGGGTCCGCCTCATTCCGCTAACCTCCTTGTTCTTTTTTTTACTTCTCGGCCTACTATGACGACCCTTTGTACACTGGACTCCAACAACAATAACAACTCGTACGCGCAATACAAATAGGCTGCGTTGAAGGCGTTTGGTGAGTCAGCTTTTCCGTCAGCGTTCATGTTGGATCGCGAGAAAGAGAAACCTCAACACCATATACAAAGTTGCTGTAGTGTAACCGAGTACCTAACCAGATCTGTTTTGGGGTGGAACCGCATTCTTGTAATCCATAGCCGCCAGTCGTTTCTCGACTCTGACGCCCTCGCGTGCTGAGATCATTGATACACCTGGAGCAAACGGATCGTCAGTAGCATCAACAAACCATGCCAATAACTCTGAAGACAATCAAGCACGGACAAAGGTACAGGCACAGGCACAGGCACAGGCACAGGCACAGGAACCCGTCAACCCATTCTTCGCGCCTTTGCAGGCATGGATTCGGGATTTCAAATCGAACGAGCCCAAAGACCTGATCCATCTTCAACGCACAGTCTTTGGTGCACCATTGAGGAGAGATATCTTGCACAGAGTCGTGGTGTGGCAACGGGATGCCATGCGTCAAGGAACTCATTCGACCAAAGGACGAAGTGAAGTCAGCGGAACAACCAGGAAGGCAGCCCCTCAGAAGGGTCGCGGTGCGGCTCGTGTTGGTTCCTTGCGCGCCCCTCAGCGTCGTGGAGGTAAGAAGAAAAACGGGGGCTTCGATGGGGGGGTCAGGATCTGGCGACACGACACAGAGATTCAGGCTGATTCCGTTCCTATCACTAACACTGACTCCCTATCATCTTCTCGCTCTGTGACACTTTTCTAAAGGTGGAGTTCCGTTTGGACCCAAACCTCGAGACCATTCAAGCGAGCTGCCACGTAAAGTCCAGGACATGGGACTTCGTGTCGCTCTTTCCACAAAGTTTGCACAGGATCAGTTGGTGATTGTTGATGGGCTTGAGTTGGACTCGCACAAGACTCGGGAGTTTGAAGCAATCCAGAAACGTCATGGATGGGACTCGGTCCTTGTGGTGGCTAGTCGAGAGAATGAAAACCTCTGGAGGGCAACCAGGAACTTACAACAGGTCGATGTCACTATCATGCAGGAGGCAGATGTCTTGAGACTCTTGAAGCATCAGGTGGTGGTCATGGACCGCCAATCGGTGAGGTACTTGGAGAAGAAACTGAAGGTCTAAAAGTAGGCGCCAAGTTCAATCTTCTTTATCAGAGGCTGTGATATAGTACGACAGGCGTTTATTCTTTGCTTTCACCTTTAGATCATGTTCGCTTCATAAACCAAGGCGACCATATCCTTTTCCATACTTTTTTTAAAGGCTCTAGACCTCCCATCGTTTCCTTCTCTCAAGCATTAGATAACAAATGGGATGAATCGCCAGCGTGTGCTCGCATGCTGCTTCCATTCTGAACCGAAATGCTGTAGCAACATCTTTTCCTCGCCCTGAACTCTAAAGTGGCAGAGGCCATAGCTAATGGTCAGACCGATGACAGCGAGAAGTGATCCAGGGACGGGGACCAGCATGTAAGGCTTGATGAGATATGTCCAGTATCCCTGGTATGCCAATGAAAAGATGTATGGGATTCCTGTGAGCATCAAAGCTGTATAGGAAGGATGGAGAAGGTATCGGTAGGGGCCACTCTGAACCAGACGATGGTTTGGACGGATGGTGAGAGAATACTAACGTTACAACATTCAAACACGGATTAGCCTTTGTTTGTCTGGCTGCGATCCACGGTCATGTCCACACACATTCTGTCTTTGGCTCTGTTGCTTACAGTGAAGAAACGGTCAAGGGTTCTAAAAGACCAAGCTCTGAGAAGGTATCCCAATACACCGGAAACTGTGGCGAAGACTTGCCATGGCTTCAACTCGCCCGAGATGTGACCACGGGACATCATGAGGATATAGATTGCTGTAGCGACAACAGCGGCTGATTGACTAAAGTGAGGCATGATATTGATCATGATTGCGGTAAAGAGTCCTTCGTCCTTGACTTTGTCGGCTTTCTCCTTGTTAGTAGAGGAGGCAGGAGGGCGGATCGAGAGGACAAGCGCCAAGGTATGCAGGGAGACGCAGGTTGCCTTGGCCAACATTTTTCTTGTGTATGTCGGTGGATCGTCAAGGTATTTTGTGTTGAGGTTCTTGATTGAGGGGATCAATCGGCTTGCTGCTGGCTGTATATGTGTATATGTGAGGGCTGAAGGTATAGCAAGTAGGGCAGTGAGGCAGTGATGAGGAAAGTGTAATGAGTTGATGAGGAGAACGAGGATCCTCCTGCCCATTTTATACCCCGGGAGTTGGGGAATGACGAAGTCAATGTTACACAAAGAAGCGCGGCCGATGCATGTCCGGCCGATGTTGGGGGAAAACAACGTGGTCGAGTTGGGCAACCCATGTGCACATGTGGGCATGCGAGCATGGACCAAGCCGACACTCTATTCCGTTCTTGGCACTTGTCCTGGCGTACAACACGTTCTCTACCTCTATCGTGATCGGCCAAGTGCTCTTCCATACATGTGTTCATGTCCTTCACCATCACGAGTACGGCCGCCGGCCCTTTCTTTTCACACCACCACTTGCAGATTCCAGAGACGGCTGCGACAAAGATGACGCCTTGTGCTGTTTCTGGCCGCCAATTGTCGAGGTCCATCCTTGGGCTCTTTCAAACCCACGCTTCTTTTCCTCATAGTCGCGGAACGTTCTCTCGAGCTCGTCTTTCGACGCCATGACAAATGGACCTTGGCGAAAGACCGGCTCGCGACAGGGTTCTCCTGTAATCAGCACCATGTGCAAAGGCTCATCCTTAGTGACGATATGGAGGAAGGATCTTGGCAGAGTTGCAGCTGCTGTCGTTGTTGAAGGTGAATCTTGCCCTGGTGCTAAAGGAGCATCGTCACTGAGCAACGCTGGCACACTATCTCCTTTCTGAATTTCGTCGCGAACTTTCTTATTGCCATTGTTGCTGATGCCGGTATTGGTATTGCTGGGAGAAATGTCAAAAGTCTGAACGGACGAGAGAACGAGCAATTGTTGTGCACATCCCTCAACGGCAGCTGTGTCCTTTCCGAAATATCCCCTTCCTTGTAACACATAAACAAATCCCTCAAACGTCTCTGGAATCCATTCGGTCAAGCTCTGACGGCTTTTCATTTTGATTTCAAGGTACTGTGTTGGTGTTCTCGTGAAAACCTTGCTCTTGACGCCGTGAGACTCTCCAGCAATCACCTTGACCTCCACAGCTGCTTCTTCCTCGATGGTGGTCTTGCCTCCCTTTACACGTCGGTCCGTCGCTGGTGTGTCCAAAGAAAGAGTATCGGTTTTGGTAATAAGAGGGTCATCCTGCTCTTGGTTGTGACCACTGTCGCTCCTCCACCGTGGGATCTTTTCGTTTTTGAGCTCCTGGTATTGTGGTTTACACAGCTTGTGCACTTTGGGTAGATTGACCCAAAGTTGTAACCCCCAAATATCTTGGGTCTTCTTCCTTAGCTTCGCTTTCGTTCTCGTTGCTGGTCTCTCTGGCACGTTGCCGCCACCCCCCCTCCTACTTCCTCGCCCCTCTCCTGTCTCTTTCATGCCACCTTCTAACCGTTCTTCGTCTTCCTTGTCTTCGTCCTCCTTGTCCTCTTCGTCCAAGAACAAAGGCATCTCTGCATGCACAATCCCACGACCCGCTGTCATCCACTGAACATCGCCTGGTCCAATCGTGCCCTTGTGGCCTGCAAAGTCTTCGTGCTGAAATAGTCCCTGAATCATAAGCGTAACAGTCTCGAAACCACGATGAGGATGATCTGGAAAGCCTACTCCTTCACTTTCCCCTCCTCGCGTCCTTGATCCTTTTGCCGACGCTGATGCGGACATCCGGAACTCGTCCAGTGTTAGGAATGGATCCAGGGACTCGAAGTCTTCCCCTCCGATCGACCTTTGAACAGTGGTTCCAACGCCCTCGGCCATGCCCTGAATTCAACAGAAAGTTAGAGCAGTGCTCGATGGCGCCTTCACAATGCTTCCATAGTCCTCTACCTTACCCGCGCTGAAACGATTCGGCTGATGCTTCTCGGAAAAGCATCTTTAGGCCCAAGGTGAATGGGATCGGACATCAAGATGAGAGTGATGCGCGCACAGCGAATGAGGGAGGGGTTCACAGAAGAGAGCAAACTCGAAGTTTGGAATGTGGCACAAAAGAAATTGACCTGGTGGCGTTGACTCCTTGGTGGGCCACAAGAAGAACAGCCCGCAATGTCCCAACTATCCCCATGGCGTTGGTTGCTCGACGAGACCCTTTTGACTCTTTTCACTCTATGTTTATGGAGGAGTATGGTCTATCGATTCTAATAACACACCTTGCGAGCAAAGAGGACCATACTCTCTGGTTGTGTACTTCTACAAAAACAGCTCCTCGGTATCTGCCTCGATGCCATGTTTTTCCAGTAAGCCTCGAAGGTATGTTGCCTGCATAGTTGCACGTCTAGAAAATGAAAAAAAAAAAAAGCAAGCCCCAGTTAGAACATTGATCCACCAACAGCACTGCGAGTGCTTATTATCCTCTACGTTCTATACCTCGCTTGCTGTTCCGCAAGGCTCCGGTCTTGGATAGCCTTTTTCAGCAGTTGCAATTGTTGTGCCGTCGGCTGTGGAGGGGACATTCCTTCAGGTCTTCTCCTGGATTGCCGGTCCAGACCCTGCAGCGAGGTCTCGAAATCAAAGTTCACATCCAACATGGGGATAGGAGGTAAAGGAGGTGAGGTTCCATAGTTTGATCGCTTGATGTTTTGCTGCTGTTGTTGTTGTTGTTGATAACGCTGTGGGACCGAAGAAGCGGATGCTGCCAAAGAACGTTGTGGTTCTCTGTCATGATACATATCGAAGCCGCACATTGGATCTAGGAATGAGGAAGACACGCAACTTGCTCTTTTAGCCATCCTGCTCTTTTTACCCGTGAACATGGCTCAGGTTGCCTTCCATCCATTGCCCAGTACTTTACCTCGTGCCTCCTCCAGGTGTTCAGATCCAACAGTGTAGCCGGTCGTATTCACTGTACTAAAGATACTCTCCAGTTCATCATTGAATCGCTAAAGATCGTATAAAGATCCGCGCGATGTGTGAATATCAAGTGGCCAAAAAGCAATTTCAGGTACAAGGGACACTCAGAGACGATTACTCACCTCGAATATGACATTGTTTTCTTCAGAAGCTTCATCATACATGTCCTTGATAGCCGCATTCTCGTGCTCCAACTACCAACAGAGGAGCAACCCGATCAGTCTGACATTTCAGCGAAAGATATACCACTCAATGAAGATCCGTTGTGCAATCGCTTACCTTAGCTTGGTAGGCCTTTGCAGAGGCCAACTGTTTAACGAGTTCCTCGTATTGCTTCGCCATGGCCTCCCATCGCATCAAGTCCTCCATTCGCGACTCGATAGCTGCGTCAGCACACCGGTCCAGAACCTTGAGATTTCGTGTTTCCGTCAGAGACACCTGTTCCTGAAGAACTTTCAGTCCTTCATAGACCATTCCCATGGATCCGACAGCTGCTTTGGTTGTCTTGGTGCTTTCCGATACACCACCGACACTACTGTTACGCTCTACACCATGGTCGTTATCCCTCCTGTCAATGTCATTCTCCTGGTTGAATTCTGCCGCTATCGCTGCCACCGTCAATGGAGCAAGGTGACCCTCAGAAAGCGGTCGCTGACGCCTTACCGATGAAGATCTGCTACTGGTTTGATGCAACAGCATCTCTTGCATTGGCGTCAGTGGTAGTGGGCGACTGCCAAGATAGATCGAGCCTATGCTACTACATCCACTGATACTGCTACTCCTGCTGTTGGATCTACTGCTCGCCACCGAGGCAGTGGCGCTAGCCGAATGCAGAGGACGATGGACACTGATGAGCGAAGACGTGGCTGCCGTGATAAATGAATACCCATCACTGCCATTGCTGATGCTGCTATCTCCACTGCTGCTATCGTTGGTCTTGATACTGGCTTTGCTCCCATCGCTGATGATACTTGCGGTGTCGCCACCACCACTGGCACCGCTGTATTCACTTCCATGAGCTGTTAAATTTGATATAGCCGAGTCCACAGATGCATCAGAAGCAATTGAAGACTGGGATACGCTTTGGACCAGGGATGGTCGGAGTCCTGCACTAGAGTTATTCGCCAGTGGGCTAGAATAATTCCTTCGTGAACACAATGTCGACGAAGGCGACAGCGGTTGCCCATTAATGCTTAAACTAGGCGATGGGGATACCATGCCATGGCGAACGGCATGAAGATCCGGGATTGCTGAAGTATTCGAATGTCCATTCACTCCGTCTCTGAGACTCCTGGAATTAAACGAATCCAGACTATGTGATCGTGATGGAGCTTCCGACGTTGACCATGATGGTGGTATCGATGACGCGATGGATTTTGTACAAGTTGAAAGCCGGGAGAGGTGGTTATATATCCCCTTGTATCCCTCGACAACTGAGCCTCGCATTTGCTTCATCTGTGTTCTTATAGTATCGATGTTCTGGCGGTTTTGGATGGTCTATAAGAGATTAAAAGTAGAATATGAGCACATCCCGCAGTTCGTTAACTCACCATTCGGAAAACCCATGAACTCGCATGAAAAGGGAAGGTTTGAGGGTCAATTTGTACCTTCGACTCGACTTCATCCATATTCAATTTGGCTTGACGAAGCGCCTATTTGTCGTAATGAGGTTTGTGTGAAAGACCGAATGTGAGAATGCGCAAACCGTGTTGGATATGTTGCTGCTCTTTCCGTGAAATACTCTACCTTCTCAGCCGCCTCTGCAGGCGTAAATTGCCACGTCTCAAGAGCTCCTTTCATGTTCACAGACACGTCCTGGTCGCCCTTTGGATGAACCCTTTCAATCAACGTCGGCGCTGGTGACAACGATGTCGGTGCAGGTGTAGAGCTCCGAATTGTGCTGATTGAGTCCCGTCGACCTTCTATATCCTTTGTGCCGACCTCTCCTGATGCTGTTACCGTTGTCAGTGCTACGGACGGCGACGCCACAGATACACGATTGTCAAGGGTCTGGAAGTGCCGTATCGAAGGTGCATATGTAGCGAAACTGTATAGCGTGTCAGATGGTGAGAGGGGGGAGACTGGCGATGTAGGGGTTGACCTTCCGCTTGCAGAAGGTGTCGTGGCCCCATGTCGCGTATCTGGGCTTGGATTCACCACTGAAAGAATAGGGGACATGATTAGTATTAGTATGTGATTTGCCACCGACGATTCATCTAGACAATAGCAAAGTGGGACTTACGGTCAGGCCATAATGTGTTGAAGAATCGAGCCCAGATCTCCATCAAGAAAGGTGCCTCATCCTGAATGGGATTGTCGTTGACTTCGAGTTGCGAAGGGGACGCGTCAGGCAAGATCAGGAGCGAGCACAATTTGACCCCAAGCGCACTTGGACCTTCTTCAAACTCCCTAGTACTGGTCAAACTAAAGTTTCTTGTGAGCTGATGAATATCCACGAGGAGCTGCTTGGGGGAAGAAAAAAGAAAAAATAAAAGACAATTGTTGAGGAATAAAGAATGGACATCCGTACCGAGTGTAGCACAGCACGATTGCTCCAAGGATGATGCGGGACTCTGGTTTCAGTCCATCCAGATACGTCTGTGAATGAAGCATGATGAGCTCAGGGTACTGGCCTTGTTTGTGGTACTCTATGATACAAGACGTCATGCGTGCCATGTTAGATACCGCATCTTTTCAAGTACGACTGTTATGACAACGTAGCAATCCCTTTGTGTGCGTACGGATGCTGGTCGAGAGTCTTGCTCGAAGCTCCGAGCACTCCAGTACTGGTCGGTGGTCGTAGATCTCCTGAAGGTATATCCTAAGGACCTCCATGACTATTGCTCCACCGTAGTTCTGCAGTTCTAGCCGCAACAGCTCGATATCTAGGAAGGATTCAAAAGGCACGTTAGTTCCAAAACTGGATTCCATATTCCAATCCGTATTGGCTGCAACGCTGTGACATGACTTTTCCTCTTGAACTTACCTCCGTTGTTAATAAGGCTGCTTAGCCTTCGAGTAACTGCTTGGTCGCTTGCTGTGAGTTCACCCAGCAACTGCCTATCAGTGAGACCTTGTTGGATCAAATGGGATGTTGTTCCAATTCATGTTAACTACTCATCCATGAGATTCCTTCTGCTATTGCTCTCATGTCTACAAAAGTTGCGCACCTTGGCTTTCCACGCGCTGTATCAGCATGCCAACCCATTCTGTTGGCTCTATAGTCCCGTCTACATTAACAGATGTCATTACCGTTACCACGAGTTGTTGAAGACAAAATAAAAGAAAGAAAGAGACGAGAACATTAATACTTCCAGACATGTCGAGCAATAGTGTTTTCCCTCCATCGGGCACTCCAAGAATATCCTATCATCCACTCCACTTGACTCGTCACCCTTTCGCAATGTATCCCCTCTTTCATATCCGTGCCATTTAGCCGATATTCTCTAGTGTGGTTTTCTGTCCCCAGAAGCTGTCCCAAACCCAAACGATAGGAGACCTTTCTTTCGTCCCGGACCCGGAATCAACAGGCTCATGACAGACACACTGTTCTTCGTAGTGCTCTCTTGGAGTTTCTGCTTCGAAGACATCCTTGGCAATCGCATTGGCGCTGGTGGTGCTTGGGCGTGATTTTGGCGATAGTTGTGGATACTGCCATTTTCACTATCCACACTGTCATAAGTGCCAATATTGTCCGCACGGTGACGCTGCATCGTCACTGGCAACGAGAACCGTTTGTTCGTTGGAGGCGGTGTGGGCGATGGTGGCACTGCTCCATTGCCTGCTGCCATCGAGTTGACAGAGTTGTAGCTACTGACACTGTGACTTCGTCCAACTAGCTCACCACTACCACAAGGCGAGGTAGGAACACTTTGGGCATCACAAGGTCCCGTGGGTGGTGAGAAAGAGCCGCTGTAGCGCTGTTGAGGTCCAGCGGAAGCCAGGCGTGGTGAAAATGTCGAACTGCCGCTAGTGTCACGGATCTTTTTGAGACCTTTGGGTCGCAAGGATGTCGCCTTTGAGAATGAACTAACGGTCTTGTGCAGATAGTTTGTGTCCATGTAGATCCTGCTGAAATGCAACTGTGCGCTTTGATATGGGTCAAAAGCGTACACTGTCCATTGAAGGTTCGCCACTGTGATGACGAAGGGTTCCCAAACTAGAGTCGTAAGCATAAATGAAGCCATGAAAACAATGGATTCTCGGATACAAGGCCTTGAGTTGATCACACTTACCAAGCTCAGTGACATGGATCTGGAAGGCATCCATGTCCAAGATCGGGTTTGTATCCCTGGCCGAGTCACCCATACCATTCAGATTGATCTTGCTTCTCATGACAGTGCGAAAACCTGCATCAGTGGCCTGAATCATGCCCACGAACTGGGGTAGCCTCGTAAACGGTGTGATGTCCACTGGTGGGTTCGGGGCGCTCGTGTAGAAGAGTGTCGCTTCACCCTTGAACTTGAAATCGCGATACTGGCTCTGTGTGAAGACATTGCAGAACAGCTCAAGCTCTGCAACGTGAAGTCGCGAGGTGTACTCTGGCCCATTGGAGACGGCTTCAGCCTTGGCTAGAGCCAGTGTCTCGTAAAACTTGGAGATAAATGCATCTCGCCTATCCAGGACATCAGGCATAATGCCACGAGTTGTTTCCCACAAGTCTTCCTTGGTCTCGGTGTGATTTCGAGTTGTGATGCAAAAGAGGCCCTCAGGATCAGCTAGATGCAAGAACGTAGACTGCGTTAGTGCTGAAGCTGGTAGCCAGTTTATGTTTGAGATCCCAAAGTGGATGATCAGACTTACTTTGCTCGACAATAGCCATCCTTAGCTTCAAGAGGTCCGTCCATCCCATGAACTTCCAGTCTTTCCTTAAGAGGTTGAGACTAGACATCACACCTCCAGATCCTTGGGAAGCCGAACTGTTTTTCTCAAAGTCATTTGAACCGTCCTTGTATGAGAAAAGCCCTTCCTTCTTTAGACGCTTCACCCGTTCTTTTCTGTCCTTCTCTTCCTTCTCTTTCCTCTTTCTCGCTTCCTCGTCTTCTTTGAGCTGGAAC
>Ga0247824_10001849_pt1 | contig 11750 bp, 3 predicted proteins | sample 13C_PalmiticAcid_FD_194412 | JGI IMG/M metagenome (GOLD analysis project Ga0247824, IMG submission 194412) | Soil microbial communities from agricultural site in Penn Yan, New York, United States - 13C_PalmiticAcid_Day48 | ecosystem: Environmental > Terrestrial > Soil > Agricultural land...
TCTAATTCAACTTCTCCTCTCCTCTCCTCTCCTAATACCCCTGTCCCGGTCATAGCTCTCCGAAAGCGACATATGCTAGCACTAGCTACGGCTAGTAACTGGTTAATCAAAGCAGGCTTACCGATCCCCAGTCTGCTAATAACAGAATAACACTAGGCCGGCTAAAAGGAGGTACTAGCACGGCCCATAGCAGCTCTAGCTGCAGCCCCTAGCTATAATGCTAACCGTACCGTCGTTAACCGTGCCGAACTATATACCAACTCGTAGAATATCCTCTCGATAATTAAGGCAGCCCGGCCGAAGAATATAACGTCAGTATATAAGCTGAAGCAGGAAGAATTCCGGCAGTTTTACTAGCGAAAGCAGTACTAAGACTACGAGACGGTAACGGAGGAGAAGCTCCTCCTATTCCTAGTCGAGGAGGTCATCTACCGGCTATTATAGTCCTAGAGCCAGAAGGCTACTAAAGATACCCCCCTCTCAGAGACTCGGCTTATATAGCGGTTAGTCCGGTCGTATATTACGGCTATTACCGACCTCTACCGCTTATAGAAGGCCCTCGGTATAAATGCCTACCTGTTACCTCGGGAGGATAATGCTTGGGAGTATATTAAGTCCTCATAAAGCCGGGATATAGAATAGCAGAAGGCTAAATATACTAATAAGGGCCGAGATATGCTTCTCGATGGCTACTCTAAGGAGGATCTAAAGCGTATTGCTAGTGAGCTATAGGGCTATACGGCACAGTCGGCTGAGTGTTACCTTCGTACCTTGGTTGACCTACTGCTCGGCTACTATATACTTACCTATAGGGGCAACTGCCAAGCTCTTGAGATCTCAGACCTTTTTACATTCGAATTCGCCGGCAAGGGCCCTACCCGGTATATACCGCTTGTTATTACTACACAGGCTAGGAAGCAAAACCAGTACGGCCGCTTGGAAACTACCGGCACGCTCTAGAGCTATAACCTAGTGATTTGTATACTCGGCGCTATAGCCTTCTACCTACTTCTCTAGTAGGACCTTACTAACGAGCCGTTCCCTAATTTCGAAAGCCGGGCATAGTAGTACGATATTCGGCTATTAAAGAGCACCGATGCTAGCCCTACCTCCGAGTTCGCATATAATAGCTAGCAGGACTAGGTTATTAAGGCGTTTATATATGCCGGCATCTAGTCGAACAAGAAGACCTATATTAGCCGAAGCTCTAGGGTAAAGATAGCCGAGTTAAAGGGCATTAGCAAGGCCCAGATTTAGCATATAGGCCGGTAGAACTAGGAGTAGATAATCGGCTATTACCTGAACTTACTACCCTAGAATTTCATATAGACTATAGCCGGCTACCTACCGCAGATAGGATACTTCGAGATATACTAGGCCCGGACGCTGCCTCCGGATTCACTCCTGCCGTTAATCTAGCTGGGCCTTAACAAATAGGCCGGCAAGTTCGGTCTAGGGCTAGGGCAGGTCAACAACCTAGCAGCGGCCGGCTTTACGGGCTTGTTGTTCTACCTCTGGGAGGTTATCCTCGAGGACATAGCACTCCTAATACGCCGATTTCCGGAATATATAGTATAGAGCTACCTAGTATTTCAGCATCAAGACTATACGCTATATATAAGCCAGGTTATAGCGTTAATAGAGGAAGACAAGCGGCCGAGCGAGCTAGCTATCCTAACGTAGGCATTGCCGGTCCTTGCCGACTATCTCAAGGCTGCCGAAGCCCGGCATAAGGCACAGGCGGCAGAGCTCTCGGCAGCTCTAACGGCCGAGATCCATACGGCAAAGGAATAACTAGCTATAGCATACCGGTCTTCGATTTAGACCTTTCTTACCGATAGCATTTTCTAGCTAGCACTAGTGCTAGTCTTAGTACCCTAGAGGCTCGGCGAGCTAGTTATAGAGGAGGGGGGAGATCTCTATAGCTACGCTATAAGCTTAGGGGTAGCTAGTAGCTTAGCGGAGGATTCGGAGTATTGTTACGGCCGGGGCAAGCAGAGCGTCCAATGGCAGTGGTATTCAACTAAGCTATAGTCTGGGCTCTATTCCGTCGGGTATAGGCAGGCTCTATTGTTAAGACGTAGCTCGAAGAGCTACAAACAGGTCTCGCGACAGCAAGGTACAGAATCTTCAACCCTAGGGGGCGCGTGCTCTACCGTGTGCCGTGCTCCACCTATAGGTCCTAGCAGTTACGGTAGAGCCGCCGTAATAGTATCCCCTCTCTAGGTACGGAGCTCCGTCAACGTATAACCCGAGGCTAGGGACTAGGCTTCTCCGGGTAGCAGCGGTAGAAGTTACAGACTACCTCCTTTGTATTCTCCAGGTAGTCTATAGGCACCTCGGTAGGTTAGTTATACCCAGTCTACTTGACGGTATACTTCAGACGCGGGCAGCCCTGTCCACAGCAGTCTAGGCGGGAATCCAGGATATCCTTAACTTCGAACTCCTCTACCCCGTCGACTTCTACTAGCGGCAGGGGATCTTATTGCTAACCCGGTTAGGGGTTATTAGCCGTAGGACGTAACAGGCTGACATGGAACACCGGGTAGTTCTTTATCGAGGCGGGCAGGTCGAGTCGATAGGCATACAGGCTAATGACCTTAGTAATCTTAAACGGTCCGAGGTTTTTCCAGTCGAGTTTCTTCTACGGGCAGAGCGTCTTAATGTTATAGGCGTCGAGCTATACTTCTTGGCCGATATAGAACTTGCGGGCAGGCTGGCATTTCCGATTCATATACTCCTCCTGGCAGGCCTAAGCTAGGTAGATCTCGGATCTCAGGAACTCGTAGATCTCCCTTATCCTCGAGGCGAACTTCTCGGTATCCCTAGCTCCTAGAGTCTTGTTAGGTACTATAGGCTCGAACTCTATACGGGGGTAAAACCTATAGTTAGCGAAGAACGGTATTATCTTAGTACTCTCATTTAGGGCGTTATTCAGGGCGAACTCTACGAGCAGCAGCTATAGTGCCTAGTCGTCTTATAGATAGGAAATATATCCTCTTAGGTACTACTCGAGGAAGGAGTTAGCCCTTTCTATCTAGCTATCGGTTTCGGGGTGGAATATAGTCGAGAGCAGTGCCTTCGCAGCTAGTCGGCGGGTTAGGTATTTCTAGAAGTCGGATACGAACTATAGTTCCCTATTAGATACTACTGTGGTTAGGAGACCGTATAGCTTCTAGATATACCCTAGGTATAGGCAGGAGACTTCTTTAGCGTTATAGGTATCGTTATAGGGGGTAAAGTGCTTTATCTTAGTCAAACGGCAGACTACGACTAGAATCGTATTGTAACCCTTGCTCTTAGGCAGGTATATAATAAAGTCCATTAATATGTCCTTCCAGGCTCTCTTAGGGATCGGTAGCAGTCTTAAGACTCCTTAGCGGGCCTCGCGGGAAGCGGTAATCCGGGTATAGGTATAGCAGTTAGATACCTAGCGTTCGACGTAGGTAAGTATCCTAGGCTAATAGTAATTATAGGATAGGGCCTTGTACGTATGCGCTCGCTTTATATGTCCGGCGATCGCGCTCTCGTAGTAGGAACGGACTAGTTCAGCATATAGCTCGGGGTAGTCTAGGATATATAGGCGGTCTCGGTAGTATAGGTATCCTCCCCGGTCCTTATACTCTACGAGTATAATGCCTAGGTAGCGGCTTACTAACTTCCTTAGTGCTTCTAGGATAGACTTTAGCGTTTCGTCGACCTTATAGCCTTTAGCAAATAGCTCCTTAATATCTAGTAGTAGTAGCGGTATAGTTCTCTCAGGTAGTAGGGTAGGGCGTAGTAGTTCCGTCTAGGTAGGTATCTCCCTAGCTAGAGTTTCTAGTCTCGGTAGAGCTTAGGATCGGGTAATAACGTTAAGTCGTAGGGGTTCGTCTACGAACTAGACTCGCTTTATAGTAGGTAGTTTGTCGGCTAGTTAGTCGGTCTAGGCTTGTAGTAGCAGTAGTACTGGAAGGTAGCTAGCTTAGGCTAGTAGGGACGGTAGATTAGGGGTCTAGGGCAGTATCGGTAGCAGTACCGTAGGGTCTCTATAGATCCGAGGGTCGAGGTTGGAATGCTTTAGGACGGTCTGGCTCTAGTATAACAGGCGTTTATCCCCTTCTTTAGGCAGGTCTTCTAACCTCCTAGTCAGAGCGTCTGGCTTCGTACCTTGCTTTCCGGGTCGGTAAGTAATCGTAAAGTTAAACCGGGATAGGAATTCGGACTATCGGGCTTGGCGGCAGTTCAGGAGCTTGGTTGTAGTAAAGTATTCGAGGTTACGGTAGTCGGTAATGACCTTGATCGGGGAGCTTATACCTTCGAGCTCAGGTCTCTACTCCTTAAAGCAGCGGACGATCGCCAGGAGTTCCTTATTATAGATCTCGTAGTTATACTCTATCGTAGAGTACTTCTTGGAGAAGAACGTAATAGGTCTCAGTATACTATCGTCTCCATACTACGACAAGACGCCGGCGGAGACATAATCGGAGGCATTAGTTTCCAGGATAATCTCCTTCTCCTAGTCGAATGGGGCTAGGATAGATATAGAGGTAAAGGCCTCTTTCAGGCGGTTAAAGGATTCCTTGTAGCATAAGTCCTACTGGAACTTAACGTCCTTTCGGGTCAGGTTAACTATTAGTACGATAATCTTAGAGAAGTCGTATACGAAACGCCGGTAGAAGTTTCTGAATCCGATGAATGCTTGGACGTCGGTCAGGCAGGTCGGGGTCTTCTAGTCTCTGATTGTCTATACTTTCTTAGGGTCTATACGGATGCCGTAGCGGCCGACGATAACCCCTAGGAAGGTCGTTTCGTCCTTAATGAACTCGTACTTCTGGATCTTAGCGAATAGGCCGGCCCTCCTTAAGGCCGTCAGGACCTTGCGAACATAGCTCAGGTACTCCTCTCTCGTACAGCTATAGATCAGGATATCGTCTAGGTATACAGTATAGAAGACATCTAGGTATTCTTATAGGGTATCGTTAATGAACCGTTAGAACGTAGTAGGAGCTCCAGTCAACCCGAACGGTATAACGAGCGACTCGTAGAGGCTAAACCTCGTTCGGAACGTAGTGAGGTACTCCTGGCCTTCTTTAATCCAGATGTTGTTAAATACAGAGATAATATCGATCTTCGTAAAGTACTTTATCCCCTTCAGGTTGTTTAGGGATTCTTTCGTTAGAGGTAGCGGGTAGCGGTCCTTGACCGAGATGTTATTCAGGCCCCGGTAGTCGACGTAGAAGCGGAGACCGCCGTTAGCCTTCTTGACGAACAGGACAGGTAATACGGTAACGGAAGAACTCGGGCGGATGAACCCCTTCTTCAGGTTCTCCTCGAGCTAGGCCTTTAAGGCTAGCAGCTCGTTACGGGATATAGCGTATAACGGTCCAAATAGGGGGGTCTTACCCTCGATCAGCTTGATATCGTAGTCGTATAGTCGGTACGGAGGTAGCTTATCGGCCTCCTTCGGGGAGAAGACGTCCTCGAAGTCTAAGAGCTCGGGCGGGAGTAGGTTTTTCAGGTCTAGTTGGTCGGGTAGGGACAGTTAGCGGTCGATATCCTCGATCGTAATAGAGAATACTTGATATCCCTTATAGATATATACTAAGCAGGCTCGGAGGGATATAGCAGTAATATTAACGTTTTCCAATCTGGTAGGGTATGTGGGCAGATACCTCGGGCGTGCCCTCTCCGGTATATCGTATAAGGCTTTGATCCCGGTCGGTCGACTCGGGGTATTATAGTTTGTATAGCAGTAGTCGCTTTCAAAGGCGAATATATAGCTTACAAAGCTAACCCTCGGGTCATATTCCTTTAGCTACAGCATGCCTAGGACGATAGGGTAATAGGCTAGTTGCGTTATATAGAGCTTAATCTCCTCCTCGTAGTAATCCGTAACCCTTATGCCGACAGATATATAGTAGGTTACCTTCCTACTTTCGGCCGAGCGGCTATCGAAGACCTCTAGTATAAACGGTCTCCGTAGCTTCTTCAGGGGTAACTCGTAGGCCTCAGCCTAGCTCTAGTCCAGGAAGCCCTTCCCTTAGGCTCTAGAGTCGGTCAGGGCGTAAGTAGGTAGCCGTTACTTCCTACTCTCTAGGGTAACAGGTAGGATCATCAGGTTCGATCATAGGTCCTCTTCCTCACGGACCGAGAGGCCTTAAACAGATACAGCAGAGATTCGTAGTATCCGGGTAGCTTTCTTCCTTAGAATGTTCCGGGTCAGTTGGAGGGGTATACTGTCCGAGTACCCGTTGTCGTTAGGTATCGGCGCTTCGTCCATATAGGGGGTTGGAGTCTAGGGGCGACTTAACCCAGACTTATACCGTTTACCGACGACGGAAAGCTAGGTAGTAGGCTTAAGGATCTATCGGTATTAGGGCTAAAGAGGCGCTCGGCTCTAGCGGTACAGGCTTATATATAAGGGCGGGTATCGGGTTCTAGGCAAAGGGCAACCCGGTAGCTCTTCGATCCGCACCGGAAGCACTCTCCCCGTTCCCTCCGTCCGTTCGGCTAGAACATATGCTGCGTGCTTAGGTCCATAGGGTCGCCCTAGTTCTGGATTCTGGTGGGTTACTAGGGCCCGGTCTGTCTAGGCACCTCAGGGATAGTCTAGGAGGAGGCAGCCTGGGCACGGCTAGTTCGGGTTATTAGCGTGGGTACTGTTTAGTAGAACCGGTTCCGACGGTTTTCCAATTCCTATAGGAACGCAGCATACTAGTGGAATTCTCGGCTAGGGGGGTCGTAGTATAGCAGCATGCTACGGAGTTTGCGGGAGATCGCCTATTCTAGCAGCATAGGTAGCGAGTCTTCGGTCATCTGCCCTTCTAGGGCTAGTCGTTAGAATTCGGAGAAAAAGGTACTGAAGTCTTTATTAGACTGTCGGAGGCGGAATAGGTCGTTTCGTACGTTAGTTACCCGGTTAGGGTCTCCGAACGCTTTTTCCAGGTAGGCGAGGATATCGGGGTAGTTAGGGAATTAGGGAATACTATCGATAATCTTTGGCAGGATTACCTTATAGGCCCTTCCCGTCAGTCGGCCGGCTATATAAGTCAGGCGAGAGGTAGCAGTTAGGAATCGGTCCGCGTTGGTCTTCATCTTAGCGTAGATTTGCTATATGAAGCGTCGAAGGTCCGTACGAGATCCGTCAAACTTCTCTGGATCTGGGAGTTTCTCGCTGATGAAGATAGTTCTAGTACGTAGGGCAGGAGCAGGCATAGGCGCTCTCAGAGCAGTATCTGCGAGAGGCTCAGCAGGAGGGTTCGTCGTGAGCGGGGCGTTAGTTAGCGGGGTGAGTACTATAGGCGTAGCGGCGGCGAGGAGTTGGGTTTTCTTAACTTCGAGACGGCCGATCTTCTCAGCGGCTTGGGCAGTCCGTTTAATATTCCGCTCGTCCCGCTCTCTTAGTTGTTCCTTCTGGTAGCCGATAATCGTATCGCTCTTTGTGATTTCGGTCTGGAGGGACGAGATAGTAGCATAGAGGGTAGCGTTCTCTTCCTCCGTAGAGGTAGCGTATCTAACTATACCTCTTAGGTAAGATATCTAGTCTTCTGGGTATTGGCTGACGTACGTAGCAAAGTCTGCCGCAGTATCGGGGTACGTAGGGGGTTCGGGTCGGGTAGCTATCGTGTTAGAGACGATCGGCCAATAGGTAGGAGCTACGTAATATTACGGCCGGGGCAGGCAGAGCGTCCAATAGCAGTAGTATTCAACTAAGCTATAGTCTGGGCTCTATTCCGTCGGGTACGGGCAGGCTCTATTGTTAAGACGTAGCTCGAAGAGCTACAAACAGGTCTCGCGACAGCGAGGTACAGAATCTTCAACCCCAGGGGGCACGTGCTCCACCGCGTGCCGCGCTCCACCTGTGGGTCCCAGCGGTCACAGTAGAGCCGCCGTAACAAGTATAGCCTTCAAGCAGGGGGGGTTAAGATAGGAGGGGTCGAGCTGCTAAAGTACTATATAAGCCAGGCCGTTAAGACTGTCAAGGACCTATAGCGCAAGTAGACTATTAGCCTCTAGGGCAGGCCTTCGGTTACGGCTCTAGATAACCGGTAGGGGAGCTAGTAGTAGGCCGGCTGTCAGGCCGAGGTATAGTAGTACTCCCTATAGCTAGAAGTCATCCGGGAGATCTAGCGTATTGCCTAGGCATAGCAGGTAAGCGAGGGGTATACGATATACTTCGTTAGTGCTAAACAACAGCAGTCTAACTGCTCTCTAGACCTATATTACAAGCAGCTATAGGCTAATAGGAAGACCCGGGAGGGGGCAGGGGCCTAGATTAATAGATAGATTAAACAGTCGGGACTGTAATATATATAGGCTACTTTTTACTGCCCGGTAAGCTAGCTGTTTGGCTGGAAGCTCTTTAGCTAGTTGTTAGCTATCGGCTATTATATCATTGCGATGCAAAAGTCTATATATAACCCTAACCCCCTGCGACAGAGAGAGGGGTAAATATTTGCGGTCGCTAAGGGCACGGCCTATGTTTTACGGCAAAGGGGCGCTTAGCCGCTAATTCAGCTATCTAAAGCCTGCCATAGATATACCCTTAATATCTATAACTTCGATAAGACTAGGTTTATAATAAGTATTATCTTCGTAGGTATAGTAGTTACGACCTCGGACAGCTATAGTAAGGCAAAGCTCGCCCAGCCTAGTAACTATATATAGGCAATAGGTATCTAGAGAGTTACTGCCCTCGGCTAAGCTATCTCCCCCTTTATTATCTTAGCTATATAATACTACCTCGCTAACTAGTATACTAAGTACGACCTCCTAGCCGACTAGTATATTATAACTACTAATAATAGCTAGATAACTAATATAGTTAGCCTAGATTAGATTAAGCACTTTAACTTCTATATAGTACCTCGTACGAAAGGTAAATATCGGTTATTAATCCTCGACGGCTACAAGAGCTACTACTTAACTGAATTCGAGCTCTATTACTAGCAAAATAATATTATTATACTCTATATATCTCTGTATTCCTTGTACCTCCTCTAGCTACTCGATATTAGCTGCTTTAGGCTGCTAAAGCAGGCATATAGTCGCTAGGTTAAGGACTTAATACGGATATAATATACCTTATAAGCGAGTATATAATATAAGCAAGTATATAACTTCCTCCCCCTTATTACTACTATTCTTATTTGCAAAATAACAACACTAGGAACTAATAATAATTACATTAGAAGCAGCTATATTAGACAATTCCATAGCCTCCTAGCAAGTATAGGCATTATAACTAGGCTTGCTATATATACTATAGCACTAAACCCTTATATAAACCCCCCCTCTACTACTACTATCTAGCTATATTTCTTATACTCCCTCTCTACCTATAGCCCCTAGGCCTAGTAGATCCATTGTATCTTGTAGAGTAAGTAATCCTCCAAGCTATATGTGTGTTCTTTTAGCTGTCTAGCGCTTGCTTAGTACCTCGTTAGCCTTACGGAGCGAAGATACCTCTGACTGAAGAAGAGCTACCTCGTATATTATAGCTATTATACCCTTAGTAAGCTAGTCTATAGCAGCTAATATCGAAGTTAGAGAGCTATTTTAATAGTTGGCATTATAACTCTTAATAAGAGTTAACTACGAGTTAGCTTCTCGGGGGTTATAGGGTATCTGGAAGACCTAAGGTTATATAGTACTAGGCTATAAGGTCAGAGGTATTAGCATACGAAGCTTAATATCTAGCTTAGAGAGCACTCTCTCTAGGTCGAAGGGAATAAGGCCAGCTTCTATAAAGCCGCCCTGGATATTCTTCTCGGTAATAGAGGCGAAGGATATCTCGTAAAAGGAGCAGAGGAACTCGAGCTTACTGATATAGTTAATATATATCCGTATTAAGTCCTTAACCTAGCGGCTATATGCCTGCTTTAGCGGCCTAAAGCAGCCGATATCGAGTAGCTAGAGGAGGTACAAGGAATATAGAGGTATATAGAGTGTGATAATGTTATTCTGCTAGTAATAGAGCTCGAATTCGGTTGAGTAGTAGCTCTCGTAGCCATCGAGGATTAATAACCGATATTTGTCTTTCGTACGAGGTGCTATATAGAAGTCGAAGTACTTAATCTAATCTAGGCTAACTGAATTAGTTATCTAGCTATTATCGGTAGTTATAATACGCTAGTCCGCTAGGAGGTCGTACTCGGTATACTAGTTAGCAAGGTAGTATTATACGGCTAAGATAATAAAGGGGGGGACGGCCTAGCTAAGGGCATTAATTCCCTGGATAACCGTTACCTACTAGCAGTTGCTAGGCTAGGCTAGCTTTACCTTACTATAGCCGTCCGAGGTTATAACTACTATGCCTATAAAGATAATGCCCATTATAAACCTAGTCTTATCGAAGTTATAGATATCGTCGTCTACGATACTATACTTAGCCTTAACGTTCCGTATAAGGGCAAACTACTCGCTAATAACCTTTAGATCCTTATACTTAGCCCTCTAGTAGTCGTACCGATATAACTAATATATTCGGAGCTCTAGCTAGCGTTTGGCGAAGTTATAAGCCCAGAGCTTGCCGACAGGGGGCACATCGCGAACACGTAACAGTTAGTTAGCTATATCTTCCATACTATGTAGTCTTAGTAGAAAAGCTTATATAACTAGCTTAAGGACATATTAAACAATAGCCTTCTCTTCGGAATCCGTGAGCTAGCGCGAGTTAGGCGTAGTATTGTATCATATAGGCTTGCTAGCATGTCATCGGGTTAATGTCATACAGTTAACATTATAGATCTTAGCTATAGCTAAAACACTTAGACTTTTATCGTTATTAAGAGCCTAGAGGGCTAAGATTACCCTACTTTCATCTTTAGTAGCAGGTATCTTAGATGGCAAAGAAAGGTAGTATTAAGAAAAGAGGTAGCATGTCGCATTGGAAATTATACACTCGCTTATATTGCACACTCGCTTATAAGGTACGTTATATCAACTATATTAGCAAGCTCGAGTTTCTCTATACCTTTCGCAAGGCCTTCTTTACCTCTATTACCGGGAGGAATATCTAGGGCAGCTTTATAGGGGCCAGCCTTATTCCCTTCAACCTAGAGAAGGTACTCTCTAAGCTAGATATTAAGCTTTATATGCTAATACCTCTGACCTTACAGCTATATACCCTATAACCTTAGGTCTTCTAGATACCTTATAACCCTAGAGAAGCCAACTCGCAGTTAACGCTTGTTAAGACTTATAATACTAACTATTAAAATAGCTCTCTAACCTCGATATTAGCGGCTATAGACCAGCTTACTAAGGGCATAATAGCTGTAATGCACTAGGTAGCCCTCCTTCGGGCAGAGAACGCTTCGCTCCGTAAGGCTAACGAGGTACTAAGCAAGCGCCGGAGAGCCAAAAGAACATATATATAGCTTAGAGGATTACTTATTCTACAAGATGCAATGGATTTACTAGGGCTAGGAGCTATGGGTAGGGAGGGAGCGTAAGAAAGGCAGGTAGATAGTAGTAGTATAGGGGGGGTCGTACGAAGGTTCGGTGCTATAGTATATGCGGCAAGCCTAGTTATAATGCCCGTACTTGCTAGGAGGCTACAGAAGCATCTAATTTAGCTGCTTCTGATATAATTATAGTTAGTTCCTAGTATTGTAGTATAGTAATTAAGGATGATTGTTACAAGCTAGTAAGATGTAGCCCACTCGCTTATATGGCCCACTCGCTTATAAAGTACGTTAATCATCTACCAGGTCTCTCAAAAGATGAAAAGAATCACGATTTTGCAAAGATTCAAATAGATTCCC
>Ga0247824_10001851_pt1 | contig 11749 bp, 19 predicted proteins | sample 13C_PalmiticAcid_FD_194412 | JGI IMG/M metagenome (GOLD analysis project Ga0247824, IMG submission 194412) | Soil microbial communities from agricultural site in Penn Yan, New York, United States - 13C_PalmiticAcid_Day48 | ecosystem: Environmental > Terrestrial > Soil > Agricultural land...
CCCCATGTCCTCACCCTTTGAACACCTCGCATATGTCCACTGAAGAAGGGATACCTCTCTTCCTCCCTCTACATGGCGAAACACCGCCTGGAAAGCGACCCATTGTTGGCCCATGGCCTCTCCGTCATTGTTTATGCCGCACTTGAAAATTTTTCGGCATGACAGTGCCAACTCGGCACGGCGACACTGTCGACCTCAATCTTTTGATCAGGCGCTCTGTGAGTCACCCAGTGAGCCCACCAGCCATCCCATGATCCTCTCTCTTTTTCCCACAAACAAAAAAAATCACACACTCTTTTTCCCTAAGTCCCCAAGTCCGAGTCCACCCATGCTCCTGAGCTGACTCGCTTTTTTTAGCTTCTCCTGTGTTGTTCCGTTGTCTGTTGCTCAGCCTATCCCATCTGATCATTGTCGCCCCAGACTTCAATGCAATCGCAACGGGTTCAATTAAAATGAACACAAACAGCCAGGGATACTTTGCAGGGCTCAGTTGCACATGTACAAACCCATCCATACACCAAGCCCAACAACAACGACACGTCCGTACCCGTCCTCATGCCTCTCAAAAGGTCACATGTAGCCCCACCCTCCTTCCTATCTGACCGCCCTGTTACCCTCCCTTTCGTCCTCAGACACTCCAGCAAAGTACCTGCACCCTGCTTTCCGTGATGTGCTCGCCGCCTCATGCACAGCTCGCAGGAAGGGATACCTCCTTTGGCAAACTGGCTGAACGCAGCCCCTGGCTTGAACGTGGGTCATGGCGAATGCCTTCTCTTGTTGTTCTGAAAGCAACGATACCCACCAGCTGGCCATACCAGCGCCCATCACTATCCGGCTGCCGTTGCCGCGCTGTGAGGAAATCTCCAACAATCGAACAATTGAGGCACAAAACCAGGATTTACCAGCTCTCTGTCCCGGCTCGCATCGCGCACCCTCTCGCCTGCGATTCGCCGCATACCACTGGTTCCCGTCTTGTACACTTCCAGGTGCCACACACGACCGGTTTTAGGAGGTTGTCCATCTTTACGTGACCCACCAGGCAATCGGTGGTATTGCGGGGTTCTTTTCTGCATATTCCGATGTGGATCCGCTGCCGCTGCTCTCGCTCTCCTAGCGACCTCACTCATTATCGTTGGCCCATGTCTCGGGTGCATCCTGTGGTACATTTCTTGCATGGCAATCCTTGCCAGGCTCTCCTTCCCTTCGCCGCCTATAATCTGTCTCCACCTCCGATCCGTAGGTGCCCCCTCTGGTCGTTTGGGACGCCCTGGGGACGTCTCAGACCCTCCGTTACCAAACAGCATCGATGGGCTGTAGACATCCCGGGACGATGTACTCTCCAAACTGACCTCTCAGACTGATCAGATAGTGAGATCAGTTTGTAACAACTCAATAGACATTGACACCTTGAACCATACCATCTTCACGGCTTGACGTACCATCCACATCTATCACATCCTCCGGCAATATCGATCAATTCTTGTGATGACTTCCCTAAGCATATCCCACGATGAACGTATCCTGTTAGATCATGTCACACTGGACAAACATTCACCGTTCCACCAGGCATTCTTACCCTTCAATTCCTAGCGTAATATCGTGGGTTCATCATTTTATCACATCACCATTGGTCCTCACCAAGGGCAAACCAACTTCTGCTTCCGGGTTTCGATATCCCCCTCACCCCTTGGCACATCCGCATCACGATCTGCATCGGCTCTCGCCTCATCCTATTTGATGGTACATGGCCACAACGAAAATCCGATCTGCCTCGGTCTTCTTCAAGGTTCCATTCTTTCGAGTCTTTGCGAGCTCCCCTACTTGCTTTCGATCTAGCAACGAACCGCAATATCTGCTTATTCCAACAACGGTCCACACTATTCAGATCAAACATGTATAAATTGATTGCACTCACCAATATCTGGTGCATCATGCGGTGCCCAATGCTCGCCTGGCGCGGTATTGCAACTCACGAGTCCAGGCTCCAAAAGCTCGGCTTCTACCGCATCCTGTGCGATGTGGACCTTGTTCGTTGGTGACTCCGAAGGGCATATCTGGGTATTCTCCGTGAGAAGGATGAACGGAAAGATGCCGCAGGCGAGTTAGAGGTACCCGCGATGGGTGCTCAAGCGGCGGGTATCGGGGTTGTGCCGCCAATTGAAGCCCAGGCTGAGGAGGAAAGGCGGGATGTGGTTGAGGGGGGTTCCCACCGGATGGTATGTTCAATAGGTGTGAGAAAGAGGAATCGACGACTGAGAGACTGATGGTACAGCAAGAGCAAAATTTGTTTGCATCGTGTGGGCCAGAAGCGCACGGCAAGGGGCAGGGTCTTGTCCGGGTGCAGGTTCAGTGCGAGATGGGCACCGGCTGGGGAGCGGGCTGGATCCGTTGTAGGGTGTAGGGTATAGGTTCGGGTATGTTTGTGGGAGGGTTAAGGGGAGCGCTGCGGCAATGAGGTTGTTTCGTTTAAAGTTGCAGGGCTGAGCAAGCCGTGGGAGACTTGTCCGTAGGTGGTGTAGGCTTTGCACATAATGGCTCATGGTGATCCTTTCCTTCAGCGCCAGCACTTTCTTACTGTCAACACAAATGCCCCCAAAGCGCTCAGTACGACAGCAAATCCCGTTGATCAGGACTCAGGGGAGAGTGCCCGGGGTGTGCGCCCAGTGCAGAGAGACAATGCAAGCGAGGTAGCATGCGATGAGCCGCCAGGTGTGAGGGAGCCGAGATGAATGAATGGTGGACACGATTTTTTTCAACGCCGTTGACATTGCATGGCGACTAGGCGGACCGTTGGAGTCGCCAAGGCGATGGCCGTCCATGCTGTTGCCGTTGGACTTGATGAGGGAGCCATTGGCCTTCAAGACGAGGTAGAGTGGGAGGTGCCTCGCCAGGGCAAGGCTGCAGTTGAGGCAACCTCCGCCAATAAGATTGGCCCAGAGGGGTCTATTGGGCGGCGAGTGCTTCCCAGTTCCTATATAATCGCCATTGTATCGGCGATATGACCGCTGGAGAAGTGGGCACGCATGTTACGCATGAAAACGAAGGCGGGCAGATCAGGTTGAATCACGATGAGCATGTGAAGGAGAGTATCTACGCTCTGGATCGATGCACTCGTGCCAAGGCGACGCTCGAGAAGCTAAAGGCAGTGTTCCAAGAGGTTCTGGACCGTGATGACCGGTATGGGGCTAGTAGGTAACGACCGCCACGCACCCACGTAAGCGTAAGCGTGATGAGGGCCAAGAGGGGGAGTCGCCCCAGGGCCGCCGTCGTTCGGAAGCAGAGTGAGAAGAGGGTTTGTTGTACGAATAAAATGCGGGCGGTCTCGGTGCCATTTGCCCTTGGGACGTGTGTGGTGTGCGGAAGGGCGGTGGTTTGCTTTAGAGTTGTGCGATCGAGCTTGATCGTTTTCAGGACGCCAATCTGTGAGCCCTGCTGGAGTGACGCCCGCTGCTGAGTCGCCAGCCGTTGATGGTGCGCAGGTCGGCGAGGGACCGGAGGATACGCTTGTTGAAGAGGAGTCGTTTGAGCTGGTTGACAGCGATGATCAGCAAGCTGACGACAGTACGAGTGAGGACAGCGCCTTTACGTATGAGCGCATGGATGGCGAGGACAGCGACGAGGGAGTTGAGGTGGCCGATGGGAGCGGACACCGTCTTGAGGCGACGTGGGCTCGGGCGCTGGCGGGATATCCGCTCGTTCAGCTTGAAGGGGGCTGGGTGGTCGCGCCATCGGTACAGCTGCCTGGGTTGGCCCTGGGTGGGGAGATCGCATATGTTTTAAGCTGTCATCTCAAATAACAGAGGGCCCGTTTTGCCCAGCAGTTGTTGGTCAAGGAGTATCGCAAGGCTGAGATGGAGGGGATGGTCGGCGCCCGCGCAGATCAAGGCCAGCCTACCGATGAGAAGGGATGCCGCGATGCGGTGAGGGAGCTTTCCGCTCAGACGGAGGAGGTAGAGCCTGGGGAAATATGTGCAGGAGGCGTGGCGGATGCATTCAGGTCGCGAGAGACATGAGTTTTTAGAGGCGCAAACTGTCCGTCGAGCTCACCGGAGAAGGACCGAAGGGCGGGTCGAGGTGTACAACCAAGAGATGGAGGTAGGCCCGTGGTGTTGGTGGTGCACAAGGAGACGAAGTCGAGGAGGCCAGGTGGCAACGGAGACTGAGCACCGATGAGGTGGAACGGAAAGAGGGTGGAAACTGGTCGGGTGGCGTTTCGGAGCAAATTTTGTAACGTGCTCGTGCTCAGCTTGAGGAATGTGCGTCTTTGTTCTCCAAGCCAACGGAACCGTGGGACAAGTCATCTGATGTTGTGTAGTGATGTCAGCTCGTTGGCGATGAGTCATGAGGTTGATGCGATTGGTGCGAGGATCAGGAACTACATTCCTTTCCGTTTCTTCACCATTCAACCGTTTTCCCTTTTCAAGAGCCACAGAAGAAAGAATATGCTTTTGTCAGGAAACAAGGCGATTGCCACCAACAGTAGCGATGAGGATCGTGGTGCGGCCTACATAGGTTCTTCTAGTGGAAGTTCGCAGAGCAATAGCCAAACGACCAGCGCTTGGGGAACAATAGAAGGTAGAGTCCGTTGGCTATCGTGTGATGGTGATATGTGAGGATAATGGAGCATGTTCTAACATAATGTGGACTGCCAGATCGGGGCAGGTTGAAAGACCATGCTGCCATGCTCGAGAAGTGCGTAGGATGCCGGCTGCTACGAAAGATACCTCGGGCGATATAGCGGCCGAGGATGTGCGCAACTGGCGTGAGCTCACACGCTGCGTGGGGCCAGTGGTGAATGCTTATCACAAACAGGAAGCGATGGCACATTTGCAGAGTGGAGAATCAGAAGGAGCAAGAGCGACGCGAGAGAAATCAACGCAGGCACGGTAATAGTCTGCTCGAGTCAGGGCAAGCTATATAGTTGCATTTTCCACGGGTGGCGAGCGATAGCGCCTCGTGACGATCCCAACGCACCCGGTAAGTGAAGTGTTCTGATTGTCGTGTACGGAGCAGATGGTAACAAGGAGTGCCACCATTTCTTGTGAATAGATTGCGCGCGTTTGAAGGAACTGGCCGACGGGATAAAATAGGAATTGTTTGAGGTGCAGCCCATGCAGAAAACCGCGGCAGGAAGGGTCTTGTCTGTGGTTTCGATGCTCCATCAGCATCAGATGCAACGACTGTTGGGGATGAACGAGTGGACCCGCGATTTTTGCCGGGAAATGAAAGGAAAGGGTGGTTTATGTGGACGCAATGCAAGGTGACCCAGACAGGGCAGAGTATGCTGATCCAGATGTTGGATTTGAATCGGCTAGAGATGTCGCGCATTGGCACACGTACAGATATCGTACGGATTCGTACCGTGGTGTTACCGCGTCCTGCGTTCCCGGAGATCGGGTATGGGGATGTAGGCGCGTGGACTTCAACCCTGGGCCTTCGGACGCGAGTGCCGCGGGATCAGGTGAAGCCCGCGGAAGGTGATATATCTGAGGGTGACGGTACGGAAACTAAGTCATGGATGAGGTGTAATGCTGTGGTATGCAGCTAATTAACACTAAGCGCGTGCGATGATCTGAACACGTAGGTGGCCCCGTTGTTGGCCAGGTCTGGGCTAGAAGGGCCGGGTCGACCGTGTGTGCATGCGATATGATCCGAAGAAGGTGTGTCAGAAGCGACAATATGCACATTCGGGTATCCGCCAACAGAGCGATATCAGGATATGAGGGCGGGTGGGCCGAAGTGTCCTCCAGGTCGACCGCCAAGGCCAGAAGGAGCGCCCACGGATAGCCAGGTGGAGACAGAGTATCAAAGGCGCGAGCGTAAGGAATTGAAGGCTAAGGCAGCGCTGTATGAGTTATATCATAAGATCTCCGGATGCGCCTCATGATTGTGGACCGTCCCTGTCGCAAGTGCGGGCAAAGCGCGGGAGCTGGGAGGCAAAGAGGAAGGCTGCAGCAGAGGATCCACACAGGAAAAGGCAGAAGAAGGATCTTCGGGACAGGTTGCCCGGTAGGCCCTGGAATGATGGGTCCCCCCCTAAAGCCGGGTACGTGGCGCCGTGGGATATACTAAGTTACCACGTGGTGGATGCAAAGAAGCGGAAGAGGGTCCGGTATGCATACCTGATAATGGTGAGAAGTATCTCCTCCGTCCGGGCCAGCGCTATATACATCACGATCAGCCGGTGGCAAGGGAGCGGGATGAAAGCTGGGGGCTGGCGAATCCATCCTCCATTGGAGGGAAGTCAACATCGAAGTATTTCCCGGTATTGATTGGACGACGACGACGAGGTCGAATGTGAGGTCGAGCCCGAGGGGTCAGTGTCCGTTTACCCAGGAGATAGGACCAAGACGTTTCGGTATGAATCTACCGACGAGGACGACGACAAGGAGGCCATTGGGGCCGTTGATCGGTATATACGTCGTGCTACCACACGAATAATCAAATGGCGTCAGGGATTCCCTCATCGAGTGGCGAGAGAGGTAGCGACAACCGGGCGGTGGTGGGCGCTGATGGGGCCAGATTGCGGTCGCCGTCCGTTTTGGGGACTGAAGGAGGCGGTTTTCACCATGGCCCACGTTCAAGCCTGGACTGTGTTTAGCCCGTTCTTCGGCGAGGGAGGTAGGTTTCACCCACAAGGTGTGCATGGGTTAATAGACCACGCAAAAAGGGTCGGCAATCCCTTATGGGTCTTCTTTGAAAAAAATGTGAAGTATGAACAGTCGGATATCATGGAATGACCGCGTCCAGAGACCCCAGACGGAATTGGTTAGGTATGCCGGCAGACACCACAGGAAAGACATGAAGGCGCAATTGTCGAGGATTCACTGAGCCAGCCCATTATTTATTTCTTCCTTCTTAGCACAGCAGAATTGCAATGTGCGAAGGCGGCACCGAATTGCAGTCTGATATGGTAAGAGGAGGAAATAAACATTTAATATTAGTAGCAATCATACTCGAGCTCTAGACCCTCCTGTGTCATCTTATATCCCTCCGGTTGCCAATTGTTCTTGTAGAGAGGGGGTGATACGATGTTCTCTCCACCAACAAGCCTTTGCTGACTTTACAGCTTCTCTTGCACCAATTGATGGCGCCCTCCCGATTTAGTTCTGCTGAAATAAGTGACATTTCGCTGACACGAAATCATAGCATCATTGAGTTCCAAGACAAAAACGTCGTGACATGTGAAATGGAGAAGCAATTGAAGTAGATGTGGTAACATGGATGAGCTTTATTGGATGATGTTGGGCTCCTCTGTCTGCCTGTTATGATTGGGGCTCTTAATGAGAGGGCCGCTGTCGAGATGCTTGACCATGTCATCTTGTGGCGCCGGGTCTGGTCAGAGGCAAAAGAGACAGGTGTCAATATCAAGCCATAGAAGGAATTAAACATACGGCGACTTAGCAAGATGATACTTGGCATTGTCATACCGATGTCGAATGGTCGCTGTGGCAAGTCAAATAGAGCGGGAAGAGACTGGTTAGAAAGAGATGGGTATCAATTACATAAACATCCTGTTGAGTTGTACACAAACTTGTTACCATGAACAGGGCGGTGGTTGGGCCGGAAGAGATGGGAACCAAGGGTGGGACCAAATGATGGATGGACATGATGAGACCAGAAGAGGTGGGACCAACGGTGACCAAAGGCGGGACCTGATGATGAGATCAGAGGCTTGTTTCCGGTTTCCGGCTGCAAAATCAACGGCCCAATCACTTCCCAGCTGAACTTGGGGGCTCAGAGCAGAAGGACTGCAGGCTTTGCCAAGGCGACCACTTCCCAACAAGCAGAGCTTGAAGCAAAAGGGTCATGGCTGTTGTTTCGTGGCGGCAAACGCAAAAAAACCGGAACAGCCTCTAGTCCAGCACCCAGTCCGATACTTTGCAGCTGTGGAGATCCAAGCTCATCGAGAGAGAGAGAGAGAAAAGGAGAGAGGAGTGTGAGAGATGGAGAGAGAGAGAGAGAGACGGAGAGGAGAAGTGGGCTGAGTGAGGAAATGCGAGAGGAGGGCAGAGGAGAGGAAAGTGGAAGGTGGTCAGAGGAGAGAAATTTTTTCTGAAGGGAATGGGTCAAAAGACAAGTCTCTCCCACAGCAGCCCTTAATGAAGATCTTGTGTTGGGCACCTGTTTTTCATATTTGTCATCATCTATTCCTGAAAGATGTCTCAGACTTACTCTGGAAGGACTCAATTGAATGGTACATATGTGGCCTTTATTTTTATTTATTCAATAGCTATACCTACTACAATGTACCAATCTCCCGCGATGCATCATTGTTGATGGTTTGTTGATTGGTTTGTTGGCGCGTGATAACTTTTCCACGCAAAGCATGTACTAAAACGCGTACATTCTGCCCTCGACAATTGGCCCCACAAACAGGAGGCGACTCGTCTTCTGGTACAGGAAAGACATTAAGGCCATGCCTAACCAATTGTCGTCTGGTCTCTGGACGCATTGATAGCTCGAAGCTTAGCGGCGGTCATTCTCCATCCGGGCAAGGTTGACCCGAATTGGTCCAGGAGCGGTGAGGAAGCATGCCTTTCGGGCGGGAAGGATGATTCAGGTTGGTTGAGAGGTGATGTACGGTCAGGTTCATCTGGTTGCGAGTCCCAGTCGTCTGGTTGCCAGTCAGGATCGTCCAATTGCGAGATCTTGTCTCATCTAGGGCGCGAAATCGGTCGGCGTAAGCCCCAGCGCGAGGATGCGAGCCTACGACAGTTCTCTACGTCTTCTATCATTGAAGCCGTGGGTGAGAGGGGACTCTCGCCTTCCCAGCCGTCTGTCATCGAAGACGAAGATGTCGAAGACCCCGAAGGAGAAAGGGCTCGCTTAGGCACCCGCGACAGTTTCGCGTTTTGATCCTCTGGGCTTTGAGAAACCTAGAGGATATTTCAAACAGGACGGTGTTGGAAGTGGCAAACGATACCGCATTAACTCGAAATTTTGGGCAACTTACAACTTCGGATCCGAAACGCTTTTTTCCAACTCGTCGCTTGAGGAATGGATCGAGGAAAGAGGCCAGGGACAGTCCGGTTCACCGAGACTCTCGGGTTCGCTGGACTGATCCTTCGCATATCCACGAGAACGCCAATGGTGATGTTGTTCATCGCGACCGTTTGTGGATGTAGGCCCTGCAACATATCGACGATCATTGAGATGGACTTGAACGGGAAGGGCTTGAGTAAATTGATGACCTTGGGTAGGGTGATGACCCTGGCTTTGGGCGGGATGATGGTCCTGGGCAGGGTGATAACCCTGGGCGAGATGGCCCTGAGAGTGTTGGGCATAGTTCATTCCTGGTCCAAACTGGAATGAACCCTGGGGAGCGCCATGATAGTTGTGCATCCTCTCCATGCCAGGTGCCTGCAGATGACGTGCATCGTATCTCTCATCAGAAGGATAGAGGTAACGCCAATAGTTGGGATCGCGAAAGCCTGCGAGACGTCTTTGGGTGAAAAGCATTGGCTCCAAGGATGGGGAGGGTAATCGTAGCCATGTTGCGCATTGGGCTGAAAGTCAAAGTTCCCTTGAGAATAATTGCCAATCGCTCTGGGATCCCTGGGATCGGCCTTGGTTCCTTTCACTGGGTTGCCGGACATACTGAACAGGGAGGGAGGCGAGGCAAGATAATTAGACGAGAAGAAGAAAGCGCGGTGAGGTGAGATGAAAAGTGAACGTTGTCAAATGATGGCAATGGCTGCTGGTTCCATGATTGAAGAGTTGGTTTTATAGCTTTTTGCCAAACTCCAGTCATTGTCTTCAGTGCCCTGAGTCAAGCAATTCAAAGAGTTACAGGTCCACGATCATAAGGAGTCCTGTGTCCTGTGTCCTGTGTCCTGTGGTTAGATGGTGAGGCATAGCACACATAGATGAAGGGATTCATCACGTTCAAACATTGCAGTCGAAGACGTTCTTTAAATCAATGACAATGGTTGGTCGGGTCCAGATCGAAAGGTACAGTCTTCAAGCTTTGGGACTTGGATGTCAGGCAAGAAAGATCTAGCAGAGTAACACTCGGTAGGTTGACGACAGTTAGTTGGGTCTAGATTGAGAGAAAATCAAGCTGACAGACCTGGAACCGGCGAGGATGATGAAGAGACTCGACCACAAAGTTGACGTCAAAGAGTATTCGGTTGTTTGATGATGCTTTTTCGATGGATCAGGTGGAGGGAACGGTACCACCATCAAGCTGACGGACTTGGAACCAGGCGAGGATGATGAAGAGACTCGACCACAAAGTTGACGTCGAAGGGTAGTCGGTTGTTCGATGAAGCTTTGTGGATGGATCAGGTGGAGGGAACGGGTATCGCCATCAAGCTGACGGACTTGGAACCGGGGGGGAATGATGTCGCAGGGAGGGTACTCGATGCCTCGATGTGGAGTGAGAGAAGAGAAAGTTGGATCTAAAGAGTTTGAAGCATTCATATGAGGCGGAGATCCAAGAGATCAAGTGATTCATCGATTCAAAGACACACTCAATGCCTTGTCGAGATGAGGCGCTCCAAGAGAGATGGAGGGAGGGGGAAATGGTATCTGACTATGTTCTACGGCCAGGCGTGGTAGCTCGACCATCAAGACAGAACACCAAAAACGTGGCCGCTTGTGGAGGAAGGGATTCTGGTGCTCGAGTGCCGACACACAGAACATAAGCACCTGCATGGTAAATTGGTGCTGTAAGATTATAGTTTTGGTGGTTGTTTGGTTGAACACCAAAATCTGTTCGAGAGGGCTTGATGGAGTGTCAATCAACGTGCAACGCAGTGGACCAGTGGAATGTCTGGAATCCAATTTTTATCTCGTTCTTTTGCGCCACTACACTTTTTTTTTTGCTTCTCACTTTCTGCTCCCAACTTTTGGCTCCGTTTCACCTCCTTTCATTTCATTCATCCTTCGACAATCTGCACTACACCAGTTCGTTTGGAAAATGTCCAGGCTGCCCAATATCAACCGTCCCCAAAAAATCACTAGCCAAGTCCCCTTCAGTCGCCCGTGGCTCTTGGCTGCCTCTTGCACAAGATCTCATCAACAATCGAGCAAGTATGCCGAAAATCGCGAGAACAGAAAAGGAGAGGCATTTAACGGCTGAACAGGTGCAACTGGAGAGAATGCCTGGCACCTCCATCATCGGCGTGAAGAAAGTACCATCACTTGCCATGATCCCAGATGGGAACACCATCGGCAGGATTATAACAGATATTGGAAACAAGGATTCATCCCTCGTGTTCATCCCTGATATTGGTTTCTTCGACGCCAAGATCGCCAGGTTGCTGCAAGAGGTATGATTCTTGGTAAACTCGAGGATGTTACACACAATCACACCAGGTATTGATCTAACAGTTCAACGGTACCTTGGTCTTTCTGGTTCTTGATGTTCTTTGCGCGGCTCTTAGATTCGGATGACGAGGGAGTTTACAGATGAACTCCTGAAGGCTGAGTTCTGGATATCCAAGGTGTTGATGGCTTCCGATAAGCTGTTCTACCAGTGGCTCAAGGGAATTTTCGCCGAGGATGGTATCTACATGAAGTTCTTTCTCACAAGCTTCCAATTCAACACTTCGTTGTGTTTCGGCTCAATGCTGACCCTTTGCGGAGAGGCATGGGTCGATAGCGATGCCCTCGACTCCATCATGGCGTTTTACACCCGCTGCTATGGGAGCAGGGGCGAAGTCGTGTTTCTTGACGCATCCAACTACAAAACAACTGCTTCGGGCATAGACATCAACGAAAGAACGAGGAGGGTATTCGCGTG
>Ga0247824_10001853_pt1 | contig 11747 bp, 24 predicted proteins | sample 13C_PalmiticAcid_FD_194412 | JGI IMG/M metagenome (GOLD analysis project Ga0247824, IMG submission 194412) | Soil microbial communities from agricultural site in Penn Yan, New York, United States - 13C_PalmiticAcid_Day48 | ecosystem: Environmental > Terrestrial > Soil > Agricultural land...
TCTTTGATACCTCCGACACCATCTCACGATGGTATGTAGGAGGACTCGGCTTATACCCTAATTTTCACTACGCGGCCCGCATCGGCTCGGAGATCCACCGGCTCAACTCGGGGGAGGTGGAACTATGAATAAGAACGATCCAGTCGCCACCTGTTCGATCTGCCCAAGCCCAGCGTGGGGAGGAACCAAGAGGCGACCGACTGACAAATGCTTCGAGCATTTTGCATGCGACTGCCCCGAGTGCGGTCACATCGGGTTCTTCTTGAAGACGAGAATGAAGCCTCAAGGCAGATGGGTCTGCTTCGGCATCAATTGCCAATGGACAGGAGAAGTTCACCCGCATCCAGAGAGACCTCGAACAGCTACCACTACAAAGCCATGAACCTGATCCTGCTCGTTATCGCCTGCAACGCTGTGCCGCTGCTCGCTTGGTGGGCTCTGTCCAAGTTCGGGCCGTGGGTGCTCGTCGGAATCTGCGCATGGGCGCTGGGCGCTTGGATCGTGCTCACCGTATTCCGCGCCCTCGGCCGCATCAACTCCAACAACAAGCTGACGTGAAAACCTCACACAAATTCGGAATCGCATCTCTTTCCTTTTTCCTGCTTACGGCATCCATTTTCTCAGTCATTGCATGGACTTATCATTGGTGCGCTGGGGCCGGAGTGATCGGTTTGGCTTGCGGCATTCTGGCGATTACCGCGCTTGCAGCAGCTCAAGCCTTTGAAGCGGCGGAAATAAGGGCCCTCCAATCCAACGAAGAGGAAGAGGAGGAAGAATGACCTGCGACCGCCAGCGCCTGTATGGAGCGATGATCCTGATCGCGAGCATCTGCGCCATCGTCTGGATGGGAGCCCGGATGTCACCGCTTCCTGATGCTCCTATCGGAGACTGGCTGGCCCTGACCGCGCTATTCCTCTCTGCCGCTATCGGCGGCGTCATCTGCAACCTGAGCAATTCTTAGCATGAGTATATCCCCAATGATCTCGCGGTTCCAAACCGCCCGCTGGTCCGACACTCGCAAGAAGATCCACGCCTTGGAGTCCGGCCAATCCCTTTCCTTCCCGCAGGCGGAATACTTCAACGCCAAGAGCAGCGCCGACCGGCTCACCGAGGCTTACGGCGGCGAGCGCGAATACAAGTGCTCGCTGAAGACTGGCGCGCCGGTCGTGACCCGCACGAAGTGACTCTCGCGGGCCGGCCCGATCGGCGGTGGAGCCCCACTGAACAACCCACAGTAGCCGCGCCTCGCCCACGTCACGGGCCAGCTTTCCAAGACCATGAATACGAACCCTCTGGCCGTCGCGCCGCAGAAGATGTCCGCTCTTGCCAACGTCGAAGGGCAACGAGCAATCCAAGAAGTCCAAGCCGCCCTGGTCATCGCCAAGCGGTTCCCGCGTGACGAGCGGATCGCGCTCGATCGCATCCTCAACTCGTGCTCCCGCTCCGGGTTGGCCGAGGTTTCCTCCTACTCCTACAAGCGCGGCGGAACCGAGATCACCGGTCCGTCCATCCGGCTTGCTGAAGCCGTGGCCCAGCACTGGGGGAACATCGAATTCGGCTTCCGCGAAATCAACCGCACCATCGGTGAAGACGGGGTCGGAGTTTCCGAGGTGGAGGCCTACGCATGGGATGTCGAAACGAACACCCGCCGCCCCGCGCGCTTCACCGTGCGCCACTGGCGCGACACGAGGGATGGAGGCTATGCCCTCAAGGACGAGCGGGACATCTACGAGCTCACGGCGAACATGGCCCAGCGCCGGGTGCGTGCATGCCTCCTCGCTGTGATCCCGGGTGACGTCATCGACGCCGCCATCAACCAGTGCGATGCGACCCTCCGGGCGGAGGCCGACACGTCACCGGATGCCATCACCAAAATGGTGAACGCCTTCGCCAAGTTCGGCGTCACGAAGGAGATGATCGTGAAGAAGATTGGCCGCAACCTCGACACGATCACCCCGGCTCAACTCATCAATCTGCGGAAGATCCACACCTCCTTGAAAGACGGTGTCAGCACCCCTGCCGATCACTTCGAGATGGAGACGGCCTCCGGTGCCAGCGGTGACAACCCGCTCGCTGCCGCCAAGGAGAAGCCCGCTGAGACCGCACCCACGGCGGAGGGCGATCCGAGCCCGCAGCAACAATGGATCATCCGCATCGAGGAGGAACTTTCGGCGCAGTTCGTGGAACTCGACGAGTTCGAACAGATGTGCCGTGCGCAAGGTGAGATCGGTGAGACTTCCGATATCCGCAAGCAGGGCGTGAAGAAGTTGGAGTCCCTCCACGCGAAGGTCCACGCGATCATCGAGAAGGCGAAGGAGGCGCAGTCCCATGAGTGATCTCCAGTGGCCCGCCGAGGGTATCCATGTGGGCATCGAGCCATCGGTGTACTTCGCGTCGATCGATCCCCGCATCGTCTCGAAGTCCCTACTCTGGGACTTCTACCCCAATCCCTACCGCTGGCTGATGGGACCGCCGAAGGAGATCACGGAGGCGATGCGCTGGGGGTCGCTGGTGGACTGCCTCGCGCTCACGCCGCTCCGCTTCGAAGCCGCCTACGCGGTCCAGCCTGACACCTACGTTTCAGCGCCGGCCGATGTGGTGCTGACGACCGCCTACGAGGGCGAGTGGAACGGCCGCACGAAAGTCTGCCGCGAATGGCGTCAGGCTCAGGAAGCTGAAGGCAAGCGCGTGATGACTCCGGAAGAGCACGCGAAGGAGTCCGAGCCGAAGCCGTGGAACTGGAACAGCGATACGTGCAAGGAGTGGCGTCGGAACCTGCCGCCGTCGCTTGAGGTGGTATCTGCCGAGACTCTCCGCCGCGCCCGTCATGCGGTCCGAATGCTTCAGAACCGCGCTCAGTTCTGCGCGATGATGGACGGAGCCGATTGCCAAGTCGGCATGCTCTACGAGGCTGGGCAGCAGCTCCATGGCCAGCCCGGGATGACTCTCCGGATGAAGGGGCTCGTTGACATCGTCCCCGCAGCCTCCGGTGAGTACGGCAACTACCTCGTGGATCTCAAGACCACGGGCAAACTCGATGATGTCCGCCAGATCGAGCGGACGATCTACGAGCGAGGCTATCACGCGCAGGCCGCCCTCTACCTGGACCTTTGGAACGCGCTCACCGGTGAAGACCGGCGGCAATTCGCCTTCGTCTTCCAACAGAACACCGAGCCTTTCGAGGTAGCCATCGTCGAGCTCGATGCCGCCGCGCTCCGAATCGGCCGCAAGTGGTATCTCCGCGCGCTGAAGCTGTGGGCCCGGTGCATCGCCACGAATGAATACCCGTCTCCGTGGGACGAGTGCCAGATCGTCGGGCTGCCTGCGTGGGCCAAGAAGAAGGAGGAGACCCCGAACCCCGAGGAGGCGGCGGCGTGAAAAAGCAGGCTCTCACCGCTCAGGAAGCCAAGGCGTGCTGCGAGTGCATCCACTTCACGGCGGATGATGAGCACTCCGGCACATGCTCCCATCCGAGCAACCTGCGGGGAGGCAATCTCCGGATCGGACGCCTCTCCTCATGCAGACATTGGGAGCCACTGAATCCGCCCGAGCCCGTTCGATGGGGTGCCTACGTCCTCTATCCTGACGGGTGGTATCGACTGGCCACTAAACAATAAGCCCCCGGCCTCGCTCCCTCTGGCAGCGGGGCTGACGGGTGAAAGGACGAGACATGAGCGAAGATCTACTACTCGAAGTGCCCACCGTGCCTTGTCACAGGTGCGGCAAGGAAGGCGTCCACAGGATGGTGGACCTCACGGATGGCAAGCGTGTCGGCATGCACGACCAATGCCTCGCTCTGGAAGCGATGGAGGTCGAGGACATCTTCAACAAAGCCATCAAGCGGATGGTGGAGGAGCGTTTTCCGGACACGGAGCTACCGCCCCACGCCTTCGACATTGCGGGCAAGTTCGTCCGCCAAGCGATCCGCACCTCACAGAGGGAAGCCCAATGAAATTCACCCGCGAGCAACCCCGAGCATGAGCAAGACTTCCCCAACACAGCGATCACTCGCAAAGCTCCGCGCCGAAGGGTGCGACCTTGTCCAAGTCGTAGAGCACTGGAACCCGTTCGCACGTATCCGCCAGGATCTGTTCGGTGTCGTGGACATCCTTGCCATTCGCGGGGAGGAGACCATCGCCGTGCAGTCCACCAGCGGGGACAACGTTTCCAAGCGGGTGGACAAGATTGCGGAGTCAGACGCCATCGCGGCCATTCGCCGGGCCGGATGGACCTTCCACGTCCACGGATGGCGGAAGGTGAAGCCTCGCGGCCAGAAGGTCGCCAAGTGGGAATGCCGCGTCGTGGACGTGTCGTGAGCACTGCCGCAGGACCAAGAGAGGGTGATCAAAACTAACGATTAAAATGCCTACGCGCCTGTTGAGAGATTGGACTGACTCGTTCGCCGTGGACGCGCTCGATGCGCACGCAGAGCGATTCTTTGTCCGTCTCATCATGGTCGTGGATGACTACGGTCGATTCCACGCCGACCCAAGGATTCTCCGCTCGAAATGCTTCCCGCTCAAAACCGATGTGAGGGACACCGACATCACCCGATGGACTGCTGCGTGCATGAAGTCCGGTTTGCTTCGCTGTTACCAAGACGGAAAGAGCCGGTCGCTACTGGAGATTCAGGGGTTCAAGCAGAGGGCTAGAACACCAAGCAAATATCCTTCGCCTGACATTTGTCAGTCAATTGACGGTCAAATGACCGCTCTAGGCGAAGGCGTATGCGAAGACGCAGGCGTATCCCCCAAACCCCCAAAGGGGGCGTCGGGCCCAACGGATCTCCAAGTCAGAATCGGAAAGCTCCTGAACCGACGAGAAACCACGACCTGGAGCAAGAAGGAGATCGCAGCGCTGAAGGACATTGGTGAGCCGCACGAGGACGACCTGAAGCTCCTTGAGGACTTCTACTTCGCCGTCATCCCCAAGGATCGCGACTTCCGCCGCACGTCCTTGCAGACGCTGCTGAACAACTGGAACGGGGAAATCGACAAGGCCCGGTTCCACCGCATGGAGACCCAAGCATGAGCGAGACACGCACACCGCCTCACGAGCCCATCGCCGAGAAGATCGTTCTCAGCGGATTCACAAAGGCTCCGTGGATGATTGCCGAGACCGGTCTTCCGGAAGCGGCGTTCCACCTGCCAGCACACCGTGCGATCTACCGGCAACTGGTGGATGAGGACGAAGAGGTCAGCATCGAAGCCCTCTTGGCGAAGCTCAACGGGAAGGGGCTGCTCGGCCCCGACAAGATCGTCAGCCCCGCAGTATTGGCCGATGTCTGCCACGGCGGAACTAGAGACTACGAGCGCATGGTTCGACTTGTCAGAAACAGGTTCGCTCGCAGGATGGCCATTGCTGCGGCGGAAGCTGCCATAGAATCGGCGTTTGATTGCTCCGAGGGTGATGACAGCGGAAACTACCTTGAGGCGCTTGGAGGGCCAATAACGGAGGTTTTCGATGCTGCTTCCGGAATCGAGGCGGATCAGGACACGGACAGCCTCGCGAATGAGTTCCTGAACGAACTCGAAAACAAGATCGCAGGTAAGGTGACCCCGATGGGGCTCCCTACGGGAATCCCCGAAATCGATCAGGCGCTTCTCGGTCTCCACGAGGGACACATGGGCATTATTTCCGGCTCCCCGGGAGGCGGCAAATCAACCCTCGCCACCCAGATTTCCGTAAACCTGATGGATGACGGGCACTCGGTTCTCTATCTCGCTTATGAGCGCGGAAGGCAATCAGTGTTTCGCCGGTCGATGATCCAAGCCTCCAGAACCAAGGCCGCATCGATCAATGACCCGAAAGCGCACCCGCTGACGAAATACAACCTGATCCACATCCGGGAGGCAGTGGAAAAGGCGAAGCGGAGTCTGCACGTCAGGCTGCCCAAGAACCGGAAAGCGCGAACCTGTCTGGCCGAAATCCGGCGCTATCATCGCAAGCATGGGGTGAAGGTCGTGATCGTGGACCAGATCGGCCTGCTTCGTGGGGACCGCCAGCGGACTGGAACGGCGGAGGAAGAGCTGCGCCTGATTTCCAACTCGATTCAGGAACTCGCTCAGGAGCTTCAGATCACGATCATCGTGCTCTGCCAAGTCACGGTGGATGGCGACACCAAGAACGCCCGCGCTATCGAGGAAGACGCCGATTGGTGGCTCTCGATCATCCAGGAGCGGGACAAGAAGAAGAAGAATTTCGGGGAGCACCAACACGTGCTCGTTGCCAAGGACAGCCACAATTCCCGAGGGGGAGAGCGGCTGCCCCTGATCCTCGACAAGGAGAGCCTGCGATTCGTCCACGGCACTCCGGCGACACCAGAGCAAGAGAAGAAAACCAGATACTAAGATGCCAAACTACAAAGTGAAACTGGACGTGTCCAAGCTGGACAAGAGCGCCTTCTTCAAGGGAGCGAAGGGGACCTACGTTGACCTCGTCCTCTGGGAGAACCGAGACGGTGAAGACCAATACGGTAACACCCATTCGGTGAAGCAGGATCTCGGCAAGGATCGCCGCGACGAGAAGACGCCATACGTCGGCAATGCCAAGCCCATCGGCGGAGGCGGTCGGGATAGAACGCCTCAGGACGGCTACCGATCCAAGGAGCCTTACGCTGGCAAAGCCGATCCGCCGAGCGACAACGACGATGACATCCCGTTCTGATGAGAAAACCCGCTGGCTGCGCAAGAGCGATCCGGCACCACCTAAGACAAAGCCGCCGACTGAGCTTGAACGCTGGTTTGCCTCTCTGCCGCACAAGGCCAAGAAGGCGATCAGGAAGGCCTACAGGGCGGCGACTAACCCCCAACGACGAGTGAAATGAAGAGCGAAGAGAAGGCATCGTTAGTCCTGCGACCTCCCTTGCGTGACCGTATATGCGTTTCGTTCAGTGGAGGGAAAACGTCCGCCTTCCTCCGCTACAAGCTGGGTGAGGTGCTCGGATCTCAAAAAGAGATCGTGACGATCTTCGCAAACACGGGATGTGAGCACGAGAAGACATTGGAGTTCGTGCAGCGCTGTTCTGATCACTACGGGTGGAACGTGGTGTGGGTGGAAGCCGTGGTGAATCCCGGCCATGGGAACGGCACCACCCATCGAGTAGTGAATTTCGATTCTGCTGATCGATCAGGGAGACCATTTGAGGACATGATCAAAGAATACGGTCTTCCCGGACCTGGATTTCTCCACTGCACCCGTGAACTCAAGGATCGTCCAATTGCCAGCTATCTCAGGTCACTTGGCTGGCAGCCTAGAGCTAGGTCAATCGCCATTGGAATACGTGGAGATGAGATCGATCGGATCGCTCCTACCAACTTCCAGAAGGGATTCGTTTATCCTCTCAGCGATTGGGGCGTCACCAAGACAGACGTGCTTGATTTCTGGGCCAAGCAACCATTCACGTTGGATCTGCCAGAGCACTATGGAAACTGCACGTGGTGCTGGAAAAAATCACCGCGCAAGCTCATGACTTTGGCGAAGACCGATCCTAGCGTCTTCGATTTTCCTGCTAGGATGGAGAGCCTCTACCGATCTGCGGGAGCTGGAGATCAGGAGCGGTTTTTCTTTAGAGGCCGAAAGCTGACTGGAGACATCCTTAGAGACGCCAAGACGCTCAGCTTTGATGCCTTCGTGGATGGACAATTTCCAGATTGGAATGTGGATCTCGATGTTGGGGGAAGCTGTGGAGAGTCCTGCGAGATCGGAGCCGACCTCTACATGGAGGAAGAGGAGGACGAGCCATTTTCACTGCAATACAGCTAACCCCCAACCCCCGCCCCGATGAGTGATCAAATGAAAACGAACCACCAAGATTACATCCTGAAGCCCCTCAATCAGTTCACGACCACGGGTCAGATCAATGCAATCGTCAACCTCTGCCATGGCTGCTCCAAAGATGCTGGCTGGTGGCAGGGCGTGCCTACACCAGATGTCCCGACGCCGATCATCAACACCAAGCTGCTGCTGATGGTGACCGAGATCGCCGAGGCTACCGAAGGCGTCCGTAAGGACCTCATGGACGACAAGCTGCCTCACCGGAAGATGGTCGAGGTGGAGCTTGCGGATGCCCTAATTCGCATCTGCGACCTTGCCGGTGCCATGGACATGGACCTTGGCGGAGCCGTGGCTGAGAAGCTCGCCTTCAACGCGACCCGTGATGACCACCGGCTTGAAGTGCGTGCAGCGACTGGAGGTAAGAAGTTCTAACACCAACCCCCGATGAGTGAGAAACAAGATACGCCAAGAACCGGCCACACGCCCGGACCATGGAAGGTCATCCACGAGAGCGTCTTCAACCGAGACGTTTCCGAGAAGCTATTTGATGCCCGATGCTGCTCTATAGCCGACCCTGAAGTCGTCGATGCGAATCTAGCTCTGGCGGCCGCCGCCCCTGACCTGCTCCGGGCGCTGGAGGCTGCTCTTCCATCCGTGCGCAGAGAAGCCAATGCAGCTTGGAAAAGCGCGAATACGACCTCCGTCTCCGAACGCTTCCGATGGACGCAGGAGGCCGAGCGTCTCGACAAGATAGCGGAGGACGGCCGAGCCGCCCTCGCCAAAGCGAAAGGAAACACACCATGAAAAAAGTAACTGGATGGATCGCAACGAACAAGATCGGTTCCGAATGCGAGTTTGAGTTCGAGGTCGAGGACGACGCCACTGACGAGGAGATCGAGCGGGAAGCGCGCGATTCCGCTTTCGACCTGATCGACTGGTCCTACCGAGTGGATGGAAAGGAGCCGTCATGACCACCAGCGATAACACCAGCGAGAGCCCGGGGAGCACGCCGCGCCACGCCGCCAACATGCTGCTTATGGCCTCGTGCGACTGCCTCACCAAATCGCCAGATGCCAAGTTCCATGACCCGAGTTGCCGATACCGAATCACCGCGCAGCTGCTCGAATCCTACGACGCCCTCGAACTCCGCTGCCGGAGCTTGGCCATGATCTTCCCGAAGATCCTCGAAGCTCTGGGAAATGGCTCGGCATGCGTGGGCGAAGGAAACTCCATCGAGTTTTTGCAGGACATCCCAAATGAGGTGCGTTTGGTCGTGCAAGGATATCAGCGCCGCTGCCGGAGCTTGGAGGCGGCGCTGAAGGGGATGCTCGATCGATATGTCGGGCTCGCCAATAGTGGGGATGCTGGCTATTGGGACTGTGAGCAGGAAGACGAGGTCATTGCGGCCAGAGAAGCCCTCGCGCAGGGATCGGGAGGAGGTGAAACTGCGAGCAACTTACCGCCACCTATTCCGCCACGTGAAGTGTTGAGGAGAATCCGAGAAAACGAGAAAGGCGGCGAACTGTGATCACCAAAGAAATACACGTGCGCGGTGTAATGTTTGATGATGGGTGGGATTTTGATGCCCCCATTGTCCTATATTCAGGGTTCCTCGCCTTGTCAGATGGCGGAAGCATATGCCGAGAATCTATCTACCATGCGGTGGAGAGCAGCTGTCTCGATTGGGTCATGGACGGGAACATCCCGAACCAATGGAGCGACCTTCAGACAAAGGAGATCAGGTGGAGAGGCTGGAGTGAAAGAGGATTTAGGCGCAGAAAAAACGCGGTCCATGCGGAGTTTAAAGTAAAGCTCATACATGAAGACGATGGGACTCGGAATTTTGAGATTCTCTCGATGGAAGGATTTTACCCAGAAAGGAGCGCCCATGAGCCCGGATGAGACGAGGGTCAAGATCGCGGAGGCGCTGGGGTATACAAACATTGGTATGCGCCAAGCTACCGGATTCTGGCTCGATGATCCGGGATATTGCCTGATGGGGCAGCGGAATGGACTCGACGTGCCAATCCCCGCGTTCGATTCCGATCTGAATGACTGCCACGAGATGGAGCGCTTGGGGCTCACGACACCAGAGCTGCGCAAGGCCTACGTCAATGAACTCGACGTAATCACCGGAGCCAACAATCAAGATAGCTGGTCCGAGTGCCTCTATTGCGGATTCACGGCAACCGCCCTCCAGCGCTGCGAGGCTTTCCTGAAAACCAAGAAGCTATGGACATGACCGAAACCAACTGCACTCACTGTGACCTGCCCATCAAGGAGGGTGATGCATCCAAATCCCGTGAAGACCTGCACCAGTTTTGCTACGAACTCTGGAAGGGAGAATGTATCGAGGAGCTTGATCGCGCCCTTCGCGCCAGCCCTGACTACGTCGAAGTCAGCCCGGGAAAATGGCAACGGAAGGAGGCCAAGCAATGAGCGCCACGGGAACGGAGGGGAGAGTCTGCGAGGACATCGCCAGACGGCAGCAGCTCGGGCTGGTAAAATACGGCGTGTCAGTAGAGGGCAACCCGCTCTCGCGCCGCCAGTGGCTCCAGCACGCCTACGAGGAGGCGCTCGACATGGCGGTCTATCTCAGGCGGCTGATCGACGAGGAGGACCGTCCTTTATTTGATGCTGATTAATCTAAAAGGCGGGTTTTGCAGTAGTGCTATTGGTAACCAACAAGTTCCTATTTGCTTAGCAAATGCCCACCTTAGCCTTGGCGATGGTCGAGGAGAGAATCCTTGCCCGGGGGCGAGTAGTCACTTCCCGTCCGGGTCCAAGGAAAGAAAACGGCCAATTCCTTTAATTGGGGCTGATCTAATGTCAGAAATTCTCCATTTCTGACATTGGTTTCGATCCAATTCAAAAATCCCTCGAAAATTTGAATTCGTCCGGGTCCAACTGCCGAGGAATCCTCGGTGGTTCCAACCGTCAAGGATTCCTTGACAGCTCACTTGCTATCCGGGTCCTGCTTGGTGAATAAAATTTACTGGTAATTCAAAGTTTCCAGTGGGAGAACGGTGCCAGGCAGGTGCACCACGACATTCCAGATCCGACTTGGCGGCATCCGTACGATGTGGCGGATGAGGAAGACGTGCTCCTTGAAATGATGCAGGAAGAGCGAAGAGCGATGCTCCGGCTGCTATCCGCCACCCTCGACGAAATGCCTGAGTGCCCAGAGAAATACGGCGCTGCCTATGCGATCGGGGCCACCTTCCTTGCCGGCCGATCAATGTCGGAAATAGCTGCAAGCCTCGGAGTAACGAGGGCTATAATATCGCACAGGGCGAGGGCATTTTGTAAGCGCTATAATATCCCACCTAGCCCTTACATGCGGCTTGAGAAAGCTTGACTTTTCAGCAACGAGAATCAGTAAAATGAACACGGAGAACCTGAGCGTCAGTCTTGCGGAAACGCTTCGAGAGAAGCACGAGGCTGCTATCCTTTCGGCTGGCAAGGCACGATCTTGTGGGATCGGCCTTGGAGGCTGCGGCTGATGTCGGGGTGCTGGTGGAGGAGGCAAAGGCGGTCTACCATGGCCACTTCGCAGAGTGGTTGCGGGAGCATGTGCCTTCGCTCTCAGTCGAGCAGGCAGAGGCCTACCACGGAGTACATAGGGTGCGAAAGCGGCGCGAATGCCTCAATGCTGACCATCGGCAGATGAAGTTGCTGGGGATCATCGGTGACGATGACCTGGAGGATCAAGGCGGCAGCAGCACGGCACAACGGGCTGGACATGGGCGTTGGGTGAAGTGGGCCAGCCATGTGGTTCAGCACTTCAGGGAGGTGGAGGAGAAGAAACCAATCGAACAATGGGAGGATTTCGAACGCAAAGCCCTTATCGATATACTTGAGCCAATCCATAAGATATGGGAGAGGGCAAGCATGAGGAATGTAAGGACATCGAAACAATCTTAAGATAAGATAGTAAGGATATGCGAACATTGCATTATACACCCCCGGAT
>Ga0247824_10001854_pt1 | contig 11744 bp, 11 predicted proteins | sample 13C_PalmiticAcid_FD_194412 | JGI IMG/M metagenome (GOLD analysis project Ga0247824, IMG submission 194412) | Soil microbial communities from agricultural site in Penn Yan, New York, United States - 13C_PalmiticAcid_Day48 | ecosystem: Environmental > Terrestrial > Soil > Agricultural land...
AGTCAAGTGGCAGGTCATCGAAGAAGAAGGACAGTACCTTCTTCATCCCTCTTGGATTGCCACAAACGGAACTCTCAATGTGTCAGGAACATCGATACAAGGCGTGCGTGGATTGAATCCATCCAGCATCCGCCTATTGAGTCAGCGTTGGGCTGTAGGTGAACCAGTGAGTCAGATGAGGCCAATACGATCCACGTAGCGCCGATGGTATCTCAAGTGAGGCAGTCATCAGAGGGCATGGAACTGGATTCTGCTTTAGTCACCAACCTTTTGGATCAACAGCAGCAGCCAGCCGATCACCAGATCGAACACAGGATGGAAAAGAGGGTAAACGGCAAGTTCAATGGGTGAAGGCACCATCCGTACCGTAGGACAACTTGAAGAGTAAAATACATCCTTAACAGTTCCCGACAGGGTTTATTGAAAGCAAGAAGATTGACAAGTGCCAAGAAGAATTTGATATGACTTCCTACGCAACTCGACGCCAGCCTTTGAAAGAACTTCAACATCCAGGAGATCACATTCAACATGTGAGGTGATGGACGTGGCATAATTTTTGAACTTGCATAGATCCGTTGTTCAAGACGCTAACAGATTTGAGTAGGTCAAGCTCTTCATCTGGTGAAGGCGACTGCCTCATCCAGACCGCGTTTTTTATTTTTTTTTTGAAAAAAAAAAAACCGTTGAATACCATGCTCATGAATGATTCTGTTGTAATATCAAGTGATGGAGAAGTGGTGGAGTTTACTAGTCCTGTGGATCGCGGATTGAACCGGACCTTGGTCGCTGCAGCCTTTGCCTGTGCTTCGCATCTGTGATGAATCCAGCAACTGCGATAGGTATCAGGTCCAGCTTGTCCTTCAGCCTTCAGCATTTATTTTCGTTTGATTCTTTGTAAACAGGAATTGAAGTCTGGTCGACAGGGATAGGTTATGGTCGATATAGACAATAAAAGATGACATGGATGTTGTATGTCTATGTATGTGTCGTGTTTGACATTGACGACCTGCTGTGCTTTTTTTAAAAAAAAGCGGTACTGGTGGAGGCACAGAGGTACTGAAGATGGTGGGGATGCTCTAGGATATGGGATGTTGTAGTATGTGTCTGTTCGAGTGTGGTGAGTGACCGAAGGTGAGTGGAGTGCACAAGTCAAGAGCCAAAAAGTGGTGCAGGGACCAAGAAAGGGGCGATTGCATCGAGGAATGGGAAGGGGACGATGAGAACATCAAAGAACTGATCCTCTCTTCTCTATTCCTTTCCTCTTTCCGCTCCAGCAGACGGTCAACAGAGGAGGGCTCAAATGGATGAGCTCCGGGAGAGTATTGTCACCTTGCTGGGTAAAAAAGTGGACATCAAGGGCCTGTGGAACGAGAGCAAAGGAGCGTGGCGAGTGCTTGAACGCTTTGAATGTGATGAGGTCACGATAAAGCATAGGGAACCCCTCTCCCTCCCCCCTTCAAAGGATAAGCAAGGTGTGAATCAACTAGGGGTGGGTGGGCAGAGTGAGTGAATGGTAACGTTGTCGAGAAGGCGAGGAAGTCTGGATGAGAGGCATGGAAAGGGCAAAGCGAAGGTTGGTCTGATGTGTTTGTGTGTCAAGGGGGGGAAGGAGGCCGAAGAGTGATGAGGGCAAAGGTGGCAAGAAGGGGTGTGCCAGTGTTTTGTCGTGGGAACTGAAAGAGGAGTGAGCACACCACACCGCCCTTCATTTGAGCTTGGACTGATGTTTCCCCAGGCGAGAGAACCCGCGTGGTGATCCACAGAGAGAGATCGGGCAGGAGCCTTTGCTGTGTGGACAGCTGTACTGCAACGATAGGCATTTGTCCTGCGTTCTGGAGACGGTGTCTGTCCAAGGCATCTTTTATTCCGGCAATGTTGGGCTGACGAATGGTATCAATCGGGTGGACGCACTGGGTCTTTCCACAAAGACTGTTTGAGTAGCCATTGAACGCCATGCTTGTGATGACTTTGCTGTGAAGTTTGATGATGGAGAGCAGGTGTTAACCGTCGTCACGGCCGTCCGACAAAGGAATAGTGAGTGTATCTGCATCGGTCACTGCTGTCTTTGCCTGTGCTCCGTTTCCACAATGAATCCAGCAATCGTGATAGATGCAAGGTCCGACATGACTACACTGATCATACCTACAAGTGTAACATGGGTAAAAAAAAGCAGGCGAGTGTTAGTGATTGATGGTCCCAACATACTCTCGCAAATGGATCCACGGTTTGGTGTCTCTTCGTACCAAAACCAATCGACTCCCGTAGACCTACAAGGCTCTGTCTAGTGAGATTGTCTCAAACGTCAATCCTTCGTCGTCCGAAGCTCCCATTCCAGTTGTCGGCGCCACCAGTTTCAAAGAAGTGTACGGCCTCTGGGTGAGCTTTTGGCTGAATCGTCTCTGTTGGGTGCAGTGCCCCTCAACGATTCATGAGCATCCCTTCCTGGGGACAGTCGAGTTGTCTTCCTGCCCTTGTCGTCGCTGTCGTCTTCCTCTGCGACAGAGGGCAGAGGTGGGAGGAGGGGGGAGGGTTGCTTCTTGATGCTCGGGGGAAGAGGGTAGGAAGGTGAGGGGATGAGTGAGAGCTTTCCGAGTGACCCGCTGGTGCACTTTTTTTTGCCTTCCCACCTCTCCCCACTAAAATCCTCCCACTCTTAACCTAAACCCCTCATCACGACAAAGGCACAGGAGCACGCACAATCAGGAAACTGGACCCTGCCAGCACAGAGGCAGCTCGGCTGGAAGGAATCAGGAGCGGCCGAGACAGCTCGAAGCAACTCGGTGTGTCATGACACACGCTGGAGACAGGAATCGACCGAGTCATCACCTCTTCCATTCCTACACTTCCTCATTCTTCTCGTTTTCCGGCGTTCACCGGGACAGGGCTCGAGGCAGGATTCGTCGATCAACTATTCGTTCCGCCTACAAGAGGTCAGCCATCGTCTTGCCCTACTTATATCCGGGTACTTGATACGGATGAAGTGCTATCCTTGGGGTCGCATGAATAAGAGTTGACTCCGGGATTCAAGGACAATGACCAGAGCCCAAGGAGCATGGCTTAATGAGAAGAGCTTGGGTTGGTCAATTGATGGTAGTGGCCAGCGAGCTGTGGCTTCAATGAATTCTGACAAGGCTTTGTGGAGACCTTCTTTTATCAAGGATGGCGACTGCGAGAGAACCTCGATTGTCAAGGGACAAGGCGAGAAGGTGAGATCCACCCCGCCATCCAGGATAGTAACCAAATAACAACAGCAAGCTCATCCAGTATCACGAAAAAAGACATTGGTATAGGTGGCTCTGTTCGGGTACGATGGTTCATAACCCTTCCCAGCAGAGTGGTTGATAGATCCACGTGTTTATTGTTGAAGGTTGACTTTGCCCGTCCTTTGTTCCCCTTTTGTGCTCCTTTGATGTCATGCAAGCTGATGGTCTCCGACGACGACGGCCTTCTACAAACACGAACAGATAGGACGGTCAGAGAGGTATAGACAGTTCAGCTGATGTGCAAACGCATTGGCGAATACCCCATTCATGTCCAAACGCCTTGGTGAATACCTGGTTCATTGATGCGGATACGATGCACGCTTGGCGGTTAGCGAGGTCCGACCCACACTCCCTCCCTCCAGCACAACGTACCTAGTTCGCCATGACTAGGGGCTTTGAGCCGCGCCGACTTGATGGACGATCGAGGTGCAGTCTCGCGAAGACCTCAAGACGTCATCGCTGTCGAGGGGCAGAGAGGACCGAGAGAGGGGCCAAACGACACGCTGTACCAGCAATGGAAGAAGATGACCCGTCAGTAGCCGGTACCCAAATCGTCCCCTTGGTGGACAAACTCCTGCAACTCATGGTCTCCTTGGACGATAGCCTTCTAAAAACATGAACAGATAGGACGGTCAGAGAGGTATAGACAGGTCAGTTGATGTGCAAACGCATTGGCGAATACCCGATCCACGTCCAAACGCTTTGGTGAATACCTGGTTGATGCAGATGCGATACACGCTTGGCGGTTAGCGAGGTCCGACCCACACTTCTTCCCTCCAGCGGAAACGCTTTAAGCCGCCCCGACTTGACAGACGATCGAGGTGCAATCTTGGGAAGACGCTCGCTCAAGATGTCATCACTGTCGAAGAGCAGAGAGGACCGAGAGAGAGGGCCAAACGACACGCTGTACGATGGCAAAACAACAACACCGACAGCTAAACGATGAAAGAAGATGAATCGTCAGTAGCCAGTACCTGAATCGGCAACGTGAGCAACAAACTGATGGTACTGACAGTTACCTTGGACAACGGACGGGAGCAGAGGAGGAAGCGAAAACAAGAGCACCTGACACGAGTGGCGCTGGTCGGATCGAAATCAGCCCGGCCGGAAACAGGACACTGGCGACAGGAGTTGACGGAGCCATCGCCAACACTTCGATGAGAGGAGTGAGGAGTGAAAGAAGAAGTGTATGTGCAAGACCTTCCCTCTCCCTTTTCTCTTCTCTCTCTTCCCTCTAAACTCCGCTTTTTACTCCTTCCTCCTCCTCAAGCCTTCTCGTTCCCCTTTCTATTGCGACGCAGGAGAGGCTGGACCCTGTCGGGATCAACTCGGCAGGAATCAGGAACGAGCCGACCAGCTTGAACTCGGTCATGGCACACACTGGAGACAGGAATCAACCCATCACTTCCACCTCTTCTACCACCAACACTCCCACTCTCCCTCCTTATTCCTCTCTTATGAATACTCACCAGGACATGACACTGGATAGGATGGGTTGGCCCACGCTTCCTCATGAAAGGGACGCATGGTCAACCGTGGATTTATCCGTCAAGCAGGAGGATGCGGATCGCCAACTGATGGTAGTGTTCACCAAGCTGGATATCGGCTTCAATGGACTCAAGCACAGCCGTGTGTAGATCATGCAGCGCTTAGGACGATCCGTGGTCAAACCAACAAAAAAAAGATCAACTTGAAAGGCTGCTCTAGACACCAACACCAATGTACAACGGAAGGCGATGGGGAGCTTTGGCTTGATGTTGCTCCGAGGGAAGAAAAGGACTCGATTAACTATAGACTGGCAAATTGCCATTGGATCGAACATAAAGTAACTGTAATGAAGGGCGCCTTGAACAGAGAAAACCGAACAGCTTGCAGCTCAGCTCCCACCCATGGATGGGTCGAGTCGACGTGAGGGACAATTAAGGGTTGGGCTGAGCGGTTTGGGAAACGACCACATCTTGCCGCCTCCTTTTGCTCTTTCCACATTTCCTTCCTCTCCACAAAGCTCGCACCCTTACATTCACGCACTCTCTTGGCCATCCATTTCAGCAGAGGTATTACCTCTAAAGGACTAGGATCGAAGGGAGACACTAACATCCCGGCTGGGTACGTGACAGGCATCAAAAAGCCAGGAATCTCACTTATGGAGTAACAATTGACATGAGTGGTTCTTCGCATGTGATAGACTCACCCTCGTGGCACGGTCGTTGTTAGGAACAAATCGACAACCGTTTTTTTTTTACTCTGTGCTTATCGTTATCCGTATCACACAAAGGCATGTGCGCAGCAGAAAACAGCATAAAGATATTGCCATCGGCACGGCATAGTGATCAACAGCAGTTGTCCTGATACTTGTGTAGCCCATTGGTATTCGTCTGTAGGAAGATCAAAAATGGTGTTCGGCAGCATTGTGTCGTCTCCGCGAGGATCTCTTTCGCCAGAGCAAGTATTGGAACTCGCCAACGTCTATCTGGAAAATGCTTTCAAAGCGAACGACCCCGACATCACTTTGGTCCTATGCCACGATACCGAAGTCTCCCTGTCTCAAGCAAAGAAAGCTGCCAAGCATGTCGGGAATCAAACGGTGATTGGGAGAATCGCCGCTGCATACGTTGGGTTGGGCAAACTGCTCGCGACTCGTGGTCATGTCAGTGGAGCCCAGGCCAGTTTCAAGAAAGCAGAGAAATTAGGGTATGTCACAAGCGTTCATGAGGTCATTCGGATGGCGAAGCACGGTACAAAACATCGATTTGACTTTTTTGTGCTACACCATTCTTGCACGACAACCAATGAACCAGAGGGAACGCCGGCAATCCAGGTCAACCTACAGCCGACTATCTTCTAGGTGCCCAGTCACTCAAGGGGACACCGCATTCTGCTAGAGGGATCCAGAATGTAGGATCTGTGGTATCAACCCCTCCTAACCAGCAAAGCAGCAAAGCCCCAACGGTTCCATCACATATCTTTGCTGACAACATTCCTCCACCAACCGTTGAAGTGAAACTTCCAGGACCAGACGAGCGTCTCGACAGCACACCACAACTTGTTTGTTGCCTTGGATTGTTGAAGATCGCTCAATCTCCAGATATCAAATTGGATCCAACCGCTCTCCATTGGATACAAACCACCGAGAAGGATTCAAACGAGCAGGAACGACTCCTTACATTAGCCGCAGATGTGATGAGGGTATTCAAGAGAGATGAATTCAAGGATGCGAAAGCTGTTGCCGAGGTAGTGTGCCTTACACCTGTCCTCACCAAGACCGCCTTCCATGATCTACTCAGAGACTTTTACTCTGGAATCGACCACTCTGGATTGTTGAATGTCCATCATGTCGAAGGACTCGCAAGATTGATCCAAGGTGCTGATCGTGATCATCTTGGTGCTGACGATCTTGTCAAGATTCTCGGACTACTCAGCACTCGTCTGATGGACACTCACCAACAGTCATCACAACACATGCACCAATTGACATTGGCTGTCTCTCACGTGCTGGATGCCATGGCTGACACCAATGTCACCGACCTGGATCGTGTGAAACTACACGAACCTTTATCATCGTATCTGAACCAACTGAGGAAGAGTTCCGATCCGTTCCTGGTGTACCAAGCAGCATACGCGTACCAGGCTCTACTCTGTGTCCCGGATGACGAGACAACGTGGCAAGCGGCCATGCGACGTACGGGCAATGTGCTCCAAGGTGTATTTGGACTCGTGAGCGCCACGAAAGGTCTCGACTTGAACAAGTTCATCGAGGGATTGGAGAAGATTCAGGAGGGGGTTGGAGGGGCTTCGAAGGCTGCGGCTACTATCACATTGTCATTCGAGAAAGTGACCTCACTCGTTACAAAAGGACAAGGATTTTTGAAATCTCTCAAGGAAGAATTCAGCTTTGAAAGGAAGCGGGATTGGTATTCGGCGCTACGAGGAGCGGATGCCTTGATCCGGGACGGGGAACTTGCTATATTCAAGAAACTGGTCTCTGAAGCACCATGCCGATACGACCCAGCCTTCCAATGGGGAATTTGCCAACGACTTGGAGAAATGGCAGCTAATCCAATGTGGGATGAGACGACTCGTCAGAGTGCAGTTGGATTCCTAGGAGAGATCTACAAAAACGATGAAGTGTGGGGACAGGACGCAAGTGTCAAGCAATGGATCCTCAACATTCTCATGCAACTATCCACCTCAGCTGGAGGGGCTTCACGAGGTATGTTGAACTGCTCGCCAGCTGAGAACAGTCGAAGGATTGAGATTGGAGCAATGATCTAACTAAACACGTTCTACTCGTGGTCCACTTTAGTGCATACTACAGTCGCCGAGATACTTCTTCGAGAACTGAAAACAAGTGGCGACACTAAGAAACGGGCTCTCTATCAAGCGTGTCAGGATAACAGACCCATCGAGTATCCATTGGGAATCACTCTACCGGATCTGGCGTCTCCGTCCCTGCTCGATCGTGTACAGAACAGTCTAGATGTCGAAGTACAGCTTCGCGTCTTTAGGAGACGACGCACGAATGGGAGAGACAGCGCGGTGTATATCCCACCTCAAGCCAAGGCTAGCCTACAAGCGACCGATGATACACGATTCCCATTGATGGGTAGAGTCAAAGAGTTCCTGGGAGGCGACCAAAAAGTGCTCCTGTTACTAGGTGAATCTGGTGCAGGTAAATCTACGTTCAGCTCCGAGCTCGAGTTCGATCTGTGGCAGTCATACAAAGGCAAGACAGGCAGGATTCCGCTTCATATCAACCTCCCTGCCATCGACAAACCCGAACACGACATGATCGCCAAGCAACTCAGGATGGATGAGTTCACGGAGCATCAGATTCGCGAAATGAAGCACTACCGCAAATTCATCTTGATCTGTGATGGATACGATGAATGCCAGCAAACACGCAACCTGTACATGAGCAACAGACTGAATCAACCAGGAGAATGGGATGTTCAGATGGTTATCTGTTGCCGCCGCGAGTATCTAGGATCCGATTATCGAGACCGATTCCAGCCAGGAAACCGCAACCAACTAATGGATTCACCATTGTTTCAGGAGGCGGTGTTCACACCTTTCTCAGTTGACCAGATTGAAGCCTATCTCGAGCAGTATGTGTCCATGTACAAACCCCTATGGGGGGTAAAGGACTACAAGAAAGCAATCGACCTCATCCCAAGTCTCAAGGATCTAGTCAAGAATCCGTTTTTGATGGCCTTGTCACTGGATGTGCTACCACGCATGGTGGGCTCAGAACAACGCCCTTCAAGTGTTCGGGTGACCCGAGTCGCACTCTATGACCTTTTCATCGAACAATGGCTGGAGCGTGGCAGGAAACGACTTTCAGAGAAGGACTTGATTCCTCAGGCTAAGGAGGCGTTTGAGAAATTGTGTTCCGAAGGATTCACGCTACACGGTTTTCGTTATCTGAAGAGACTCGCCATAGCGATCTATAAGGAACAAGATGGCCACCCAGTTTTAAAGTATTCTCAGCTGACTGAGAAAGATGCGTTGCTTTGTCGCACGGAAAAGCAGTTGCTGCTTGAGGCATGTCCATTGACACGGAATGGCAATCAATACCAGTTCCTTCATCAATCAATTCTCGAGTACCTTTTGGCGCATGTCGTATTTGATCCGAAAGACAGGATGAACAGTGCAGCACTCGAGCCGGTCTTGCGTCTACGAGTTGAGAGTTCTACAAAGAGCTTTGAGACCAATGGCAGCGATGAGGAAACAAAAGCCAACTTACGACAAGAGCCCGATCCCAACTCACCCTTGGTCTGGAAGAGCTTTGTGAAAGAGCATTCATTGCTGCACTTTCTTGAAGAGCGGGTTCATCAAGAACAGGTGTTCAAGGATCAATTGATGATGTACATTGAGCACTCGAAGGAGGACATGAAATGGAGCATAGCAGCAGCCAACGCAATCACAATCCTTGTCCGAGCCGGCGTGCAATTCATTAACCGGGACCTTCGCGGCGTACAGATCCCCGGGGCCGATCTCAGCTACGGAGTGTTTGACTCTGTTGATTTGCAAGAAGCAGATATGAGAGGCGTCAACCTTCGAGGTGCATGGCTACGGGAGTCGGAGTTGAGCGGAGCAGATATGACAGGTGTGCAATTTGGTGAGCTTCCGTTTCTCACCATGTGCAGCGATGTCTGTTCGTGCGCTTTCTCGCCAGATGGGACATCATTTGCAGTCGGTCTCGGAATTGGCGATATTCGAGTGTACTCGACATCGACCTGGGAGATGATACGAGCTCTGACTGATCATGACATTGGGACTCTACACATTGCGTTTTCACCGGATGGAAATCTGATCGTTTCAGGCAGTCGTGACAAGACAGTTCGACTTTGGTCCATGGAGTCTGGGGTCTGCCAACACGTTTTAACCGACCATATCGATGGGATCATATGTGTCGCGTATTCGCCTCGTGGAGACCAAGTTGCCTCTGCCAGTTGTGACAAGACGATACGGCTGTGGAATCCAACGACTGGCAGTTGTTGTCACATAATATCCGGCATGGAGGACATAGCGAATTGTGTCGTATATTCGCCAGGAGGGGACCAGATTGCCATTGGAGGCGATGATTGCACAGTACGGTTATGGAATGTTGTTACCGAAGATTACAGTCATATCTTTGTTGCTCATAGTGACAAGGTCCGGAGCCTTGCGTTTTCACCTCGCGGGGATCAAATCGCATCTGCTAGCTGGGACGACACGATTCGACTATGGGATGTCGAATCGGGAAAATGCCGCCACACCCTGGAAGGACACACCGACTTTGTCAATGATGTTGTGTACTCACTGAAAGGCGATCAGGTCTTTTCTGGGAGCTCGGACGGGACAGTGAGGGCATGGGATGTACAATCCGGGACTTGCAACAACAGACTGACTGGCCATGGAGACGTTATCCTATGTGTCGCATTTTCACCAAAGGGTGATATGGTTGCCTCTGGCAGTTACGATAGGACGGTGGGTCTTTGGGATGTGCTAGCCGGAGAATCTCAACACATTTCGAATGGACACAGCCAAGAGGTTACGAATATCAAGTGTTCACGAAAAGGAGACGTGATTGCCACCAGCAGTTTGGACAACACCGTTCGGCTCTGGGATGTGGAAACAGGAGCTTGTCTGAGGACCTTCAGTCGCAGTTCTCGTGCATCCCGTGTTACATTTCCACAAGAAGATCAGATTGGTCCTAGAGGCTCTGATATCGCCGAATGGATATGGGGCGCCGATCTGGGAGCTTTCAGAGACGCGTACTCTCCTCAAGGAGATCAAGTTGCATCTGCCAGTTATGGCAAGACAGTTCGACTATGGAATGCGACAACTGGAGAGCGCCGTGGGTCCCTGAATGGCCACACAGATACGGTCATGAGTGTCGCGTATTCATATGACGGAAGCCTTATCGCTACGAGCAGCAAAGATCACACTGTGAGGCTGTGGAATGTTCGGACAATGGCGTGTATCAACATTCTCATAGGCCATGCCGGCTGGGTTGGGGATGTCGTATTTTCGCCTCAAGGAGGCCTGCTTGCTTCGGCGAGTGCTGACTGCACTGTAAGACTGTGGAGTGTGGCGACGGGAGAATGCTGCTTGATATTGACTGGCCACGAAGATGGTGTCTTAAGAGTGGCCTACTCACACAAGGGAGACGTACTCGCTTCAAGCAGTGAGGACAATACCATGCGGCTCTGGGACATGGCATCTGGCCAGTGCCGAGCAGTGGTACAAACCTTCCGAGGACCTCTCCTCTGTGTCGCATGGATTCCATCCACTGACGCCAATTATCTGATCACCGGCTGTCGAGATGGATCGGTGCACAAGTGGCAACTCGTCGAAGAAGAAGAACAGTACCATCTCAAGCTACGCTGGAGTATCACAAACGGCTCACTTATGGTCGAAGGAACATCAATCGATCTCGTTCAAGGACTGACTCGACTCAACAAGAAGCTATTGAAGCAGCGAGGGATTGTGTGTTGGCCGGACTTGTATGAGCGCCAGGGGACATTGAGTTCGAAAAATACTGCTACGCCATTTTCACAACGTCTACAAAGACGGGCAATTATTGTGCTCGGAGTGGCGATGCTGTCGGTGGCACTGCTGGTGTTGCAACTGATAGTTCTGGCAAAAGTGTTTTCCATCCTCGTGAAGGATGATAAATGGACTAGCATAGCACTGTTCTATGGTCAATCCTCCCAATGAACAACCACGATTCAAATGTACAACTGTCTTGTTCAGGTAGAAGTGGTGATGCAGGGGTTGCATTGGGTTTTCAATGCGCCTGTGAGAGGAATGAGCGTCCATATGCCCGCTTTTCCAGACCAGATTTTATTTCTGAGGAAAGGTATTCCCAAGCAAGAACGAGCCGTGAACAATCTCCTCCAGATGCTCCGATTGACCTGGCAACAGCATTCCAGTCCCTTGTGAGCAAGACGAGAGATAAGTCTCAACATTTGCGTCCGCCAACCAGGTGTATACACC
>Ga0247824_10001855_pt1 | contig 11744 bp, 4 predicted proteins | sample 13C_PalmiticAcid_FD_194412 | JGI IMG/M metagenome (GOLD analysis project Ga0247824, IMG submission 194412) | Soil microbial communities from agricultural site in Penn Yan, New York, United States - 13C_PalmiticAcid_Day48 | ecosystem: Environmental > Terrestrial > Soil > Agricultural land...
TCTCAATCGAAAGTGCTCTCTCCCCCTTGGCAGATTTCCCACTCGACTCACCGTCGCCCCCTCACTCTTCAGATCTGAGCCCACACAAACAACCTCCTGAAAATTCCGCTGGAAATGCTACTGAAAACGCCGCCGCTGGCAATGCTGCTACCGAGAATGTTGCTGCCGAGAATGTTACTACCGTGAATAGTGCCACCGAGAATGCTGCTACCGAGAATGCTACCACCGAGAATGCTACCACCGAGAATGCCGCTACCGAGAATGCTACCACTGAGAACGCTGCCACCGAGAATGGTGCCACCGAGAATGCTGCTACCGAGAATGCCGCTGAAAATGCTGAAAGCATAATGCTGAGGGCGAAGGACATTTTTCTCAGGAGTGTGCGTCCACTGACCACACCCTTCAATCCGCCTGAGCCTGACTCTCGCCTCATCGACACACGTCAGCTCGCTTGCTGTCTCGGACTCTTGCAGGCGGACATTGAACCAGAGGACATCGATCATACTGTTCGCACCTGGGTGCTCAATACCAAGGCTGAACCAGAAGAGACAGAACGACTCAAGTCCCTGGCTACTGATGTGATCCGAGCATTCAAGCGAGACGAGATTAAGGATGGAAAGAGTGTCACCGAGGTCGTGTTTCTTGCCCCTGTGCTTGAGAGAGATGACTTTCGATATCTGGTCGAAGAATTCTGCTCGGGAATCGAGCAATCAGTTCTACTGGATGTTCACCAACTCGAGGGACTTGCCCGTCTGATACAAGGTGCTGGACCCGGAGATCTCTATTCGGATGATCTTGTCAAGGTGCTGACACTCCTTAGCACACGTTTGAGAGACACTCATCAACAATCCACACACCACCTCTATCAACTCACAGTGGCTGTATCTCATGTGTTGGATGCCATGGCCGACGCATCTGTCACAGGATTGAATCGAGAGACAATACACGAACCACTCTCAACTTACTTGGATGAATTGAAAAAAAGCTCGGATCCGTACTTGGTGTTCCAAGCAGCGTACGCCCATCAAGCACTACTGTGTGTTCCTGATGACGAGTCGCCTTTGCAGGCTACACTCCGACGCACAGGGAAGGTGGTCCAAGGGGTGTCGGGACTTGTGAGTGCAGTGAAAAGTCTGGATCTGAATGGATTCATTGAAGGATTAGGGAAGATCCAAGAAGGAGTGGCAGGGGCAGGTGAGATGGCGAAAGTTATCAAGTCAGCCTATGATGGAACAGTATCACTTGGAAAAAATGGTCAAGGGTTCTTTCAGTGTCTCCAGGAAGGCCTCAGTTTCCACAAAAAGCGTGCATGGTACACGGCACTTCGAGGAGCAGATGCGTTGATCCGAGATGGCGAGTTTTCAGATTTCAAGAGACTTGTGTGTGAAGTGCCATGCCGAATCGATCCAGCGTTTCAATGGGGAGTATGCCAGCGGCTGGGAGAAATTGCGGCCAGTTCTGAGTGGGGTCAGGAGACTCAGCAAAGTGCAATCGCATTCCTTGGAGAGATATATCAGGACGATAAACAGTGGAAAAATCACACGAATGTCAAAGAATGGATCCTGAACATTCTAATGCAATTGATCTCGTTACCTGGTGTTGATAAGAAATGTATGACAACGGCTGAGATGGGCAGCGTTTCTGGGAATGGTTAGCGTGGTCGATGCATAGAACTAACCGAGTGCTCCACTCTGACACGATCGCTTCATTCTGAATAGATGCCGAAACACAACTACAGGAATTGCGAAAGTATGGTAACGCAAAGAAACGGGAGTTCTATCTAGCTTGCCGTAAGAGTGGACCAGGTTCCCATCCATTGAAGACTATATCATCAGAGATCGGAAAGCCGTCTTTACTCGATCGCGTCCAAGAGCGACCAAATGTTGAAAAGGGTTTACGTCAGCTACGAAGACAAAGGACCAAGGAGCAAGAAAAATTTGTCTACATTCCTCCCCATGCCAAAGCCAGGTTACAAGTGAGCGATGAGGCTGGTTTCCCGTTGATGGAGAAGGTCGATGAGTTTTTGACGAGCGAGCAGCAAGTGTTCCTCCTGCTAGGGGACTCTGGAGCAGGCAAGTCGATGTTCAACAGAGAACTCGAGTGTCATTTGTGGCGTACATACAAAAAGGGTGACATAATCCCACTCCACATCAACTTGCCTGCCATCGACAAGCCAGAGCACGATATGATCGCCAAACACCTCAGAAGATGTGAGTTCAACGAACCGCAAATCAAAGAGTTGAAGCTTCACCACAAGTTCACTTTAATATGCGATGGATATGACGAGAGCCAGCAGACACACAACCTGTACACAAGCAATCGATTGAACCAGCCGGGAGAATGGAAGGCCAAGATGATGATCAGCTGCCGCAGCGAGTACCTCGGTGTCGATTATCGCGATCGGTTCCAACCGGGAGACCGCAACGACCGATCAGAGTCGACATTGCAGGAAGCCGTACTCATGCCGTTCTCGACGAAACAGGTTACAGACTACATCACACAGTATGTCGCTGTACGTCAACCACTGTGGGATGCCAATAAGTACGAGAGGGCACTAGAGCTCATTCCAAGTTTGAAGGAACTGGTCAAGAATCCGTTCTTGATGTCACTATCATTGGACGTATTGCCGCGGATGGTGGATCCAGGACATGACCTCACAGGCACTCATATCACTCGAATGGCATTGTACGACCAATTCATCGAACATTGGCTGGAACGTGGCAAGAAGCGACTTGGAGAGAGGAAACTGGGTCCTCAAGCGAGAGCAGCATTCGAAAGCCTAAGCGATGAAGGATTTACACGGAATGGTATCGACTACTTGAAGAGGCTCTCCGTGGCCATCTACAAGGAGCAAGGCGGCCAACCGATTGTGACATACTCGCGATACAAGGATGAGAAGTCTTGGAAGGAAACCTTCTTCAGTCGAGAAGAAGAGAAACAGATCTTGCGTGAAGCGTGTCCACTGATACGGAATGCCAATCAATTCCGATTCATCCATCGGTCTCTACTTGAGTATGGAGTGGCACTCGCAATATTCGACCCAGAAGACTGGAAAGAGAAAGCAACATCGGAAAAGACATCAAGTCGCCGCAAAAGTATCAGTTCGATCACAAGCTCCGATGGGCATGAGGCTGTCGAGGAGTCTGCTGTTGTTAAGAAGGAACCAGATCTTAATTCACCGTTAGTCTGGAGACGCTTCATGAACGAGCCATCTGTCTTGCAGTTCCTGGAGGAGAGGGCCCATCAAGAGCCATTGTTCAAGCAACAGCTATTCGATTACATTGAACTATCCAAAGTGGATAAGAAGTGGCGTATCGCGGCAGCTAATGCGATGACAATTCTTGTTCGAGCCGGTGTACAGTTCAACAGTGCAAACCTGCAAGGTATTCAAATTCCTCATGCGGATCTCAGCTACGGCATGTTCGAGTCAGTGAAGTTGCAGGGAGCAGATCTGAGGCATGTCGATCTCCGTGGTGCATGGCTGCGGAGGGCCAACTTGAATCAGGCCCAGATGACAAATGCGCGGTTTGGCGAACTACCCCTCGAGCAGGAAAGCACAGTGCAGATGTGTATGTACTCGCCCGATGGGAAGACAGTCGTCGTAGGGCTTAGCTACTACAAGATCTGCGTGTATTCGACATCAAGCTGGGAGACTCTATGGACGTTGGAAGGCCATGGCGACACTGTGAGCGGAATAGTGTATTCTCCAGACGGTCAGCAAATTGCCTCAAGCAGCTATGACCGCACAGTACGGATATGGAACATCCTCACAGGGGACTGTCTTCACGTATTGAATGGGTTTGACGGCGCAGTTTACGACGTCGCCTATTCGCCGCAAGGCAAGCAAATTGCCTGCGCCAGTGGTGACAAGAGAGTAAAGCTGTTGGATGTGGAGTCCGGAGATTGCCGCTGTATCTTGATTGGTCACACCGAACACGTCAATGGAGTCACATATTCACCGAAGGGCAGTCAGATCGTCTCGTACAGTGGCGACTTAACCTTGCGTCTGTGGAGCATTGAGACCAAAGAATGCCTCCATGTCCTACGCGGTCACGATAACACCATCCGGAGTGTTGCTTATTCACCACAAGGAGATCTACTTGCATCCGCTAGTGAGGACCACATTGTTCGATTATGGGATACGTCTAACGGAGAATGCCGCCACATCCTAATTGGTCACACCTCCTATGTTTTGTCTGTCATGTATTCGCCAAACGGTACACAAATCGCATCAGCCAGCTCGGATAGGTCAGTTCGACTATGGGACATTGATACGGGAAAGTGCCTTCATGTCCTGCAAGATCACACCGATTGGGTTCGAAAGGCGGCCTATTCACCACAAGGCGATATGGTTGCCTCCGCAAGCGATGACAAAACCGTTCGATTATGGGATACAGCAACAGGAGTCTGTATTCAGACGCTTATTGGTCATTCGGGTGATGTCTTTAGCGTCGATTTCTCGCCACAAGGAGATAAGATCGCATCCGGTGGTGCCGACAGGACAGTTCGACTATGGGACGTCGGTGCCCCAACATCAACTCGACAGATCTCAAGAGGACATACCAGTTCCGTTTATCGACTCAAATGTTCGCCAAGCGGAGACCACGTTGCAACCTGCAGTGACGACATGACAGTACGGCTCTGGGATACCCAAACAGGAGTTTGCCGTCAAACTTTGCGGGGCCACACTGGCACCGTAAACATCATAGCGCATTCAACTCTAGGAGATCAGATCGCGAGCGGCAGTAATGATAGAGAAGTACGACTATGGAACGTTGAGACAGGAACGTGCACTCGTACATTGGAAGGTCATGGCGATTGGGTCAGGGATGTTGCGTATTCGCCTCAAGGAGGTCAACTTGCGTCTGCCAGTGATGACTACACAGTGAAGCTGTGGGACGTGAAGACTGGAGAGTGCCTTCATACATTATCCGGCCACACCAGTTACGTCTATGGCGTCATGTATTTACCGGGTGGCGACCAAATCTTCAGCAAGGACTCTGCAGTACGGGTATGGGATGTTCAGACGGGAGATTGTACTTTCACTCTGGCTAGTGATGACTGTAATTTCAACAGCTTCGTTTATTCACCTAAGGGCAACCGGGTTGCAGTCGCCAGCAGTGACTCTACAGTACGGGTTTGGGATGTTAAGACAGGAGGGTGTCGCCAAATCTTCATTGGTCATAAGGCCCAGGTGAACTGCATCACGTATTCTCCGAAAGGCGATCAAATTGCGTCCGGTGGGGAGGACAGGTCAGTGAGAATATGGGACATGAAGGCAAAGAAATGTCTTCGGAACCTATCTGGTCACAGTGGCGCAATCAGAAGGATTGTGTATTCATCTCAAGGAGATCTGGTTGTTTCTGCCGGCAGCGACATGTCGGTACGAGTATGGGATGTGACATCGGGTCAATCTCGAGCAGTGATTGAAGATTTCCAAGGAAACGTCAACGATATCGCTTGGATAAAATCTTCTGGTGGTGACTACCTGGCTGCTGGTTGTGGAGATGGATTGGTGGGAATGTGGCAGGTGTTGGTGAAGGAGACTCGTTGTTATGTGCCCTTGAAGTGGATGACGACGAAGGGTGAACTTGATGTGAAGGATGCGACAATACAGGATGTACAAGGATTGAGCACGCTGAACAGGAAGCTTCTAAAGCAACGTGGAGCCGAAGGAGAGCCCGATGCTCATCGTCTACGCGAAGCAGGCAAGAAGGTGGTCACCATGGGGTCTGTGGTATCCGAATTGAGGACCATATCGGGAAGAGCTGTGGAGAGCACTTCTTTTCCAAGCAATGACCTAGTCAAGGAACTGGAGCAAAAGCTTGAACAGAAGTTCCAACAGGCCAAGGACTCGATTGTCCAGGAATTAAGAGACGCTGTGGAGAAGAACACCCGTGGAAGCGAATAAAGAATGTCTTATTGGTTCTTCACTGGTACTTCGACTTTGAGATTGACGATAAAATTTCTGTGGACATCAGCCATAAAAAGGGAAAAATGTTTGTACACGACCACGCCGTGAAATTGACTTTCACGACGTCGTGTACATTCCTGAAGGAAATCCATTTAAAATTTGGTACAGTGGAACAAGAATGATGGATACAACCACTAACACCATTGATAATGCTCCAGGGCTGGTACCCCCAGATACGCTGAACCGCACCTGTTGTGTTTAGGGCCTAGGGGGCATTGGGGAACATCTCTCTGAGAGTCTGGGGTCCGGAGAAAATCCCCATAGGGATGAGGGACTTAGTTTTTTTTTTTTTGCGAGGATGGGGACTTAGGGGACTTAGAATTTTTGTGCTCTTGTTTTTTGAGATTACATGGATTTCCTTCAGGAATGTATAGAATGTATACGATGTCGTACAAATCAATTACGACCTGTCGTGTACATTCTTCCGTCCCATAAAAAGACCACCTTCCTCAAAGGCTTAGAATACACTTTTTTCTTCTCCCCCTCAACATTCTGCCCCTCCTGTGCGCCCCCGATCACACATCATCTCTGACCTCCATATACCTTTCAGCAGCCCCATAGGTGCATTCGGCAACAACTTAGGAAAAGAAATCGTGCGCCTGAGGTAGGGAATGGGACCAGGGATCGGAGAACATCAACTTTGTCTGCACATCTATGACATGGCAAGGCAATACCTCAGGAAAGAGTGGACGACATCTCTTACACTGAACCGCTCGTTTTCAAGTGTCTATCTACTAGAGACGAACAAAAAGCCGTTTCAAACTCCTTCAGTCATCCAAGGAACCAAATCGGTGCTCATTCTACATTTATCCTTGACGTGGGTGCAACAATACCATGGACTGACTCTAACAGATCAAAATCGCCTTTCTATCACCGGCATAAACAGTTTAGAACAACTGGTGAACACAATGGTCCTCTGGAGTGTGATCTCATCACCACGAGCAAGTCTTTCGTTGCAACAAGTCTTGGATCTCGCCAATGTGTACTTGGAGAATGCTCGCAAAGCAGTCGATCCAAACATTGCGTTGGTCTTGTGCCACGACACAGAGGTGTCATTGTCCCAGGTGAAAAGGAAACACACCAATGACACCAACATGCGTGAGGATATTGCATCCATTTACATTGAACTCGGAGACTTTTTGGACACTCGAGGTCGTAAGAACGAGGCACAAGCGTTCTACAAGAAGTCTGTCAAGTGGGGGTAAAAAACAACAACAACCAAAAAAAAAAAAAAAAAAAAATGAAAACCCACTCCTCCTAAAAACTTTGCTCTGGCGAAGGAGGAAAATAATGGTACAGATCTATTTCTAACTTTTGAACACCCATTCCCTTCCTCCACTCAACCACCACCACCCTTTCGAATCTTATCCCCGTTCTTCTCCACAACTAGATATCGTATTCCCGACCCGAATCGACCAAAGAATCCATCTCGTCCCGCAAGCTCAGCTTACTCAATCAAAAGCGCAGTTCATTCGCCAGAAATCTCAGTCGACCAACCATCGCCCGCTCCTCCTCCTGCTACTTCGAATCAGAGCCCACACAAACAACCTCCTCCCGTCATTGCCGCCAATGCCGTCCATGTCACAATGGCGAAGCACATCTTTCCCAGGAATGTGCGTCCACCGATCATTCCATTCCACCCGCCTGAGCCGGACACTCGTCTCAGTGATACACGCCAACTTGCTTACTGTCTCGGACTCTTGCAGCCGGACATTGAACCAGAGAACATCCAGGATCTTACCGCGCGCAACTGGGTCCTCAACACCATGAAAGAACCAGACGAGAGAGAACGACTCAAGACGCTGGCAACGGATGTGATCCGAGCATTCAAGCGAGACGAGTTCAAGGATGGAAAGAGTGTCACCGAGGTCGTGTTCCTCGCTTCTGTTCTTGAGAGAGACGACTTTCGATATCTGGTCAAAGAGTTCTACTCGGGAATCGATCAATCAGGACTCTTGGATGTCCACCAACTCGAGGGACTTGCTCGTCTGATCCAAGGTGCCGGACCTGGTGATCTTGATTCGGATGACCTTGTCCAGGTGCTGAAACTCCTCAGCACACGACTGAGAGACACTCATCAACAATCCACACACCACCTCTATCAACTCACAGTGGCTGTATCTCATGTATTGGATGCCATGGCCGATACATCTGTCAAAGGATTGAACCGAGAGACCTTCCATGAACCTCTGACTGCTTACTTGGATGGATTGAAGAAAAGTACGGATCCGTACGTGGTGTACCAAGCAGCGTATGCTTATCAGGCTTTGCTTTGCGTTCCTGACGACGAGTCACTGTGGCAGGCGACACTCCGGCACACAGGAAAGGTGTTCCAAGGAGTGTCAGGACTTGTGAGTGCAGTGAAAGGACTAGACATGAATGGGTTCATTGAAGGATTGGGAAAGATCCAAGAAGGAGTGGCAGGAGCGGGAGAGATTGTGCGAGTTGTCAAGACAGCATACGAAGGAGCGAAATCGCTTGGAGAGAGTGGTCAAGACTTTCTCAAGTGTCTGCAGGGAGGACTCAGTTTCAATCGGAAGTGTACGTGGTACGCAGCATTGAGGGGAACAGATGCATTGATTCGAGATGGATCGTTTGTAGAGTTCAAGAGACTTGTGTGTGAGGCACCATGTCAACGTGATCCAGCGTTCCAGTGGGGAGTATGTCAACGGCTAGGACAGATAGCAGCAAATTCCGAGTGGAACGGGGAAGCGCGACGGAGTGCGATTGCGTTCCTTGGAGAGATCTACCAGGACGATGTGACGTGGGGAAACCACATGAATGTGAAGCAGTGGATCTTGAGCGTCTTGATGCAGTTGATCTTGGTACCTGGCGGTGAGATTCAATGTAAGAGAACAACTCTGATAGGCGGTAACAATTGCTTCTTGGAATGATGAGTGCGATTGATGTATTGACAAACCGAATACTCTACTCTGACATGACCGCTTGATTCTACGCAGTTGTCGAAACACAGTTACAAGAACTAGGAAAGAATGGTGACTCAAAGAAGCAGGAACTATTTCGATTGTGTTGCGAGGGCGGACCTGGATCTCATCCGTTCGCCGTCGTATCCTCTGAGATTGGATCGCCATCGTTACTCGATCGTGTCCAGGAACGACCAGATGTCGAAGGCAGCCTACGCCAAATGCGAAGACAACGGCTGAAGGAAGGAGAGAAAGTCGTCTACATCCCTCCTCAAGCTAAAGCTGGATTGCAAGCTAGCGATGATATTCGATTCCCATTACTGGAGAAAGTGAACGAGTTTTTGACAAGCGAACAACAGGTTTTCCTTCTACTCGGAGACTCGGGAGCAGGCAAGTCGACATTCAACAGAGAGTTCGAGTGCCACTTGTGGCGTACATACAGCAGAGGTGGTACAATCCCACTCCACATCAATCTGCCTGCCATTGACAAGCCTGAACAAGACATGATCCCCAAGCATCTCAGGAGGTGCGAATTCACAGAACCGCAGATCAGAGAGTTGAAGCTCCACCACAAGTTCATATTGATCTGTGACGGATACGATGAGAGCCAGCAGACCAACAACCTGTACACAAGCAATCGATTGAATCAGCCGGGAGAATGGAATGCCAAGATGGTCATCAGCTGCCGTAGCGAGTACCTTGGCGTTGATTATCGAGACAGATTTCAGCCAGGAGACCGTAACGACCGATCCGAGACGACATTATTGCTAGAAGCCGCCATTACACCCTTCTCGACGGAACAGGTCCAGGATTATATCACACAGTATGTCGCTGTGCACCGGCCACTGTGGGGAGCAGAAGAGTACAAGAATGCGCTTGATCTCATTCCAAGTCTGAAAGACCTGGTCAAGAATCCATTCCTGATGTCATTGTCGTTAGAGGTATTACCGCGGATGGTGGATCCAGGACAGGATCTCTCAGGCACTCGTATTACTCGAATGGCATTGTACGACCAGTTTATCGAGCATTGGATGGAGCGAGGGAAGAAACGACTTGGAGAGAAGAAATTGAGTACTCAAGCTAGAGCAGCATTCGAGAGTCTGAGCGATGAGGGATTCACACGGAACGGTATCGACTACTTGAAGAGGCTGTCAGTGGCAATCTACAAGGAACAAGGCGGTCAACCGATTGTGACATACTCACGATACAAGGATGAGAAATCATGGAAAGGACCACTCTTCAGTCGTGAAGAAGAGACACAGATCTTGCGCGAAGTATGTCCACTGCTACGGAATGGCAATCAACACCGGTTCATCCATCGATCGTTACTTGAGTATGGAGTGGCACTTGCAATATTCGATCCACAAGAGTGGAAGGTGAAACAGGTGTCGTCAGAGGAACCATCCGGTCGGCGGAGGAGTGTCAGTTCAGTCGTAAGCTCCGATGAACAGGACACTGTTGAAGAAGAGCCTGCTGTTGTTAACAAGGAGCCGGATTTCAACTCACCATTAGCGTGGAGACGCTTCATGGACGCACCATCAGTCTTTCAATTCTTGGAGGAGAGGATGCAGCAAGAACCATTGTTCAGGAAGCAGCTACAGGACTACATTGAAGAATCAAGGAAGGACAAGAAGTGGCGTATAGCGGCAGCCAATGCGATGACAATTCTTGTTCGAGCTGGTGAGCAGTTCAATCATGCAGACCTTCGAGGTATTCAAGTTCCTCATGCGGATCTCAGCCATGGCATGTTTGATTCAGTGCAGCTGCAAGGAGCGGATCTGAGACATGTCGATCTCCGAGGTGCATGGCTGCGGAGGGCCAACCTGAGCAAGGCACAGATGTCAAGTGCACGGTTTGGCGAACTTCCTCTGAAGCAAGTGAGTCAAGTCAAATTGTGTGTGTTCTCTCCAGATGGGAAGACTCTCGCTGCAGGACTTGACATCCACAAGATCTGTGTGTATTCGACATCGGACTGGGAAACTTTATGGACATTGGAAGGCCACAGTGACGACTTGACGAGAATTGTATATTCTCCAGACGGGAGTCAAATCGCCACGAGCAGTCGGGACGCCACAGGTCGGATATGGAACATCCATACTGGAGACTGCCTCCACATCTTGGATGGATTCGACGGCAGCGTTAACGACGTTGCCTACTCGCCTCGAGGCGATCAAATCGTATCCGCATGTGATGACAAGAGAGTGAGGCTGTGGGATGCGCAGTCCGGGGAATGTCTCCATATCTGGATTGGTCATACCGGCAGTGTCCTAGGAGTTGCCTATTCATCGAAGGGTAGCCAGATCGTCTCGTGCGGTAGCGATAAGACGTTTCGACTGTGGAGCACTGAGACACATGAGTGTCTCCATGCCTTGCGCCACGATGTCGGTTTCGTTCTCTCCTCTTTCTTATTCGGTTACAGGCCCACATACACTGTGGCCTATTCATCTCAAGGAGATCAACTTGCATCTGCTTTTGATGACAATGCCGTGCGAATATGGGATGTGTCAACTGGGGAATGTCACCACATTCTCACTGGCCATACCGCTTACGTCCGCTCTGTCATGTATTCACCGAACAGCAAACAACTTGCTTCTGCCAGCGGTGATAAAACAGTCAGACTGTGGGACACTGGTACAGGAATGTGCCTCCACGTCTTACAAGGTCACACCAATGTCATTCAAAAAGTCGTGTATTCACCACAAGGGGATACGGTTGTTTCTGCCAGCGATGACAACACTATTCGATTGTGGGATACAACAACAGGAGTTTGTATTCAAACGCTAACTGGTCATTCAGGAAAGGTCTCGAGTGTCGATTGGTCGCCACAGGGGGATAAGATTGCATCC
>Ga0247824_10001856_pt1 | contig 11743 bp, 13 predicted proteins | sample 13C_PalmiticAcid_FD_194412 | JGI IMG/M metagenome (GOLD analysis project Ga0247824, IMG submission 194412) | Soil microbial communities from agricultural site in Penn Yan, New York, United States - 13C_PalmiticAcid_Day48 | ecosystem: Environmental > Terrestrial > Soil > Agricultural land...
CTCAATGCCCCCCTGCTTCTCTTAGTATTCATGCCTAATACCTTGAATTTGCCTGAGGAGAGCAAGTCTGCTGACCTTGTCAGCGACAACTTTAGATCATCCATTGACTTGGAGTAGAGTATATCAGAGTAGAGAGGCGGGCAATAGAGAGGACCAGAAAACCAATACAAAGTGAATTATTCTGAAGGGTGGGATGTGGGGTTGGATTGGTCGGAGAGTGAGTAGGTGAGGTGTGAGTGAGTTGGAGTGAGTTGGAGTGAGTTGCGGTGAGTGTGTGAGGGTTCGTCAGACAGTGAGTGGGTCGGGAGGATGGTATTATGGGAGGGCAGGAGCGGGAAGGGTGGATGGAACGAGGTAGGTGAAGAGTTGGAGCAGGGGGTATGAGGCGAGGGCTAGAGGAGAGAGAGAGAAAGCAGGGTCTTGAGTGTAGAGGTGTGAGGATTGGCAAGGGAATGACAGGTGTGCAATTTCAAAGCATGGAGAGGGATGAGGATGTGGAGGGAGTGTGCGGATGCAGGATGCAGGATCTAAGCGATCGTGAGAGGGAACTTCATGGTCAAAGAACAAAGGTTTTTGCCCCCGAGAGGATCGCAGGATCTTGTGCCCTTTGTGTACAGCGAGGGTCACCACTTTTTTCCAGTCCAGTCGGTCGATTGAACACCAGTCTACTAGTAGTACTACTACAGTACAACAGACCAGAGCACACTGCACCAATAGTCATGCCCACCATGCCCACTGAGCATTGGCATATCCATAAACATCTCCATAGCCCGAGTTCGGCGGGATTTCTTCCCGTCAGACTGCCACATGGCTGGGAAAAGGAGACCCGAGAGCGAGGTGTGAGGGAGCATTTGGCCCTTTTCCCCCTTTCTTCAATGCCAGCCCATATACACCATATTGCTCCGTCACTGCCTCCTTTATTCTTTCATTCTATCCTTCCCTCCCAATCTCCTCGAATATCCTCTAATGAAACGTGCGCTCAGCCAGGTCGCCATGCATATAGATAGATATAGTTGAGCATCAGAGATCTTCCTCTGAGCTCCTCCAGTACGCGAGTGGGAGACAAAGTTAGTTGGCTATTGACACTCCGTCCTCGAGCGCACGACAAGTGCAGTCCAGAGTCCAGACAGACAGACAGTCAAAGAGACGCCTTTGCAATGCCTGCCTGCATGCATTTCTCGGCCATCCTAGCCCCCGTTTTTCATCGTCGTCGCAATAATCCCTTGCACCAAAAATATTCTTTTGCCCATTCATTCCTTTCAACGGTCCCCCACCACCATCGGGTAGTGAATCCGTCCTCTACACTGTATACTCTGCATTGGAGCAAAACAAGGACGTTGGAAGGGCAAGGTTGGAGAGAGTCATTGATGTTCAAGTGGGGTCTCTTTAGACAGGGCGACGTGCAGGGGGTGCCGAGTTGGGTAAGCCAAACATTGAGGGTCGATTCGTTGAGCACAAGACGATGACGGTACTCGCTGCTCTTGGCCCATGCAGGGTGGGCCGTGATCGCATACAGTGGCATTCACATCATCAACAAAGGCGGTAAAAAAACAAATCCTTCCCGAGATCCTGCTCCTTTGATATTGTTTTCTTTCCGCGCCATGTGGTCTTGTTTGGAGAGCCTTTGCGTTTGCTTCTCGATAAACCTGCATGACAAGGGCGCGGGCAATCAACGAAAAACTTACAACACAGCAATCGGTATTCGCAATTGCTAGCTGTGTTCATCAAAGTCGATAACTGATGATGGTGACGCAGTTCGAATCCCATGCCCACTGTATTTCTCTCTTTAGCAACATTGACTCTACGCGCTGTTGGATTCTTTGCTGGGGAGATCCTCTGGGCCAAAGGCGTAGGGGAGCAGATCTGCCAAAACAGCTTGCTTGTATGTCCCGTCGTCGTTAACGAAAAAGATCTCCAGATTCTTGCCAAACTCATTCATGAATTGTCTATGAAACAAGAAGAACAAGGTTAGGACTCAATACACTAGGTTCCCTAAGAAGCAATGGTACAAGACCTGTCCAACAAGGCAAAAGGTATGATGGATGTACCTGCAGATACCACATGGGGTAATGTAGTGGTTAAGGTCGCTGTTGGTTTTCCAGTTCGCGTCCAGCAACAGATTACGAATAGTTAGTTCACGTCGTATGTCTCAATTGACATTGGTAGCTTGCGAATTTACAACTTACCAGGACACGGCGAGAGCTACGAACCGTCGATGACCTTCACTCTATACAACAAGAAACATGAGCGGTCGGTTAAATGATCTCTTGCTGAGCGTTCGGAAGAACCAACCACTCTGACCTGTCAAATGAATAGAGTCTCCAGTTTTGTATTCTCGTACTTACCACTGCTTTTACGAAAGCGGTTCGTTCGGCGCAAATCGCCCCTCCTGGCCACCGCGTTTGACAGATCGGAGTTCCCGCCAAGAGAGGAAGGGAGGCGACATCGTGCATAGAGACAGAAGTGCATGGTTGTACAGTACATTACTGTCAGCAGGGCCGCCGCTCTGATATATATCAATCTCCAACAGCCCAGCAATTCACTACTACGGTCTGTCCCCCAAACGATGCTGTTCTCAAAGATACTTTACCATAAGACGCATTCTCAACGTTACAACCTGTCAAAGAAAGGAACCCATGGCGAATGTTAGCTATTGATAGTCTGTTCATGAACCTGTGATGTCTCTCGATCCCTTACCTTGATAAACTTTGCCATCCACTGTGCGTAGTGCGGCGCCAACGCGGAAATTTGAGTACGGAGAGTATGAAAAGTTCCTTGCTGAGGAATTAAGGAACAAAAGCGAATGCTTAGAAATCCACCATATACATGGCATCCGCAGTTGGGGTTCCATCGAAAACCTTGTGTACAGAGCAGGGTGTCTTTACAAAAATCATACTAGCCAAGAAGCATGGTGATAGTCTATACAATACCTTCAAGCGACTGAGTAATGAGATCCTTGATCTGATCTTCTGTGAGGACTGATCCTGACATGTTGAAATGAACGACCAGGTAGAGATGAGTGTTGAAGAGTGAGAGGAAAGGAGTGAAAAGGTGGAGTTGAGCTAAGCCGAGCAGGGCCAGGAAGTGTGAGAAGGAAGGATTGAAAGAGGTGAAGAGTTCGGGGCGTTGTTATATACCGCGCTGAGGCTTGCCACAGTTTTTTTTTTTTTTTGCTCCTTTGCTCACTACCTCAGGCTCCTTGAGTCGATGAGGGGGCGCGCGACGACTTGCATCCATGCATGCCGCGCATTGCTTGGCCCAGTACAACATGTATGGTGGCGATACGCCCATCTGTGAACATGTCAAATGATACAATGTCCAGAGCAAAACGCTGTATATCGATTCGACAACACAACACAAGAGCAAATGAACCCCAAAAACGTCTGCGGACCCGTACTGTTCTCTAGAGAACGTTGGAGAGTTCTACTTTGAAGACGCGCATTTCTGTGCAAATTGTAACAATGGGATTGTCGTTGCTCTGTGCACAGCCGACGAAGGAAACAACAGGGAATAGGAGTTTTGGATCAGAGCTCTTTGGCAGTGCACAACAGAGTGGCGTACTGTGCACCTTGAAGCCCAGAACATCCTGCAGAGCCTTCCGCAGATCCCAAGATGACCCTGCCCGACCTCTCTACCTGTCTAGCCACTCGGCGCAACGGCGTGCGAGCAATCCTCGCCGTCATTGTTGTATGTGTCAAGGCCAACGCAGCATGCCCAGCCTCTATCCAGCCCCGCCCGATCATCGACTATCGCTGTCTGTGCTTCAAGGCGGCGGTCTGAATCAAGACACGAGATCGATCAATGCAGGGCGATCGCCGATAACCCTGGCCGCGAGAGGCCCGCCGAGAGAGCTTTGATTCCAAGGAAAACTCGGGTTCATGGGATAAGGGCAGCCAGCGACCCACGGGGAGGAATGGTTATTGAAAGAGTGAGTGCCCATGGGCATTTTTGGTTTATTATTGTACCCAAAGGGGATGGGAGTTGGACACGATCGTATCTCCATGCCTCTTCAGACTTTTGGAGTTCTATTTTCATTCCTGGAAGAGTCCTGAGAAAGCCTTCTGCACAATGTCCCTGTAGCTCGTGTACTGTCCTGAATACGTCTGGCGAGGTAGCTTGTCAAAAAGTACGAGTTGATCCATCCGTCCGCACAAGAAAGCAATCGAGGTGAAATGACCCTTAATGGCGCAGTGGCATACAGGCTTCGCCCGCCGCTTTCTTTCGAGCTCCTCTTCGCCAAGAGCCCCAAGACTTCGAAGGTTAGTTTGCCACGGGCCAGAGATGAGGCAAGGTGGGGAGGCTCAGAGTAGTTCAGTGTCCTTCGGTTCCTTCATTCCTAAAGCTTCCTTTCCTCCAGATTCCTCCCTTTTCGTTTGATCTTTGATTTCACTTTGATCTTGATTATGTCAAAGCATTGGGATCCTGCACGACTCAGTACCGAGAGGCTTAAGGAGGCTCTAGACCTACGCTGGCAGCCACCCACCTTCAAAGCGTTTCTTTGTCTTACTTAATGCTCCATCGTCCCGCCGAAGATGGTGTTTAATAAGTGGTCTTGAGGATCCTTCTTGTTAATACCCATCAGAGTATTGAGATTCTCCGCAACCCAGGTGAGCCTGGATGTACGTTCTAACGATGGGTACCAACAGTCTCTTTTGGCCTCTCTCTTTTGTCGCATAGGCGTGCCATTGTCAGCAGTCGGGGCTCGTGGACCTAGATGAGAGGGACGTTGATAGTCTTCAGCGAGAATAAAGCGGCGCCATCCACATTCAAGGATAAACGCGGCCATCTGTATCCAAGCCTTGTCCGTTGAGGAGGTTGCAATGAGGTAAGGTTCAGCACATGGAACAGAGCCGATGTTGACGTTTAACCTTGGTACAAACGCTGGAGGTGCGGGGCTCTAAGGGTCGTTATGGAAGTGATATTCCTCAAACGGGGGCAGGAAGCAGGATCCGGGATTTTCGGCTCCACACAGATCGATCGCAATGAGCCTCTATCTGTTCAGGCGCGAGCCAATGGCCGCTGGAGCTTCGTCTTGTGCGACGTCTTAGTGGAGTTGTCGGCCATGGATTCTAAGACGCTCTCTTTAGCCTTCAGGTCATACAAGTCTGCGTGTGCCGAGGGCTAAAACATTGCTGAAGTTGCATGAGGCTGAGGCGTTAGGGCTGAGAGGAGGAACGAGAAGCTTTGCCAGTGCAAGATGGAGAGAGAATAAGTACCAGGCGTTTCATCGGAAGTCGACTGTCAAGATACAACTCCATACACGCGTCAGACTTTGCCATGTCGAATGGACTCTACATCCGTTTGAACCAAAGGTCGGCTTCGTGGAAAGGCTACACAAGACCCCCGAGCATTTGGTTCACTCATCTCTCTTGGTCCTCAAGGGCCTCTTTTTGTGCCTTTATGAGTGGTCCGATCTTTCCGTTGGCAAGCTCCTATTGTTGGATGTTGTAATGACCATGGAGATACAGTTGGACGATTTGATACATCGACTGTTCCTGCATCAATGAAGACGTCGCAACCCATATCCTTCCAAACATCGTGTGCATGGGTTCATTACAACTCATTACAAGCGAGCAGTCGCAGCTATTGGTGCGAGCCCTCTGCATCCTCTTCATAAGAAGCAAGGGTAAGGAGCGGTGGGCTCAGGAGAGGGACATTACACGATGGTGTGGGCTATGCATAAGCGCAATTGCTCTCGGCATCATAATCATCACACATTCAGGCACCGCTGAAACAACCGGAGTTGTCATATGAGGGAAAAATTATATCCACTTTATTGACGGAGACGGAGTGTAAGCACTGGACGAGGACGAGGCTGAAGGGAGTTGCAGCGGGCTTGTCTGAACGACAAAGGAGCTAGTGTGCTCCAAAGGGAACAAAGGCTTTTCCTGGGTCGCCCTGTCGAACATCGTGGAATCGGCGAAATCGTAGAGGGCCGGTAAGGGGATCCGCAAAGAACATGGGCAAGCACAGCGCACGGCAATCGAGGCCGTTGCTAAATCCAGTCTGCGGCTCTCTCGCTCTCTTCAACTCTTTCACCTCTCACCTCTCACCTCACACCTCGCGCTCTCACCCTCGCTCTGTGCCCTCTTTTCTCCTCTCCTTTTCACTCCCCTCCTCTCACCTCTCTCTCTCTCTCTCTCCCTAACCGTCTCTGTCTCTCTGTCTCTCTGTCTTTTGCACATCTTACTCCATCACCCCATACTCCTTCAGGATCACACCCACTCCAGCCCATCCACCTCAATACCTACCTGCCCTGGAAGTACACGTGACACCGTTGCTTCTTTCTTCTTGGAACACCCGTCTTGTCTCTTGCCCTTCATCTCTCGAATCCAATGCAGAATCTCAGAAAGTCTCTCCAGAACAAGAGCAGCTCTGGTGGACTAAACCCCAACCGCCCCCAGGCGACCCTGGCTCCCCCCCGCAAGGTTATCAAGGCCCTCTACGACTACAATTCACAGCAGTCAGAGGAGCTTTCCTTCGTCAAAGGCGACTTTTTCCATGTGGTCGGCAATGAAGACGACGAAGATTGGTACGAGGCCTGTAATCCTATCTCTGGGGCTCGTGGATATGTTCCTGTCACCTACTTTCAAATCCTCGAAAAGAACCAGCGCAACAGCGGTCAAGGCCTCGACGACTTGGGAAATGACTCTGCGGCGCACGCTGAATCATCTGCACAGAATCAAGGCTATTTCCAACAGCAACCACAACAACAACAGCAGCAGCAAGCCGCTGCATCAAATGGCCAGGCACCAAAGGGAAAATTCCAGCCATTGTACGGCATTGTCCTCTATGATTTTGGCGCCGAGAGACCTGACGAGTTGGACGCCAAGTCTGGCGACGCCATCCTAGTCATTGCAAAGTCAAACGACGAGTGGTATGTGGCCAAGCCTATTGGGCGACTTGGAGGACCCGGTTTGATTCCAGTGAGTTTTGTAGAGATCAGAGATATGGTCTCTGGAAAGCCCATCAATGTTCAAGAGTTGCTTCGACAGACAGGAACGTCGATTCCTCGCGTTGAGGAGTGGAAGAAACAGGCTTTGGAGTACAAAGCCAACAGTATCCCATTAGGCAGCCTGGAGGCCCAGCTGCTGGCGCAACCTCCTCAACAACAAGCACAACAGCAGCAACAACAACAAAACCGCCAACCGCAGCCATCTCATGGAATGCACCCTCAACAGTATATGCAGCAGCAGCAGGGGAACCAAAACAGTGGACCCACGCTCCAGCAATTAAAAAACAAGATGTCGGCCCGCGACCTCAAGTCATCCAAGGAATCGACTCAGCGTGCACACACATCGCAGGATTTCGAAGGAAACCGACAGATGGTAGGGTATTTGAAGTATATTATGTGTTCTCATCTCTCCCATCTTCACCCACAGCACGTACTGCTTCTCTACTTTGGGTTCTATCACAATACCTAACCACATGTCGTTTGTCTCACATAGGCTGCTCGGGAGGAATCCACGAACGGACGATATACTAGAGGCAACGGAGACGCGTTTGGCAGTTATGACACCGACCCCACACAACTCGTCAACGCTGCCGTGGAATCGTATCACCATGAAGATGACCAGTATTGGTTCACAGTTCGGATCGAGTATACATCCGGAGCCACAAGGACTTTATACCGCGTGTACGAGGATTTCTACAACTTTCATATTGCTCTCCTGGAGGAGTTCCCTGTAGAATCTGGCAGAGTGGGTGATCAGCCAAGGATTCTGCCATTCATGCCCATCCCTCTCCAGGTGGTCACAGAGGCCGTTACTGCATCGCGCAGGGCAGACTTGGATGGCTATGTCAAGGACTTGTGCGGACTCCCTGCACGGATCACACAACATCCGCTTGTGGAACAGCTCTTCGCTCTGAGGGACGGAGATGTAGAGATTCCGCCCAGCTCAGGCAATGGTTCCACATCTCCTCCTCATGGACGCTCGACGCCTTCTGGAAATATGTTCCATTCAGCAGCCCCATCTACGGACCGTCGTACATCGCCATCAGGAGGTGTCCGATCAATGTTAGCGAAACAAGGGCCAGGAAGCTTCCGTCATTCTGATGACCCACCTTCTGCAAATGCATCACCTAGCCTACGCTCTCAGGCTACATTCGCAGCACCAGCACCCTCAGGCACATCGGAAGAGATGATCAAGGTCAAGATTTCGTTCCAGGAGGATATCATGGCCATGAGGATACCTGTTGCAATTACGTTCCAAGCGCTCCAGCAAAAGATCTTTGACCGCTTGGAGACTAGCGATAAGGAATTGAGCTACCGTGACGAGCGAGGAGACTTTGCACGGATCCAAGAGGATGCGGATGTTCGGGAGGCAATTGACCACAGTGGAGGTAAACTTATGATTTACGTGGATTAGGACCAAACCAAAATAAAACTCTGTAGCACATGCGATTTTCACGGCCCCTGCTACGGTGGATGTGTTGTTTACTGTGAGATCACTCTCTGCCCCAAGGTACACCTCCAGCACAAGTAACTCTTACCTCCACTCAGCAACGCTTTGGATCGCAACCACCACCATGGCCACCGAGATGATCTTTATCGACGCACCATCGCAGGTCCAGGTACGAGCCTGCATCAAAAGCACATACCTCAGCCTCTCCAGCAAGAGCACAATCAGTGTGTTTTCAACGGACCTGCCCACCTCTGCTCTTCAGATCTGCCATAACCAACTGTCAACTGTTCTATATCCACTTGCAATAGGCCGCTGAGCTGGCCTCCTATATTAGCGCTCTCCGCGCTGACGAGTCTGAAGCACTCGTCAAGGAGGTTGCTACTTTGCTAGAAGACAAGAAGGATACTGAAACTGTCAAGGTTCTTGTCAGGGAAAGTAAAACTCTTCTGGAGGCCCCAGAGAAAGGTAACAGATACACATGCAGGCACGCCTGAGCACATACTCCCTTGACGCCTTGTCTGTTCTGTAGTCAATTCTTCGGATGCTGACTAGAAAGCATTTCCCGTTGTTACTTTGTTTCATGGTGCACGTAGAATTTGAGTCTGCCCACAATCTCCTGGTCGCCATTGTTCTCCGCGAAAACGACAAGGCCGACGTTGAATCCGTCTTGAAGACTCTCATCACGGAGCCCACCCAGAAGACAGCTCTCAAGTTCAAAGTGTGGGTAGATCTTATTCATTGGTGGAGCACGATGACTTGCGGCAAATGATGGACTCCAGATACTGATATACCTCCATCGTGTTCCATGGTGCGCCTCAATGCAGTCTTTCCAACATCTTCAATATCCTTCCGGCCAACTCTCCACTTCGTCTTGCTGTCTTCACAGCCATCGTGGATCTGGCTGTGGCGAGTGATGACATGGACTTGGTGCTTCCTCAACTGCAGTATGTGCCATCATGGATCAATGAATGGGGTGTCGGACTCGAGGCTGAGCGCACCCTGTTGCTGAGCTTGGCAGATCGCTTGAAGGACTCTGGAAACCCGTACGTACAAACGAATGGCGAACAAGGAATGGGTCGTTCAGTCCCTTTGATTCTGTTAACTCCTTCGGGTTGTGGGCATGTCTAACTGGTTGTTGGTGTTTTGTTTGCTAGATACCAATCGCTCGAGTTCCTTCTCAAATATCTTACCACCTTTAACAACCATGCTTCGGAACTGGATTCGCAAAAGTCACACGCTACAAGGGGTATTGTTGAATCGATCGCCCTGCCCGAGGTCCTCAACTTTGAAAACCTGCTGAAGGTTGATGCTATTCAGCACCTCAAGGCCGAGAAGGTGTACGGAGTTCTTTCCGTCTTCATGAGCGGCAATGTTCAGGATTATCGCGCTCTTGTTTCCAAGGATGCTGGATTGATCAAAGGACTCGGATTGGATGAGGAAGAGTCTTTGCGCAAGATCAGGCTTTTGTCCTTGGCTTCGCTCGGATCTGAGAACCTGGCGCGTGAATTGAGCTATCAGGAGATTGCCAAGGCATTGGAGGTGGATGAGGCTGAGGTAGAGTTGTGGGTGATTGACGTGATCCGTGCCGGATTGGTCGAGGCAAAGTTGAACCAGGTCTCCAGGATTGTGATTATCAGCCGATCGATTTACAGGACTTTTGGAACACCACAGTGGCAGCAACTCAGCCAGAGACTGAGCGGTTGGAAGCAATCCCTGGCGGAGATCCTTCAAGTCTTGGCCAATGCCAAACTCACCAGCGCCGCAGTCAGCACAGCTGTGATCACAAACAACTAGAAAACTCCTCTCCACGACCAATCCCTCCTCTACCCAGTCATCATTGTCGTAGCCGAATACATTACAAGCCAAAAAAAATTCGAAAGGCACACATATTTCTGCAGAAGTGCAAAAATGTCATTGTTGAAGGAGCTGTCCTGGATTCAAACAAAAAGTACGGTGGAATGCAGAAGGTCTGAGCTCTGGCAACAAAGAACTGCATGCAACAGAACATCCCTCAGTTTATTGGATTTGGCCCAGGTAATCCTCCTTTATCGTACCAACGGCGTTCTATTGTCAATGATCATCATTCGAGCAGTAGTCAAGAGTGTGAGCTGGCTGGACATGGTCCGGTCTACATTCAAGTCAAGGAAGACTGGATAGGTATCACTTACGATCTGAGTAGCTTGATGCTTCAAACCCACGATTTTCAGCCGCACTTGGCCATTCTTCTCTATCATCTAAAGGATCAACGTTTTACCAAAATGAACATATTAGCTATCTTATTCGCAACGCAGATACCCATTGTAACATAGCTTTCTGTCCCTGTAATAGTACCTGGTCATCTCCTCTATAGCATGGCCCGTTGGAATCGAACTTGAAATCATTGGGCATCAACTGTAAGGCAACAAAGATGGCAAGCTGTGTTAGAAACAGCTCAACTGCATCAAGTTCTCAAGAAACCCCAGTTCAATTGGCAGGTAGATAGCTTGCCTTTTGAGCAACAAAGACTTGAAGGGGACCAACGTCGGCGAAGAATCCAATCTACAAGTCATATAGCAAAGGAAATGGAATCAGCACTCATAGCCTCCATGTAGTATGACAAAATTTAGAGCAACCGGCGTCACCCGAACAAAGGCTGCATACCTGGTTCACACTGGTGACAATCGCGTCTACGACCTCGCCCTTGTATGGCTTGAACACAATAGCCTGATACTGGACAACGAACTCTGCAAGTCCAGAGCCTGGTAGGACCTTTCCAGGACTAATGTTGGTTACTGTCAAGACACAGATGATATAACCAACTCTTCCTGAGCAGGTTCCCTCAACGTCGCCGTGCAGGTTCCTTAAAAGGAACTCTTTCATATGTGGGCCATAGTAGGACGGGTGGAGGTTGATGGTGTGAGAGAGGTTTCTCTATACAAGTGTATGAGAGGTTGATGTTCAGTCTTGTGGCCACGCATGAACAAACCTCTACCCTTGCAAGCCGATCAGAATGGACACACTGACTTTACCAAGAAAAACATGACGACGAGGATTGGAGTGCGTCGATGGATACACAAGGAGAGTCGGATCGTCCGTTGATCGCAGCAGCACGAATCAGATGAGAACAAGAGCCTTTTTATAATCATTGAGCCGTCTAGTCTGGGCCACAATGGCAACCCCGGTGACGTATGTAGGATACCCCGAAAACCCTAATTCACTGATCATCTGACTTTAATGGAGTGGAAATAATGACTTTGCATGGAAGAAAAGAATCTATTGACGCCTGCGCCCAGCACCGACTCTATCCACCCCTTCCACCTCACACACAGCATTTCTTAGAATCACCACGGCGCCTCGCA
>Ga0247824_10001857_pt1 | contig 11742 bp, 9 predicted proteins | sample 13C_PalmiticAcid_FD_194412 | JGI IMG/M metagenome (GOLD analysis project Ga0247824, IMG submission 194412) | Soil microbial communities from agricultural site in Penn Yan, New York, United States - 13C_PalmiticAcid_Day48 | ecosystem: Environmental > Terrestrial > Soil > Agricultural land...
GAGAATGAAGAGCAGGAGAGGGTGAAAAGAGGAAGGACGGCTTTGTCGGTCTTGGCCAGTAGGAATGGTAGGCTGTCGGTAAAGTATCGAGGAAGACGAAGAAGAGCAAAGGGAGACTTTGTACCGCGGGAGGGGAGAGAGGACAACGTGGGAAAGGAGGAGGGCAGAAGAGGGCAGAAGAGGAGAGGAGCGGTGAGGAGGAGAAAAGAAAGAGACGACAGTGAAGAAAGAGAAGAGCTGTCCTTTTTGCCCTTGCAGAGAGGTCGGTCACCTGCACCAGTGACAAACAGAAGTGGGGCCTGACTTGACCGTGGTCGTCTCGGAAGAAGTGGGTGGCAGTAGATCGGCGCTGCCGCGTGAGCTCTCAGGAACAAGGTGCCCAAAGCTGCGTACTCGCGGACAAGACAGGGAATGCGCGAGCAGGACAACAGCGCGAGTGCAGATAAAAGGGAGAGTAGGGTGGTGCAGAGCAGCGGATTGAGGATCGCGATGGTGTTTCGCCATGAGAAGCGATCAGTCTTTGGCAGCTGCTGAGCGGACGAACAGAACAACCACCATGCCAAACACAAAAGACCCCTGCAGGGTCTTGCTCCCTTGCTCGTACAACGGTGCAGCAGCATGGCACAGCAGCGAGAGGAAATTTGACGTACTGGTGGACTGCATCCTCTCTTTCTTTCTTTCCCTCCCCCCCTCTCTCCTTCCCTCTCTCCTTGCTGTCTCCGATTTCTCCTCCTTCATGCTCAACTTCTATGAAAGTTGCTTCGGGATCCTCGATCCAGCTCGTATCCCAGTCGATAGCTCCGCTTTGCCGCTCACACCCACACCTGTCTCGAGATCACTGTGCGACACCCTCAGGAACATCCACAGCAGACCTGTTTTTTTATGCAACACCCCTTTGGCCGCTGGTCCCCGACCCTACGATTTGGCAGGACACGTTCGAACATGATGGCGGATGCTCGCATACGGGAGAAGGCGGTATTCTTCCCCATGGATCCAGTCTACCTCGACTCTTTGGACACTTCAGGTTCAGAAAGCTGTACGAGGCAGGATCTGCTGCTCAACCTAAACCCACCGACCTCACTGTCTTCATATTGCTCTCTACTCAATGCACACCCGTCGGTGCCAAAGTCTGACCAAACTGGGGTCAAGTCAAGCTGGAAGCGATTCACAAAGGAATGAGGACTCGATCACATTCGCCTTCATTGCTCCCCCAAACCCATTCTGATTCCGAGGTCGGCAGCAAACACTGCTGTGCAGCACTACCACACACTAGCAGGGCCAGGGGCATCAGACAGCTAGATGGATGCCTCCAAGAGTGGGGCGCATCCACACCCTCAATTCTGTGTGCCCTGGAGTGTGCGCATTTGGTGGAAGGCCAAACAGACCTCAGGTACCATCACGTCTGAATTAGATGATCCGGCAGCCCCAGAAATATTATGTCAGGTCATTAACAGCAATCAACCCTTCCTCATTCATCTCACACAGATACGGTGCGCGATCGAGTGCAGCAAGAATGTCTTTTTTTTTTTACCAACGATGATCCCATGGGAAAGACTTGTTTCTGCTGGGACCCGGCCACTATGCTACAAACACAAACAGCCGAAGCTGCGTCCTCACTCAGCTAGGCTGGCTAGAGCGTCTTGGAACTGCGAAGAGCCCTATCCGTGGAAGTATTCTCATCTCGCAAGAGGGAATGTCTGATCTTAATCATGTGCCATGTACTTGAGTTCTGCTCTCGCATTTTTTCTAACGGCGAGGGCCAGCGCTCATTGGTTGTGGGAACTGGCACTGAGACAGTGGTCCAAATGGTTGATCGTGTGTATGCACGAATGGATATCGGGCTGGCTCAAATCTCGGCTTTTGCTTTTTGCATTTGCGCGGATACCAGGTTCTTGTGGCGGTACGACCCTTACAGGTGGATCTGGACCGAGGAGTGTAAACACCTCAACATTATCGCCAACAACGGAACAACATCGTGCGGCGGACGGAAGGGCCTTCACTCGAACTGTACGGCAGGATGGGCAGGCAAGGTGAGGGTTATCTTCAAAAAAAAAAAAAAAAAAAAAAAAAGCAAGAGAAAGCTGTTGTTGGTTTAATAGTACGTTGGCGCTGCGTGTCAGTCGAGACAGAGTGTCGGAATGAGCAAAGTTTGACTTTTCTCCTTCCTCCCCTCTTGCCTCCTCCTCTCTTATCATGATTCCCTTCCGCTCATTCTCAATGGACCACAGTTGTGGGGCGCACAAACTACTGTCGGCAATGGACGCTGTACTTTCGGGTACATTACATTTGATGTGAGCCACCACAATAACCAGGGCTTGTTCGCGTTTGGTGGAAGGGCCAGTAGACCTAGAAGCCTCAGGCATGATTTCCCAGACCGTTGGACAACCTGCCACCCTGGTTCTGTATCCTTAAAGACGCGCAGTCCACAGTCTGTGTGTAATACCGTTTTTGATGGGACAAACTGCCTGTTCTTAATTCCAAGGCGAGAATCTCCCTTGCAGCTGATACACTCACCATTCGAATGAAGGACACAATTGTGCCGTTCACATCTTTTACCAGAAGTGGTGAGTAGTCATTGACAGAGAGGCAGTTTCTTACCTCTGCAGACTCGCCAACATTAGGATACAGCCAGCTAATGGGTGATTATGCTTCTGCTATATTTGTCGTATACCAGGACGACATTGTTCTCATACGCTCTTGTCCATATCGATTCTTCATTCCACTTTGCCATTTTCACAGTCTGTACACTTCAATATTGCAAGTCATAAGTTGTCAGGAGCATCGGGCAATTACTCTTGTGTCCCAACATTATTGTCGGCGGTTGTCGTGGCTCAACTGTTCTCATAACCACGGTACGGACATCAAGACGAATAGATTGTCTGATGAGGACGCGGCGTCTGGCTGGGTAAGCAAGTATGCAAGACATCAGTAACTGGCAATAAGTATTCGAGGACAATCCTTAGTACAGGACTGACCCATAAGTCTTCATCTCATTTTTATGGTCGTACACAAACCTCGGGTCTGCTTAGAGCTCCTCTTGCGGCCTCCCCACCCCACAGATACTTTATTTTGATCCTACTCCCTATGAAAGCAATTGCACAGGCGTGCAAACAGACCGGGTTCTCTATCCAATCTCTCCAAAGTCTTCCTGCAGGCAGCTCGCTTGGCCAGTGACTTCTTGGTGTGAGTTGCTTTCTCTAACGTGGTCCCTCCCAACGTAACGGTGCACTCCTCGGACGCGGTGCCATTCTGTGAGTGACATCCATTTGTGAAAGTGAACTGGAAATGTCGGCAGCGCTGTGCCAACTTGCACTGAGCAAACACGACGGTATCGATCGAGATATACCTTTGAATTGCAGGAAGCAAACATCTGTCAAAGACCGAGACGACAGCACTGACGTCGAACACAGAGTCGAGGTAAACCGCTCCAAATATTGCTTCCATAACATCGGCGAGGCCCTTGGGATAATCCACCTCCATCCAGAAGTCTCCCGATTGGTTGGAAGCGAGCATGGCACGATGGGAAGGCATTATTTGAGCAAGGCCGCTGCGGAACTCTGGGCTGGAGTTGATCCACTGGTGCAAATGGAGCTCGATACAGATCATCGCCAGGAAGTTGTTACATACGCTTGCTGCTTTGATCTGGTCAATCTTCCCTAGGTGTGCGACTGGGTGTTCCTTCATCCAGTGCGACGTAGAAACCAACTCCAACGCACCATCGCCCACGAATTCGAGCCTCTCGCATGCGCGACTTCTCAAGTTCATGGCGTCAATCAGAAGCTGTACGTCAGAAAAGGTATAACCAATTGCATGTTGGATTGCGTTCACGGCAGCTGTGGCGGGTGTTGTAGTGAACATCGAGTGGCGGTTGTCCGCGAATGTTACCCAGTTCTCCGGCCTTGGGAACCTGTAGCTGCAACCTTGGATGAGGGTATGGAGAGCATCGGTAAAACTACCTGTGATAAGCGTCATGCCAAGGGACGTCCTCACAGTCTCGGAATGATCGATAGAGGCGTAGACACGCAGAGAACCCCGATGAAGAAGATTCGGTGTATGGCTCAGATCTGCCACAAAGACGTCTGTACAAATCACGGTCTTGAGGAACGCTCTTCCGAGAAAACTAGCCAAAGAATGGTTGGTGCGCACCACCATGTACTGGTAAGCAAGATCCTCAACATCCAAGAACTCGGCGACGTCAAACTGGATGATATTGTGGGACTCATCCGTGGGAAGGACTTTCAAAGGAACACCTGACGCGACGATGATGTCCGACTGGCCGTTCTTGAAATCCTTAATCTTCTTCTCCAGCAGACGATTTCTCAACCTTGGAAAGGATCTTGCTCCAAATTGACCAGCACCGATAAGCCCAATGACTCGTACATTTCCCATGCCAAGACGCTCATCAATGCTTCCAACTCTCTTGATTAACTCGGCAATGACCAAGGCAGCGGGAGCCGAGTTCACGGTAACAATGGCTGGTTGAATCGTCCTGTTTTCAGTGCCTTTGAGCGTGCCAACGAGCCGACACAGTTTCTCACTTACACCCTTCAAGGTGGGCCAAGGGTAAGACACCTCGAGCTCACGAGCAAGCAGTTCGGCAGCTTCGAGGAGATTCAGACAGCTGAGCAACTGCGAATGGTCCAGTACCGACAACTCCTCCCGACAGGCCGCAAGGGCGAACCTCCAGATACGTGCGGCGCACCACGATCCAAGATGAACCTTGGCGTATTCGTACGATTTGATGGCTGTAGCGAGCAACACGTTGCCTCTACACAATGCAACGAGCAGACTGCAGACCGTGTCTTGATGTGCCTCAGCTTCTGTGGATCCGCTGCATCGAATGAGACTGCAGATCTGGTTTGCACTAGGCGCCAGAAGCGTGCAGTCGATCGAAGCCGTTATTACGCGGATGCGTGTGGTCGCCAAGAGGTACCTAAAGGTTGTTGCATATTCAACAGAAGCGCGTTAGCTGGTTGGGCACAAAGGAGTATGGTCTTGCCAATTGATATTATCAACCGTCCCTTTTTTTCCCAAAGTCGTTTGACGAGTGCTTACTCGAAGCCAGACTCGGGCGATGAGGCAAAAGCAACTAATCTTGATCGATGAGACGTGGTCGTCAAGAAGCTAGCGATGATCTGGTCGTAGTGGTCCCCTTGCACCATCTTATGGCAATCGTCGAGGAGCAACAGGGCGATCTATTATGGATCGAGGAAGGGATCCCAGTTTGTCAGAACGACTCATATGTGAAGGCACATCCGATGAAACATGGATCATGGCACGGTGATTACCTTCTCCATCCTAAGAATACCTCTTTCCATCATGGACAGTATTGCCTGACCTGTGGCAATAACAACCTGGGTCTGCATGAGAAGGGCTGTCCACATGAAAGATGTCATAGTGGCCACTGTAAGGGTCGTCACAACATTCGACGGAATGTTGGATGCAGCCAGCCAGGACTGGTGCTGAGTGGCATGGACGGCTTCATGAACAACGAAAAGGAGCGCCTCTCCCTACATGTCACCGATTCGATGGATGAAACGTTCAATATTAGATACTCGTTCTTGTGATTCCAGAATGCTGATCAACCTTTGTTGATTAAACACTGACCTTTGTCTGAGTTGATGAAAGTGCGTATCTAAACAAGGTTGCTGATATCTGGACCTTGTGCGTAGAGTCGTCATAGAGGATAGCGAGGTCCTCTTCAATAGCGTGCCGAACAATCTCCTGGTGGCACTCGTTAAGAGACATGGCGGACAATACGTCGCGTGGATAGAATGTGCGTGCGCTGTGCAAGATAATAGCAAGGCAGTGAGGGGCTTCAGGGCCGATAAGCGAGCAAGAGAAGACGAGCAAGTAAGGGCAGCTGAAGCGAGGAAAGAAGACAAAGACCAAGAAAACGGAAGCAGCGATGCTTTAATACCGACCTGGCACCTGCCGATACACCTCCTTCCTTCCCGTCGCCGATGTCAAGTGAGATGCCTGTGTTGATGCAAGCATTTAACCCTTCGCGTTCATTTTGGTAAGGAACCGTTATAACGATACAATTCAATCTTTATGGCGGATCAAAATATGAATACTATTGAACTTTGCCAGCGATAGTCCAAGGATCGATGGAAGAGGGTCAGGTCGTCCAACGGAAGAGAGACCAATTTTTATGCATGGATCACAGCAACCTCGGCACTCGAAGGGAAAGAGGAGCTGTTGGTCCTCTGACCACAGAGTACATGCGAAGGATAAAGGATTGGCGGGAAATGCTTCGTATCCATGTCCCTCGCGCATGCGGTCTATGTAAGACTCTTTAAGAATGTATGCGCCGTTGATCATTCTCAGACGCTTACTGCACCCTCTTTTTTTTTTTCGATCCGGCATCGCGAAGGAGGGTTGGTCTCTTGCCATTTCCATGGACAGGTGTAAGCGATCACACTTGTTGGAGAGACGATCTTAGCCCGTATCAAAAGTATAGTGACGATCAAAAAGAAAAAAAATTGCCCTCCTCGCCCCTCTTTCTCTCTCTCTCTCTCTCTCTCTCTCTCTCTCTCTGCAGCCTTACGCGGCGATAGTCGGTGTTTATGTTTTATTGATACTTGATGCCTTTCGATCAGTCATAGCGTGGGTCCTAAGGTAAGGTCCTCAGGTCTCAAACTGTACTTGAAGCGGCGGTCAGAAAGGATGCGATCCGGCAAGCTGTAGAAACGTGTGGGGAAAGGACCAGAGGTGGAGGCGCAAGAGAAATAATTGGACCATGAGGTCATGACACGGTCTGGACAGAAGCGGGAATCAAATTACTCTTGGACCGGGTTACCATGGGATCCAAAGATGGATTGAGGGCGAGAACGATCGGAGGGAAGAAGGGCAAGTGAGTCAAACGAGTCGCTACTAGAAGGAATAAGACCTCTTGCTCTTCTCCAACTGTGAGATCAACAACTACCCTCGCTTTGATGCTAAACTATAGATCAGTAGCAGACACTTTAATACAACGACATACAGCGCACTGGATGATCACACTATTCTGACTCGCCGCCGCTTGCCACCCTCATGCAACCAAAAAGTCAGCAGAGCGCACCGCAGTCGAGGGATCGCGTCATTTTAATAACTGAGGGTCCAGTAGCCTTCAAGACGGGAAACGTCCGACTATATATGGAATGGGAATGAGCGTATGGTGACGATTTGAGGCATCGGTGGGGATGGGAACAGTAATGAGGGCCAAAAACTCTTTCTCAAGATATACGGACCAAGAGCGATGCGTTGAAGACAGCGAAGGGAGGAAAGAGAGCAGGAGCCGTGAGAAAGAGCGTTGAAGGTGCCAAGAGGGGGAGTGTTGAATGCGCGTAAGAGAAGGCGCGAGGATGACTATCAAAGTAGGTGTAAGTATGGTGCGAGGGGAAGGGAGGATGGGAAATGTTTATATTCTATTTGATTGAATGGTGGTTGAAGACAGAATACTTTTGTTTACTCAGTCAGTCAATGGCGATAATAAAGCTCACTCTTTTGGGGGGAATTGTATTGTTCAGCTTGCTTGTCTGAAAGGTGGGGTAGGGATGGTCATCTTACCCCCCGCCCCTGCTTGATCTGTCCAACTTGTCGGCAGTGTTTGCATGAGTAGCACAGCAAAGCGATCTGATGCGACTGGACCAGTGTATCAAAACAAAAGAAACCTGTTTGTCTGATCACCCAAGGACCTCCCCTCCCCCACATCCAGTGCGGGCAGGCAATGTATGGCTCCCTTTCAGTATCCCGCTTCTTCCCTGCAGTAGCCTGACCGTACAAAGGACCCATGGATGTCTCGATTAAAAATCGGATCCGTGCTGTGTATTCCTTGGCATGCCCAGGACCACTTTCTTCCATCTCAAAGTCGCAGCCTTCACAGATCAAGACCTGAGGGCTCTTTTCAAAAGATTATGAACATTCTCCATGGATAGAAAAGTGAAGAGGATGTTGTTCTTGCTCGAACCAATTGCTGACCGGCACCGATTGCATACCCACAAAGTGAGTGATCGCAAGTTCAAGGAATAGAGTGCAGATCCAACAGACCTGATAGGGGCTACAGCGTGAACCCGCTGCTTTAGTTTGTGTTTATTCCACTATCTCGCGGTCATAGTATGTGGGAACTTTCTGTTCGTTGATAGCAATACGAATGCAGTCGTTCCCACAACATAAAACGAGCAGACGATTGACCATATCATGACCCAACGACCCGCACCTCCTTCGAGTAGCTTTCCTACAAGGAACACTCCTATCAGAGCAGGAGTCGACCCTGCTGTGTTGCCGAGTGAGTAGATGAATCCTGCATACTGCGGACAAAAGTCATGCTAGTGAGAGAGCAACAAATAGGGCAACATTAACGATCAGGGATTTAAACACTGCTCAATGTTGGGTGCCGCACGAGAACCATGAGGACGCGTCCAAGCAATAACCCTTTGAGAAGGGCTTACCTGGTATGCAGATGCACCGATCAAGGTAAAGCCGTTCAGGGCCATCCCGATTGAGATCAATACCATAGCAAGGGCCGCCGTGTCGGCCACAAACACTGTGATCATTAAAAACGCGCCCAACCCCAAACTTCCTACGGCTTGGCCACCGCGCCGAACGCTCAGTGGGGTCCAATTCCATTCCTGAACTGCCTTGTCGCCCAAATATCCTGCTATCAGCCCCACGATGCCCTGTACAGCAGACGGTAGAACTGTTTTGCGGTGAAGTTAGTGTCAAGAGAACTGATAAAATGTGCTACACTATATGATATTCCCCGACACCATCCATCATCTCACATCGAATGTTAAGAGACAGTGGGTGCCAATTTTACCTGAATAAAAGCCAATCTTCCCAACGTCCACATTATAGTAGTCGAGGTAGAATGTTGGTGCCCAAGATTGCATGACAAAGAATCCAAACGAGTTGAAAAGCTGTTCCGTTGTCATGAAGAATGGTAAGAGTGATGAGTAGCTTGTAAAATGACGGTGTGATTCCATCGGCGCGACGACATGAGCTTGAAATCATCTTTGTCTTTCTCGTAATAGAAGCATTCTTTTACCTGTGAGAGGATAATTGCCCACACTTCTCGTCGCGCCAAAAGAGCCTTCCATGGAACAGGTTCTTTGTTTGCTCTCTTTGTCTCGTGTCGTCTCCGCCGCGAAGCCTGCGATCGCAATTTGTTTCGAAAAGCTTGCCAGAGCGATGGCTTTGAGTCGGCGAATTGGGTCGAGTGTGCTCCTGAGCCCAGTGGATTGCCGTCTGACGTACGCCTTGGGGATGACAACATGGATGATTGAGTCCCACTCTGATGGTCGCCCAAAGGCCTCGAAGCGACAGGGGTCTCATTCTCCAGTGCAGTAGATACTGCCAAAGGTTGGTATGTGGCAGGAGCTCCATCCTGAAATTGAAGCTGGTTATCATCATTGCATTCGATGATTTGATCAGATGAAGAGTTGCGCCTAGCGGCCAAGTTGGAGTGTTCGTCGGTTCTTACTTGGTCCAGTTGCTTTTGTGTTAAGATCCACCTCAGCTCCTGCTCAGTGATCCAGTGACATGATGCTGGTTCGCTCGCTCCAAAGATCTACAAATCGAACGAAATAGGTTCAGATAAGCGCTATATACGATCAATTGAGCAGCACGTTATTCAAGAAACGGGAGTAAGGGCATTGTTAATACCTGCCAAACAACATTCCATACAAGACCCAGGGTCCCGAAGAGCCAAAAGACACTCTTCCAACCCCAACCTGAAACCACGAGAGCTGAAGATGTTGGAAGCCCGATGACGGTTCCCATGTAAGCAAATACGGTCACTGTAGCTACAGCTTTGGACCGTTCAGCAGGTGGGATCCAGGTTCCGATCATGGCATGAACGGCGGGGATCGATAAACCTTTAGAAAGAGAGAAAGACAGGCGTGAGAAGATCACATACTCTGATCCTTGTATCCATGGACGCCGACACCATTCCAGTACACTCAATCTTACCTTCGCCAAGTCCGAGGGCAATGCGAACGAGGACTATCCAGACTAATCCCATACTGGTTGCTAGTGGCGTTAGCAGCGTGAAGACTGACCACATCACCGCGGCTAGGTATATGAGGGCAATACATCGGTGTTATCGAGGTCAATGTTTGCGCCGCTTGTGGGGGATGGTCGCATTCATATAAGACAGCCTTCGATTGCCCAAAGTCAGTTTGTGCTCATTACCAAAGCCAAGAACATGCTTGCCACCATATCGGTCAGCCAAGGCACCGCCCAAGATTGGGGTTAGGATGTATCCGACAAAGAACGATGCTAGGATTAATCCTTGCTGAGATTTCGTGTAGCCATGTTCCTGAGAGATTGCTACAATAGCGACCGACATGTTGGAGCGATCTACAAGTTGATTCAGTCATTTTAGAGGAGTAGGCAAGTGTAGAATTTTAGCTATCGATGCTCTCTACGACAGCGATCTGGTCCAACAGCTCCTGCAACGCCAGCCCAGGCCACACTACTCGCTGCAGGCACAAGGAAACTTGCCAGCATAGGATATTACCAGCCCAAGGCCACACATGAGGATGATCCAGTAGCGACAAGGGACACCCCGCGGCTGCGCTGACACCGATTCGTGGTGCTCCTGGACAACTGATGATGGCGGCATGAGAGGATGAGAGGGGAGAGCGATGATCAACGAAAACGCTAAAGTGATGGTGTGCCAAAGTGCACGGTGCACTGTGTCACCTCAACAGTCCCTGAAGAAGCTCAAGCTCACCTGATCATCTGGCTCCTTTTGAGACAGGTCGCAAGCTGTAGTTGGTGTTGTGGTGAATGCTCACACCCTCATACCCTCATACGTTCTCAGTCGGGAGTCGCGCATTCGCACATGGTTTGATTGAGTGGCACCAACGTTCTGTCCGTTGAACACTGAAGACACGTTGACGACGCAAGGGTCACGTCAAGTCGAGTGAATGAATGGATCCTGTTTGCTGTGGCCATTGAGCAAGCCCCTCTTGCTGCCTTGCAACATCCGCTCAATCCTCAATTCTCGCTCAAATGCATTGATTCGTTGCACACAATGGAACATGCCCTCGTCACCGTTGACAAAAAGGACGAATGAGCCAGTCAATCACGGCGCAGGACTCAGGCACATTCGTCAAATCGCGGTTTTGATGTACTATTCATGTACTCGATGCGCGCTTTCCGCTAGAGCCTGCGTTCGATGAAAAGAGAGCAAGACCAATTGAGTCGAATGCCATCCCTTGGAGTTCGATGAATGGGCTTGCTTGAGGGGCCCTCATTTTTTAAGGGCACTTGTCCCGGTTGAGTGGCTCTGTTTGCTGCGACCAAGGTCACCCCGAGATGGGCGACACATTTATGCGATGGCATCGCGCTTAGTCCAACGGGCTGTGCCTTGGCAAGTCGCGTCTCATATATAGTATCACCTCCTTTGACCGATCCCCGGACCGTGTTCCGTGTTCCAGCTCCTTTTCTTTCTATCCATCGCGTTGGGGAGGATACGGGTAGGGCAATGCAACACATTTAGGGGTCGCCCTCTTTCCCTCTCCCTCTTCTCCCTCTTCTCCCTCTTCTCCCGTCATGCAAAGAGTGCCTTGTCAAGCCAGCATATCTGTGCTTGTTGCTTTTGGTTTTCAAACACAGCTTTCGGGATAGAGAGAAGGCGTCAGGTGCACGATCGTAGTCATCGATTAGACTACACTTTCACTGCTCCTAGGGGGATCAGGGACCAGTGATGATTATCCGTTGGGATTGCAGTCGTTCACACTCATTGGCCAGGGT
>Ga0247824_10001858_pt1 | contig 11741 bp, 19 predicted proteins | sample 13C_PalmiticAcid_FD_194412 | JGI IMG/M metagenome (GOLD analysis project Ga0247824, IMG submission 194412) | Soil microbial communities from agricultural site in Penn Yan, New York, United States - 13C_PalmiticAcid_Day48 | ecosystem: Environmental > Terrestrial > Soil > Agricultural land...
GAGGAAGGGGGACCTGAAGGTGGAAAGGTGTTGCGAGGACAACGAGCACAGAGGTGTCCAAGATATGGAAACAGAAACGTGCAGAGTCCTTCTGAGGTGATGTCCCTTTCAGCCAATCAGAATCGACCTTGCCCCTCGGCTGAAGGACATCGGACCCCCAGAGCTGTTCCCTCCGTCCGCACAATGACGACGACAGCCAACGGTGGGGACGAGGGGGGGTAGGGATACGGCAACGGACAACTGGATGTCATCACATTCACCCGAACAGTCGTCCCCTGGGATGGATGAGGTGGTCTGTAACGGCCATTGCGACGAACATGCCATGACTGATAGCAAATCATCAGGTTCCACTTCACCAGGGCCACTGTGCTGCATGGCGCAATGCAATGCATGGCCATCATAATATCGGGCAAAGAAAGTTCAATTGCAACTGTTGTATTGCTTGAGGACAAAGACCCTGGTGTGACAGTGGACGGTGTGCATCATGTCGACCTGCCTTGCTGCTCGTGGTGTTGGCAATGGGTGACTGAGATACGACCCTGGTGTCAGTCTTGACGGGCGTCGGGCGTTTGTGTCGAGATCATCCGATCTCGCTTTGCCTAATACACGGCTGAAGCACCTAGCCATGCCTTCCTGCAAGTCCTACGAGGACCAGCTTTCGTAAGTGAGATAGGCTGCTTCGCGGTGGTCGCCAGACGTGGACACCCGGCTGCAAGGATCGCTCACCCTGTGAATATGCAAGGGCGCACCGCCACCGTGCACGCACAATAGAACAAAGCGGCAACTGTCCCTTTCAACTCTCTCTCTCTCTTCTCTCTCTTCTCTCTCTTCTCTCTCTTCTCTTTCTCTCGTCTTTCGTCCCTCTCCTTTTCCTCCTTCTTTCCAGAACACCTTTCCCTTTCTCTAGCCTACCGACACTTGTGCACTTGTGACACACTCAGACTTGTCATGGTGACCACCACATACCCACCCCATACCCTCGACAATCCATCCGAGTCCACCACTTCAACCCAACCTTCCCCAGCTCTCCCTGTTGATCTCCTTACCTCTGGGTCCCTCCGCTTGAATCATGAATTTCTTGGGAGGTTCCTCCCCCGTCGTGTTCCACGGCTGCACTCTCCACCCCACAGTCTTTTGGATACCCTAACGAAACAGAAAACCCAACAACTGCCATGACTATCTCATCAGCAGGTTCTGTCCTCTCTGCCTCTGGAACTTTGGTCTCTAAGAGTGATGCCCGGCGACGTTCTTCGTTCTCCACCACGGTCCAGCAACACCACTTTGATCGCATCTCAAGCATGCAAACTTTTACGACAATGCTCGATTCAGCAGCGACAACACTTGATCCTCAACAGCTAAAGACCGCAATGAACGGTTTGAAGAGTTGAACGACCAAATCTTGGAAACGATGACCAGTTTCGATGAAGAGAGTCTAGGCTTGAGATTGGATTTGAGGCCCTTGTCGACATTATCATCAGCACAATCCTTACCATCAGGGAGAGCGCAAGGGGAGACAGGCACTCAAGACCTAGAAGAGCAACGTCGAACAGCCGCTCTGGCAATCGCCGATTTGATCCTGGTCTTGTGGCCAAGACACCGAATGGCTGATCTCCTGACCACGCACTCAACACCCAGTAAGGCGATCAAGCAGCGAACCAAGCTGGCGACACAACTCAAGAGCGCTATCGCTACTCTCTGGAGCTCTCAGAGCCTGTTCCAGGAAAGGACTCGACTGGTTCTAGACATATACCAGGTAAAAAAGATACTACAAGTACACCGATCGGGGTCCTTTGCTGTTCAACGAGTCCCGGCGCGAGTGCAGTCCTATGCTTACATAGTACTACGTTGTATCTTGACTCACAACTCGAACAGGATCCTATTGAACTTGAACGCGAGGACCGCGTCAGGACGCTTCGTAGCCGTCACGTGAACAATATACTGTCCACCACGCTCGGTCTTGCAGAGTGTAGTCAATTGGCACGCAAGTTCAAGGATGATCAGGAAAAGATGACATTGATATTGGATCGGTTGCAGAGCGTCTGACTTGGGATAATGTTGATACTTGAAAACTCAAATGAGAGATCTACCCAGGGTGCCAAAACCACAACTCGAAAGGCACAGCTCGGCGGGAGCGATGCGCAGGAGTCACTCGGGCGGAAACTTCTTCATCATACCGGCGCGAGGCGTTCAGTGAGAGCTTAGAAAATGGCAAGGAGTCATCAAGGGCTGTACCGTCAATATAGATACTGGGATCGCAAGACTCCAGACAGGTGTGAAAAGCCCAACAGATTCCTTCTTGCTGATCGACTGTGAAAAAAAAAAAGCACACAGAGGGCGGTACGCTACAATAAAAACGACCAAGGCAACGATCGGTCCTCCGGCGTCATGAGGTAGAACAACCGTTAGAACCTTGATGAGTGTCCTTACGAGAGAGAAGCACGAAGGGGAAAGAAGGCTGTCTAATATTGCTCGTTTGTGTTACTTAGACGAGGTAATGGTCTCTTTCAGCTTCCGCGGGAGCATCCTGATAGTGCGGCCCCTCTGATCCTCGTGCACGCCGACCGGAGGGTAGTCTGGCAATGTTGTTCAGTGAGGCCGCCCAACAATCAACGTCCTGCGATGTTACCGATCGGTGTGCTAAAGTTACCTTTGCTTCTTTCTTTCGCCCGACCGGCACGATGGGATAGACACACCACTCTTGCTTAGTCCTATCCGACTGGACATTCCAAGAGCATGTCTCGTTTGAGACGTTTGTCAGGAAGTTTAATATGCAGAACAGGGGCTCAATCAACAATGGACCAACCCGCCTTGACTCAAGTCAGATCGTAAAGAGCGTTTGAATTCGAGCTACAACGACCTTGTCAAACAACTACGACCTTGTCAAACAACTACGAGAAGGGACGAATGTTCAAAAGGATGTGAATCTGAACGCGGCGATCGTCGCAAGGAAAACAGCGCGATAAGGCTTCCAAAGCTTCAAATGACTCCAAACGCAAGGCAGACGCGGGTGGTGTGTTCATAATCTCAGCAGTTATACATGGTTTATTCGTGCAAGCGCGTGGTATTTTGTTATCTGACACTCGCCACATCCTTCCTTCTTTGTAGATGAGGCAAACGGCCCAAACCAAGAAGAGGAACGTATGTATACTTACACACGAGGCCATCTTGATTGCGTGTTTCGTTTGGTCTGGGATGCTCAATAAGTATATCACTCTTGGATATGAAAAAATCGGAACCAACGGATGCGATGTAAGTTATGACTGGCTGGCAGAGCTTTCAATCCCACACCGCTCATGGAGGAAGTGTTTGAACCTTCGCGGGTCAAGGAAATCAGGCGATTGCTGGCAGTCGATCTTACTGAGGAAATGCCCGACCTCCATGATAAAGCTATTATGATGGCAACTTGGGTAAGTTTACAATGGGCCCAGTAACACGTACTGTGCATTCATGTGTCATATTACTGACGAGGGTTCGCACCATTTATTCCATGTGTTAGCTGAGAACAAACCAGCACTTAGACCAAGCATTGGATGCACTCAGTGTAGTGACGGATAGGCCGTTGCGCAATCTGTACGAGCACTTGTAAGGGCCATTTGCCATCAGTTTCACCTATCATTCTATGTTCTATTCGTTGGTTCCATTTGCTAACCATGTAACACGTATCTCATATAGCCTGATGATGTTGCCTGAAGTCGAAGATCCTCCAAGTGCAGAAGCGACTCTCATGAGACAATTTCATCTCACCGATCCTACGTGCGTTACTTCAACGCACAGATGACAAGGTCATTACGCACTTGCAAGTTGTTCCAACAATGTCAAGTTATGTGTACTGTTCGTGGTTCTCGTTAACACGAAACCACATGGTGCACTTTGCATAGTCCAATTACAGATTCGGAAACGCAGATGTTGTCGACCCTGCCGAGGCTGAGGAGCTCATTCATGGGATCAAGTCTTCAAGTATCAGGAGTGTGATACTGTACGTCTGTCTGCCTGTGTATGGTATGACCAGCTCCTTGCTTGTGATAGAAGCGAAAGCGTGTAACATGCATTCGCGTACCTTCATTCCCTCAACTGGCTAGTGGATAGCTGAAAGAAAATGTGTCGGATGCTTGATCGAGGTGTATCAAGACAAGGCGGTTGGCGTTCTCAGACGACGAGCTATGAAAAAATCGGAGCCAACGGATGCGATGTAAGTTATGACTGGCTGGCAGAGCTCAGACTTTTCGTACGGACCCGAGGTGCCATGGTGCTTGCAAAGGTCGGAGTGTTCACCGTTCCCATGCACTTGAATGGTGTTGGTGTGTTTCAAGCATCGATGCCGGTGTTGATATGGCTTAAGGTTACTAAGGTATTGCTCGATGCTTGGGATACTGCATCTGCTATCATTCTTGTAACACGGAGAACACGGAGACTGACAATGTAACTTTTTTTTTTTCTTTTTGAAGACGGCAGAGTGGGCTAAGAAATCATGGAGTAGCTCTGACATTGCCAAGATCAAAAAGTTCTTGTGCTGATCTCGCCATCATCCGATGCTGCAAATATGCCGTGTGTCAACTTGTCAACCATGCCAGGAAGCATTAGGATATGGAAATTAAAGCCCATTCTCCTCTCTCCCCTCTCTCCCCTCTCTCTCTCATGCCACATCTGTTTCTTCAAATGCCTCCTCTTACTCAATAAAAAGAATGCATGTCGTGTACATTCTTCCGTCCGAGCTCCAAGTGGCCAAAGGTACTCGTGACTTGTTCAATAAAACAAAAGTGCTGAGCATGGTTGATCGAGATCTGTTCAACCACTTCTCCTGCTTTGGAATCAACAAACAACATGTCATCAGTAACGTCGAGTGTACGGACACTCATTCGTAGTCGGGCAGGGGCACCACACCTTTACAGGGGAGCTGTGCACCAGCAAGTTTGGCCCGGTCTCCAACGGTCGCTTTGCAGTGGAGGGTATCATACCGGGGCTCGGGAACGTCCTACGGAATTGCGGTATTCAAACACGCATCTGGACACCATCTTTGCTCTGTCAACCCATCCAGGAAAGGCAGGAGTTGCAGTCATTCGCGTATCGGGACCTCAGGCGGAAGCAGTATGGTGGCGTGTTGTCGATGAAAGGTCTACTCGACAGTTGGAGGAATGTTACGTGTCAATCTCTGATCCTGACCTGGGAACCCGAATGGACCGTATAGGTACTGAGAAGGATGACACCCACGACATTGCCGCTGCCCAGACCAAGGCATGCTGTAACAAGGAGATTACTCTGTCCACAAACAAATGAACTTTTGGATAAAGGAATGGTGGTCTGGTTCCCAGGTATTTCGCCAAACCATGTTGATCGATCATGAACGCGCGCCCGAACTGCTCGAGACACGCAACAAAAATACTGACAGCCCACAAGGTCCGAGGAGTTTTACAGGAGAAGACACCATTGAGTTTCATTGTCATGGCGGCAAAGCTGTCGTGGATGGCTTACTTCGAGGAATCGGAAATGTTGGTCAACAAGTAAGGCTTGCAGAAGCTGGAGAGTTTGCCCGGAGGTAAGAATCATGTCTGGCGACACGGATCCCGAGCGACAATGCTTCTAGGCTGCATCTAATCAGGGATCTATCTGTACAGGGCATTTGAAAACGACAAGCTGGATCTTACTGAAGTGGAGGGACTGGCTGATCTACTTAACGCAGAGACGGAAGCCCAACGGCGACTTGCACTACGACAGGCAGATGTACGTTGGATAGACTTGTTTGAGATCGACATCCACCTTGCTCAAGGATAAAGGCAACATCTCACATCAACTTTTTGTCAACTGCTTGATAGGGAGGACTAAAAACCCTATACGAGAACTGGAGAACACAGCTGATCCAGAGCATGGCACTTATCGAAGCACTCATCGACTTTGGCGAGGATGAAAACATCGAGGATGATGTCTACGATAATGGTGAGACCACACACGGTTACTTTTCCTTGAGGCTTCAACGTGCGACAGAGTGGGATACTCACCAATCTATGTTGGATCTTTGTTCACTGGAAAAAAGTGATTGCCAAAGTCAACACGCTCTATGACGATATCAAACGGCACACCGATGATGGTCGGTGCGGCGAGATCCTTAGAGATGGCATTCATGTCACCATCCTTGGTCCACCCAATGCAGGAAAAAGCAGCTTTTTGAACTTTATCAGTAAGTGGTTTCTATGAAGATCCTTTGCAATGGGCCGGATTGAGAATCGACGTCGATTATTGACATTGGATTTGGTCAATATTAGCCAAACGACAAGCTGCTATTGTATCACCGATCCCAGGTACCACAAGAGATGTCGTCGAAGTATCCCTTGATATCGGTGGATACCCGATACTGATCGGCGATACTGCAGGATTGCGATCATCCGAAGACGCGATCGAAATGGAAGGCGTCCGCCGAGCTCAGGATCGTATCAACTTGGCCGACATCAACATTGCTGTCCTACCTATCACAGATTTTCATTCCAGTTCGGGAACAAGCATTGCTGAGGACGCTAGTCGTGGATGCAACGTGGATCCGATCGTGCTAGAGGCTATCAGGAAGAACCCACACACTCTGGTATTGATTAACAAGATGGATCTCTCAGGGCCAGACGCAGAGAAGATCATGTCTAGGATTCAGTCGCAGCTGTGGCCAAATATGCCTCTTCGGCATGATCTCGAAGGCAGTAACGGCGTCAGGGATGACGACAGTGTCAGGACACATGGACTATGGGGTATATCCTGTCAAACTGGAGATGGTGTAGGGCAGTTTCTCCAAGACTTTGTCAAGATCCTTAAGGAGAAGTATGTCAGTTTGCATTCAACCATTTCACGCAAGGATTTTTTCAGGAGTAACACTGACGCGATATGTGCCCATGGATGATCTCCCACGCTTAGATTTGAAACAAGCCTGACAGGGGGTACATCCATCACCCAGTACAGACACCGAAAGCACCTTGAAAACTGTCTCCAGTCGCTCGAGGCATTCCTTAGTATGTGGTTTCCAGCTTGAATGAGGATTGTATTGTATTGTGGAGACAGTGACTGATTCTTCCCTTTCATGTAGATCATGGTCCTGATGACATTGTCCTTGGAGCCGAAGAACTGCGCCATGCCGCCTCGGACTTGGGGAGGATCACAGGGCGGGTGGATGTCGAGGAGGTCCTTGACGTCGTCTTCCGTGAGTTCTGCATTGGAAAATAGAGACATGAAGGCTAGAATCATGGTTTCGCAGTAAATGAGGAACAGACACCGGCGTGGGAAGTGATGGGATCAAGATCACCGTTTCTATAGAGGGCATCCTCCACCGGATCGTTAAAAAAATTCGAGAACGAGAGGTCGAGAGACTACAACCTCGAGTGAATCTCGTGGCGAGTGCCGCACCAAGTAGGACAACCTCCAAGAAGCAACCTCTGTCCCAGTCCGACATGGCCTCTACGTGTCCAAACGCCAATTTGACATCCAGAATTGGCCCACTGCGCGGTCAAGCTTCCAACGACATTCACCAGTGTTACCTCGGACTAGAGACACCCTTCATCGATTCTTGGGATCTCGTTTTCCGCATCTCCCGAAACAATCCATCGAGAGCCTGTCAAGAAACAGGATCTATCCAACCAGTACCCTCGCGTCATAGCAACTCTTACAGGTTTCAATGGCCCAGAGTGTTGTGGAGCCGCCAAATCACCTGGTTACGGGGATCCTCTGACAAGCTTGCCAGAGATTTCCATCGCACCCTCCACAACGGATAGCGCGGAAGCGAGTGCTAGTGCTGCTCAGTCTGTCAGGGAAAGTGCTGTTGTGTCCGAGATGACAGAGATCGTATCAGGAGCGAGTCCTGGTAGGAAGAAAGCATGGAAAGCAAAGTCGACGATGTCTTCTCAGATCACGGTCTATCCACGTTACTATCCATCCAACGATAGCTCTGAAGAAACTCCAGCATCTGACACGTTGACTGCACGGCCTCTGAACGTGATCGACAGGTTGAGTCTGAGATTCGCCAACAAATTCACAAGAAAGACAAAGGATCAGGACCACTTTGCCTCCTTGGACAAGATACGATATGGTAAAAACAGAGTCCCTACGCCCTACCCTTCGAGCCTGGCGGATATGGACGATGGCGCTCTATCGGTATCCGACTACACGACACCCACGATCGAGAATGAACATCACTCGTCGCCTGCGATGACCTTGGTGATGTTGTCCCAGCACAAAAACATGGGAGCAAAAAGTACAGTGTCAGGAAGGCAGGAGGTCAAAAGGCACGAGATGGATAGAAGGAGGAGTGAACGTACCATCGAGGACATGATAAGTGAGATGAATGTTGGATCGCCTCCATCGCCAAGCCGAACACCATCGTTGGTTCCGACGTTGGATGGTTACCCGTTGATACGATCATCCTCGGGCAGCTTTACAGAAGGCATCCAGACGTCGCAGATTTTACGCTTGCCAGATCAGCTGCCTTTGAGCAGAACGCCTACCATTCGGTACTGTGAACAAGAATACGAAGACAGGCATCGCACCAACAATCATGACCATGACCATGACGACCACGACGATGGAGGAGAGACAAGAAGGTGGGATGAAGGGGCGACATGATCCCATTGAACGTCTGTCGCGCAAGAGCCATGAATACCTTCAACAATCGTCCTTCTCCGCCACCTCCACAGTCCAACAACAACACCAGCGTTCGAGCAGTGTCGCCATTGGGGAACAAGCCCTCCTTCAGGTGAAACGCATCCAACACAAGGCACGTCTCCACGCTCTGCAAGAGCTGAGAAAACAGGACCCTACGGCGACACTTTCGATTCACCCCTCGGATACGTCTGGGTTCTCGGATTACTCGACGTTGTCGTCTTGGTCAGTCTATCAACCTCTCTCTCGATCCTCTTCCTCCTCGGGTGCTGGTGGTGCAAGTGGTAGGAACGCAAGTTTTCGAGGGACGCATAATTGGGTGGGTGGCACAGTCCTGGAATTGTTGCACGAAGACGATGAACCGTTGAAAGCGAGTCGTTTGGCGATTGCGATTCGTGAACAGGAAGACGAGGAAGAAGAGGTGCCAGGCCTCAACATGGACACGGATGATATTATGAGTCCATCGATTGAAGTCGAAAGCCTTGGAGTGGGTGTCGGAAAGTCACCCTTCAAAGTCTAACGACCCATTCCCCCTCCCTTCCCCCTTTGCCTCTGCATCTGTAGACTTGTAAGCGAAAGTGAAAAGCAAGAAAGTACATTTGGTTTGTTATATATAACGGATTGACATCTACATGGTGAGTGTGTGTGTGAGGGGACGAAAAAAAACGCGCGCTATTGTATTTTTTTTGCCCCCATCATTGCTTAGAAGAGCTGGTGGTGTCACCAGAAGACTCTTGTTTTGCGGGGATATCGATGACCACAGAGGGAGATCCAGATTCTGCTGCTGACGATGCGTCCAGTTTGATATCAGTGTTCGTGGGAATGTCCACCGAGACTGTGGCGGCATGTCCAGAGGCCGTTTCCGCTCGTGAAGAGGTTGAGGGTGCTCTGGTGGAGATGGTGGGTACCATAGAGACCCCTCTTGGGGTGATCAGCTGTAATGGGACTTGTCCTTGAGCATCCAACTGAACAGCACGGGTACCTGGGATGGATTCCTGATACAATGATGTGGTGGCAGAACGTCCTGATACAGTGGCTCCTGGGAAAGATCGTGGAGGTCTTAGACGTATACGATCATACATGATGCCAAAGAAATGTCCGATTCTGTCGACTCGACTGGAGCCGTTATGGCCTCGCGATGTCCTGGCTGCGACCCAGTCAGGGCCCATAATGAACTCCATGAGGCGATCGTTGGGTACCACAATATTGGCATCTTCGCCACGGCCCTCCAGCTCTTCTGTTGTTCGGGGCAAGCAATCATACTTGCAAAGTGGGCATGTTGAACTCTTGCGGATCAGCCACGGGTCTACGAAAACAAGAGAGAGAGCGAGAGATTGTGAGTGAGAGTTCTGTTAATTCAGTGGTCCACCCCAGCGCCCTGTGACACCATGTTTTTTGTCATCGATCTGTTTCAAACTTACCAATGCACTCGACATGGAATTCATGGTGGCATGGCAATGTACGGAGTTCTTCTCCATCTGAAAACTCGTCCAGACAAACAGCACACGTGTCGCTTGAAATATCGTCCAGGCCATGGGCAACGGCGGACGCAGGTTGTGGCATGGGGTTTTGTTGGATGGTGTCGGCGGCAGCAGCAGCATCGAGTGCAGTAGCAGACTCGATGGCTTTGAGCGATCGAATCGATTTGGAGGAGATGGATCCCTTTGAATTGTTCCTGGAGAGCGATGTCGAGGCTTTGTGGGTGTTACTGCCGCTGGCTTCCGCGGATGACGATGATGACGATGCCTCTGCTGTTGCTGCTGCTGTAGAGATTGCCTTTTCCTTATCTGTACCAGCGCCAGCGCTGGTTCCTGCCCCAGCCTCGAGGGCAGGGGTTGAACTGTAGACCCTGATAGGAAGATCCTCCAATGCCACCTTGTTCATGGTGACTTTACGCATCCGGATCGTTCCATTGGGCAGGACATCTGCGCCTCTGGCCAAGGCGTCCATGCGGATGCGCTGACGCAGCGCATAGAGCCGACAATGCAAGACGACTATTTGAACCAAAAAGAAGAGTTTTATGATTGATATGCAGATCAAAGGGAAAAAAAAACCACGAGGCAAGCAGGGCTGTTTGCTTTAGTTCCATTTCCCATTGATCGTTTTCCGATTGCACAACGTTCCCAACCCTTTTACGATACTGATAGGGCGAGTGTACAACAATATTTTTTTTGACTCCGCCATGGGCTGCACACACATTACACAACGCACACACATATCAAACAACACACAGACAGGGGGGGATGCACACGTACCTGAGATAGCGAACGATACGGCGAGCAAGACGACAACGACAATCAGGATAAACTCCCAAATGACGGGGGCTTTGTGCTCTACGGCCAACTTGACTCTAACGCGGTTATAGTATTCCAATGTCTCAGTCCCACTGCCCCCCTGGGTCTGTTCCAACAATGTCTTGAGCATTGTACCATCTTCCAAGGTGATGAGCATCCCTGGGATGTTCAAGGGGGATTCATCGGATTCCAATGCAGCTGTTGCATAGTCGAGAGACATGCCGGCTTCACCATTGTAAACAATAGCAGCGATCGAGTTGTTTTTCTGGGCATTGATGAGTTTGGTGCGGAAGGTGCAGGTTTGGTTGGCGTTGGGGCTGCCGCGTCGAATCAGGGCGATTTTGGGCAGGCCAAAGAACTCTGGGGGAGGAAGAGTGCTGGTGGGATCGAATTCAGCTGTGCAAGCGTAACCCATATCATACAGGATACCCTAGGAAGGAGAGCGAGCGAGAGAGATATATAACGTATTCATGCCATCAGTCTATTGTTCTTTTTCCCCCCCTCCCCTCCACCCCTTGTTTTCTTTTTTGCATGCATAATGTGTCAGCGTGTCAGCGTGTCAGGGTGTCAGCGTGGGAGTGAAGCGAGACGCGAGGTGCGCGGTGAAGTGTGAGGGAAGAGGAGAAGAGAAGGAGGGGGGTTACCGAAAAACCGTCTCTTGGAAGGGAGCCAGTCTGGGAGATGAGGCCGGCGGGGATGTTCTCCCCAGGGGTGATGGTATCGGCAGTGTCGACGGAGGAAGGGTTGTTGCGGAGGGTGATGCGGTCATAGCTCAGCTTTGCGACGGAATTCCCGAGGAGACTGGCATGGGCGGTGTGGAGG
>Ga0247824_10001859_pt1 | contig 11737 bp, 6 predicted proteins | sample 13C_PalmiticAcid_FD_194412 | JGI IMG/M metagenome (GOLD analysis project Ga0247824, IMG submission 194412) | Soil microbial communities from agricultural site in Penn Yan, New York, United States - 13C_PalmiticAcid_Day48 | ecosystem: Environmental > Terrestrial > Soil > Agricultural land...
CTTCGACATCGCCCGGCCGCGGATCCTAGGCGTGTTCACAGGCCAAGGCGCCCAGTGGCCTCGCATGGGTGCGCGCTTGATCGAAGCCTCTCCGATAGCGTCTCGGCAGATTGACGAACTTGACGGCTACCTGGCGGAATTGCCTAGGGAGCACCGCCCAGACTGGACGCTGAGGGGGCAGCTCTGCGCCGAGCCAGGGTCGTCGAAGGTTTACCAGGCATATGTCTCTCAACCGCTCTGTACTGCGGTGCAGATCCTGCTAATCAACCTTCTCGGGCTTGCTGGCGTGAAATTGAACGCTGTGGTTGGGCATTCTTCTGGTACGTAAAACTTTCTTTACCAAATATCTACTGAATCAAGAACGCGTCGCTCAATAAACTGACTCTGCAATCCAGGTGAAATCGCCGCGGCGTATGCCGCAGGGCTCCTCACTGCTCGCGAGGCCATCATCACTGCATACTACCGGGGCTACTACACCAAGCTTGCCGCTTCGCCGAGCGGCGCCAAGGGGGCCATGGTGGCCGTTGGGACTTCGCTCGAAGACGCAACCAGCCTGTGTGAGCTGGAAGAATTCCAGGGGCGGATCGAGATTGCGGCCCAGAACTCACCCTCAAACGTTACCCTTACGGGAGACGAGGACGCCGTGGACGAAGCGATCAAGATCTTTGAGGACGAGGGAAAGTTTGCCCGCAAGCTCAGGGTCGACACGGCCTACCATTCGTTGCATATGCGTCCGTGTGCGGCGCCGTATCTCGCCTCGATGCGCGCGTGCGGTATTGGGGAGTGTCCTGCGACTACAGAGGGCAGTGAGGGCAGCGAGGGCAGCGAGGAACGGCCGATCTGGTACTCGACTGTGCACGCCGGGAAAATCATTACCAGGGCCGGAAAGGTGGATGCCCAGTACTGGGTCGACAACATGACCAACCCGGTTTGGTTCGCCCCGGCTATTGCCTCTCTTGTCCGCGAGAACCACCCCTTCGATCTGGTTCTGGAGATCGGCCCCCATCCGGCCTTGAAGGGACCTGCCATGGACACACTCCAGGATGCATCCGGTGGCACGGAAATGGGCATCCCATACTCGGGTCTGCTTTTCAGGGGCCGCGACGATGTTAACGAGTTTGCGGCTGCCCTGGGCATGGTGTGGTCCACGCTCGGCCCACGTTCCGTGTCGTTCGAGTCCTTTGAGCAGGCAGTCTCTGGCCAGCGACGACGATTCGTGGCCGGGGTTCCAAACTACCCGTGGGACCACTCCAGGAAGTTTTGGAAACTGTCTCGCCTGTCTGGCTTCCACCTGAACCTGAAGGACCCTGTTAATCCCCTTCTGGGCAGGCGCTGTGTTGACCGCGAAACCTCGGACCGGATCCAGTGGAGAAACCTGCTTCAGCCAAAGGAGATCAAGTGGCTCAAGGGCCACCAGGTTCAGAACCAGATTCTTTTCCCGGCATCAGGATACGTCTCCATGGCCGTTGAAGCTGTTGTCGCGTTTGCGGGAACTCCCGACCTCTCTCTAATCCAGATCGACGACTTCGTCATTGACCGGGGCATCCCGTTTGTCGATGAGGATTTTGTGATTGAGTCGCTCTTTATTCTGGACCTGGACCAACCCCAAAAGGCTGCTGTGGATGGTGGAAGCATCAAGGGCAGGTTTTCGTTGTACTGCGGAAATCCCTTCGACGGCTCTCGACCCATGACGCTCCATGCCCGAGGCAAGATTGCGGCGACCTTGGGCCATTCAGAGCCCCACACCCTGCCGTTCACGTCTTGCATGGGAGACGAGAAGTATGGCATGGTATCCATCGATGTCGATCGCTTCTACGGCCAGTTCGAGTCGGTTCAGTACCGATACTCCGCTCCATTCAATGCCATCACCTCCGTCTCCCGCAGAGCCGGGCTCGCAGCCGGCACGCTTGCAGACCTAGCTGGTTCAGACTGGGAAGACAGGCTTCTCATTCACCCGGCCATGCTTGACTGCGCGTTCCAGAGCGGCTTTGCCGCGTGGTGCTGCCCAGGCGACGGGGGATTCTGGACAACATACGCTCCCACGAGGATTCAGAGCATCACCATCAATCCGTTTTTTACTTCGAAGGACCATAGTAGCAAAAAGACGGGTGCCAGTTTTCCTTGGGAGACGTTTCTGAGACACGGAGGTGAAGGCAAGATGGCCGCGGACACGACTGTTCTGTCTCCAGACAGTGCTCACGTCTTCATCCAGGTGCAAGGCCTCGAGGCACCGCCTCTGACGCAGCCCACTGCCGAAGACGATTTGCCTCTATTCACGCATTTTGATTACAGAATCGACGGGCCTGATGGAGCCGTGGCAGCTATTGATGACCCCCCGGTGCCTCTCTCCGACGACGCTGTCGAGATGGAGAGGCTTGCGCTATTCTACCTTGTGCGTCTCACCAGGACTATCACGCAAGCGGAAAGGGACGGCACTTTGCCGCATTACCAGCACCTTCTGCGCTGGGCCGATCATGTCGTCGAAACGGTCAGGAAGGGAAATCACCCTCTTCTCCAGCCTGACTGCCTCGACGACACAGAGGAGCGGTTTGAACGCTACATCGAAGAACACAACGACCAGGTTGATGTTCAGCTGATGCGATCGGTTGGGGACAATCTCCCCAGTGTTGTGCGTTCTCGGTCCAGCATCCTTGAATACATGACAAAAGATGGGATGCTCGATAGAATCTACGCCGAGGGCCTCGGCCTGGACCAGCCTAACCGATACACGGCTCGAATGGTCGCCCAGATTGGTCACCGGTATCCACGGATGAATGTTTTTGAGATTGGTGCTGGCACCGGAGGCGTCACTCGATACATCTTACCCGTGCTCGGCGACGCCTTCTCAACGTACACGTACACCGATGTGTCCAGTGCGTTCTTTGAAGCCGCCAAGAACCGATTCGAGCACTACAACAGCCGGATGGTTTACAAGACATACAACATGGAAGTCTCTCCGGAGACACAGGGATTCGTCGGGGGCGCTTTCGACGTCGTCGTTGCCTCCCACACCTTGCACGCGACGGACCAGCTCGAGGAAATGATGCGGGGGGTTCGCTGGCTGCTCAGGCCCGGCGGCTACCTCGTCATTCAAGAACTCGTCAACAACGACGTCCTCCGAATCAACCTGCCAATGTGCGGCTTGCCCGGGTGGTGGGTTGGTGCCAATACAACGCGCCCCTGGGGCCCCGCCCTGAGCCTGGGGCAGTGGGATGCGTTGCTGCGGGCAACGGGTTTCTCTGGCATCGACACTACATCGCCACTCTGCCCAGCGGCCACCGTGTTTGCGTCCCAGGCTGTCAACGAACAAGTTCGACTTCTGCGAGAGCCTACCCAGTCCATCGCGAGTCTCCCGCCTGCTCCCACGTCCCAGCTGATTGTGGTTGGCGGCAAGACCGCAGCTGTTCGTCAGCTCGTTTCTGATGTTGCTGATCTCATGAAAACAAGATATGAGAAACTGGCGCGGGTCGAGGCATTCGAAGACCTGGCGAAGTTGAGAAGTGTCATCGCACAGAGCACAGTGGTGGTGGCTTGCGAGCTCGATGAGCCACTCATGGCCGATCCCACGCCTGAGAAGCACGAGGCACTCCAAGTCTTATGGAGGGATGCTTCCATCGTAATTTGGATTTCGGAAGGGGCCCGGGACAGTAATCCCCATGCTTTTATGACGGTCGGTCTCGGGCGCTGTATTCAGTACGAGTACCCAAACATTACGCTGCAACGCATCGACGTCGACGGGCTGGACGCCGGGACGCCACACGTCCTCGGGAGCGAGCTGCTGAGGCTCGAGTCCCTGACGGCATGGAACAAGCAGATGCAGCAAGAGCAGCAACGGTTGTTGTGGTCCGTAGAGCCTGAGATATACTTTCAGCACGGCCGTCGCACGATCCCCCGGCTGTATCCCAGCAGGGACGCCAACGATCGTTACAACTCCCTTCGCCGTCCCATCACCCGAGATTTCAATCCTCAGGAGTGGGCGCTGCTTGTCAACGGGTCTTCTTCTCCTTCTTCTTCGTTGCCTCACGAACTGCACTGCGCGTCTCCTCTCCGTCTTCCAACTGCTCCATCCCAAGCAGTGGCTGGAACCACGAAGACGCTGCGCGTTTCTCATTTTCTCCTGCGGACCCTCGACGTTGTGGGGCGGTCCACGAGCCGTCTCTTCCTGTGTGCGGGATTTGACCAGGCTACCGGGGAAGAAATCGTTGCTCTGTCACGCATGGCATCAGCTTCATGTGCGTGCGTCCTGGCGGATTGGACTGCTCCTCTGAGTTCTCTCGGACAGCAGCACCTCGACACCGCGGACCTGCTCGTGTCTCTCGCGGCACAGATCATGGTCCAGAGCATCTTCAAGCTCGTCCCCGGCGGAGGCACGCTTGTCGTCCACGAGCCCGATGAGCGCTTGGTCGTAGCCCTTCAACAGCACGCGCGGGCGCAGGCTCATGCTCCAGGCCAGGGGTTTGTGGTTGTGGTTACCACGTCGGTCGAGGCAAATGCGGCTCAAAAGGGCTGGCGATACATCCACGGTGAATCGCCCCGTTGGAATATCTCGCGACTTCTCCCGGCTGCGCCTTCGGCTTTCCTCGATCTGGCTCCATTGTCGATGCCGGCGTCTTCCAAGGCGGGCAAGCGTATCGCTGAGTGTCTTCCTTCCTCCAGCGTCTGTTACGATGCCGGCGCCGTTCTCGGATCTGAGACAAGCCTTCGGCCTGACATGGGAATTCACTTGGTGACGGAGGCCTTCCGGGCAGCGTGTGCCGCGGTTGCGAAGGAACCGACAAATTCGGCAGTCGATCTTGGGCCGTCTGCTGCGAGCGCGGCTATCCCCCTTTCCGACCTCTCGCTGCATCCCGCCTCCGTATACTGGGGGGAGCACTTGGCCGTTGTGGAGTGCTCCTCGCAGGGCTCTCAGGGGTCACAAGGCGGCCTTGTTCCGGCAATCGTCCGACCCATCGACAAAGGCGTCATCTTCCAGCCCGACAAAACGTACTGCCTCTTTGGGATTGCCAATGAGGTCGGTCAATCCCTCTGCCGGTGGATGATCAAGCATGGAGCAAGACACATCGTCATGACTAGCCGTCGTCCCAACGTTCACCCAAGATTCATCGAAGCCCAGAAAGCTTTAGGAGCAACGCTCATGGTCCGTTCCTGGTGAGTGGAAAACCCAATTTGCTGCTGGCCTTTGTGAGACCCTTGAGCTTGAGACGCAGAGCTGACCAGAGCCGCAACTAACATAGCGACATGACGGATCGCGAGTCCTTGCACAAGTGCCATGATGAAATCCGGCAATCAATGCCGCCCATTGTCGGGGTGGTTCACGGCGCCATGGTCCTTCGCGACAGCCTCTTCGACTCCATGGCGTTTGAGGACCTTGTCACAGTCCTCGACCCCAAAGTCAAGGGCGCACAACTTCTGGATGAGCTCTTCTATACCACGCCGCTTGACTTCTTTGTCGTCATGTCTTCCATCACCACCGTCGTGGGCAACAGTGGCCAGAGCAATTACACGTGCGCGAACATGTACATGATCGCGCTCATGGCCCAGCGCAAGCGACGCGGCTTTGCGGGATCGGCCATGAGCATGACGGCGCTCATCGGTCTCGGGTTTGTCGAGAGGTCGGACGAGCTCGACGACCAGCACTTCAGTAAACTCGGCTACAAAACCATGTCCGAGACGGACCTCCACCGACAGTTCGCTGAAGCTGTCCTGATTGGGCAGCCCGCCAGCAATATTACCTACCCCGAAGTTGCAAGCGGTCTCGTCCCTCTGTACGCCGACGAGATAAAGTCCAAGGGCCGCTGGCGGGCCGATGTTCGCTTCAGCCACCTCGTCCTGGAACGCCCAGGCCGCCCTCAGGGGCTTGCCGGCCAGGAAGCGGAGTGTTCAGTGCGAGCCAAGCTGGCCGGCGCCAAGTCAACCCAGGAACTGACTGCCATCATCAAAGAAGCCCTCACTGCTAGACTGAAACGCATCATGATGGTCTCGGACGACCACCAAGTCAACGAGAAGGCACCGCTGGTCGGGCAGGGCATTGACTCGCTGATGGCGGTCGCGATCCGCACCTGGTTCCTGAAAGAACTCGAGGTCGACGCGCCCGTGCTGAAGATACTCAGCGGGGGTTCAATCCTCGATCTGGCCACCTTCGGCTGCGAGAACTTGCCCAAGCACATCATCCAAGAGCTGGCCTCCTGCGAGGGTTTAGCCGACTCCGTGAGCGCACCCAATACTTCCCAGTCTGCAGACCTGACATTCCCGGGCAGCAACGAACCGTCACTACCAACGGTCTCGACTCCATCTTCCGAAACAAATGACGGGTTCGCCAGGACCCCGTCAAATGAGCCTGCCGATGGGACAGAGGGCAGTGAACCCCCTGCTCTCCTGTCACGCAGTGCCAGCCCCGTGGCAAAACCTGCTCATCACGTTCAAGGGAGGATGTCTTTCGGCCAGGAGAGATTTTGGTTCTTGAACTCGTATCTTGATGACGAGAAGACGTTCAACATGGCGACCATGTTCAAGCTTACAGGAAATCTCGATCTTGAACGTCTTGATGAGGCCGTGCAGACTGTCGTACGGCGTCACGAGGCACTGAGAACACGCTATTTCTGGGCCCCCGAAGGAGAAGAAGGAGGAGGCAACAACGCTGTTGGGATGCAGGGCGTTTGGGACCCCTCACACGACTCAAAACCCCTCCCGGTGCGCCTGTTGTCGAAACAGATCCGATCCGAGAACGATGCAGCGGAGGAGCTCGAAAAGTTGCACCAGCATCGTTGGGACCTCGACAGTTGTGAGGCTCTCAAGATAGCCGTGCTCTCCCTGTCGGACTCGGTCCATTATGTGCTGAGCGGTGCCCACCACATTTCTCTCGACGGTTTCAGCTTCAACCTGTTCTTCGTCGAGCTCGAGCATGCCTACTCGGGACGGGCACTGACCCCCATCGGTCCCGACGCTCAGCCACGCTTCTTCGCCGCAGAGCAGAGGGCTCGCTTTGAGCGCGAGATCACGGATGGAGCACTGGACTACTACCGTGGGATGATCTCGCCAGAGCTGAAACCCCTTCCCCTCCTGCCTTTTGCCAACTGTCGGACTCGGCCTGTCCTAGACCGCTATGAACTCGTGGGAGCCAAGGCGACCCTCCAGCCGCCCCTCGTCTCGCAGCTGAAGCGAATGGCACGCGAGAACAACTCGACCTCGTTCCACCTCTACCTGACGGCACTCCAGTCTCTCCTTTTCCGCCTGCTGCCCGACACGGAGGAGCTGTTCATCGGCATTGCGGACGCAAACCGAATGGAGCAGAAGTACATGTTTAGCCTGGGGTTTTTCCTCAACCTGCTCCCCATGCGCTTCACGCGGGCCGACGGCCCTCCAATCTCCATCTCCCAGGCAATGCAGGACACCCGCGACAAGGCGTACGCCGCACTCCAGCACTCAGAGATTCCGTTTGACGTGCTGTTGAACCAGCTCCAAGTGCCGCGGTCCAACACTTACACGCCCATTTTCCAAGTCTTTGTAGACTACCGCCAGGTCCACCAGGATCGTGCCGTCTGGGGTGGGTGTCAGCTCAGCGACGAGAGATGGTGTGACTCTCGCGTGGGCTACGACATCGCGTTGGAGATCACCGAGAACCCCTCGGGAGAGTCGGTGCTCTCCCTGCGCCTGCAGGAAGTTTTGTACTCCCAAGAGAGCGCGGAGCTCCTTCTGCGGTCTTTTGTCAATGTTTTGGAGATCTTTGCGGCTGCTACACCAGCCATGACGGTGGACCAAGTGCCTCGATGGCATCCAGATGACATTGAGAGAGCACTGAGTGTTGGAAAAGGTATGTAAATCAGGAGCATAACATGCTTGTGGCTCGCTATCTCGCCATCACCCTTCCCTCTGAAAAGCAAGAAGAGTTGAGAGCTGACTGCGCCGTGCGCGGGCTAACTTGTAACCAGGTCCGGATCTTGAGCTGCGATGGCCGTCCACCGTGTCGCACCGCGTGGACGAGATGATACAAACCCACAGCCACAGGCCGGCGCTGAAGGACGGTCTCGGCAACGATTGGACGTACGCAGAGATGGGAGCGCGCATCGACACCATAGCGGCCGCGCTGCAGAGCGCCGGTGCTGGCCCTGATCAGGTGGTTGCCGTGTTTCAGGACCCGACCGCCGACTGGATCTGCTCGCTGCTCGCCATTCTCCGCGTAGGGGCAACATACGTCCCTCTCGATCTCCGCAACTCGGTGGCTCGCCTTTCTACCATCGTAAACTCCGCCAAGCCGGTGCTAATTGTCACCGATGCGAGCACGGCGTCCAAGACCAAGCTGATTGGGGCGGAGCAGCTGAGGGAGGTGAACGTCTCAGACCTCTCGCAAAACGTGAACAACAAACCGGCCTCGTCCCGACCGCCAAACCTTGCAAGGCCGGACTCTACGGCCATCGTTCTCTTTACCAGTGGATCTACCGGGAAACCAAAGGGGGTTGTCATAAAGCACAGCAACCTGCGAGCCGAGTGCGAAGCGTACTCCAGCTTCTGCGACCTCCCCAGCATGAACGCCATGGTTCTACAACAGAGCATCTTCAGTTTTGACTTCTCCATCGAGCAGACGTTCGCAGCCCTTGCCGACGGCGGTTGTCTCTACGTCGTGCCGGCCGACAAGCGCGGGGACCCGCGGGAGATCGCCAGTCTCATGGCAGCGCACGGCGTAACCTACACCTCGGGCACGCCGTCCGAGTACGAGCTGCTGTTCAAGCACGCGCGCGGCACGTTGGCCGAGTGCACGAGCTGGCGATGCGCCTTTGGCGGCGGTGAGTACATGAGCCCGGGCCTGGTCCGTGAGTTCGCGGGGCTCCGGCTGCCCAACCTCCGACTGTTTAACAATTACGGCCCCGTCGAAGTCACCACGGCCGCGGTCAAGGGAGAGATCAAGTACGACGATCCCGCGCAAGTCGAGGAGCATACGATGGCTGGGTACATCCTGCCCAACTACAAACTCTACTTTGTCGATCAAGACCTGAAGTTGGTGCCGGTTGGCGTCCCGGGAGAAATCATTGTCGGCGGGCCGGGGGTCACTGCCGGCTACCTGGGCAGGGACGACTTGACCAGCCAGCAATACATCAGCAACAAGTTTGACAAGGGCCTGGGTGGCAAGGGGAGGTCTGGGGACAAGCTGTCCCGGACAGGCGATGTTGGCCGTTTGAGAGACGACGGTGCGGTGTACTGGGAAGGCCGTATCGAGGGCGACACCCAAGTCAAAATCAGGGGCTTCCGGGTTGAGCTGGCCGAAGTCGAGGCGGCCTTGGTGAGCCACAGCGCCGGCGCCATCTCGCACGCCGTGGTTACTCTGAGGGGCGATGGCGAGCAGAAGTTCCTGGCAGCCCACGTCCTGTTCGCAACCGATTACCCCGCTGAAGGGCGTCAACACCTGATTGAGTCCCTCGAGACCACGCTGCCGCTGCCGCAGTACATGCGGCCGTCCGTGGTGGTTCCACTCGCCGAGAAACCTCTCACGGCCCATTCCAAGCTCGACCGACGAGCGATCCAGGCCATGCCGCTTCCTTGCGTCGAGCACGGCGAAGATCAGCAGGCCTCTCTGGGTTCCAGCCCATTGCTCTCGGAACAGCAGCAAGCGGTTGCAGAGCTCTGGGAGAAAGTGGTACCGCACGGTTTGGTCAACCGAAGAAGCTTCACTCCTGAGACCGCCTTCTTCAACGTGGGCGGCAACTCTCTTCTCCTTGTGCACTTGCAGGCCCTCGCAAAGGAGGCTTTTGGCGCTTCTCCTCGTCTGATCGACCTGATGAACGCTGCCACCTTGGCCGAGATGACTGCAGTCATCACCGCTTCGGCGCGGCTGCCGTCCAGAACCACCACGTCCATTGACTGGGAGACCGAAACAAGCGTGCCCAAGTCTATTCGGCAATCTGCTCTTGCAAATCGTCAGCCCGCAGGAAACTGCCTCACGCCGATGGGCAAGCATCCGGATGGTCTTATCACCGTGGTGCTCGCGGGCGCTACAGGCCATCTCGGACGGCATCTGCTGGCTGCCCTGAGCGAGAACCCACGCATCCGAGAAGTCATCTGCCTTGTCCGCGACGCCAGCAAACTTGCCATTGTCACAGGGCAGCAACCAGGATCCCCTTCTCGGGTTTCTTGGGTCATTGCAGATCTCGCAAAGCCAACCTCGGTTTGTCCGACGCCGAATTCGAGGATCTTGCCCAAAAGGCCGACACAGTGGTTGACTGTGCTGCTGACCGGGCATTTTGGGATTATTACGAAGCTTTGAAATCAGTCAACGTGGACGCGGTCAAATCTCTCCTGAGGCTGTTGGCGGGTGTTCGCGGCGGCGGCGGCAACGTGTTGACGGCCACGCCCTCCTTCCATTTTCTTTCATCTGGGGCCGTTTCTCTTGACAAGGGATCCGAACCAGACCCTGACGGAGCCGATGGATATGTCGCGAGCAAATGGGCCGCCGAGACGTTCTTGCAAAGGGCTTCCCAGTGTCTCAACGGAGCCGTCCAAATCAACATCCACCGGCCGCTCCCTCTCAGGGACGATCAGGTTACCCACGCAGAGCAGCAGACCACCACCGACTCCAACACTGCCGCAGCCACCGAGACAATCCTGCGCACGCTACTGTCCCTGACGCACGCCCTTCGCATCAGGCCCGAGTTCGGGAGCGTCGCAAGCGGGTACCTGGACCTAGCCCCCATCACCGACGTCGCCAGCACCATCGTCTCAAATATCCTGGCCAACGACGACGTTTCCGCCGAACAGAGCACCGACGGTGTACGATTCTTCTCGCACAAAGGACAGGTTAGGGTGCACCTGGAGGAGCTGGCGCGGGTGATGGACGCGGACGAGGGACTGACGGCACTGCGGCCCGTGAATGCGCTCGACTGGTTTGGGGAGATCAAGAAGGCTGGGTTTGACTATTTCATTACTTCGCACCACTTGGTCATGCGCCACGGGGGTGAGGAGATCAGCTCGAGGCGGTAATGAGGTTGACAGAAGAGAGCAGAGCAAAGGGGGTCGTTGGATAATGGAGTGGATGATTTAGATGAGAATGCGACGAGTCGGCGTTTGTTGGACCAGAGCTCGAGCTCCCTGAACTACGTGATGTTTCTGAGCGGAGACAGTGAAACAAAAAAGCTCCGCTCTCACCTCGTGTTTACTGCTCTGGCGCATATACCCTGGTGGCTGAAGGTGCGGGTGATGTATAGGTCCATGCAGGTACCTACCCCTCAGTGTTCCCACTGTTCGCACGTCAGGCACAGCGGCAGGCACAGCTTTACATGGGGCAGTGAGAATATCTATTACGCAGCCCACCCTGTTAGACCATACCTCCGGGACGCTTCAGAAAGGGGTCAGAATGAACGATTCGTCATACAAGTTGAACAGGGCAGTCTCGGCAAGCAAAGGTAAGGTACGTATCAAACCACTTATTTTTCATTGGAAACTAATCCCGTTTCTTAGATCAATACATGACCCGTTTGTTTTTATGTATTAGCGGAGGGCGAAACTCGTATGGCACTGCCTTCAAAACGTCGCCGACGGTACTAAAACGCCGCATTTGGGGTTGAAGCTGGCGTTGGCTTGGGCGGGCGGTCTGTTGCTACGATCGAAATCAATTCGGGAGGACAGGTGGAGGAGGGTATTGTTCGAGGTGAGGAGGGGAAGCATGATGGTCGTGCTGACGAAGTGATCAAGTGATGATCAGTTGGAGGTCGCGTGCCCTTGGCCCTTGGCACGTATGTAAATGTCTCCA
>Ga0247824_10001861_pt1 | contig 11734 bp, 16 predicted proteins | sample 13C_PalmiticAcid_FD_194412 | JGI IMG/M metagenome (GOLD analysis project Ga0247824, IMG submission 194412) | Soil microbial communities from agricultural site in Penn Yan, New York, United States - 13C_PalmiticAcid_Day48 | ecosystem: Environmental > Terrestrial > Soil > Agricultural land...
CTTCCGAGGGGCCCCAGTTCGACCGGTGCGGGGCGCCCATTGGAATGCGACCGGGCCAGCCTCTCACTTGCACGTTTAACGGCCGCCGCCAAGGAGTCTCTAGTCCGCCCGTGTGTCCCGGTTAAACCGAGTGGCTAGGCGATCATCGTTTGACTCCTGTGCGTGAACGGGATTCGAACCCGCGAACCCCCGAGGTTCCGATGTAGCTCGGGTGCGTTGACCACTACGCCATGCACGCGCCACGTTTACCGGCCGCCGCCGTTTAGGCTCACCTTCCGGTTCGCCTCGCAAGTGGACGGGATTCGAACCCGCAACCTCCGGCTGTACCCGTTTCCGGGCCGCCGCCGGTGCCCTATCCGTTAGGCCACCACTCACCGCCGGATTGCCCGCCGACGCGGGTCCTGCTCCCCGATCAGGCCCTGAGCGCCCTCACAAGGAAGACTCTACCGGACCTGACCGGGGTGTCAACCCTTGTCAGCTAGTGCTTCAAGTAGGTGTCGATGTACTGCTGCACCAAGGCGTAGGCCTCCGCGCGGGTCCAGCCGATCAGGGTGCGGACCTGGCGGTCCGTAACCTTGACCAGGTCAATGATGCCGACGGACCGAAGCGTCCAGACTTCGGCCATCCAGATGCCCTTGTTGTCGAGGTCGCGGCGGACGTAGAAACGGTGACTGTCCGTCTCGTGCATGTACTGGACCTGACCTGTGGCGGTCTGTGTCTTGGTGAACTTCACATTCATCGTCTTCTCCGTCCCCGCCGGTCTCTCCTCCGGCTGATGACTTAAGTAAACATCAGCCGGAGGGAGGTGTCAACCCTTGTCAGTAACCGCGCCGGGCGAGGGTGTCACGGGCGAGCCGGACCAGCTCCTGAAGCTCCATCGGAGCCACGCCGGCCGCGCGCGCCTCCTCCCACAGCTTGCCCGCCTGCTCGGGCGCCTTCACCGCGGCGAACCGGTCCCTCCACAAAGGTGCCACGGGCGGCACCCACGGCACAGGCTTCCGCTTCGGCCGCGTACGCGCGTCATGGCACCGCTCAGCGTGCCGGGCCCCGGCCTCCAGGTCCGCGTCCAGGAGCTGCACCGTGCCCGCGTGCTCACCCTGGACGGGCATCCAGATGATGAGTCCCTGTGTCTCGGAGACCGTGACCGGACGCCCGTCCGGATGCGGTCCACGCGTCATCGGATCACCCACGGGCTGCCACGTGTTCGTGTTCCAGTCGTAGACCCCGTTCTGATTCACGCCATGGGCGTAGATCCATTCCTGGGTCTCGGTCTCCTCCACCAGGTAGTCAGCCGTCTTGCCCGTCTTCAGGTCCGCCATCATGTACGTGCCCGACGGACGGTGGTAGAGGACCCGGTCGAACGTGCCGACCACACCCCCAAACTCCCGGATCATGGTCGTCCGCTCAATCAGGCCCGGCACCGCCTCGAACCCGGCATCGACCAGCGTGGAGACGTACAGCTCCAGCTGCGCCCGGTAACGCTCCGGCGCGTCTTCGGGCGCCTTCAGGCCGGCGTCGATCTCCTCCGTGAACCCGTGCAGGTAGGTACCGATGTCGGCCGACACCTTCGCCCCGGCCGCGGTCTCCAGCTCGGCCACAAGCTTCATCAGCTCGCGCTTGTGCTCCTCGTGGGTCAAGCCGTGGGCCCGGTCCACGACATCCGGCCGCCGCGTCGCCCCGATCAGGACGTTGCGCTTGCCCCAGTCGGACAGACCCAGACCCCGGGACAGTTCCTTGTTGAACGTCGTCGCGCGGGTAATGCCCTTCGCGTTCCCGTTGCCGTAGCGCTGGTAGTCCCCCGTCCACGGCAGCTTGACCAGGTATCCCAGGTTCTGCTGTCCGCGCCACTCGTACTCCGGCTTGGGCTGCCCCGAGACATTCTTTTCGGGGTCCCGGACGGCCGCCGGCGTCGGATCCTCGAAGGGGTCCGCCAGGGCCCCGGCCAGGTAGGCTTCGGCAGCCTCCTGTTCGCGCTCAAAGGCAAGCTGCGCCATGTCCCCGGACGGCCCGTCCGACGCGAGGGTGAGCAGGGCCTGGTGCCGTTTCGCGGCGGCCGAAGCCTGCTCCTGCCAGTTGGACTTCACCTCGGGCAGCTTGGCGGTCCTGCCCACGGTGTCCCCGCAGTCCTCGCACTCGTATCCGCCCTCGCCGTCCGCGCGGATCCGGTCGCCCTCGAAGATGCTGTCCTCGCAGGACGCGCACTTCCCGTCGTACATGGCGCCGAACCACGGGCCCTTCTCGGGGCCCGTGACGTCCGCCACGGAGGCGTTGTACTCCTCCGTGGCGAGGCTGGCCTCCGACCCCCCGCACGCACAGTCCTCGTCGTCGCACGGCACCGTGGCAATCGGCTCTGCGGGCATGGCTGGCATGCAGGCGGGGTGGTGCTCGAAGCCCCCGTACAGAACCGCCCACGACCCCTTCCGGACCCGCTCGCGGCAGACCATACACGTTGCGCCACCGGATTTGACTCTGTCGCTCATGCGTCCCTCTCCACTACTCTGATCACGGAGGCCCGCCCCCGATTCACCCGGGGGCGGGCCTCCGTGCGTTACTTGCCGAGGTCCCGGACCGCGGAGAGGTAGCCCTCCACCGTGGCGGGTGCCTGGACGGTCTGTCCGGTGGCCTGATCGTGCACGTTGACGCACCCCGCAGGCGCGCCCACGTCCGTCACGACGATCACCGGGTAGGTCGGGGCGCCGTTGTCAGCCATGTCAGCGCTCCTTGCCAGGAAGCCGGGGGCAGTTCAGCGCGTGGTACTTCATACCCTTGGAGCAGTTGCACTGGGGTTGACCCGGGGACACCGGACAGTTCAGTGCGTGGTACTCCATACCCTTGGAGCAGTCGCATTGCGGGTTCATCACTTCGCCCCCTTGCCTGTGATCCATATGAATCCCCGGTAGACGTGCGCCGGATATTTCGCCTTCAGGTGACCCTCGTAGGTGGTCGCCCCGCACTTGCAAGCCATCTCAGTGCCCCCAGGCGCCGGGCGGGATCGAGACCCCGCTCTGGTCCAGGGCCGCCTGAGCGTCCCTCATGGCCTGCGCGACCCGCGCCTCCGCCGCCAGCCTCTCGGCCTCCGCCCGGGCCGCCTCCGCGGCCATCTGTGCTTCCAGGTCACTCACTGTCCACTCCACTTCCTGAACTCGGTCCCGATGTACCGGGTGTACGCCGGGGGAATGCACTCCCGGATGCCGTCCCTGTTCATCCAGGGGGTTCCAAGGTCCCGCCGGGCCGCCTCCACACCAGAGAAGTTCCCGATGTACTGGCCGAACTCACCGTCCCGTACGGGGCGGCCCATTTTTGCCTGAGGCGCGGTGTGCACCGGGTGCTCCGGAGCCGCGAAGGTGAAGCCCCCGCCAGTCTCGAAGTACCGGTGCCGGTACGTTTTCAGGCCGAACATCGCACCGCAGAGCATGACCGGGTTCCGCAGCTTGCGGGCGGCGCCCCGGACGTTCTCGATCACCCAGGGCAGGCCCGTGGCATTCAGCGCGTCGCGCGTCGGACCGATCAGGTCCGCGTGGTCGCGGCCCTGGATGCGTTGGCAGTCACTGTCGTGCTGGCAGGGCGGGGATGCGTGGACGAATCCGAACTGCGGGGCGCAGACCCTCAGGGCCGAAAGCGCGTCCGCCTGGACGAACTCGAACGGGTAGCGGGGCTGGGGGTCCCGGTCGACCCCGGTAACGTCGAACCCGGCGTCTGCGTAGCCCTTGGCTGCCCCGCCCTGGCAGCAGTAAAGGTCAAGTACCCGCATCAGGCGGTGCGTCGTGAGGCGGGAACGACCGGGCGGATGACGCGCGGCATCAGCTGGAAGGTGGTAACCGGGGTGAAGGGGACACCCGTCTTGGCGATCATCTTGGCCCGCTTTGTGGCCATGCGCTTCTCCGCGGCGATGAACGCCTTTTCGCAGGACTCGCAGAAGGTGAGCCCCCTGGTGTCCTCCACGAAGACCACACCGTCCGACCGGGTGTGCATCGGGGACCGGCCCTGCTTCGCGTTGCTGCCGCACTTGGCCCTGCCATTCAGGAACACGTGGATCTGCTTGTGGGCCGAATCGGTGTTCCAGATCTTCGGTTCGGTGTTCATGGTGTCCTCTCCTTCGCCGCTCCCTGCGGCGATGACTTAAGTAAACAGCCCCCGTGCGAGGCTGTCAACCCTTGCCATCACTTGCACCCCGACCAGCGGAACGCAGGCTTCGAGACGTCGCACAGGATCGGGACCCCGCGCCACTCCCACGTCATGGCAGCCCGCAGAGCCTCAGCCCACTCCTCCACGCTATCGGCGGGCACCGACAGGACGATCTCGTCATGGACCACGGCCCGCAGGTACGGGCGCACAGCCCTGTCCGTGGCCTTGTCCAGGCGCAGCAGGGACTCGCACATCACGTCGCGAGAGGCGCCCTGGCCCATGAGCGCGGGCGCCTGCGTAAACGAGCGCTCGGGTGTCGGACGCATGAGTCGGCCGAACCCGTTGTCGAGGAGCATCCCGGCCGCCGCCTGCTCGCGCACCTGCTCCGTCCACGCGCGCTGCACGTGGAACCTCTCACCCTTGGCTTCAAGGGCGAGCCGGACCATCTCCGGATCCAGGCCGTTGCGCTCCGCGATGGCCTTGTACCCCTGGCCGTAGTTGGCACCGTGGTTGATCGGTTTTGCGTCCGACCGCCGCGCCGGATCCCCGAAGTACACCATGGCCATGGCCGTGTGGAAGTCCTCGGAGTCCGGCTGGAGGATGGCGATCAGCTCGGGGTCCTGCGACAGGGCCGCCACGGTCCGGATGTCCAGCTGGGAGTGGTCGGATGTGATCAGGACGTGGCCGGGGTCCGCGACGAGGATGTCCCGTTCCCGCAGCGCCTGGGGGGTCCGCTTGCCCATGGTGGTGACCGGGGTCATGGACCAGCGGCCGGAACCCTGAGGCGCCCCGATGGGGCCGTGCACCCGGCCGGCCGGAGTGACCATCTTCGCCACCTGGTTGTACTTGTCCCGCACGCCCGTTGCCCGCAGGAGCACCTCAACAATCGCGCGCACCGCGTCGTTGGAGCCGTAAGCCTCGGGGTGCAGCATGCCCTTGACGGCCTCGCGGCGCTCGTTGCAGTACCACTCGTCCTCCCCGAGCGCGTCCGCGGACGTAAGCAGCGTCCCTGACTTCGGCGACAGGGGCACGTAAGGCGCGCCGGCGTCGTTGAACGCCTTGACGAGTGCGGCCTTGCCTCCGGCCGTCACCCAGGGCTTGGTGTGGACCTTGCCGGGGATCCGGACGGCGAAGCCTTCGCGCTCCTGAGTCTCTCCGTCCAACGCCCGCACGTCCGCCATCGACCAGTCACGGGGCCAATCCCGCTTCAACTTCAGCTTGAACCGGTCCGGGGCCGCCAGGGGCACGCCGTAGCGCTCGTTCAGGTCCCGGATGGCCCCCAGCCGGGCCTCCTCCTCCTCGGCCACGCGCTCGGCCAGCAGGTCCGTATCCGCGGCCCAGCCGTTGAGCGTCATGCGGTTCTGAAGCGCGACTACCTTCATCTCACGGGCTGCGTACAGCTGCTGCGCCCCGGGCTGATCCGTTAGCCATGAGATCTGCGCCCCGTGCACGGCCTTGGTCGCGGCCAGGTCACCCCGCAGGTACTCCTGGTACTCGCGCGAGTCGGCGGGAATCTTGTCGTATCCGCCGTACCGCGCGGCTAGTCCCTTGAGGTCGTCTGTCTTGCCGACGTGCCCGAGACGCTGCGCCACGCTGTTGAGGTCGTACCCGGCGTTAGCTGCCTTGGCGGCCGGCGGTTCGATCAGGTAGGCCAGCACGCGGGTGTCGATGGCCTTGGCCGCGAGTGCGTCATAGTCGGCGCCGTGGTGGTGTGCCAGGGCGAGCAGGTCAAAGCCCAGGATGTTGTGGCCGTAGATGATCTCGGCGCGGTTGAGGTCATCCACCAGGGCACCGGGGTCTGCGCACAGAACCGGGTCACCCACCTCGGAGATACCCCCGACCAGCCGGACGTACGGCCCCTCGTGGCCCCCGGTGAACAGCTGATCGGCCGAGGCGGTCTCGAGGTCGAACCCAAGGGCGACAGGGGTGGAGGGAACGGAGGGAGCCGGAGGGATGGCCACTGCTCCTTCTATTGCGCGCGACCCTGTCACACACGACGTCTCAGAGAGACGGTCCCCCCATACCGTGGAGCTGGTTGGGTTCCCTCCGTTACCTCCTTCTCCCTCCGAACCGGGGTCGATCTGCCACTTGAGCGTGCTTTTGTGCCCCATGCCCGCTTTCACCAGCCTCAGTCCGTCGTGGGTTCGGTTGTTCTGCTTTGAGTAGCCCTGGCCCAGGGTCCGGGTGAAGCTCTTGCCCGACGCGTCCTCCATGCCCGGGGGTGCTTCGTACCGCCCGGGATCCCGCAGGGCCGCCTCCTGGACCTGCCTGGTCGTGAACTGGTCGCGCCCGAACACGCTGAACAGCCATGCGATGTGTCCGCTCCAGTACGCGGCCGAGAAGTCAGACTCGGAGCGGCGCTCGCGGGAGTCGGTCAGGAACTCGGGGAACCCGGCGTACGCCAATACACCTGACATGAACCGGTCCCAGGGCTCGAAGGACCCCATGGAGGCGCCACGGGAGTACCGGGGCTGCCCGGCACCCACCCATCCGCGCAGGACCGTCAGGGCGGCGCTCACGAGCTCTGTACGGTGCTCCAGCGTCCACGCCTTCAGGTCCCCGTGCCGGTAGGCGTAGCTCTCCCGGTCCGCCAGTGTCGTTCCCGCCGGTGAGAGCACGATGAAGTACACGCGCCTGCTCATGTCGCCGTTAACCTGGACCTGGTTGCCCAGACTCATCCAGGTGACCTGGTTGGGGAACGACGCCATGCGCGAGACGCCCAGTACGCGGTCCGTATAGGTCAGGGAGGTAATGGCGCGGGCGAACTGCGCCCCCTCCACCACGTGGGCTTCATCGAACACAAACATCTCGGTTCCGCCCGCAAAGGCGGCCGTGATCTGCTTGCGCATCTCCTCTTCCTGGTTGACGTACGGCAGGGGCCGCGCAGCCTCGCCGGTCGCCAGGATCGCCCCGCAGTCCGCCAGCAGGTTTTTACCCACGCCGGCCTCAAGGCCGTTGATGACTGCCAACGGGACCAGCGGGACGATGCCCCGCATGAACGGGGTTAGGACCATCGCAAGGGCGTTGGCCCGGTCCGCTTCGGATCCGAAGGGGAAATCCCCAAGCCAGTCGTCCATAAGGAACTTCGCGGCCATGGCCGTCTGGTCCTGGGAGGGAACGGAGGGGACGGTCAGCTCACCCAGTCCCGAGGGGACCAGGACGGTGGCCGTCTCCCGGTCATAGCCCGGCGTGTAGCAGATCGTCCCGTCCGGGCGCAGGAACGGCACCCTGACGACGCGCTTCAGGAGGGAGAACTCCTCAGCCTTGGACATCACGGCCCCGATGGACGGGGGGTCCGGCCAGGCAGGCTCGAAGATGGCGGGGCGCTTGTCGGTCGCCTCCGTGTACCGGAAGCAGGCCACCGCGTCCGCGAGCATGGCGTAGAACCGGTCCCGGTCCAGCGGCTGGGTCTCGTGACCCTTGACCCTGGTCAGCACCTCGCCGTAGTTGAACAGGTCCCGCCCGTCGTGCTTGTCCCTGAGCGCGCCCACCACCTTGTCGATGACCATCTTGCGGTCCAGGTTGATGGCGACGGGAATCCGGTCCCCGGTGTCGGGCAGGTCCGACTCCATCTTGCGCTTGCGGGCCGTGGGACGGCGCTCGGCAGGCTTGTCCTTCGCCTCCCGGATCTCGTACTCCAGCACCTCGGCGCGCTCGTCTTCATCCAGCGAGGCCAGGTAGTCGTCCAGGCCCTGGGACCCCGAGCCGGGGATGCGGAGGTAACGGAGGGCGACCCCGTACCGCTTCAGCTTCTCTCCGAGCTTCTCGCCAGCCTCGAACACGTCCAGGTTCGATCCGGCGTCCGCGTCAAGGCACAGGTACACCTCGCGGCCCTTGAACCGGGCGAGCTTGGCCTTGGACCAGCCCCAGCATCCGGGCATACCCAGAACCGAGAAGCCTTCGGGGACGTGGGAGGCGGCCGCGAGGGACTGCTTGGTCCCTTCGACCAGCAGTACCGGCGAGTCGGGCCCGGCGTCCAGCAGGGCCCAGAAGTGGAGGTCTTTGTCCGGCTCCCAGAAGTACACGCCGGACTCGCCCGGCCACGGGCGCCGCTGTTCTGTGATGGTGCCTCCGTCCGTCCAGGGGAAAACAATCTCGTCGTCCTCGGAGCGGATACCGGCGGCTTCAAGCACCTCCTCACTGATCGCGTGATCGAGCAGGTAGTTCCTGTGGGTCTCGCTGAGGGTCACGTACGGACCGCCTTTCGGGTCTGGCAGGTGCAGGCGGCCGGGCTGAGTTCGCGCTCAATGGCGCGGCGGATCCAGCGGGATTCGGCGCCCCGCCCCGTGCCGGCCGCCTCCCGGATGGCGGCGCGCAGCAGGGCGGGGACCCGCAGGTTGATTCGGGGACTGCGCCCCGTGTCGAGTGACTGCATGGGCAGGACTGTACGACAGTTACTCACCCTCCGCCAGTAGGGCCAGGTCCCGGTTCCGCCCCGCGGCGCGCAGCACCTCCCCGGGGTCGTACGTGGCCGGCTCACGCCAGCCCCCGCGCTCGGGCGTGATGAGCCCCTCGGCACTCCATCGGCTGATCGTGCGCGTGCTCACGCCCGCGAGGGCGGCCGCCTGTACGCGCGTAACGCGCGTGTTCGTGGTGTCCATGCTGATCAGGGTACGGGTCACGGCAAGGGTTGACACCCGAACCTCTGTGAGGTTTACTTAGTTCATCAAAGCCCGCATCACCAACAACAAGGAGAACGACATGGCAGACGAGGTGAAGGACCGCACCGGTCCCCTGAGCGAATTGCAGCACAAGATGATCCGAAGCCTGCTGGCCGGAAAGACGCACGCCGAGACGGGCGCCGAGCACAGCAAGGGGGCCACGCACACGTCGAACATCGTCTCGGCCGCCGTGGCCAAGATGGGGTGCCGCCGGACCGGCCAGGCGCTCGGCCACTACGCCACGCACCTGGCCTACCTGGAAGCGGCCGACCTGCTTGTGGCTGCGAAGACCCAGGATCCCGTATACGTCGCGGGCATCCTGCGGGAACGCGCGGACCGCCTGCTCCCCCAGTGACCGGGGCGGCCCCCAAGGGGGTCTGTGCACCCGCACAGCCCCCGGTCGCGATCCCCGTCAATCTCAGGCACGGCACCTCGTACGTGTACCGGTACTACCGGTGCAGGTGCAGGCGTTGCCAGAGTTGGCGCAGGACGTACGACCGGGTGCGGTACCGGGCACAGAAGCCGGTACCGCGGCGCAGATACGCGGGACGGCTCCAGAGCGGCGGATGGTACGTCTGCCTGATCTGGGGCGAGGCCCGTGGGCACCACCTGTACGAGGTCGGCCGCTGCGTTCGCTGCGGGGCCGACCAGGCAACCGAGGACTACTGGGAGAGGAAGTGGCAGGACTCATGATCCTGAGTGTCTGGGTGCTGTTCATCATCGGCGATCCGTTCGCCGGGGAGCACGGCACCCCGTACGTGCAGCACATCGTCCCCGCGGCCGTCCACGACACGTCGTGGCGGCGCGAGGAGTTTGAAAGCCTGGCCGAGGCCGAGTTCCGCTCGAAGTACCCCGGCCACGTCGTCGCGGACAGTGGCTGGACCAGGCAGCAGGTCTCGGTGAACGGCGGATGAGCAAGTACATGCTCCTGGCCGTCCTGCTCGTCATGGCGCTGACGCTGACGGGGGCGTGCATGGCCTCGCAGGACCCCGCCCCGGCCGAGCCGACCGGCATCGAGCTGGACATCGACCGCGCCAAGCCCCGGCCGCCGCTCAAGCAGACACAGCCGAAGTTCAAGAAAGTGAGCAAGTGATGACCGAGGAAGAAGCGGCCACCAAGCTGTGCGTGCTGCTGAACGAGATCGAGGCGGCCGGGATCGGGGTGGGAATCGTGCCCAACTTCGGGAGCGGTTACCGCCTGACGGTCGGTGAGTCGGCGGCCGTGCACGAGCCCCGGTTCGATGACGGAGCCTGGGAGGTTGACCTGTGACGCAATTGCGTCTACGTGACTATCAAAGAGAGGCCATCGACGCGGTGTTCGCGGCCTGGTCCGGGGGCATGCAGCGCCCTGCCATCGTGCTGCCGACCGGCGCCGGGAAGACCGTGGTCTTTGCGTCGCTGATCAAAGAGTTCCGGAACGCCGGTACGTACCCCGACGCGGAGGAGCGTCGGGGATCCGCCCCCGGCAACCGCGTCATCGTCCTGGCCCACCGTGACGAGCTGGTCGACCAGGCCATCGCGAAGATCCGGGCCATCGCGCCGGACCTGAACGTCGGCAAGGTCAAGGCCAAGGAGCTGGACTACGGGCGTGACGTGGTGGTCTGCTCCGTCCAGACCTTGGCTAGCGTTCGGGGCGAGACCCACATGAAGTACATGGCCGACTACGGCCCGATCGGCCTGATCATCACGGACGAGTGCCACCACGCGGCCGCCGCCTCCTACGGGAAGGTTTACGACGCGTTCCCCGACGCGCTCCAGCTCGGCGTCACGGCCACCATGGCCCGGGGCGACGGTGTCGGGCTCGGGTCGGTGTGGGAGGACGTGGTCTACAAGCGGTCCATCCTCAACCTGATCTCCAAGGGGCACCTGACCGACGTCCGGACCAAGCAGGTCAACCTGAAGGGCCTTGACCTCGGGAACGTCAAGGCATCCCGGGGCGACTGGCAGGCCGGCGACCTCGGTAAGGCACTGATGGAGTCCGAGGCGGACACGGCCATCGCACGGGCCTACAAGGAGCACGCCGGGGGCCGTCAGGGCATCGTGTTCACGCCCACCGTGGAGACTGCCGAGGCTGCCATGCAGGCCCTTGCGTCCGCGGGCATCCCATCGGCCATGGTGGACGGGACCACGCCCCGCGAACAGCGTCAGCAGATTTACGAGAAGTTCCGTACCGGCAAGGTTCAGGTGCTCGCCAACTGCATGGTGCTGACCGAAGGCTTTGACGCCCCGTGGGCCGAGGTGGCTGTCATCGCCCGGCCGACCAAGAACGAGTCGTTGTACGTGCAGATGGTGGGGCGCGTACTGCGGCCGTGGCCGGAGAAGAAAGAGGCCCTAGTTCTCGACCTGGTCGGTGCGAGCAGCAACAAGCTGCGGACGCTGATCGACCTGGAGCCGGGCGCGGTCCAGGAGCTGCGCGACGGGGAGTCCCTGGCCGAGGCGGTCGTGCGCGAGGCCGAGGAAGGCAACCGCACGGTGCCCGCCGGCTCGATCGCCTTCGAGCTGAAGGTGCGCGACGTCGACTCCTTCGGGGCGTCCTTGGTCGCCTGGAACCGGTCACCCAAGGGCGTGATGTTCATCAGCTGCGGAGGTACGTACGTCTTCCTGTGGCCTTCCCAGGGCGAGACGGGGCTGTGGGACGTGTGCACGGCCGAACGTGGCAAGAAGTGGGAGCGGACCTCGTACACGGCCCTGTCCCTGGGCGAGGCCCTGGCATGGGGCGAGGCGGTATCCGAGGACCACGCGGCGTTCAGCGTGGCCAAGTCGGCGCGGTGGCGCCGGAGCGTGCCGTCTCAGCCCCAGCTCGACCTGGCGGAGACCCTGGGTATCCCGTCCGATGGCCTGTCCCGGGGCGAGCTGTCGGCCGCCATTGACGTGCGGGTGGCGGCCGGCGTATTCGACCGCTACGTCTGACAAGGGTTGACAGACCCCCCGAGGTAGGATTTACTTAAG
>Ga0247824_10001862_pt1 | contig 11731 bp, 17 predicted proteins | sample 13C_PalmiticAcid_FD_194412 | JGI IMG/M metagenome (GOLD analysis project Ga0247824, IMG submission 194412) | Soil microbial communities from agricultural site in Penn Yan, New York, United States - 13C_PalmiticAcid_Day48 | ecosystem: Environmental > Terrestrial > Soil > Agricultural land...
AGGCGCTTCCGTTCATTCAGAAGACGGCCGCTACGGCGGCCATCGGATCTGAGGCACTGGAGCGTGGCTTCGCATTCGATCAGCAGTACGCTGAGAACCTTGCAACTCAGGGTATCTCCGCCGAGCAGGCGGCTCAGGGTTATGCTCAGATCGGTGACGAGTTCACCGACCTCAAGACTCTTGGTGCCATCTATGGTGGTGGCTGGAGTCAGCGTCAGGCCGAGGAGGCCACCTTCACTGGTGGCGTGAAGGCCAATCAGCAGCGAGCTGGACTCATCTCGAAGGAGAAGGGTCAGTTCTCTGGCTCCGCAGGTGGTGCCCGTGCTGGACTTGCTGGCCGTGGAGGAGCAAGGTAAGGTTCTGTCTGTACGACTTGTACCCGCGCTGCCTTAAGTTCGGGTACTCTCTCCCTGTAGTGAACTGGCATCACACCTGTTTTGGGAACAGGCAAAGAAGGTTCGATTCCTTCCAGAGAGACTCTGCCTTATTGGTGTAGCGGTAACACACTAGTCTTCCAAACTAGGTTCGCGAGTTCGATCCTCGCATAAGGCTCTGCGGGTTAGTTCAGTTTGGTAGAACGAGGGGCTCATAATCCCTGCGTCACCGGTTCAAATCCGGTACCCGCCACCATTTGACAACTAAACACATGCTGGCGGCCGATGACGGCCGCACACATTCCCGAGCTGAAGTCAGCTAGCCGGTCTCCAAAACCGACCTACGTGGGCGCGATACCTACCGGGTTTGCCATACTCCTTGGTGTAACGGCAACACAGCAGGCTCTGAACCTGCCGTTCTTGGTTCGAATCCAGGAGGAGTAGCTTTGGAGGGTAGCGCGGAACGGTCCGCAAGCGGTCTAGAAAACCGTGCCGGGGTAACGCCCGAGGGTTCGATTCCTTTACTTTCCGCTCTGGAAGATGTGGCGCGTGGGCGCCGCCTCCCCTGCTAAGGGAGGACAGTCTTTGGCTGGTGGTTCGACTCCACCTTCTTCCGCTGTGTGGGTTCTGGGAAACAAGCGAGGCTGTAACCCTTGCGCCTAATGGCTTGCAGAGTTCGATTCTCTGACACACAACTGTGATCTACTATGATGGTCATGAGCGTGGCTGCAACCCACGCTAACAGGGTTCGATTCCCTGGTGGATCTCTTGGGGGATGTTAAGGTGACAGACTAGTTTTGCAAACTGGTTCAGCGGGGTTCGACTCCCCGATTCTCCACTTGGGTGTAGCTCAACGGTTAGAGCAGGGTCCTGATACGGCCTGTGCAGTAGGTTCGACTCCTACCATCCATACTCTGCACTTGTAGCTCAGTGGTCTAGAGCGCCCGCCTGTCGAGCGGAGGGTCGAGGGTTCGAATCCCTTCTGGTGCGCAAGTCCGTGGCAACTGGACTATAAACAAAGTTGCACCTACTTCCATAGCCCAAATGGTAGAGGCGACAGGCTTAGACCCTGTGCGTTGGGGGTTCGAATCCCTCTGGAAGTACTCAAGCCCCACTAGTATAGTGGTCAGTACACTAGATTCTCAATCTAGTGGGCGGGGTTCAATTCCCCGGTGGGGTGCCTTGCCCTTCTAGCTCAATGGTAGAGCGGCCGGTTGAAGCCCGGCAGACCGTGGTTCGATTCCATGGATCGGCACTGTGATCGTAGCTTAATAGCAAAGCGCCTGGCTGTGACCCAGGAGAGGCGGGAGCGTAACCCGCCGATCACCCCGCAGGTATAGTTCAAAGGACAGAACGCTGGGCTACGAACTCAGTGATGAGGGTTCGAATCCTTCTACCTGTACTCAGAGCAACCAGCAATAAGGGGGATGACTGCCTCGCTGGGAGACTAGTCACCTCAGCTCTGTCTGATTCAGTCGCACAATTGGGAGTGCAACCGGCTCTTAACCGTTGAGAATGTGGGTTCGAGTCCCACCTGAATCACTTGTTCCGGAGACGAGAACCTGAGATAGCGCTAAGGTCCGGCAAATCTCGTCATGCCTTGTTAGCACAATGGACAGTGCACCTGTTTAGTAATCAGGTGATGAGGGTTCGATTCCTTCACGAGGCTCTTGTTCAATCTATGGTGTATGGCCAAGCGGTAAGGCAGTCGACTGTTAATCGACAGAGCGCAGGTTCGATCCCTGCTACACCAGCTGTCTCGGTGATGGACGCAGTCAGGTCTCCTAAACCTGAAATGAGGGTTCGACTCCCTCCGAGACTATGCCCGATTAGTTCAATGGGAGAACGTCTGTCTTACAAGCAGATCACGGCGGTTCGATTCCGTCATTGGGTACCAGTTCACCGCTTACCGGCAGGCTGAACTGTACATCTAAAGACCGGTAACTCACTCGAACGAGCGAAGCCACGGTTCCCTAGCCGTGGCTTTTGGCGTTCACCAACCTATCTAGGAGAACACATGAGCAACTGGGGTATTGAGGATGACTCGAACCTGGCCGGAACCAATGAGAACACCGGGCCCAAGGCACTTCGAGATGCATACGAGGCAATGAAGAAGCAGAACGCAGAGCTCCAGAGTGGTCTGGCCGCCATTCAGCAGGATCTACAGCGTCAGAAGATTCAGGGCACCCTCAGCGAGCTTGGAATTCCCACCGCTGCCGCCGAGCAGTACAAGGGAGAGGCGGATCCTGAGAAGGTCCGCGAGTGGGCAACCACTATGCAGAGTATTTTCGGCGGAGGTTCGGGAACTCCGAACACCCCAAACACAAGCGATACGCCGCCCGCCCTTGAGGGCGATGCGGCTGCTCAGTACCAGCGCATGACTGAGGCTGGTCAGAGTGGAACGCCTCTCGGTAATGCCGAGATGGCGGCAGGGCGCATCGCTGATGCTACTGATCTCAAGGGGCTTCTAGCTGCATGGCAGAATCTGCCCAGCTAAACCATGATGCCCCTCTCTCCATAAGGAGATAGGTATGGCTAACGCCTTTACCGGTACTGTGGCGATGGGCAACCTCGTCCAGACTTCATACGACCGCGCGCTTGAGTTCGCACTCCGCGCACAGCCCATGTTCCGTCAGGTCGCCGACAAGCGCCCCGTTCAGCAGAGCATGCCGGGTAGCTCCGTAGTCTTCGAGCTGTACCAGGACCTTGCGCTTGCCACCACGCCCCTGAATGAGCTGGTGGACCCGGACGCCGTAGCGGCCGGTAACCCAACACAGGTCACTGTGACTCTCAACGAGTACGGTAACTCTATCCTCGTTTCCAACAAGCTGGATCTGTTCAGCTTCACCGACGTCACTGCCGGTCTTGTTGACCAGGTGGCGTGGAACCTTGTCGACTCGATCGACGTTGTCGTTCGTGCCGTCCTCGATGGTGGAACCAACTACATCCGCGACAACGGCGCCTCTGGCCCCGTATACAACGGAGCGCAGACCACTGTCGGAACTGCCGCTGGTGACATCTTCGCCTCCACCTGGGTTCGCCTGGCTGTTGCGAAGCTCCGTGGCAACAAGGTTCACCCCAACAAGGGATCGTTCTTCACTGCGTACGCCCACCCGGACGTTACGCACGACCTGAAGGCTGAGACCGGAAGCGCCGCATGGCGTGACCCGCACAACTACTCTGCTGCCGAGAACATCTGGGCATCCGAGATTGGTGCGTATGAGGGCGTTGTCTTCATTGAGACCCCACGTTCTACCATCCAGGTCAACGCTGGTGCTGGTGGAACTGTCGACGTCTACAACACTCTGTTCACCGGACAGCAGGCGCTTGCCGAGGCTGTCGCGGAGGAGTTCCACACTGTTCGCGGCCCTGTCGTGGACAAGCTGACTCGCTTCCAGCCTCTGGGTTGGTACGGCGTGGCTGGCTGGAACATCTACCGCCAGGAGGCACTGATCCGTGCCGAGTCCGCATCGTCTATCGGTGCCAACTAACAGCTAGAGAAGTGGGGGAGCTAAGGCTGCCCCCTTCTTTGGTATCCAAGGAGGATACATGTCTGGTCTCGACAACACCAGCTACACCGTGCGTACTAGTGCGGTAACCACCACTGCAACGCAGACTGACTCTGTCATTCTGATCCTCGCTGCAACTGGTGCAGTAACTGTCAACCTTCCGGCCGTGGCAACCGTTCAGCCGGGACGCTCTTACACCATCTACAAGGATGCGGCAGCTCAGACGATTACGATCGACCCTGCCGGTTCCGAGACTGTTGACGGCGGCGCAACCACCACCCTGATCTCTGGTCAGGTTCACGCCAAGACTGTTATGACTAACGGCACCGCGTGGTTCATCGTCAACGAGTACGACGCAGCAGCAGCGTAATAGTTAGGAGTCCCTCATGGCCCTGAGCCTTATGGTTCCAGGGGCTGTCGGGAACGCCTTCATTGACGGTGATGTCTATTCGGGCATCACCGTCGTTGGGCGCGACAGTTACTTCTTCGAGTTCAAGGACGCCAACGATGACCATGTTGTCGTGAGCGTCAAGTTCCTTCAGTCTTTCGTGAAGACTGGCAACGTCACGCCTCCAACACCTCAGTGGGGGGTCGGAGTAACGCTTACCGACTACTGGTCTGAAACGACCAGCTTCGATGTTCTGAACATCGACAGTGCAGGTAGCTTCTTCGAGGTGGACCTTGGTGGCGGAGACATTCGCACCTGGTCTTACGTCTCCCTGTATAAGATCGTCTAACGAACTGGAGCCTCTTCCATGGCCAACTGGCTTTACACCCTGAATACCGTGGAGGAGGCTCCTTTTGCGTGGAACGCCCTGCATGAGCGTTACCGCATCCCGAGGGCAATCTCCACCAAGGAGACTTCCCCTGGTGTCTATGTTGAGGTGCGCTATGACGCGTACACCAACGAGCTTGGGGCTACCAATATTCCAAACAATGGCTTCGGCAACTATACGCCAGAAGCAGCAGGGCTTCACTACTTCCGTGGAGGGTACGAGCACATCGTAAACGACGCGGTCAAGGCAAACCTCATTAGCAGCGGTGTCGCAACCTCCGCTAACTTCACTCCAGCGTAAGGAGAAGTCATGGCTCACCTTTACAATCCGGCCAAGGAGGCTTGCGATCCCACGTACCACCCGCTATGCGCGGGCTATGACATGTGTGTCGCTGGCCCTGGTGGTCGCACCAGCAACATCGAGAACAACGAGAAGGGCATCCTTGAGACCGGCCTGCATCAGGTTATGTCTCGCGTAAAGCGTGCCGACCTGAGGCACGAGCATGGCTCGTACCGTCAGGGAATCTATGGAGAAGAGAACAGTGACTAACTGTTCAGCCTCATGCACCACCAAGGATCACGCCACCTTCGGGGCGTGCATGAGGGCTAAGAACCTTCAGCTCAATCCGAACCTAGCAGACACCGGAAAGTCAAAGCGATTCGATGGTGACCTTCAGAGGTACCGAGATGCCAGGAAGCAGGGCATTCAGCCTGCCGGTACTTCTGCCGCACAGATCCAGAAGGCTGAGGAAATGTCTCAGCGTATGGGTCAGGCTTACGACGCCAACAAACCCATGTTTGACGTGGCGGTTGGCTAGGGGGAACCCGCATGGCAGAAAAGGCTGTACGCATCGAGGGAATGTTCCCTTCAGGAACTGCTTTACCAGTGGCTCAGGCGGCTCCTGCCGCCAGTTCCGCTCCAGCTTCTTCCACCATCCTGTCTGGCAGCGTTACGACTTCCGGTACGGTGATCTCCATCGCAGCAAACAAGGTGTGGTATGGCTACTTTGGCCTATCCGCAACCCTTACCGGATCGGCTAAGACGGCAGTCGTCACGGTGCAGACCGTCGACGGGGGAGCCGTACCGGCTCCATCCGTGGATCTAATCAGCATGAACCTAGTCACGACCGCCCTGACCGATTCTGTTCATGGTGACGGAAGGACTAACTACATCTATATCCATGGCGGAACTAGTGGTACTGACATTAGTGCCACCGTGACCGGCGACCCAAGCAGTCTGTCGGCAACCGCCTATGGATACGTCCTAGCTTAAGGAGTGACCGTGGCAGTCACCTTCGCAAATCTAGTAGACCGGGTTAAGCAGCAGCTACTCGGCTACACCAAGGACCAGGCGTCCGTGTCCTTCCTTACGGCACCTATGACTGCCTCGGACACCACCTTCAGTGTTGACACCAGCACCGCTAAGAGCCTTTCTCGTGGCCTGATCGAGATTGGCGATGAACTAATCCTTGCCAAGAACTATGACTACACCGCCGGAACCGGCATGGTCATGGCCGGAGTGAACGGACGTGGCCGTGAGGCTACGGTCGCTGCGACTCACGCAGCTAATGACATCATCACCTCCGATCCTCGCTTTCCTCGCGTCAGGATCAAGGAGGCCATCAACGACGCCATCAATGGCGTCTACCCAGACCTATGGGTGTTCGCTCAGTACGAGTTCCCTTACCTGGCAGCTCGGTACGAGTACCCGATTCCCTCCGATGCGGATGACGTGTACAAGGTAGTAGCCAATACGGTCGGGCCATCTGGAGTATGGTTTCCGGTCCAGTCTTGGCGATTCAATCCAATGGCCAGCACCACGTCTGGCCAGGTGAAGCCAACTCCGACTCCGACCGGCAAGACTCTACAGATCTATGACCGCATCGTTCCCGGGAGGAACGTGCGAGCAAGCTACACCAAGGCCCCCACGCTTCTAGCCAATGATGGTGACCTCTTCACCTCCACCGGCTTCCCCGAGCGGTACGTAGATCTCATCATGTACGGCGCCATCTGGCGCCTCCTTCCAGCCTACGAGGCTGGACGACTTCAGCAGTCTTCTATCGAGGCTACCGAGCGGGCACCGCTGGTGCCTACCAGTGCGGCTAGCCAGGCTTCCCAGTACTTCCTTGCCCTCTACTCCAAGAGGCTTGAGGAGGAGCGTTCGAGGCTTCAGCAGCTGTTCGAGTCCTACCAGACCTTCAACGGATAAGGGAGCGCCATGACCGTCCGTTACTACAGCAGCGTTGCTGCTGAGACCACACTCGTATCCGGTATCGCACCGGCAAACACTACTATGCAGGTCGCATCCGTGTCGGGTCTTCCTGTCACCTATCCATACACGATGGCAGTCGATTACGAAGGTGCCGTCGAGGAGCTGGTAGAGGTCACCAACGCGGCCGGTACCACTCTCACCATCACCCGAGCGATTGACGGTACCTCCGCCGCCACTCATAACTCGGGCGCAAGGGTCAGGCACGTCAGTTCAGCTCGTGATTTCGCCGACTCTCGTAATCACGAGAATGCCAGCACTGGCGTGCATGGTCTTGCTGGCGGTACCGCAGTAGTCGGTACCGACACTACTCAGACCCTGAGCAACAAGACCCTCAATATGGCAACCGGCACGCTCAACCGTATTGACATCTTCAATACTGGAAGCGGTGGTCTCGGGTGGCAGACCACGATCAATGGCGACGCCTCCTTCCCGTCCACCAACCTCCTGGTGGTAAAGCCAAACAGTGGAGCCAATGAAGTTGCAGTCATCAACTCCGAGGGCGCCTACACTGCCCGCAACAAGGCAGCAACGGACTCCTCTAGCGCTCTCTACAAGTTCAGGGCAACAAAGTCTGACGGAACTACTGACATCTTCAGGGTTCTATCCAGTGGAACTGTGCGTACCGTTCTGACGAACGGCGCACAGGGATACGAGATGATCCCAGAGAACGATACGGCCGGTGGTACTCAGCGTGCATTTACTATTACCAACGCTTCCGGAGCGGCGGCACGCGCCTTCTGGCGCGCTACCGGAGAGATGAACATTACGTCCATTTCCCCTGCCGCAGTTACTCTCGACGTCAACGCTGCCGCATCTCAGACCGCAAACGTGCTCCAGGTGAGGAACAACGCTGGAACCAACCTCCTGAATGTGACAGCAGCTGGTGCGGTGCACGCACTGGGAACCATTGACACCGATGCGAACCTGGTCGTCGATGGTACATCGACCCTCACTGGAGCGGTATCGGCTGGCGGCGGAATCACCCAGACTTCCACCGGTATCCTGTATCGCCCGATGCAGGTCGGCCAGGAGAGCTTCGTGTTCTCCTCCAGCGCTCAGGTGGATGTCAATGTTACCTTCCCGATCGCATTCCCGTCCACGCCCAAGGTGACGTGCGCCATTTCTAGCACCACCACCTTCCCGTCTGGAAGCTCGGCACTTATTGTGCGAGCCTTCAATGTGACTACGACTGGCATGACCCTGCGTATGCAGGATGCGGGAGGCGCAACACGTTCTCTCACCATCCCTGCCGACTGGCACGCCTGCGTGTAAGGAGTAAAGCATGGCAACCCTCGTACGTAAGATCCCATACCAGCTCAGCGGCCTTGGGGCCGCTGTTCAGGGGCAGTACAACCTACAGGATAATGCGTACGACTACGCTATTGCTGGCATTCCATTCCTGTCTGCCACTAATGATCAGCGCCCATACACTGAGCGCATGGCTGAGATCAGGAAGCAGCAGTTCGACTCGTTTGCCGAGCCGGGCGAGCAGTCCCTTGAGGGCTGGTGGCTGAGGAGCCAGTCCACCTTTACGGGTGGAGCTGGCGTTCTCTACCAGGATCCCGACAACGATAACCAGTTCAACTTCAGGTTCGCAGATAGCCTAGGGGTCGATCCCTGGAACGCTGGTGCGCTGAGCCTGCTACGTCAGTCCACCGCCGGAACCTCCACGGCCAAGCTTCCGCTGATTGCTCGTGGATTCGTTGACACCTCCAATGTTGACGCCTATTGGCTAGTCAGGGGAGACGAGCTGAGGAAGGTCACTGATGCTGCCGACGTTTCAGTCATCGGCGTCACCCTTCAGGACATCCGAGACATCACCTCATCCGGCAAGAGGTACTTCATTGCCAGGGCCAACGGAGTGTGGAATGGAGTGGACGCAGCAGCGCCTACTCAGCTGTACACCAATGCACTGAACACCACTGCCGAGATCGAGTTCGTCAAGGGTCGCCTGATCCTTGGGCACGACAACTCTGTCTATCAGCTAGTGACGGGCGGCGCACCGGCCGCCCTTCCTACTCCAACCTTCACTCATCAGGATGATGCATGGACGTGGAAGTCCATCACCGATGGGCCGACTGCCATCTACGTGGCGGGAGACTCTGGCACCACCTCCGAGATTCACAAGTTCACTCCGACCGTGACTGGTGCTGGCGTTCCAGTGCTGGCCTGGTCTGGCGTGACTGCAACCATGCCTTCCGGTGAGATCATTCGCACTATCTACAGCTATGTCGGTTCGTTTGTGGGCATCGCAACCAACAAGGGATTCCGAGTTGGAGAGATCGACCAGAATGGAGACGTGGCCTATGGGCCACTACTCTTCGAGCCTACTGGTGGTTGCGAGGGGATCGTGGGTAACGACAGGTTCATGTGGGTTGGGTCCGAGAACGCCCACAATGGAGCCTCTGGCCTCTTCAGGGTGGACCTGGGTGCAACCATCCAGGAGCAGACCACGAGGGCTGTGAGGTACGCCTACGCCCGTGACATCTACGCTCCCGGCTTCGATGACCACATCAGTTCGGTGACCATGTTCGGCGCCTCCAATCGCAAGGTGTTCACTATCGAGAGCATCTCTGCGTACAGGGAGGAGGCAAGCCTGCTACTCGCTGAGGGATTCCTTGAGACTGGACGCATCAGGTTCAACACCGAGGAGCCCAAGCTTTACAAGTTCTTCAGCATTAGGACACCATCACCACTGCGCGGCAATGTGGCAGTGTCCATCCTTCCTGAGGGAGGCGGGGAAGTCCCCGCCATCACATACTCCCCCACGATTCCATCGGGAACTGGTGACGTTGGTATCCAGACTCCAGCCGGACCGCAGAACTGGATCAAGCTGAAGTTCACTCTGCTACGAGGATCCGACACATCCTTTGGTGGAGTACTCAATGGCTGGCAGCTCAAGGCGCTGCCAGGATCCATTCGCCAGAGGATCATCTCGCACACCTACCTACTCCTCAATGAGGAAACTGACCGCACCGGACAGAGGATCGGATACGACGGTTACGCCAGGGAGAGGTTCGAGGACTTCAAGGCAGTCGCCCGAGCGGGCGACGTTGTACTGTATCAGGAACTACAGGAGAATCTTGTTACTCAGGTCGTCATCGACGACTGGCAGTTCATTCAGACCGCCCCACCGGGACCGAATCAGGGCACTCTTGGAGGTTATCTAACCGTCGTAATGAGGACGGTTGCCGAGAGCACTTAAGGGGAGAGACACATGGACGCCAATAGCATCATCAACGTCCTGATCGGAGCAGCAGGCATTGCCGGAGGATACTTCGGTGGAGTCAAGCTGGGCACCGGACAGGTGGCAAGCACCGCCGTTGAAGTTGTCGGCCTACTACAGACTAAGGTCGACACACTTCAGGAGGAGCTGGGCAAGAGGGATGCAGAGCTGGTCGATCTCAAGACCAGGGTCAGCTTCCTTGAGGAGATGGTGACCCAGAGGGCCGAGGTCGAAGCCGTAAAGGTTGAGGTCAGGGGCGTTAGGTCCGTAGTGGATCGCATTGCAGTAAAGGTGGGGGCATGACAGAGCACGATATGCCCAACAAGAAGCCCGCCTGGTACACGTCGAGGATCTATAGGGTAGTCACCGACTCCGACAGGGAGGCCGTACTATACTTCCAGCGGGTATTCGGTCTCATGGAGACCGGAGACCTTGATGACGGAACAGTTTCCCACATTCGCGGACTCCAGCTTCTCGCTGGCATCCGTACCAGTGGCATCATCGATGATGCTACTGCTGAAGAGATTGAACGCATCTTTCCATATGGTGCGTAAGGCTTCGCCTTACGTGCCTAGTGGGTTGCGGGCAACCAACGTAGGAGCGTGACATGCCATACCCGAAGAAGCTAACTCCGGGCGAGAAGGCCATGGCCCTCAAGAAGGGCAAGGCCACTGCCAAGAAGGTCATCAAGAAGGCAGTTGCCGCAAAGAAGAATCGAGGAAAGTAAGGTGAGGCAAGAGTGGGCAAGAACGATTCGAACCACAGTACAGGTGACTCTGGGTCTGATCCCCGCACTCCCTGCGCTAGTGGACGCACTGGGGCTGAATGCTACCGCTGGAGTGGGAGCGTCAATCCTTGCGACGTCTGCCGTCCTTACGCGACTGATGCAGGTTCCAGTGGTGGACAGGCTGGTTCAGCGCATCCTCAGGAGTCAGTGACTCCAGTACCAGAATAAGAAGAGGGCCCCCGAAAGGGGGCCCCTTCTTTGCGTTCAGCCGTTCTTTCCATACCCACAGTGCGAGCAGATCGGCTGCGAGTCAGGGTATGGACCGGCATGACATCGCAGGCATGACCACATCTGAAAGATGAACCGCATCAATCGTCATCCTCGGTGTTCTGGTAGCGGCGAGACCCCTTGTAGGCATTGGGGTCGTGCTCGATGCCAGCTCCCAAGATGTTGCTGTAAATCTTGTACGCCAGACCATCCGCCTGGCTACCAGTCACTCCGCCGAGGATATCGATGAGAGCCTGAGCCTCATCCGCAGTCTCCAGCGTGATGGTCATCGGCCGGAATGCCGTCTTCTCTTGCTCGAACTTCACAGTTCACTCGCCTTCTCGATGAACACTTCAATGACCTTCCTCTTGAAGATCACATCCCTGGGGCGGATCCACTTACGGGACTGCTGCTTCCCGTAGCGAATCTCCATGTAGTACCGGCCGTCAGACTTCCTGGTGGCTCGATACTGTGCCGGGTACGGTGACCCGCCAAACTCTCGAACGGTAGCATCCGTACCCGTCACGTCACTTCTCCTTGTTCACGATCCTCATGCGGAGCCTGCCATCGGGCAGCCTCTC
>Ga0247824_10001863_pt1 | contig 11728 bp, 16 predicted proteins | sample 13C_PalmiticAcid_FD_194412 | JGI IMG/M metagenome (GOLD analysis project Ga0247824, IMG submission 194412) | Soil microbial communities from agricultural site in Penn Yan, New York, United States - 13C_PalmiticAcid_Day48 | ecosystem: Environmental > Terrestrial > Soil > Agricultural land...
CCCCCCCCCACATTGTCTATACCCTTCAGTGGTCTGTGCTATGCGTCGTACAGCTCGTGTCGATGCCGAGCCAAAAAAACAACAACAACAACAACACATCAAAAGCATAGCAACGCAGCGACATAGCAACACAGAGCCAGGGTGCTTGGGAGGACCCCTCCCAGCTACCATTGTGTCTTTGTTTTGGCAGCTTTATTTGTTGTGTTGACTCCTTGGTCAGTGCACGATATGTGGAGAAGAACACAACAAGCTAAGGGCGAAAGAAAAACGTCAAGCAATGTTCACTTTACAAGAATGTTTGTGTGGGATGGGATGGGATGGGGTGGGATAGGATGGTAGAGTAATAGCGGAATGGTCAACAACAACATGTCCTAATAGTCGACTCGAAAAGCCTTCGCCTCTGTGTCCTGTTACTTTAGCTGTACAAAGGACACTATAGAGAACACCTTAGCACTCCAACTGCAGACCAAACAATGGGTCGACCAATACGTTTGACGGGACGGCAGGCGTATTGTTCATACGTGATAAAGACCCAACAAGGCAAGGTATTCTAAACCCCATTCCAAGGTCTTTATTTGCTGGTTGTTGTTTGATTCTGTCAGTCCATGTTTGAACGTTGCGATGCGGGGGAAGCTGAAATTTCGTTCCTTGGAATTTCTGCGCTACAAGCATGGTGAGGGCACGTGATAAACTTTGTCGTTTGCTGCCATTGCCGTTTGCTCTGTTCAGACATGGGTAGCCTGATTCCCGACTGGAACGCCCTCAAACGCAGTTTCGTCATGCACAACCTAGGGACGTTAGAAGTATGACGGGGATAAGCATCTCGGGGTCTCTTGGCAAGGTAGCATTCATCCCAAATAAAAGTGTCAAAGGAGTCTTACCGTTCTGTAGTCATGAAGTATCTTGGCCTTTTCCTCATCCCAGTATACAAATGTGTTCCGATAGAGTAGTGACCAGACATAGGGGCAAAAGAATTCGTTTGCCTGTTCCTCTTCTTCATATTCGAACTTGATGTCTGGAAAGGTCTTCATCAGGTTGGGAGGCCAGGTCCTGGAGGCTGTTTGGATCACTTGTGCCACTTCGTCCGGTGTGGGGGCTCGGATGTTGGCTTCTGAGACCTTTTGTTGAAAGTAATTGAGAGCCTGCTCGATGTTTTGGATCAAGTCCTTGAACCTGGGATCGTTACGGAAGTAAGCGAACATTTCTTGTTTGTGAAGGAGCGAGTAGACCAGCTGTGGATTCGCCTTCAGCTTGTGTGTCAGCGTTGAGTTGATGATCTCGAGGACAAGAGTCACCATGTCTCCGTAGATGATCACATCTGCATTCTATAGTTACCATGAGACATTGTCAGGAACAGGCGTCAGGACTGAAACCAGAGGGCAACATGGGTTATCCTTTTTTTTTTTTTGGCCAGAGTTCCGCTTGTTACCTTATCAACGTTCTCGCCCAGTTGCGTTTGTTTGTTCACCAGTTTCTGGTATCTCCTTGCGACGATATCAAACAGCGTCACCAGCCGCTGCGACACATAGGGGTGGATATCCTGTAATGAACTTGACATGTTGGCTAGGATGGCCAACGAGTTGGTGTGGAAATACACGTCCTATCATGAAGAAATAAAGAAAGATAGCTGATGTTAACCGTGGTTCAGGCGGATCTTGCAGTGACCAACAGCGTGAATCCTTGGATTTATTATTATTACCTTGTGTTGGGCCAAATTGTACTGGATCGTCCTGATAACGATCGCGATTGCAAGCCCTCCCAAAGAGATGGATTTGAGTAACCTCTCTGTGAACCAAGGTTGGTATGTCATTGTCTAGATGTAAAAGGATTCGAGTAAGACACAGCAATAGATTTTCACACTTGGACCCAAACAACGATAACCGTTCCTGTAGACTTACAATCTTTTGGATATTCTCGTTGAAAACTTCGTCCTGACTGAATAACAAAAGGATGACCAGCAGTACATAGACCTGGGAATAGTTTGTCTTGCCTTCAACACCTTCATAGATCATTCGCAGAATGGGAAGGTACTAATGACCAGTTTGTAAAAAGTAACGGTTGGTAACTCCGCTTTCAAAGTTCTTTCACCAATCTTTTATAACAGATAGAGCCACATACCAGAGTTTCTGGATCTGTCCTAGACAGCACATAGGTCCTGAAATACGTATTTTCAACAAAAAGGACGTGCAGGAGCAGGCAAACCTCTTCGCAGTGGATTTGTCTGCATAAGAGTATGAAAACTGGCGGTTAGAAGGCCACCCACAAGTGCGACTACATGATGCAGTCAAGAGTAATGCTGAATCACATCCTACTGGCATATAATGTGAAAGATCTTGCGGAAGGAAACGAAAACATTGTGATCCTTTGCATCATCAGCCATAGACCCTAGTGAATGATAGAAAGGAAGGCATTAAGATCTTGATCTTCCCACAGGTTTGCCTCAAACTAGTGTCGCCGGCCAAAAAAAAACTCCCCCGCACGTACCATGCTCGTCTCGGAGGTTCTGGACAGATCTCCTGAATGACTCCCATTCGTGATTACCCTTTGCCTGAGAATGGAGAAGCAGCAGAACCAAAATGCTCCTGTCGGCAATGGGATGTGCTTCTGATGATGGTGAAGATCCTGTCTTGGTAAATAGGTAATTGTAGGCGCTGTATACAATGCTTCCTGTTACTGGTGGACTTGGTCGTTGATCAGTAAAGTTCCATAGCAACCTTAATACCAATTGATCTGCTAGGTGACTGAAGAGCAGAGAGTTTGTGTCATGAGAATCCTTGAATTCTGCACACAGTCTTGCGCGATAGATGATGAAGCCTAGAATAAACAGTTTCATCTTACCTGAAGTTCTGAAGAGTCAAGTTTAGAAAGTAGTTCTTCTCACTTGGCTCCGATGTAGGAAGTTGCAGCTGCGTGGAGGCCATCACGATGATCAGGTTGAGAGTTTCTTCATAAAACTCGTACGCTGAAGGAGATGACCTATAGGTACGAAGAAGAACGGTCAGCCATGTGTGGTTTTAACTGGACTTGAAATGATGAATATCCCCAAGAAAGCGACTTACTCAACATCCAAGTTGAGGATGACGCCTATTACTCCTTGAATCAATTGCTCCGCGTAGGGCTGTGGATCTGCCACAAGTGCCTGATCTACTCCAAGCTTGCATCCTTTGAATGAAACGACTCCCAGTGCCTCTTGCTGGGCTTCAGCTGGTAAATCCGATCCTAATGCATCCCAGAAGCGATAAATGCTAAGTAACCCTGACTTTGAACAAGTTTTGTGCAACCATTCTTTTCGATCCAGCACCAACCTTCAAAGAATGAAACCAACTCTGCTGAAGACAGGTGAGAGATGAAATGGTTCAGGAAGATACGTGTCAAAAACAATGCGTTGTAGGCATGGCTGGGTATATCGCTATGTACATGACGTAGTTGTTCCTGTTAGCTCCATAATCATAGCTTTGGCGTATTCCTCCCGTTCAGTGTACTAGCAACATGCTCCAAGTACCCTTTATAATCCTGATCCTTAATGAGCTTCAGCTGTGAGAGTAATTGCAGCACGAGGGTGTTGAAGTTGTGTGTTTGTGAGTTGTTCACGCCTAACGATAGAAACAAGAAGAGGGCAGTCTTGTCAACAATGAGCAGCAACCCCCCCCCGCGTTGCAGATATTCATCGCCATTTGCCTTTTCGCTTACCAAACTCAATCGCCATACACGTTGTCGCCATTTCGATATCGTATGCGTCTTGGCTAGGGCGTTCAACAGTCCAACAGAAGGACGACAACATGACCATTAGCATCAAGGAACGCCTGCAACTTGGGGAATGATAAAGCAATGTTTATCCGCAATTCCTCAGTGTATATACCTCGATGTGATCGCCGGAAACTTGTGTCCGCCGAGGATTGAATACCAACCGATAGTGTCGATCCTGCTCAGTACTCGGTTGGAACAAAGTGTTTTGATGGCTGCCAATTGTGGAGAGCCTAGAATAAGAATACTATCAAAGTCCTTGACGGTGATGGGCTGCTTATGATCAAGGGTGGGGTGTTTAGGCTGCGTCGTGCTGTTGATACTCGAGATGGAATTCGAGCTTGGTATGATACCGGAGAATGACGAGATCGAAAATGCAGGCGAATGGGGAACAGAGCTGAAGGTCGAGTTGTGCTGCTGATGGTTGTCAACCTCGTACGGCGAGTTGAGAAAGTCGGGTGCAAAGGTGTAAAACCCACTGGAAGGACTCTTGAGTGCTGCAGTCACTGAAGTGACCTTCTGACCAGCAGAAGGAGATTCCGAAGCAGGGGTGATCGTTGGTGCCTGCCCTCCTGACCTAGATAGACGCTTGCTGGCTAAAGTAGAACTGCCAGAAGCCGGGTTTGGATGGGTGTTGCTCTGAGAAAGGGTCGTATACCCGCTTGAGTAACGGCGACTGGTGTCGAGGACAGGTCTCCCTGTGTAAGTGTTGCTGTCGCTCACGGGAAGATCTGGTATGAAGGGGCTGTGGCCTCCACGGTAGTCGGCCGTCTCAAAGGGGAGTGGCACAGAGCTGAGGTCGTATCCTGGTGCTGAAGTGCTTGACCTGCCAGACGAGATCTCCAGACGGCGGAGTGGAAGAACGACGTGTTCCTGAGGCTGGTGGTGGGCTTGAGCGATAGGCGCAAGAGGTGCGGACTCGCGAGAAGCTGATGTTGGAGGAGTTGCCCTTGTTGGGTCAGGTTTCGTACTCATTCCGATGCATCCAACACACTTGTGATGCTGGTGGTTGAAGAGTGGGGTTCAAAGTGAAAAGGATTAACAAAGGTGTGTGTGGCCTGAACACGATCCCCCCACCGTGGGGACTTTGGTCCACACCCAACGGTGACTGTCCTCAACTTCGCCACTTGTGAAATTAGAGACTTGGGCGGCGTAAGAAAATGCCACTGCTTGCGTGTGCCACGTTTCATTGTAGGCTCTACATGACGCCAATGGGTCCTGACCTCACGGGCTTTTTACATTGTTTCGATTGTATTGCACTATGCACCGCTACGTGCTGAAGATTCTGCAAAATCGTGGATCAGCAGATCACTGTTCCTCTGTTACCTGATACCAACCGTTGATGCTGATGCTTGGGCTATCAGCGCCTCGCTTGACCCTTCTTGATCATCTTCCACGATCCTGTTAATATCACCACGGGCTAATACTCCACCAGAACGCCTGCTTGAGTTGTGTCTCGGTCGTTCTGAACGCCATTGCTTCCGATGCTGCTGTACCGATAGCTGCTCCGTACTTTCACTGAATCGATCCAGGGTGGAGCTCTGGTTGATTTCCATAATTTCACTAGCTGTCTTCCTTGCCATTGTTTTTAACTCTCTCAGCTTCATATGGTGGTAGAATCCAATGCCAGACAGTGTAACGAAGAGTCCTAGAATGTTGATGACTGTCAATTGGTCGTGGAACACGAGTGAAGAGATAATGATGGTCATCACCTCCTAATACATTGTTGGGTGAAAAAGGACACCAAGTTAGAGCCAAGGAATGAACCGCAGATGACATGGTAAAAAAAGTCAATAACCATTGCTATCCAACGTACTTTGACGATTCCCAGGACGGACAGAGACACAACGCTAGTCCTGGCGATCAAGTTGAACTCTGCTAACACCATAGCAAAGGCAAAGGTACCACCCAGGAAGAGCAATCCAAGCGTCCCAAGGGATGATCCGAGGGTCTGGAAAAACTCGGAGCCAAAGATAGTTCTATATCCTTCAAAGACACCAGCGACGATACAGAGGCAGACTCCCATGATCGGCGAAAGAAAGAAAATGGTTGAAATAGGGTTGGCCAAGCTTCCTGTTTTCGTATCTGTCCGCTCAAGAAGCAGCTGTGTCAACGACCACCGAAGTCCTCCCAAGACTGATGCCAGCATCACTTGAATGAATCTGTTTGTGTTTGGGAGAGTGCCAATTATGTTAGCAACTCTGCTGGCTTTATCTTGTTCAAGGTTGCCATGACCAATGGGGGCGAAATGCGCACAATCCGACTTACCCAGCGAACACAAAATCGACTTCTGACATGACCATCATAAACAATCCGACGCAGATCACAGCAATGACGCCTGCAAGGGTCCAGGTTGGCCGTTCAAGTTTGAACGCAAATGCAAACAACAGCACAAAGGCAAGTGACGAGGACTTGCACATGGCTATGGTGCCAAGAATAGTCGGTCAGAGTGATGAGTTGAACTTTTTCATGTCGCGCCATCTCCAGAGCAAAAGAAGCACAGCCCTTACTATAGAAGGCGAGGGTGATCGACTTTAGGCTGTTGTTGCTCAGACCAACATCCAGTCCCGATGCTACTGCACATGGTACGATCTTTGTTCTATATGGCAAGAGCGTGTCGATTAGTCACGAGAAGAATTCACAGGTTCTCAAAGAGGCCAGTTGCCGTACCCAAAATCCTTGACGGATGGCGCTGAACTTGGTCGTAAGGAGGGGATGAGCCAGAGAGTGAGGGACGAGAGTACAAACTGTGCAACCATATGGAGACAGGTCGTAAAGAGTGGAAACCGAAAGTTGTGGTGGATAGGCGAGAAGAGCCACTTGTTGTAGAATGACAGAGAGGTCGAGCATGCGTACCTACCAAAGTAATAAGAACTTGAAAGAGTTAAGAGCAAGCCCATTGCACTGTCGACGCTGTAGTCAACGATGTAAGCTTACGAGCATGTAGAGCAACGTACCATGCTAATACATAGAATATATTCCAAAGCATCTTCATCCGAATCTGCCGCTTGGCGAGTAGCCGCTCTTGTTCGGTGATAATGGAGCCTATCCCTAGCGCTGGTCCTCCAGTATGCATCGACCGTCGCCGGTCCCTGCCAATACTTTTTCTTGGCCTCCCCCCTCGCCGACTTCCCGTGTCCTCCGACCCTTGTCGTCCATCTGAACTACCACGACCTCTACCGCCAACATTAGCTAGCGGCAGGATGTCGTAGTCCTCTTCTCGGTTGCGGGTGTTGAACTCGAAATCTAAGCCAATAGTCGTTCCTGTGCCTGTCTCGCCTACTCGCATTCCCATACCCATTCCTCCAACTCGAGCATTACTTGAAGAAGCTAATAGTCCCCGTGTGTCTTCATACTCGCCGTCACTTCCGTCGTCGCTGCCGTCTGATGTGTGCTCTGGGGATTCATAGCGTCCAGAGCCTTCCCACTCGATCCCGTCATCGCTGCTGTCACTCTCGGAACCCGATATGTTGTCCTCACGATGGTGGGTTTGGCTGTGCTCTGCCTCCTGAAGGTCCGCAGTACGATATGTTGCCTCCTGTCCTGCAGGTCTGTTTTCGTTAGACCCAGTGCGGGCTGATGAGCTTTCAAACGAATCTGTCATTGGTGTTGTGAATAGAGTCCTCTCCACCGATGATCGCTCTTCATCAGCGGGTTGGAGAATACAGGGGGTTGTGTGATGGTTGGTGGAGAATAGAAAGCCAGGACAGGATCGTTGTTTCGTGGAACGTGGATTGCAGCATGTGGCTGTTTTTATTTCTGAGAGCACACGCTTAGTACTTGAAGACAAGCTCGTTGGTCAATCCTAGCTCCTTCAAAGCACCGTCGACATCCCCCTGAGTAAAGTTGGGGCCCTTGGATCCGCTGACAGTCTTCATCATGGCTATAAAAAAATGTATCCAAAGGTCATGCATGATGAGTATACCCATATTCGCCACCATGTCGCTATATCATTGACAACAAACCGAATTTGAGTGCGCCGACTTACGTGGAGGTCCGCAGACAAAGACCTTGGTGTTGCCCTTGCCAATATCGGGGATCGACTTTTTGATCAACTCTGCAGTGACATATCCAGTGGGTCCATTCCAACCCTCGGCAGGCTTGTCAACAACGTAGGTGAGCTTGAATTGGTCGGGGTGAGCTTTGGCATAGGCATCGAGCTCGTCCTTGAGGATGATGTCCTGAGGAGAGACATTGGCGTAGATAAGGTGAATCTTGGTCTTGTCGGCCTTGTTTTTGAGAATACCGCTGATGATCTGGATCATAGGAGTAATGCCCGATCCTCCCGCAATCAAGCTAACGGTCTCGTGTTGGTTGGCCTGCAGCGGGTATTTGCTAATGGGCCCTAGTTGCGCGCAATGGAAGGGTGGTGTTATGGCAAGCACCTTTCATCTGATGGAGCCAATTGAGACGGAATGGAAAGACCATAACTTACCCTTGACAGAGAGAGTGTCTCCAGGCTTCAAGTTGTGGATGTGAGACGACATAGGGCCACCTGCATGGGTTCCAGCGATACGATACATATCAGCCCCGTATTCCCCATTGCGCTGACAAACAATCCGATAGCGTGCATCAACATTCTCCTGGCGTGCTATAGCCTCACAAGCATACCTTCGTAACGTTTGATGACAAAGTCGAACGATCCAGCGAGGTCTGCATCAGATGTAGGAGTGTAAGGACGGATCACAGGTTTGCCATCCTCGCCCACAAACTTGGTCACCACACAAGAGGTAACATCCAGTCCCAAGTTTTGATCTTCCTGCAGCTCGAATGTGAAGCGGCTCGTGTTGTGAGTCAACTTGTGCACATTCTTCAACTTGAAGTCAACAAACTCCTTTGGGTTCAGGGCCGAAGAGACAGGCTCCTTGCGGGCAGCGACTGCAGCCTGAGCTTTGGGTGCAGTTGTGCCTCCCAACTTGTCGCCATAGTAAGCGTACGCGGCTAAACAAAGCACGAGAATCGAGATGTCGGCATCAATTCAATTCTTCACGGAAGCACGACTTTATAACATTGGACAACAGCATCACGATTCAATGCGCTACAAGGCCGGCACGGAAGCACGGAAGCACCCGGACAATGATCGACTAACGCGATCACAACGCGTCACGAGCTTCTTACCAGCAGCAGCGATACCAAGTGGAAGACCAACGGTCACCAACTTACTGGAGCCGCCAGCCGGCTTGCTAGAGGTAGAGTAAGCATGTCTCTGTGGCAAGGAGAAAGGTGGTGTGGTCAATTGCATGGATCTGATAACGATTCATGGCAGAGCGTCAGACGGCAGGATCGGTTGCTCAAACTGGCAAGGTCGCGTAGAGTAGATTCTGGACCAAAGGGTTAATGACATACGGGGACAGTACGGGCGGCTGCCTTGAGAGGGCTGATCAAACGGAACATGATTTCAGAGCTGGAAAGAGGAGAGGCTGGGAATGGTGAGAGAGAGGAGAGAGGACAAAAGAGAAAGAGATCACGGCACGAGAAGTTGAAAGTTGCGTCACTCCTTGGTGCGCAGCGGCAATGGATAAGCCGCGCTTACGCTCCATCGCATCCTTCGCATCCTTTCCCATCCTTCGTATCTGGCAGCCCATTGCGCAATATGGTCCCCAACAGTGGTGCTCCCACGGTCCCACGATCCAAGAGTTGGGGGGGCAAAATGGCCCGTTTGCAATTACACGTCGTGCAACTATAGAAAGGTCACGTGAATGATGGAACCAAGCTGGGTATCCGACTGAGGATCCGAGCGACCACCTTGAAACGCCCTAATGGCTTAGTGGTTATAGCGTCCCACTCGTAATGGGAAGGTCCTCGGTTCAACTCCGAGTTGGGGCACATTTTACTCGGTGAGAGCCTGTAGGGCTACCATTTTGGTTCCCGGAGGGCCGGATGGCGCCTCTGCCTCTTCCAGCCTTTGACGCTGACACGATTCCACCCTTTTTTTTTGTGTGTGTGTGTGGTCCATAGATTGCACAAAGATTTATTCGTTGGTTGGTATATTATGGTTCCATAGTTCCCCTTGGCTTTGTTTACTCTTTACCTGGCGATGGATCGTCTTTCCGGGGCCAAATCTTGCTCCTGTGGCGCAACATGTCCTCTCCCAACAAGAACCCAAAGCGATCAAAGAAAGAGTCTGGCAGTTCCCAGCTATGTGGATCCAGAGGATGTCCATGGCATTTTGCACCTTCGAGCAAGAGTTGACATAGTTCATCGACATTGAATCTCCTTTGGTGTAAAATCATCATTGCGCGCAATCTTGGACACGGTATCAAGTCAATACGAGGATCGTGTGGGAGCGCATAAATCTTGGCATCGATGTTAGGGTCCACGGCTGGTGGCGCTGAAGCCAACACCTTGATTTCAAGCTGTAGACGATGGCTGGGGATGACTTCCTGCTTTAGTCCATCGTCCAATCCAAGGGTGGCCGTAGCAATCTCAAATTCGGTGTCATTCACCTCCACGTCCTCTTCCAACACGGACGTGGACACGTTTGACATGCAATTGTCTAGAGTGGTTGCAGAAAAAGTGATTGTTGCTTGTCCAGGACAAATGACAGGGTCCCTGAGGGGACGACGGTCGTGCAATTGATCCAGTAGAGAAGCGTCGTTCACAATTTCCTGAGGGGTAGACAATCCCGTATGGATAATGGATTGAAGTGTCCCTGGAGGAAAGAGTGATGATTGAAGCTCATCAAACACATTGCCACCGTTCGTGTACTCTGTCCGTTTCGCAAGGTAAGCGCCCGTTTCTGTAAAGAAGGGTCGTGGGAATGACAGCGGGTCAAACGGCGATACGGCTTTAACAAGTTTTCCATTGTTCATGTCTGGCTGAGGACTGGATGCCGGGGCTTTGTAAAGGGCGTTACTGTTGGCTGAGAATAGGATATCGTCCTGTGGATCTGCGGGTTTGTCTCCAAATTGCTCCCATATGCTCAAAGTTGGTGTTTGGGGGGACGATGCGGACCCCGACCCTGAGGAGGCTGTATCCAAAGGAGGAGAGGAGGACGCTGGTGAGGGCGAGGTCTTTGACGTAGAAGGGATGGCGGTCTTTGTACAGGTGGAAGTGGAGGTGGTGGATGTTGCGGCGTCACCAGGAGCCCGCTCAGAGGTTCGATGACATGCCCCTTCTGTCGGTTGATGAGGAGGAATGGTTGCGTTCGGTATAAACAGCGAAGGCACTGGTTGGTCTGTGTCTCGATTCAGAGGTGTTGGCTCTGATATACCCTTTGTATACTTTTCATAGTGGCGATGATAGAGCTCAGCTTTGACCTCGTAAAGGATAGCTGCGTTGCCACTCTTGCTCAACGCAGACTCGAACGATAAAACGACCTGGCGCAAGTAGTAGTTCTCGCTCTGTAAATTCTCCATGGCAGTTTTAAACTGTTGTGCATCCTGCTGTGATTGCTGTGATTGCTGTGTGATTTTGGTGTTGGCTTCCTTTAACTCTTTGATGGAGTCTTCCAGGTCTTGGAGATGCCTCTCCTTGCGGTCCCGGAAGGCCCGCTGGGCGGCTCTGTTTTGCTCCTTCCTGAGTGCTGGGGATGCTGGGTTGGGTTTCCGACCAGGTTTTTTACGGATCTTTGTCGGTGGTTCTGATGATGATGAATAGTGACTTTCGTTGCTGCCTGATTGCCGAGAATTGGGCTCGTCTTCGCCCGAGCCATGTTGCTCTGAGGCACCAACTAACAAGTTCAAAATGGAGGCAAGAGTACCATGTTTGTTACTGCTTGACATTTTTCCTTTGAGTGAGGATTGACTAAAGCATTGTCCCAACACGAGGAAACTCGACCCTACCTTTTCCCGAGGATTCTGTACTTGAATAGGATCTCTTTTCCGGGCGGTCGAACCGCTGCTGGATGATACGAAGCTGGGGAAGAGGATGTCTAATGGTTGAAGTCATACTGGGGGGCCAAGAGGATACAAAAGCGCAGTTGACTTGAGGATAGGAGAGTGTTCCGAGTCACTGGTGCCAGCACGCAAGCGATGTCAAAACC
>Ga0247824_10001864_pt1 | contig 11726 bp, 6 predicted proteins | sample 13C_PalmiticAcid_FD_194412 | JGI IMG/M metagenome (GOLD analysis project Ga0247824, IMG submission 194412) | Soil microbial communities from agricultural site in Penn Yan, New York, United States - 13C_PalmiticAcid_Day48 | ecosystem: Environmental > Terrestrial > Soil > Agricultural land...
CATTAATAGTTAGTAGTTTCGACGAGAGATTATATAAATCTAATGCTGATATAATTATATTAGGTAGAAACAAGACCTAGCCCTTTAGCCTTTTAACTAGGGGCTCTGCCGCTACTAGGCGGTAGAGCGTCTCGGGCATACCTCGGACCTATAGAAGCCCTTTATTATAGCTCCTAATCGATTACTAAATATACTATATATCAATATTATCTTCAGCTTGTCTAATTCCGCCCTATACCCTCTTGGCATCGTAACGTCAGAACGCGGTGACGTGGTCGAACTCGGCCTTAGACTAGGGCTATATCTGCTCTTTCGTAGATAAGATAGTTAACTATAATTAATCTATTCTACTATTGGGTATAGAGACCCTTAGTAGTCTCGCAGCTTAGTCGCTTCCCTAGTCGATTTCTAATTGTGTATACTCTATAACGATTCTAGGAGCCAGTTCTGGCTCTAGTTAAGCCGTTCTGGGTGACGACCATTGCCGCCCTAGGCTAAAAGCCATCTTTGAGTTCTAGGATGCTTACGATTGGCCGTTGACACAGTAGCACGCCAGAAAGAGCTCTCGTGCCCAAAACTTGGAGCTACGGATACCATCAGTAAAATATAGCACCTACTAGTCTGGATAGTCAGCAGCTGGGAATCCCGTGTTGGCCCTTGAACAGCCCTCCATCCCCCGGCCGATCATGACTTCATCTCGCTTATTCATTTACCACTCGGCGGTCCTCGCCCAGCTCTCGGGAGAGGAAGTCCACTTGCCCATCTTATCACGAGCACAGCCGTGGCTGCAAGTATATGACAGCCCTACACTGCAGCCATATTCCTTGGCAGCCTGCGTGCTGTTGCTCTCAAATTGTCAGTCACCCAGAAGATGATGTGGTTGGACGAGCGAGGCGAATCTGCAGCCAATTGCCATGCCACAACGGCTTTTCTGACACGGAACAGCCAGTCAAGAAGAGCGCTTCCACATCGACTACCTGAACGAACCTTTTGCCAATCTTGCCTGGTCGACCAGATCATCTCATCACGCGCGGAGATGTAGAGACGGGACCGGCCAAGCGCGCCCGACTCAAACGCGCCAAGCTCGCCAAGCGGTTCGCGCGTTGGCCAGCCGCGAGTTGAGTTCTCGGATCGATGCAGGGGCCGAGCTATTCTTGGCTGTGTAAGTCCGAGCTGCTGCGCCTCCTTTGTTGCCCATTCTGGAAATTGGAGAGGCAGCTGGCGAGCCCACTTCCAGCTCCTTCAGGGCTTCAACTCCTTTTCCAACCCCTCCACAGAGCGGCCCTCCCACAGACAGAAATATCGCCTTTCTTCTTTGCCTGCCTCCCACACGCAGCAGTTCTGCTCCACAGGCATCCTGCCAGCTTCCAGTCTCTTCTTCAACCCCCAACCGGAGATATCCCTTCTCGGCCGGCAGCATGCATCTCTCCTCCCCGACCGTCTGGCCCCTCATGGCTTCGCTGGCTGGCCTCGTGGCCAACGCCGCGGCTGCTGGCGCCGGCGTGGTCGAGGTCGACTTGATGTTCCCGCGCAACGACACGTACGCGCCGGGAGCGAACGACACGTTGCCCGTCATCTTCGCCGTCCAAAACGCCGCGCTCGCCGCGCACCTCAACCTCGAGGTTGTGTTCGGCGTCTACGACCGGTCCGACGAGTTTCTCAACCACCCCCTCGCCCTGTCGACCGTGTACCTCCGAAACGCCAACCTCTCGACCCTCCCCGCCAACGAGACTTACTTCTTCGAGACCCAGTTCAGCCAGAAAAACGACCTCAAGGCCACCGAGGGCCGCTGGCGGCTCGGCTGGCTCGCCAGCTGGCAGAGCTGCGTCGAGGACTCGTTCACGGGCGGCCGCCCGGCAGACCACGAGTTCCTCGTCGACGCCACCTTCTGGCGCTCCGTCGACTTCATCGTCCAGCCCGGCGCGCAGCCGATGGACCCGGTCGCCGCCACGGCCGACGGTCGGCCGTGTCCCGCGGAACTCGGCGTGGCCATTAACGTCACGTCCCGGACCGTGGCTGTGCCCCCCGCGTTCCAGCCCAAGTGGCACGGCGGCGGCACGTGCGCCGTGGTGGACTCGTCCGGGCCGAAGCCGACGGCGGACCCGTGCCGCGTCAGGGTGGACTCGGCCGTCGTGGCGAGCTTGGCCGCCTCGCGGGCCGCAGAGGGGTGCAGCGCCAAATCGGACTCCTGCAGACAGAACGGTGCCTCTCGGCCGTTGGCCGTTGCTCCGCTGGCCGTTGCCGGCGCGGCGGGTTTGGCCGGCATGGTGGGCGCATTGGGCTTCTTCTTAGGAGGGATGTGAGGAGATGATCAATGAGATCAGTCGCCTAATATAATGATAATTCCGGATTGAACACCCATACACACTCACCGTCAAGGGAAACCTAGGGTAGGCAGGTATTCTTGTTTGTCCTAGAATGTCAGGTTCTCAACCCCCCGCAAGCCTAGGACAAGATTGCGGACGAGGGGAAGCTGGGCGTGTATTTGGTCGTGACGGGTGATATTCGGGGGTATTATGGGGAGGCGCTGGACCGTGCGGAAGGTCTCATCTCTTAGGCGTGCTGGGGAGGGAGGTTGAGATGGGGGCACTGGGGAATGGTCGTCTCTGCCTTGAGTCTAACATTATCCTTTGAGCGACGTTTTCCAAACGCACTGATGTCAACTTCAGCATGGTCACGTTCTGCTCAATGCCTGTCCTTCCACTTTGAGTAAAACCCGCAACACATGGCAGCACGTGGTGATCTCGACCGGCCGTGAATAAGCACCTGAGATGGCGGGGAGCTGGATGATGGTCTTAGCCACATTTCGACAAGGTATCAAAATCAACAAAGTAGAAGGCCAAGAAAACCGCCAGGGTTTTTCACTGTATGGGAGGGACTGGTCCTGTGTCCTGCACAAGCAGACAAGCAGCGAATCTCCCGCACCCCTGAACATAAGATAGGTAGGCAAGGTATGGTAGTCTCAGAAGGAACCAAGGACTGTTTGCCACAATGGTAATAGGTAGCCACTCCCGTCTGGCGGACACTATTTTCGATGAACTCACTTAAATCACACAGTCAAAACGAACACCCATGACAACAACTTCAAATTAAATACTTTACTCTGTCGAGCCTAGTAACAAACAAATACCCCCTCCCTACACGGGCGGCAGGCCCGGCGGCCGAGTAACAGCCTGGTACGTCCTCGTGTCGTAAAACGCCATGTTGATGCTCATGGCAGTGACCCCCGTGTACAACCTCGTGAGGCCCTCGAGGACGAGGGGCTCGTTGAACCAGCTGGGGTTTTTCATGGCCTTGGACAGCGCCTCGCCGCACCACCAGATAATCATGGTCTGGACGACCTGGAAGTGACGCTTCATCCAGACGTCGTAGTTCTTGACGCCGTTGGTGATGACGCCGTGGACCGAGTTGTGCGCGTAGTCCATCATGGCGAGGACCCAGCGCTGGCGGGCGACGATGCGGCCGAGCCGCGTCTGGATCTTGGGCAGGTTCAGGTACGAGATGACGTCCATTGCGAGGTCGATGTTGGTGAAGAACTCGACGTACGACAGGTTGTCGATCAGGTCCTTCATGGTCGTGCCCAGGTCCCAGGGGAACTGGTAGCCGAAGAACTTGCCCTTGACGCCGTTGAAGTTGCCGGGCACCGCCGAGAAGACGTCGGTGATGGCGTCGCTGCCGAAGCAGTGCATGAACCGCCGCCACGACGCCTGCTCGGGGATCTGGACCGGCCACTGCGGCAGGCCGGGCAGGACGGCCGTGATGGACTGCATGCCCGTCCCCGTGAAATAGCCGATGGGGATATAGTCTAAGCGCGTCGTGTCCTTGACAAAGGTGACGACGCCGTCGGCAAAGGAAGGGAGCGTGGAGGTGCACATGCCCCAGATCAGGTGTTCGGCGATCTGCCTGTCGATGACGTGCTCGGTGTCGTGTCCGGCCCTGTTGAGTGCGAGCGAGGGCACGATGGCCATGCCGCCGATGGTGCACACGGTGCTGGCGACCCCGACGCTGGCATCCCAGAGGGGGTCGTTGTCGTACCACTGGCCGATGGACTGGTACGCGATCTTGGTGAGGGTCAGGAACGCCGTCACCCCCGTCAGAAGGTCCCGCAGCTCGATCTCGATGAACTCGTCGCCCGCGCGCTTCTCCAGCCCTCGTGCGCGCACCTCCTCGTCGTTGAGCGTGATGTCACGGGCATGTCGTCGCCGCTCCGCAGGCGCGTTGGTGACGGGCGTACCGCACCAGTCCGGGTCGCAGCGGCAGTCGTTCAGCCACGTCTGCGAGTTGCCGATGAGGTCGTTGTACGAGGCCATGAAGCACATAACGGCGAGCGGCAAGTACTCGGAGCCCAGCTGCAGCGCGTCGTCGCTCTCCTTGGCCCACTTCTGCAGGCTCGCGACCTTGAGGTTCGGGAAGGGGACGCCGACCATGTCGTCCCAGATCTCGATCCGCCGCGCGTCCGGGGTGCCGTACATGATGCCGCTGATAAAGTACGCGAGGGTCTTTTCCTCCTTGTACTGCTTGCTCTCGTCGTCGCTCGAGCACCTCTTGTCGTTATAGAAGAAGGTCCGCAGGTAGTTCTCAAACTCGTCGTTCTCGTCCGTGTCGCGCTTGGTGAGGGTGTACGACTTGGGAGTGCAGCACCGCACCGACGAGCCGTGGTTGCAGCCTAGGACGTGCATGTCCGACGCCACGCGCACCTTGTCGGCCGGGCAGTTGCCGTAGCACGTCATCTGGGGCCAGTCCTTGCCGTACAGGCCGTACTGCGAGTACCACTCGCAGTTTTCCCAGCGCGCGTCCGAGTGGTCCTCGCGGCAGCAGTACTTGCGCTTCTCGGCGAAGAACATAGGGTACGCGGCCCAGTTGCAGACGGCGCCGCCGCTACCCGTCGACGAGGCGCCGTACTCGACGTAGGTCGCCCCCGTGCCGGGCGCGTCCGAGACGTACACGTCGCTGCAGCTGCTCGAGTCACAGTTGCTGAAGGCCTTAGACCACCCGCACATAGTGTGCAGGCGCATCGACACGGTCCCCGTGGCGCAGCAGGCGGCCTGATACTTGCCGTTCTTGCAGTGCGCGCTGTTGGAGCCAATCTCGATCATGCCGGAGGGACACGTCTGGTCGCACTTCCCGTTGTGGTGTGTGTACCATCCGCAGTTGGGGAGGAAGCCCTGCTTGGGCGGGCAGCACAGCTTGTGGCCGCCCGTCGGGCAGCCCTGCGTGTCGATCATGTCCTCGTTGTCGCGGGCGCCGTCGTCCCCGCGGCGCATCAGCATCCAGCCGTCCGGGCAGTCCTCGAGGCAGCCCGTCCATTTGCACTGCGCATGCTCGGTCTTGATGTCGACCGTGCCGTCGCTGTTCTGCTCGAGCGCCTGGAACTTCTTGCCCGCGGCTTTGGCTAGCGCCTTGCTGTACTTGGCGTCCTTGGTGTCGTGCGAGACGGCCCAGACCATGACGCCGCCGAGGCACTGGCTGCGGGCAAAGTCGGCGCGGATCTTGAACGTGTCTTCGTCGTCGTAGGTCGTCCACTTGTTGGAGTCCCACGTCAGGATCTTGACGGCCGCCTCCTTGTCAAAGACCGGCGTGGCGCCGGTCCGCGCTCGGATGTCGTCAATCTCCGAGTTGAGCACGACGCTTACCTCGCCGCTGCACTCCTGCTTGGGCGAGCCCGACGCATACACGCACCCCGGCGTCGTGCAGCCCGGGTTGGCCACGGTGAAGCCGCGGCCGTAGAAGGCGAGACCGAGGACGACGCTCTCGGGCTTGACGTCGTTACGCCAGAGCAGGTCCATGGCCTCCTTGATCTCTGTCAGGTTGCTGTGCGAGTTCAGGTACGGGCCGACCCAGCGATTTTCCATGTCCCACGTGCCGTGGAAGTCGTACGTCATCATGTTGAAGAAGTCGACCGACTTGCTGAGCGCCTGAAGGTCAAAGTGGCGGAGGTACCAGAAGGAAGCCGGGAGCGTGATGCTGAGCCCGGCCCCGCGGCCCCAGATCCGGAGGATGGACTTGACCCGGCTCATGAAGACGGGGAAGTTCTGGTAGTCCTCGCCCCGTCCGCCGCGGTCGTCGGCCTCGGGATACTCCCAGTCGAGATCCACGCCGTCGAGCCCATAGGTGGTGATGAACCGGGCCAGCGACAGCGCAAAGGTGGTCGTCGCCGAGGCGGAGCGGGCAATGTCGGAAAACGTCGTCCTCGTCGGGCCGGGGTCGTTAAAGGTCCAGCCCCCCAGGGCCACAAAGACCTGGAGGTTCGAATCGGCCTTTTTGAGGTTCACCAGCCGCTTGAGCATGGCGTCGTCCTGCGCGGACGAGAGCTCGACCTGGAAGGTGGTGGGGTTGATGGACGCAAAGGCATAGTTGAGATGCGTGTAGATACCCCTGGGAATCTGCTCGGGGTAGAACTTGTTGCATGGCCGGTTCGTTGTGGCCCAGCCCTCGTAGTAGCCCACGACGCGCTGAAACCCCTGGCCGTTTGCGCTGCAGGACGGCCGCTTGACCTTCTTGTCCCCGCAAAATTCCTTGGTGGTTCCGCAGAAGCCAAACTTGCTGCAGCAGACTGTTGGCCAGGTGCATCGGGCAGGTCAGCGTCGATTGTGTAGGCTAGGACACTAGAGCGAAACATACCGTTGAGGGGGCACGTAGTCTTGTCGGCATATGTAGTGCCCCAACCTCCCGGGTCACACTCGCCCTTGCGCTCACAGTTTGCGACGCAGACATCGGTAGCACAGACTATGAACAGGGTACGGAGCAAAGTTGTCAGCTGGATTCACTATTGTAAGAGGAGAGAGACCAACAGTCAGGCCCGAGGCCACAAAATCCAAACTTGGAACAACATCCGATAGGACACGGGTTGCTTGCGCTGCAGTCCTGGGCGATGGCGACGGGAAGGAGCTGGAAAAAGACAAGAAAAAGAAAGGAGAGACGTTTAGTAAGGAATGACTGCCTCAAAGAGGCCATCTTGAACGACATGGCCGGTATACCCGAGCTTGTTAGGGCTGGGGTAGGTGGCCCACCGGTTCAAGGTCAATGAACGAAGGACAGACAATGCCGGAGCTGGCGAGGCGCAAGAAACGTGAAAGTGACGGGGAGTCCATCGTGTTCATATCAAGTCTATCATTAGTGTTATCTAGATGGAGGTGCACTTCGGAGGCTCTCCGTTCTCGGTTCTCGCATCGGGTGTAAGTGGAGCCCCTCGGACTTGAAAAAAGTCAAATGCGAGGTATAATTTCGTTTGACTCAAGCCTTTGTGGTAGCAAGTCTCACGTGAATAGCACTAGCGATTATACAACCGGGTTTTTATGTAGCACTGATCCTTCGAACTAACCCCGACGGAACGCGGCTAGGTCAGATGCAGCGCGTTTGCTCCTGGTGCCAAGTCGCTTAAGTCAAGTTACATCCACCAAGACTGGTTCCCATTGTCATCTTAAAATATGGGGCGATACCCCTCGAGACGGCTTCAAGTCCGAGGTCACGGAAGAAAAAGTCTGAGACCGACAGCAGTAGCCCTATCCGATATCGCAAAATTCGGGACTCGGCCATCTCCAGATGCAATTCTCCGTCCTGTGGGACAACAAGGCCGGTTCGATACATGTATCTTGTCAGCCCCCTTTTTTGACGGTGAACCGTTGAAGGGCGAGATACATGTAGCCACACTCATTCATCTCATCCCTCACTCACACTCGTTTTCTGCACAGCACGAAGCAGGGACGGTAAACGACATGTCGTCCCTCGTGCGTCCACTCCTTTTCTGTCTCCTCAGTCTTTTTCTAGTATTCTCGGTCTCCGCACACCGCGGCCATGAGGACGGACACAACCACCTTCACCATCTGGTGCGAAAAGGCCCCCTTCTGGCCCGACGTGGCATCCTGAACGGCACCCGCACCAACTTGACCTCGCCCGAGGCCATCTTGGAACGAGCCCAAGCCATCATCGCCCAGAAGAACAAGGCCCGGCTGGAGAACCCGTCCTTCAACAAGCACGAGTTCCTTGCCCCGGAAGAGCTGGCCAAACTGGGCAAGCCAGCTCCGCCCCTCAATCTCAATGTTCTTCCAGGCGACAACAGCACCGTGGCTGCCCGCCTCAAGAGACGCCAGTCGCTCAATGACACAACATCCGCGGCGGCAGACGCTGACGACAAGAGCGCCTACACGCTCCCCGACGAGGTCATTGAGGCAGCACGCATCATTGCCGAGTCCACGCCCCAAGTCCCCACGGGCGACCATGCCGATGTGGCGGCGGCCATGCGTGCAAAGTACGGCAGCAACTCGGCCGGCGGCAGCCAGCGGCCTCCCAAACTGCAGCGGCCGATGGGCGGTCTTGGTCGGTTCGGTGATGGTGTCGAGTATAGCTCCAACTCGACCGCCGTCGACTTGGGGTCTGACGGTCCCGATGATGCCTCGCGTGTGGCCAAGCGAGACTACGGGTTCTGGATGGCCGATATGGCCCAGCTGGGCGCCTCGCCGTATGCTCCGGCTGGGTACAAGGTCGGTCTCTTCTCCCCTTTCCCTCCCTCTCGGGCATGATATGATGGCATGGGGTCATCTGGTATGGACATGGCAGCTAATACCAGGCAGGTTTGGAGAAACGTCAAGGACTTTGGCGCCGTAGGCAACGGCGTGCACGACGACACAGCCGCCATCCAGCTCGCCATCACCCAGGGCAGCAGATGCGGCGCCAGTTGCAACTCCAGTACCATTGTCCCTGCTGTGGTGTACTTCCCCCCAGGCACCTACCTCGTCAGCGCAACCATCATCCAGTACTACAACACGCAGTTCTTGGGTGACGTGAGTGATTTTCTACGTTACCTCGCTTGGCCGACCGACCCCTGAAGAGACTGCTGACATTGGTACGTGCCTGGTACCTGAGGTGAACAGCCGCATAATCTGCCCACACTCCTGGCTGCCACCAGTTTCACCGGCGGCAGTGTCATCAGCAGCAATGTGTACACTGGTGACAATGAGGAATGGTGAGGTTCCACTACTAATAGGGCTACGAACCCGAGGTTCTAATCGGCATCTTGCCAGGTACCTCAACACGGCCAACTTCATGCGCAGCATTCGCAACTTCAAGATTGACCTGCGCATCGCCCCTGCGGGGACATACCTCGCCGGCATCCACTGGCAGGTTGCGCAGGCGTCGTCGCTGGAGAACATTGAATTCTACATGCGCTACAACTCGGACACGCCTGGCAACACGCAGCAGGGTATCTACATGGAGAACGGCTCCGGAGGCTTCCTCGCTGATCTTACTTTTGTCGGAGGCAACTTTGGGTGAGCCTGAGTTCTCTGTTCTCCGTGTTCTCCCTTCTACTGCTATGCCAACCCCTAGGACACCTGACTAACACTTGTGCAGAGCCTACATGGGCAACCAGCAATTCACCACCAGCCATCTCGTCTTTGTCAACTGCAACACGGCGGTGCAGATTCACTGGGACTGTAAGTCATGGCCCTCCTTCTAGTTCAAGTTCCCTGCTAGGTCATGACCTGGGGGTCTCACGTCGGCATCAACTAAACTGAAAACAGGGGCCTGGACCATGCACGACTACATCATCGAGAGCTGTGGCAACGGCGTCGTCGTGGTGGGCGGCGCAGGCGGCGACAAGCCCGACGGCCAGGGCGTGGGCTCTCTGATTCTCGTCGACAGTCTCATCGCCAACACGCCCAACGGCATCATCACCACGCTGCTCTCGGAAAACTCAACCTCGTTCCTCCTGCAGAACGTCGGCTTCTTCAACGTGCAGACCGCAATCCGCGACACGGCCGGCAACCGCGTGCTCCTCGCGGGCGGCAACCAAGTCACGCTCCAAAGCTGGGGCTTCGGGCAGGTCAACAACGTGACGGGCACCGGGTCCAGCCAGTTTGTCAACGGCGCCAACATCGCCGCCATGCCGCGGCCCACGGCCCTGCTGGGCTCGCAGTACGCCAACATGCCCAGCCCCAACATCTTCACACGCCGCCGGCCCCGGTACTCGGACGTGCCGCAGGCCAACATCCTCAACGTCAAGGCATTGGGTGCCAAGGGCGACGGCGCGACCGACGACACGGCCGCGCTCAACGCCATCCTCGCCGGCGCGTGCAACACATCGTCGATCGTGTACTTTCCCTACGGCGTCTATATTGTGACGGATACGCTGCGAATCCCCATCGGCTCCCGCATCATTGGCCAGGCGTGGTCGCAAATTATGGGCAAGGGGGCCAAGTTCCAGAATGAGCAGGCACCGCGCCCCGTTGTACAGGTTGCCCTGCCCGGAGAAGTCGGCATCATCGAGATCCAGGACATGCTGTTCACCGTGCAGGGCGCTACGGCAGGTGCCGTGGTGGTCGAGTGGAACGCGCGGGAGCAGAGCCCCGGCTCCGTCGGCCTCTGGGACACGCACATCCGCGTCGGTGGTGCTAAAGGCTCCAATCTGCAGGCCGAGCAGTGTCCCAAGCTGTCCGGGCAGGTCAAGGCCGGTTGCAAGGCAGCGTCGCTGCTGATGCACCTGAAGCCTAACTCGACGGCGTACATGGAGAACGCCTGGCTCTGGGTGGCCGACCACGACCTGGAGAAGGTCACCAAAGACCAGATCGATATCTATGTCGGCCGGGGTCTCCTCGTCGAGAGCGATCGCGCCTGGTTGTGGGGGACGGCCTCGGAGCACGCGGTGCTGTACCAGTACCAGTTCTCGCAGGCCAGCAACATCTTCATGTCCATGATCCAGACCGAGTCGCCGTACTTCCAGCCCACCCCGCGGGCGCCCCAGCCGTTTACGACAGGCCTGTTCCCCAACGACCCGACCTTCTCTAGCTGTGCGGCGACGGATGCCAAGTGCTTCGCCTCGTGGGCGGTGCGCATCGTCGACTCGTCGGCCATCTACATGCTCGGCGCGGGCCTGTACAGCTGGTTCTACAACTACAACCAGGCGTGCGTGACGACCAACAACTGCCAGAATAAGGGCTTCGAGGTCGAGCAGAGCCAGGACATCTGGATCTACAACCTCTGCACCAAGGCCATCGTCGAGATGATCTCGCCGCTCGGCTCCGCGCCGACCCTGGCCGCGGCCAACATCAACGGTTTCCTCTCGTCCATCCTCGCCTGGCTGCAGGGCGCCGAGAACCTCAGCGGGCCCCGCGACTTTGCCGGCTTCCAGATGTACCCGGCCGAGTGGGTGCAGAACGAGTTCTCGGGTCCGGCGACGTGCAAGACGGCGCTGCAACAGACCATCGTGTGCGACGACCTGGTCCGGTCGTTTGCCAACGAGGGCTACCGCGGGTCGCTGCACAACAAGACGCGGACGGACCAGGTGTGCCACGCCGACTGCGGCAAGAGCCTCGCGAGCTGGGTGAGCCACGTCTCGACGGCGTGTCAGGGGTTTAACATCTCGCACGCCGACCCTGCGCTGCCCGGGGGGCGCATGTGGGCGGGGTATAACGAGACGTGCCTGGTTGATCCGGCGAATCCCAATGTCTACTGCAACGGTAAGCTTTCCTGCTCCCTTCTCCCTGACGGGTGTGTTGTGTTAATTCAAACCAGACGCCATCGACGCCTTCACCCCCGTCAACTCCGCCCAAGAGATGCCCACTGCCGAGATCTGCTCGTTCTGCTACGTCGAGCGTCTCGCCATGATGCAGCGCAGCCCCTACTCCTTCTACGACGCCCAATGGAAATCCGACCTCGAATACGTCTACACGCGCTGCGGCCTCACCGGCCGCCCGACCGCCCTCCAACCCCCCCGGTACCTCATCCCCGCC
>Ga0247824_10001865_pt1 | contig 11725 bp, 4 predicted proteins | sample 13C_PalmiticAcid_FD_194412 | JGI IMG/M metagenome (GOLD analysis project Ga0247824, IMG submission 194412) | Soil microbial communities from agricultural site in Penn Yan, New York, United States - 13C_PalmiticAcid_Day48 | ecosystem: Environmental > Terrestrial > Soil > Agricultural land...
ACTTTAAGGAGAAGTTCGACCGGGACCACTGGCCGGTCAGGACTACCGACGAGGACGGGCTGCCAGAGCCCCGTACTTAGGTCTTCGACTATAGCCATAGTTATCACGAGCTCCTATAGGCCTACGAACGAGCCGAAGGGGGACGACTTAGTATCCGACCCCAGAGGGCTTGGCCGGAGAAATGCCAAGGTATATAGCTCACGAGTCAATGCCCTAACAGGGCCTATATATTCCATTTGGTAGATAAGGCCTATATATAACATGCCTACTAGCAGGCGATAGAGAGACAACTCTAGAGGCAACGTGCCCGGAATGAGGCACGGACGGCACGAACGGCTAGGGAGAAAGCTATAGAGGAAGACAAGCAGGCAGAAGGGAGCAAGGTAAGTCGCTAGGACGATACACATAAGGGGGATACCTCTCAGGACTAGGACGACTTGGGAAATGACTCTAGGGCCTCCTTAGGCCCCAGCTAGCTCTAAGGACACTACAAGGGCAACAGGTCAGCCGACATAGGTAGAGTTAGGCATGACGAACGACCTACTATAATCTCCTAGCCGGTATCATCGAAGTCACGGCTATATAAAACGATAAACCCGACGACAGACTTTAGGTTACGGCCCGGTAGAACGGACTCTATACGTTGGCCTTAGTAGATAGAGGATTATAAGTCGACCTTATCTCACTACGACTTATTAACTAGCTTAAGATCCTATAGAGGGACAAGCAGCAGTCATTTATTATCAGAGGACTATTCGATATATAATAGGTCAGACGAGAGACGGAGCCGATTAACGTCGAAGTCGAAGGTAAGACGACGTCAGTCGTATTCGACATTATGGACCTAGGGCCTAGGAAGGATATAATCCTAGGGTGCCCCTAGCATAAGGATTATAACCCCGATATCAGCTGGAAAGACAGTAGCTACCTATGACCTCGCTAGAGGGAGCATCTAACTAACTTAATGGGAAGCGCAGACGACAGATTATGCGAGCGTCGTACCAGGAAAGTGTACTTCAAGGATCTACCGTAAGAGACGTATAGTGGTAGGCAGACTACTACGGACTCAGGAAGAAGCGGCAGTCACTACAGAAGGAAGGAGGGCAGAGTAACAAGGAAGTTACCCCCCGAGGATTTACCAGGGAAGCTGGGGATCGGACGACAACAGAGGACGCGGACGGACCCCGAGGTCGCCGTTATCTCTATCGACGAACACGGGAAAGCCGAGCTTGTGGAACGGGTTACTATGCTCGAAGCGGCCTTTGTTACGGCCGGAAACAACAAGTTCGCATACTACTAGGATGCGAAGGTAGACGATAAGACGGGATAAGTCCCGGCAGAGTACTAGGGATACCTGGCGTTCTACGCGAAATATATAGAGGGACTCCTAGACTATAGACCTTAGGACTACGAGATCAAACTCAAGGAGGGAGCCTAGCTGAAGTTCTTTAAGGTATACTATACTAACGAACTCCAGGACGTAGAGTTAAAGAGATATCTTAAGGCTAGCCTCAAGATAGGGCACATTAGACTATCGACGTTACTAGCGGGATATCTAGTTCTCTTCGTCCCTAAGAAGGACGGAAAGCTCTGGATATACGTAGACTACCGACAGCTAAACGATTAGACGGTGAAGAACTACTACCCCTTGCTACTCATCTCGCAGCTTCGAGACTAGCTGGCAGGTGCGTGTATCTTTACGTGTCTTGACCTTCCGACCGTATACGCCCATATCTGTATCAAGAAGGGAGACGAATGGAAGACAGCGTTTCGTACTCGTTACAGGCACTTCGAGTACTATATTATACCCTTCGGGCTAACTAACGCGCCTATGACCTTCTAGTCAGTCGTTGATTACGCGATCCGACCGTTTCTCGACAAGTTCGTAGTCTATTACCTAGATGATATTCTTATCTTCTCCAAGATACCTATAGAGCATAAGGCATATATAAAGGCAGTGCTAGATACACTCTATATGCAGAAGCTCTCAGTTAATAAGGACAAGAGCGAGTTCTACGTTATAAAGACGGTCTTCCTCGGCTACAAAATCTCGCCAGGATAGATCCGGATGGAACCAACCAAGGTCGAGGCCATCAAGGCATAGCCCATACCGACTAACACAACAGAGGTACGAGGATTCACAGGGTTCGCTAACTTCTACCGTATGTTCATCAAGAACTACGGCGACATCGTACGACCTCTGTATAACTTGACGAAGAAGGACGTCGAGTTCCAGTAGGGGGCAGAGCAGGAGCAGGCATTCCAGCGGGTCAAGGACCTTATGGCTGAAGAACCTATAATGCTGCTGCCAGACCCTACGAAGCAGTACGAGATGGAGACTGACGCGTCGAACTTCGCGGTCGGTACCCAGCTCAGCCAACGAGACGACAACGGCAAACTGCACCCGGTGGCATTCTTCTCCAAGAAACTCAGCGGACCGGCCCTCAATTACCCGGTCCACGACAAGGAGTTAATAGCTATTATCGAGGTATTCAGGGAGTGGAGGCCGTACCTCAGCGGAATAACCTACGAAGTCCAGGTTTTTACAGACCACAAGAACCTACGGTACTTCACTACGACCAAGGAGCTCAACGGACGTCAGACGAGATGGTACGAGTTCCTCTCGCAGTTCAACTTCGTCATCCACTACAAGAAAGGCACGGAGAACGTACGTACGGATGCCTTGAGTAGGAGGCCGGACCATTTCGGCAACAACACGGAGACGTTACTACTACTATTCCAGCTACAGGCAGACGGGGCACTAAGGCACCTGATATAGGCTACGGCGGACGATAAAGAGTATAGGGCGGTCTTCCGGGAACAACGACCAAACAGGGATATATTAGTCCTAGTCGACAACCCAGACGAGCAAGTCAGACTCGCCAGGGACGTCTACGAGTCCAGACTCGGCGGACATATAGGAATTACGAAGACTGTTGCATGACTTAAGCAACAAGGCTACGACTTCCCGGGACTCAAGGAACGAGTCAAGGAGGCGATCGTAGTATACGATACGTGCCGAAGGGGCAAGCCGGACCGGCATAAACCCTATAGACTCCTCTAGCTATTACTAGTTATAGAGCGACTATAGAGCTTAGTAACGATAGACTTCATCACTAAGCTACCACTCTTATAAGACTCGACGACGGGTATAAACTACAACAGCATTCTCATAATAGTAGATCGACTCACCAAGTAGACGTACTTCCTCCCGTACAAGGAGATATAGTCGGCGGAGCAACTCGCGGACGTAATCTATCGGCACGTAGCTTCAGTGTATGGGTAGCCGAGGGAGTGGATCACGGACAGAGACACTAAGTTCGCGTCAAGGTTCTAGCAAGCCTTGATGATACGGTTAGGTATAAGGAGCAAGCTTTCCACGGCTTACTACCCACAGACGGACGGCCAGACGGAACGACTAAACTAGGTTATCGAGTAGTACCTTCAGATATTCATTAACTTCTAATAGGATAACTAGGTCGAGTTGCTGCCAGTCGTACAACTAGTATATAACACCGTGCCGACCGAGACAACGAAAGTTATACTGTTCTTTGCGAACTTCGGGTACGAGGCAGACCTATACCAGGGACCTACAGGAATAGTCCCGAGGGCAGCAGTTAAAGCAGACAAGATAAGCGTGCTATATACGATGCTTAAGGATAAACTCGAGTTTATCAGGACTAGGATAAAGCAATACTACGACAAGTATAGGCTCGAGGGTCCTCGCCTAGAGAGGGGGGACAAAGTTTACCTAATTTTACGAAACCTCCGTATAAGCCGACTAAGCAGGAAGCTGGACTTCAAAAAGGTTAGACTATTTAGGATCGACGAGCGAGTTTCGAACAATAACTACCGACTTTCACTACCAGCTACAATGAGGCTAAGGACATACGTTTTTCACGTTTCACTTTTGGAACCAGCACCCAGGAACGTACGGCTCGCTATAGATATAGAAGCCGAGGATAAAGAGGAAGAATAGGACGTCGAGGAAGTCCTGGATTCACATATTACGGACAGGCAGTTACAGTACTTAGTAAAGTGGTTAGATTTCGGGCTAGAAGACAACTTATAGCAACCAGCTATAAACCTCCACTGCCCAGAGAAGCTTGAGGAATTCTATCAGCGGAACCCGGATCGACCGCAAAGGACAGTTCAGGGACGGAGCCGAACACTACGTTCCAATCTACCACGTCGACGGCGAGGTTGAGCTATACGTCCACCACGGCAGCGGACTCACGCTACTCCACGTCCTCCATCTCGTCCAAAGAGGAAAGGCCCCGGCGGATCATATCGCTGCCACGAGACAACAACGTACGTTTCTGGCGACGGATACGGTCCAGGCGAGCGAGGGACTCGTCCAGACGCTTCTAGGCCTCGGCGAGGGCCAGACGCTCAACACGAAACGCCTCCTCGGCATCTTGTTCCTCGGAGTCCAGGCGTTTGGACTCGGCCACGATACGACCAACTGAAGGAAGGTCAGCAAGGGAAAGAAAAAAACAGGGCGAAGGACGTACGTACGCAAGGACACCGGGACCCCGGAACCGTCACAGGAGCGTCCACGACGAACGTACTCGCCACATCGCGAGGAGCGCTCGATCATCCGACAGCACAGCCCTTTCGAGTAACAGAAGGAACAGGGTATAACGTCGAAGCCCAGCTCGGAAATAGCGGCGGCAAGGGCGGAGCGCTGGGAAGTTTTGGAGGATTTCTTTTCGATTCGACCTGATATCTTGTCAGCAGGACAGCGCAATACAGAAGGGAAGAGTCACGGCACTTACAAGTATGGGCGTTGGCGGTACTTAAAACAACCTTGGGTCTTTCGGGACGAAAGACGTTAAGGAGAGGCATCGTGTTACGAGCTGGCCGTATGGACGGCCTAGGGCTATAGCGGGGAGCAGGGTATACCTATAGTAGGGACGTAGGGCGCGGTAGCAACTAATCATTCATCAGCCAATCAAGGCGGGATCACGCTTGGCATAATAAGCCAGTAACGGGGGATTACTCGGGCAGACAAAGGAGCACGGTGATCCAGTTGGGAGTACCGTGATCCAAGTAATCCTGTTACCAAAGGATCACGGACAAAGGAGTGATCCAGGACAAAGAAGTTATTATATATATAAGTTAGCTAGTCAGTTACTTATAAGGGAGCCTAGAGCTTCCTCAGTAAAGCAAACACATTAATTACTACACCTACCAAGCATATCTTTAGCGATTAAGACACTTATACCACACGCACTTGTTGTAAACCCTTTGGCTTTACCGAGCCTTACAGACGTTGACATACCTTCAGTAAACCCTTTCAGAGTGCTCTGCACCCGTAGTTCGTCATACGGGGGTAAGGTCGATTCGATATTCTATCGTATAGTACTCGGGCAAGGGGAGGCGCTTATAGGTAGTAAATAAGTCCTTATATGCTTAGTATGCCTTAGGAATAGGGGTAGGCTCGGCCTTATCTCTCTCGGGGGGTTCGTCGACGACGGGTATAATAGCGGCTACTACGATCCTAATAGCGCTCTAGGAGTGCTTGGATTCGACTTACAAGCCTAGATGCCGAAGCTATAGCAGGTAGGTCTAGGTTTTCCGTTTATAGTCGAGCATCAGCTCGGCTATTTCTATCTAGGCCTAGCTAAGGAGTACTATGAACGGGTCAATATCGGTAACGACGAACTATAAGAGGTATATATATTTATACCCTAGGGTATTATAGGCCTTCGTATATAGGGGGTATATACTATAGGTAGGGATAGGCAGGTTGCTAATAGTAGTTAGACTAGGGAAATCGCTGAATTTCTCTAGCTTTATACTCTTAGCGAGAAAGCTCTTGTTAATTAGGTTATAGTCCGACCCTATATCTAATATTACCTCTGCTGCCTTCCATTAACTATCTATCTATACCTTGATAATAGTCTCGATTTTCCATAATATATGCCCCTCGTGCCCCTAACTCGTAGCATTCCCTAAGCGGTAGGTTCCTAGGGGCTCGGTATTAACCCCAGATACCTATAGGCAGTCGGGAGCCTTATACCCCTTTTTATTATACTTTCGGTATACTATCTCGGGGTATTAGTCCGAGTAGTAATTAGGAGTACTATAGGTATAATAGTAGCCACGGACTAGGCAGGGTACTAGCTTAGTCGGGGCTATAGGCGGCAGGGCAGCAGGGGATCGTTTTTCGAGGCAGTCCTACGAGATGTAGCCTATCTTGCTATAGGTGAAATAGGTACGAGGGCGTAAATCGGCCGGGGCTATAGGGTAGGATAGGGTCGGGTATAGGGCCGGCGTTATCGGAGCGCAGGCAGAGCCAACCTTATAAGTCGATATACCGGCATAGCGTTAGCTGTCCTCGATACTACGTATAGCGTTAACTAACTAGTTAAACGAGCTCGGGAGGCTGCCCTAGAGGTTTAGCACGAGCGTAATCTCAGTACGGAACTTCAGGACGAGCGTAGTAATCCGCTAGATCTCGGGGGTCGGGTACAGCAGGTTGGCTAGGACCGTAGTATACCGGTCTACGAACTTAGAGACAGTCTCGTTAGTTACTTATAAGAGGGACTCGAGCTAGGAGGCTGCTTGGATGGCACGAGTCTATAGGTCGGAGTAGTAGTTCTTAAGGAAGTCCTCGAATTCTCCCTAGCTGATGTCAGCGCCTAGGTCAAGCCCGTGCTCGGTAACGTACTTTACCTAGGCGTTCTTAGGCTATTCCGAGAGGCAGCTAACGGTATAAGTAACGCGGTCCGAGTATAAGGTACAGTTGCCCAGCAGTCGGAAGTTAGCCTTACAGTTATAGAGGAAGTTCCTAAGGGCCGCTATGTCGCCGCCGTCGTACTTGGGGTGCTTTAGTATAGGGGTACACTATAAGGGGGCCGACATAAGCGGAGCAGTCGGGGGAGCAGGAACAGCGGTAGCGAGGTCGATGACAGGGGATATTAGGGGGACGTTAACAAGGGCAGGCACGGTAAGGGAGCGCTATAGGCGCTCGAGTTCGGCTCGCTTGTACTGGATCGCAGCCTGGCGGCGGGCAATAGCGATCTCTTCGTCGAGGTAGCGCTCTTCGTTGGCGAGCTGTTATTCGTATGTAGTCGGGGTAAGGCCGGCCATCGTGCTAGGGGAGTCGTTAGGGGGGGTATCGCTCTGGGCGGACTAGGTGATATTAGGGGCGCTAGAGGGTATAATCGAGGGCGCGGCGGGAGAAGTACGGGTTCGGGGAGCTATCTTCCTGCCCCTAACGGTTTAGTGCCGGGTCGAGAAGAGTTTAATATGTTAGAGCTAACGGGGCCTAGGGCGAGGGGGGGTTGTAGCTGAAGTGAAGGGGTATAGGAGAGGTAGCTCAACGTACGCTTAGTGTGAGTAGGCATAGCGGTTAGGGGGCAATTAGAATGACCATTAAACTCTACTCCCTATTAAAACTAGGGCGCTATGCGCCCTCCTTATCCTCCTTATGCCTTATAGTCCTAGACTCCTATGCCTAGTTGCCATAGCTCTAGTACAGTGGAGCGTAGAGTGGGCTTAGGGCGGGCTTAGTCTATATATGCTCTACTAAACTCCGCTCTGCCCGGAAATCTACCCCCGAAGTCCGCTCGGTAGGCCCGATAGGTCCGCGACCCTAACCCTAACCTAACCCTAACCCTCTAGGGGCCTAACAACGGTAATCTAGGGCATTAATGTTCTTAGCTAGGTATGACGAACTACGGGTATAGAGTACTCTGAAAGGGTTCACTAAAGGTATATTAATGTCTATAAGGCTCGGTGAAGCCAAAGAGTTTATAACAAGTACGTATAGTATAAGTGTCTTAATCGCTAAAGATATACTTAGTAGGTATAGTAATTAATGTATTTGCTTTACTAAGGAAGCTCTAAGCTCCCTTATAAGTGACTAACTAGCTAACTTATATATATAATGACTTCTTTGTCCGAAGTACCTTTGTTCCTAGATCGTTCTTTCTTCCTAGCGATCCCAACTGGATCGTTTTCCTTTCCTGATAATCTAACTGGATCGTCTTAGCCTTCTAACGATCCTACTCTAGTTAGTCCGTAACCCTATCCTAAATGATTGGATGACACTATGCCCCGCGCTATGCCTATAGCCCTATATAGGCCGCCCTTTATAGTTAGTCCGTAATATAATGCCCCTCCTCGAGCTCTTTCGTCCCGAAAGACCTAAGCCTATTTCAAATACTGCTAACAGCTATACTCGTAAGTGCTACGATCTTCCCTTCTATATCGTACTGCTATACTATCCTGCTGACAAGATATCTAGCTGTATAAAGAAAACGAAACCCGATTCCTCGTACCCTAAAACTATCTAGCGCTCTTATCTGCTCAAAGCGATCCTTTGATCCTCGATCGAAATATAGTCCCCCTATTCTTCTTGTAAGGCTCTCGGCCTAGTCTGTAAGGTATTGCCCTCCGAGTCCTCCGCTTGTTCCGAGTATATCCGCTGCTACGAGTCTTTTTATAACGCCTAAGGCATTACCCCCTAACAGCTTCACTATATCGCTACGTAGTACGATAGGGTCGAGTCCGAGCTAGAACGTATAGAGGAGTTAGCCGAGGCGGCTAACGCTAAAGTCTGCCGTCTACGTAAGTAGAAGAAGCTATAGTTCGAGAAGATAAAGCGTGCTATCGCTCGCGGTATCGATACTATAGAGGAGTTAGAGCGGGTAGAGCGGGAAGAGGCAGAGGTGCTAGTAGATCGGGAGTCCTCGGGGTATACCCCGTCAGTCCCTACTACCCCGCCTTTGTTAGGTGACGACTTCGTGCCGCTCTGGGATACTATATACCCGGAGGTATAGCTGGAGCCGGTCCTAATATCCTACTTCGGGTTGCTCGCTAGGTTACTATCTTTCGTAGAGGATCTATCGTTCTTAGCTGGTTAGGGTTCCTCTGATAGAACTCCTAGAGCTTCTCGGGGCAGTGGAGGTTCGTAGCTAGTTACTATGAGTTGTCTTCTGGCCCGAAATCTAACTACTTTACTAAATACTATAGCTGCCCGTTCGTAGCGCGTGAATCTAGGACCTCTTCGACGTCCTATTCTTCTTCCTTATCCTTAGCTTCTACGTCCGTAGCAAGCTGTACGTTCCTTAGTACTGGTTCTAAAAGTGAAATGTGAAAAACGTATATCCTTAGCCTTATCGTAGCTAGTAGTGAAAGTCGGTAGTTGTTATTCGAAACTCGCTCGTCGATCCTAAATGGTCTAATCTTTTTGAAGTCTAGCTTTCTGCTTAGTCGGCTTATACGGAGGTTTTATGAAATCAGATAGACTTTGTCCTCCCTCTCTAGGCAAGGACCCTCGAGCCTATGTTTGTCGTAATATTGCTTTATCCTAGTCCTAATAAACTCGAGTTCGTCCCTAAGTATCGTATATAGTATGCTTATCTTGTCGGCCTTAACTACTGCCCTAGGGACTGTTCCTCCGGGTCTCTAGTATAGGTCTGCCTTATAACCGAAGTTTATAAAGAACGGTATAACTTTCGTTATCTCGGTTAGCGTAGTGTTATACGCTAGCTGTACTACTAGTAATAGCTCGACCTAGTCATCTTGCTAGAAGTTAATAAACATCCGAAGGTATTATTCGATGACCTAGTTTAGCCGTTCTATCTATCTGTCCGTTTGTAGGTAATAAGCTATAGAGAGCTTGCTTTTCATACCTAACCGTATTATTAAGGCTTACTAGAACCTTAAAGCGAACTTAGTATCTCTATCTGTAATCTATTCCCTCGGCTACCTATATACTGAAGCTATGTGCCGGTAGATTACGTCTACGAGTTACTCTGCCGACTATATCTCCTTATACGGGAGGAAGTATATCTACTTGATAAGTCGGTCCACTATAGTAAGGATACTATCGTACTTTATACCTATTGTCGAATCCTATAAGAGTGGCAGCTTAGTAATGAAGTCTATCGTTACCGAGCTCTATAGTCGTTCTATAACTAGCAATAGTTAGAGGAGTCTGTAGGGCTTATGCCGGTCCGGCTTGCCCCTTCGGTATATATCGTATACCGCGATCGCCTCCTTAACTTGTTCCTTGAGTCCTAGGAAGTCGTAGCCTTATTGCTTAAGTCGTACAATAGTCTTTGTGATCTCTATATATCCGCTGAGTCTGGACTCGTAGATATCCCTGACAAGTCTGACTTGCTCGTCGGGGTTACTAACTAGGACTAATACGTCCCTATTTAGTTGTTATTCCTAGAAGACTGCCTTATACTCCTTATCGTCCGCTATAGCCTATATCGGGTGCTTTAGCGTCCCGTCTGCCTGTAGTTGGAATAGTAGTAGTAACGTCTCTATAGTGTTGCCGAAGTGGTCCGGCCTCCTACTTAAGGCATCCGTACATATATTCTCCGTACCTTTCTTATAGTAGATGACGAAGTTAAACTGCAAGAGGAACTTATACTATCTCGTCTAACGTCCGTTAAGCTCCTTAGTTATAGTAAAGTACTATAGGTTCTTATAATCTATAAAAACCTGGACTTCGTAGGTTATGCCGCTAAGGTATAGCCTTTACTCCCTGAATGCTTCGATAATAGCTATTAACTCCTTGTCGTGGACCGGGTAGTTAAGAGCCGGCCTGTTAAGCTTTTTAGAGAAGAATACTACCGGGTGCAGCTTACCGTTATTATCTCGTTAGCTGAGTTAGGTACCGACTACGAAGTTCGACGTATCGGTCTCTATCTTATACTACTTTATAGGGTCTAGTAGTAGTATTATAGGTTCTTTAGCTATAAGGTCCTTGACCCGTTGGAATGCCTGCTCCTGCTTTATCCCCTATTGGAACTCGACGTCCTTCTTCGTTAAGTTATATAGAGGTCGTACGATATTACTATAGTTTTTAATGAACATCCGGTAGAAGTTGGCGAATCCCGTAAAGCCTCGTACCTCTGTCGTGTTAGTCGGTATAGGCTATACCTTAATGGCCTTAACCTTAGTTAGTTCTATCTAGATCTATCCTAGCGAGATTTCGTAGCCGAGGAAGACCGTCTTCGTAACGTAGAACTCGCTCTTATCCTTGTTAACTGAGAGCTTCTACATATAGAGTACGTCTAGTACTGCCTTTATATACGTCTTATGCTCCGTAGGTATTCTGGAGAAGATAAGAATGTTATCTAGGTAATAGACTGCAAACTTATCGAGAAACGGTCGGATCGTGTAATTAACGACTAACTGGAAGGTCGCGGGTATGTTAGTCAACCCGAAGGGCATAATATAGTACTCGAGAAGAACGACGATCGAAAACCGTTCCCGAGCGCTTGCTCGGGGAAGCCGTTAAAACAGCTAAAACTACAACCGTTCAAAAGCTCTCGAGAAACCCTCTCTAGCAGTACCGTGCGCGGCTACGCGCGGCCTGTTGTATGGCCGCAGCCGGTGCCGAAAGAAGGGCGACTCGGTGGGATGTCGACAACCCGAGAAAATCCTACGGTGGGGTACGCCCTACCTCCCGGGAGGTCCCAGCCAATCAGAATATCGGATGAAACCGACGACGACGACGAAATGGGAGAGGAAGACGACTAGAGTGATAAGGACGACTATAACTTTGGTAGCCTACTCGCGGGACAAGAGAAGGGGGTCCTGGCAGGGCTTTTGATGGACCTCGTACGATATAAGGACGAAAGCAAAGCATACCTGATTATCGACGAATTCATAACGAGGATAAAGAAGATAGAGAAGAGGATTAGGGAGCTATCGGAGGGACGGGATTCTCGGAAGAGGGAGGAGGGCTTCCAGG
>Ga0247824_10001867_pt1 | contig 11721 bp, 10 predicted proteins | sample 13C_PalmiticAcid_FD_194412 | JGI IMG/M metagenome (GOLD analysis project Ga0247824, IMG submission 194412) | Soil microbial communities from agricultural site in Penn Yan, New York, United States - 13C_PalmiticAcid_Day48 | ecosystem: Environmental > Terrestrial > Soil > Agricultural land...
TTTGTGAGCGGTGGAGGATTGGCTTCAGGAGAGGAGGTTGGGGGGTTTATATTTCGTGATTGTGGGCGATGTTGGGATGGTGTTGGTTTGTTGGCCTGTGTTTGGCATGTTTGAAACGTAACTCTTTATTTTAATTACTACTTAATATTGAGACGTGATGCCTCGTGGTGTGTGCGGTCGTCATTCAGTTGTATTTTCTGTGAGGATGAATTCGGGTTCTCTCGTGGAGTCCAGCCCAGAGCTGATGTGGTTGTGCCAAGCTCTTGTCAGAGCTGTGTTGAAGTTGAGGGGATAGTTAGAGGAAACGCGACACCAGGCACCGAGAGAGTATCAACAACCACATCTGAATTTCTACTCTTGTCTCCGGCGTGTATTCCACAACTTCCAGTCTTTTGTGAGTGGCGCAAACCTCTGCTAATTACAGTATCCTTGAATAACGCCCCGTGCCCGTGTATACCACCATCCAGTTGCCCATCGCAGTTATATCCTACACAGTGTTGTACATATACACGCTTTACTCCATTCCCACTCACATCCTCCCTCGAAATCGTTTACACCAGCCCCCCTTCCCCACACTTGCAAAAACAAGAAGCTGGCCCCTTGATAACCCCAAGCCTCACCCACAAGAACTTCACATCCGCTTTCCTCCTCGGGGTTGTAATCGTCCCGAGTGCCGAGCGCCCAGTCCTGAAGTGTCAAGGGGGACGTGAAAAGAAGGTTAGGCTGTCCTCGGCCCTTCCCCCTTGACAAGTTGACCCTCTATTCCTGCCCTTCCCCCTTGCCCTCCTTCCCCGTAATCCGCGGCCAAAACTTGACCCACATGTACCCCTCCCCCAGAGCCATCGCGACAAGCCCCGCGCCCAGGGCCAGGCGCAGGCGGGGGTTGGGCACGATGCGCTTGAGGGAGAAGGACGGGTAGGAGGGGTTGGTGTTGGTGGTTGTGTTTGTTGGCTTTGCGCTGTTGCGGTAGATGGAGGTTGTGGAGAGGTGTGTTTTCTGTTGAGTTTGAGAGAGGGCGCGGAGTGGTGCGGTTCTGCTGAGGGCGCGGAGGGCTGTCATCGCGAGATGTGAGGTGGGGTGTTTGGTGTGTGATGTGTGTGGTTTACGGGGTGTGTGGTGGACGAGATCAGAGCTGCTGTCTTGGTGGGTTGGAATGGGGAAATGGAGAGAGAGAAGCGGTTTGTTTGGAAGGAGGGGAACAGTTTTATACCAGCATGTTGACTGGATGTCGTTGGGTTTGTGCCGGAATAGGCAAGAGCAAGTACATTTCCTGTGACACATTGGGCGTCGGGACAAGCCGGGTCTTGCACCAACCAGCCAGTAAGCCCAGCATTCAGGATCGCGGCATGTTGCACTCTCACACTGCACACAATCGTATTTGGCCAGCAGCTTGAGCAGCTCTCATTTCATAATACATATCTCATAATCGTCGTTTCACGACCTGTTGATGGTCAACGGCTTAAACGGCCTCCGCAGCCTCTCAATTGGCTTGATACCCTCCATGCCCAACCCCGCGGGCCTCCTCAGCCCGCCGCTGAGTGCCTTGGGCAGGGTGCTCGTCGTCGCGTGCAGCCCGGCCGCCGGACGGGTGGGCTCGGGGGGCTTGGCGGCCGGTATTTTCCCGCTGCTGTCATCGTTTGCCGCCGCTGGCCGGGGCGGGGAGCTGGAGAAGCACGTGTACTGCTTCCGCTTGGCTGTCTGCTCGTCCCTTGTCACAGAGGGGCGGGTCATCATCTTGCCGGCTCCGAGCTTGTGCCCGGCGAGGACCGGGTCGATCGCCGGCTGCGCCGGTGCGGGAAGGCGTTCGACTACGACTGGATGTCGCGACAGTGTGGTGTTGGGTCCGGGGTATGCTGGCGGTCCAGATGGGGTACGAGCAGGGCCGGAGTTGGTCTTCACAAACCCCATGATGCTCTTTTGGTCCGCTGGTCTTTTGTTGGTTGACGGCTTGGGCTTCTCGGCCTTCTGGGCGACCGTGGCCGTCCCATTCGCCGCGGTGATGGCCGCTTGATGAGCGCCAACACTGACAAATCCATGCGAAGCACCATTGGCAAACGATGGAAGTCCCTCCATGGTTGTGGTATAGTCACCGTGCCAATGGACCTCCTCGCTGCCGTCATGTCCTGGTCCCTGAAGCCGAAGGCGCTTCGCTCGGGCGCCTTCTCCTGGCTTGGCCTCTTCTGGGTCAACCGGAAACAGGTTGTCCTCGGGGCTGAACATGGCGGGAAGACCTTTAAATATGGTCTCCTCTGCGGGCAGCTTGCGCTGGATAATCTTGGCAATCCCTTCCATGACTGGCCGGTCGAGACACGGGCCTTTATTCAGGAAGGACCCCTTCACCGGCTCCACAAACGGCGAGAGCTCAGTGCGCTCCCCGTTGCTGTTGGAGTTGAAGAGGGGGCAACTGAGATAGAGCAAAGCCTGAGCTCTTGTCATGGCGACATAGAGCAACCTTCGCTCCTCGGCGTCGTCTTCAGACCGCGTATGAGGAAACACTGATCTGTAGACGGCGGGAACAAACACAATGGGCCACTCGAGGCCCTTCGCTTTGTGTATTGTCGAGATGGTCACATGTGGCTTGCTGCCCTGGCCTTCATCTCCGGTCTGGGCGTCTGCGGCCAGCGACACGTTGGCCAAAAAGCGCGGCAGGACGTCGATTTCCTTCGTCTGTTGAAGGCCCTCAATCTCCGGGAGGAAATCGTCTTCGGCGTTGTCCACATCCCTCACAAACTCGGCAGCAAGACCCAGGAATTCCTGCACGTTGGCCCATCTTTGCTCGTGGTCGTCAGGGTGGGCGGTTTGGAGGTATTTCTGGAAGTCCAGTTTGACGAGAAGCTGCTCAACCATCTGGACAAGCCCAAACGGGTTCCCGTCCGGACCAGGCGCGTCTTTGATCCGTCTCCTGATGTCTTCTAGAGGGCGGAGAAGACCGCCGCTGAGTTTCTGCTCCATGTGGTTCGTGATCCTTGTCCTCGCTTTGCGATCTCCCCGGCAGTGCTTTGACAGCAGGGCCCAGACACTGAGCGATGATGACTCGGCCTCTTGAAGCAGGCCTTTGATCGTGCCTTCGCCGAACCCTCGCCGCGGGACGTTCAAGATCCTTGCAAACGCGACGTTGTTCTCTGGCTGTGCAATAACACGCAGATAGTCGATGAGCGTCCTAATCTCGGCGCGATCGTAGAATTTGTGGCCGCCAACCATCCTGTAGGCGATGCCGGCCTTCCCAAGGGAGCTCTCAATGTGTCTTGATAGCGAGGCCGAGCGCAGCAGTATTGACACGTCGTTGTGGGTCAGCATGGAGCCCGACATCATCAAAACTCTCCTGATTTCCAAGACGATCCAATCTGCCTCGGCGGCTGCGCTCTTCAGCCGTCGGAGGACGGGACGAGAGCCCTTGTCGTGGACGGGCTTCAGGCCTTTGTCAAAGCGGTTTTCGTCCTGCTTGATCACAAGCATAGACAGGTGGAGGATGGACTGGGACGACCGGTAGTTCTCCTCGAGGGAGACCTTCACGGTCCTGCCAAATTCCTGGAACATGCGGCGCAGGTTTTTGATCTCGGCGGACCGCCATCCGTAAATGCTCTGATCCGGGTCTCCCACGGTGGTAATCCTCCAGTGTTGTTGAGCGAGCAACTTCATCAGCTCGTATTGGATCCCGTTTGTGTCTTGGTACTCGTCGACGAGGACGGTTTGGATGTTGGAGACGCAGCGCGGAAACTGGCGGAGCAGCTCCACGCAGCGGACCAAGAGGTCATCGTAGTCAAGGAGATTCGACTTCTCCAAGTGGTTCTGGTACTCCTGGTAGCAGGTTCCGAACTCGACTTCCTGCTGCCCGGGAGCCTTGGCAGGGCCCTTGGTGGGCTTTGCGGCGGCCTCGGTGCCTTGAGCCTTCTTCTTGCTGATCCATGTGCGGGCGGCACGAGGGTCGACGGCCAGCTGCAGGCGCTTGCAGATGCGTTCGATGCTGGTGCGCGAATCATTCTCGTCGGCAATGCCAAACTTGGGGCTCAGCCCAATGTGTCGTCCATAGGTAGTGAGGTAGCGGCGTGCGATACTGTGAAAGGTGCCCAGGATGAGCTTCTTCTCCCGGCCATTGCCCAGGGCCTTCCCGATGCGGTCCTTCATCTCGCGGGCGGCCTTGACGGTGAAGGTGGCCACGATGATGTCCTCGGGCTGGTATCCCACATGGTCGATCAACCAGGCGACGCGAGCCGTCAGGGTGTGTGTTTTGCCGCTACCCGGGCCGGCGAGGATGGCAAGAGTGGCGGCATCCGACGTCACCGCCCGGCGCTGGGCGTCGTTGAGGCCATAGAGAATGGCGTGTTTTGGTGTGGATGGAGCCATGGAGCAAGGGGCCACAGCAGCGCATGGGCGCTTGGTTGCTGTGGGTTTATGGACAAGCAACTTGAGGAAATGGCGGCATAATGTATCCCGTAAATAGTGTTTCCAACCAAGCAAAGTTTCAACTGTTCCAATTGAAGATTCGGCGTGTCAAGTGCCAACAGCAGACAACACCAACTCGAACACCCATGGGAAGGCGCGACAACACGGGATGCGCGCCAAGTGGGGCGTTGTTTGGCACGAAAGCACGTGATCTAGCAAGGTCTTGACTTTGTAAATACAGGTAAAATACAGATACGTGCCTCCCATCTGGACATCCTACCTACTTTGCATGGAAAGTTTTATGTTTGAACAGATTTTCCCATCCGCTGATTGGAGCCACAGTACCCAGTCGTGAAGAGGAGACTAAACCCACCGAACAAAATGTGAGACCTGTCAGCCTGCAGGCACCTGGCGTGGGCGTAGCATGCTTGCGATGGGGCCATGAGGCGTTTCGACACGGCCAACGGTTTCAAACTCGAACTTGGAGTACACACCGACTCCAGCTGGTGATGCTAAGACATAACCATACCGACCATGGCGATACATGTCTTCACAAATATGTTGCATGAGCAGCGAGCCGAGTCCTCGGCCTTGGTACTCCGGTCGAATAGACACGGTGGTTATTCCTAGTTTATGGGTCGCGCGCAGATTAGCGGCGGAAATGATCCAAGTCGGGGGGGTTGCAACCCACGGCATACATGATCAAGATGCCCGACGGCTCTCTGCCGCTCTTTCTTCAAGGCCCCCGACACTGATAGCCATGCGGGCACATCGAGAGCCTCAGGGAGCCACGACTCGGACTTCTCCCTCTTGCCTGCTTTGGTCGCTTTTTCGAGAGTCTTGTCTTCGAGAGCTTGCTCTTCCAGACACCGTTCCACAACCCATCCGGCCAAGCCCACAACGGCCCCGTCACTGTGGCGTACTTTCCGGAGAGACGTTTGGCCGCGCGTGATAGCCTCCTCAATGCCCTCGGCATGCCATCGGGTAATCTCATGTTCCTCTTGTTTTGAAAACTCGACGCCCAAACGAGGGAACATTGTGCGAAAGAGCGGACCGCTCGCTGATGCGGGCACGTCAACAGCCTGTGCAAGGTAGGCTGCGTCAGCGAGAGAGACGAGTTCAATGCCTTGGGGTAGGTCTCTGGCACCAAGTGCATACGTGTCCTCGGGGGGACCCATTGCCATTAGAGGTCACGGCAAAACGAACAGGAGGTTGTTGAGCTGAGTGAATGTTCAGAAATGGTGAATAAGGCGAAAGATAACCAGCGCGCCAGTTGGTTTTGCTCAACACCGGTTGGACCACTCGCTGCCTCAAGGTGAGACACTTTCAAGATGCCTTGCAGATTCCCCAATGGAAACCGCCCCTATTGGCTTCACGTTGTTTGAGTCAGCTCCAGGTCACACACGAGTGGGACATATGTAGATCGTATTTTTTGAATAAAGGCACAACAGAGTCATCAGTCCCATTGTAAGATAATTACTTTTCTTTGAATCCTGGCACCATTCCACCCTTCAGTTTTCATTCAAGTTTCACACCACCCGTCCAAGGTATTGGCTGGGCCAACGGAAATGCGTCAGACCCCCCTTATTTGATAAACATCTTCTCAAAGCCAATCGTCTCCCAGGTCCCCTTGTCCGTGTCCAGGGTGATGTTGGTGTGGGTCGTCGTGCTGCCGCGGGCAAACCCGGCCTCGACGTTTCCGCCACCGATAGGACGCGCCAGGTGGTTGACACCAGCCGCAACGGTGAAGTTGGCCAGTGGGATATCATACGAGTTGCGGGTCGCGACACTGGGCGAGCCTAGGTTAGGAAAGAGGATTAGCTGTTGTTTATCAAGGTCAAAACCGGCATGGTCAAACTCACCAAAGTACTGCGTCGTCACCTTGTCCTTGCGGACCGACATGACAAAGTAGCCGCGGTAGTAGCCCTCCTGCCACTGCAGCTCCCTGTTGGCCTGGACCAGGCCGCGCGCCTTCTCGCGGTTGGCCGTGATGGGGCCGGCCTGGCCGCTCGAGGTGACGGCCGTGCCGGCGAACTCAACGCCGATGGCGCCCTCGCCCGTCTCGGAGTTGTACGGGGTCTGGTCGAGCCAGGTGACGTCCGACACCCAGTTCTGGTGGCTGTCGCCCGCGAGGAAGACGTTGTTGTTGATCTTGTTGTCGTACAGGTGCTTGAGGGTGCGGTTGCGGTTGGCCCGGTAGCCCTCCCAGTTGTCGCCGCTGTTGCCGACCTTGGAGAAGACGATCTGGCTGCCGATGACGCGCCAGGCGGCGCCGCGCTTGGACGACTGGGTCAGCGAGTTGTAGAACCAGTTTTCCTGGCGCGAGCCCATCAGCGTGCGCGAGGCGTCGTCGCGGATGATGTCGATGTACTTGTCGTTCCAGCCCAGGCTGGTGATGCTGCGGTCGTAGTTGCGCGTGTCGAGAATGATGAGGTCGAGGAGGTTGCCCAGCTGGAACGAGCGCCAGATGCGGAGGTTGTCGTCCAGGTCGACCTGGCGGATGGGCATCCACTCAAAGTAGGCCCGCACCGCGTTCATCTTGCGCTGGTCGACGCTGATGGACGGGCCGTCCTTGCGGAAGGACGCCTCGGTGTTGTTCAGGGCGCTGAACCCATCTCTGTAGCCGTTGTTGGCAACCTCTGTTCACCGCAATTAGAAAACGAGCCTCGCAGATGGAGGGTGGGATGGTCCGTACCGTGATCATCCCAGGTCGGGATCCACGCAAAATCCTGAGCCAGCAGCTGCAGGTCGGGGTCGGTGCGGTACTGGCCGTGGCGAGTCCTGTAGTCCCACAAGCTGAAGATGATGCGCGGCGGCTGGTGGGCACGCTCTCCCTTGGCGGCGGCCGACTCGTAGATGTAGTCACCAAGATGGATCACGTAGTCGTGGTCATCCTTGCGGGCGGCATTGCCGTAGGCATTGAAATAGCCGTTGGCTGGGATCGAAGTCAACAACGGCCGTTATGGGTGATTTTTTCAAAGGAAGACAGCTTACGGTAGTTGCTGCACGAAAACACGGCCAGCTTCAACTCGTCGAGATTGGCATGGGCCGAGGGCGCCGTCTTGGTTCTGCCGACCGGGCTGGCGTTGTCCGAGTTGCAGACAGTGAACTGGTAGTTGTAAGTGGTGAAGGGCTTGAGGCCCTTTGCTTCGACCTGGACGCTTGTCAATTGCCACTCGTGCAAGAACAGTACATTTTGCCAACCTTGACGGTATAATCAATGTCACTTGTCGTATAAGCAGTGCCCTTGGCGGCAATGCGGTCGTTGCCGTGGCCATTGCCGTTGCCAGGGCCCTTGCCCTTGCCCTTGCCCTTGCCGTACGTGCGAGGCTGGGAAGACTCGGGCTCCCAGACCTTCCACTCAACGCAGACCGGGTTCGGATCGGCCTTGATGTATGCCTCGGTCTCGTGGTTGTACAAGTCAACAACGCCCTCCACCGTCTTGTTGCTCCAGTCGTGGTCTGCCGATGGGGCGATGCGGGTCCAGAGGATGACGCTGTCGGCGTAGGGGTCGCCAGAGGCAATGCCGTGGGTGAAGTTGAGCTCGGATGGCTTGAAGGCCACGTTGCCACGCTTCATGCTGCGGCGGGTGACGTGAGCGACGTCAATGCCGAGGTTGACATGGCGGCGCGAAGGGCTCTCGTAGTTGAGGTTCCCGTCAAAGGCGGCAGATGCCAGCGGCACCGACAGAGCCGTGAGGCTCAGAATCGACAAGCCGCGCATATCGAGACGCAGAATCCTGTCGGATGGAACTGCGAGGTGACTAAGTTTCAAACACTTTCAGGTTGGACTGCGCCGCTCTCCTCAACTCTCGGAACTGCTGGATGCGGCTGTTGCTGATCTTTAATATCCGCGAATCTAGGGCTGCGGGAGCAATCATTAACCGTCCCCTTGATTCTGCTTACCTACCTACCCCATCGTTCAACTCGTCGTCTCCTCACTCTCGGTGAGTGAGAAGGGAATCGACCTCGTGCTGCGCTATCTTCCCGTCTCCATTGCATCTGCGGTTGTGTAAACCGGCTTTCCAGAGGCATCGCGCATGGAGTTGCACGCAACCAACCCCAGGCGTGGCCAATAACTACGCGGCACAGTTACACGGGCCGGCAGGTACAGGATGATGCCAGACGCACTTGTTGACCGGGGGTTCGGGCATAGCGAACAACGTGAATTGGTGCCGAGGGTTCATTGGGCGAGCCGGCGTGGGGCTCTGAGGGTTGGAAGCAGGATCGACATTTAGTACGGCTTCCAAATTCCCATCCCGAATGGCACCCAACTGCCGTGATTACCTTGACCACCGACATCATACATGTGCCTTCACGCACTGATGCCATGATGAAGCTAAAAAAGAGTTATTTCCCAACTGAGCCGCTGCCTTCGGTTTCGGTTAACCCCACGGCTCCTTCTGGAGCCCAAACCGGGTGTCAAGAAGCGTGACAGACGCATGCACGGCGGAGGCGGTCCGTCCATGACAGGAAGCTTCGAGTGGGCAATTCCGACCCCGACCTCGGGTTGTTGGCATCTCTGGCTCGAGTACTCGGCTGCCTTGTGTCCCTCGGAGAGTGGTCTGATTCGTTGAACTTATTGGCCCTAGCAGGCACCGGAATGGGGACCAGTCCTGTATTTCCACAGCATGCCATGTGTGTTTTCTCGAAGGAGGAAGTTGATTTTCAAAGGTGGGGTTGCGGGGGTGGCTGCACGTGGGCTCCGGCTTCCACGTTCCTGCCCCTTGCCGTAGTTATCTTATCGCGCTTTCCTCCTGGCTCCCATGGTCGCCTGGTTCCAGTCGATTGCCCCCAACCTTGTCCCTTCGCCAACTCAGAGAAAAATAAATGTTTGGTCCTGACTGACCAACATAGGTTTTCCTTTTCTGTTGCGCACTCTACTCTTTTTTGTCATACGGGTTGACCCAAAGCCAACTTGATGTGCGTCATTTTCTCGGTTCCCGCACCACAGCTTCAGCCCTAACCCTCGGTGTTCCTGGGTTGATGATCTTGGCCCAGACCCGTTGCATCCTTCTCCATTTCCTGCAAAGCTGATGATGCTGTGGGGTTGGCTTCAAGAAACAGCAGAGGAACGAAACCGCCGTCTGGTCATATCCTGATGTTTCTGCCAGTTCTTCCGTTCCGGGTCCTCGAGCTGTTTCCGCTGCCCTGCCATTGATCGGGCGCACGGCCGATCGCATGCTGCAGCTCGAGCACCCTTGGCTTAGCTCGGAGTGGGCTTGGCTGACGGGTGTGCCGTCCTCGAGCCGTCCAAAGCTCTGATCACTGTGATCAGCACTTTCTCTGGCGACACCACGCTTGCGTCCACCGTGATGGCGAGAGAACGGACCGAATGCAGGGATATCATCGCGACCGCATCGTGTCCAAGCAGTTGCTTTTTTGCCACAGCCATCACGCGGCCGTTCCGAGATGCCTCTCGTGCATTTCTGGGTCCGCTAGTACCAGCTCAGCGCCCTCTCTGCGCATGGCTTTGCAAACCCAAGAAGCTCAAAATCCTATCACCGCCAGTGGTTGCATCTGCGGTGGAGTCTCTCACCAGAACGGCGGGAGGAGGGGGTGGCCGACAGGGGCAGATGCGGATGGATGGCGGGGGATTGACGAGATTCACGGTGCCATCCAATCACGCATCGGCTTTTGCCGCTGGGCGGTCGTGCTTCCAAGCCTGATCCCGCCAACCAGCGCGCAGGACGGCCTGGCAACTCCCGGCCCTCACCCGCGAGAGCGGACGCTGGAGACCTCACAGGTCACACACGGCGGGCGCTATTTTGGACCGAACCCTGCCCATCATGCAAGTGAAGATGTGCCTGGACGACGGCCCAGCAAGTCAGAGGTGAGCTCACACGCCTGCAGCCAATGGCGACCCAATGCCAGCAGCCCCAGTGCCGAGCCGGCCACCCACCCGACACAGGTCCGGGCTCGCCTGCGCTGGCTTTGCGTCTCAACAGCCGCTATATACCCAGTCAGGCCCATTGACACGCAGTGTTGTCCCTCCTGCCGTCCGCCATTTGCCATAACCAGCGTAATTGCTCCTGCGCATCTCAATCACAACGTGTTTCGGCACAGCGGGGACCATGAGCCATCCTTGAACTCCTAACGTCCCCCTTACGACGCCCCCTAAAGGTTTCCGGACCCGGCCAAAGCCCCCCGGACCTCCCCCCTCACCACCATGCTGCCTGGTGTGCCGGCCTATAACTCAGCCCTCGTTCTCTTTCTCGCGGCCTCGTCTTGGACCCCCTCGTGTGCTGCCGCTCCGTGGACTGGACTCTTGCCTCGCGGCTTGCTGATCTTCGACTACTCACCTGCTCCGTCGCCCGAGGACGGCCCTCCAGACTCGGCCGGTGCGCTTCGTGACCCTGCTTTCCTCCCCGCCCAGATTGGTGGCATTGTCGGGGCCTACGCATTCTCGTTGGTGCTGGTCGCCCTTCTTCTGCTAGGCCTGTCCAAGAAACGGCGCGATCATCTGCGGAATCGTGACCGCCCTCCCGAGGACGACCTCTTCGACCCGTTCCCCGAGCCGTTCCTTCTCGAACAGGAGGAGGAATACAAGAGACAACTCGAACAGTTCCAGAACGAACAGTTCCAGCAGTTCCAGCACGAGCAATTCCAGCACGAGCAGTTCCAGCACGAACAATTCCAACACGAACAGTTCCAGCACGAACAGTTCCAGAACCAACAGTTCCTGCAGTTCCAGCACGAGCAGTTCCAGAAACTCTCGCTCCAAATCCCACAGAGCCCGGTCCGGAACTTTTCGCTCCCATCCGCCTCGCCCCTCAGTCCAACCAGGACAGGCCCGCTCAGCCCGACCAAGTCGCAGCGCTCCATCTTCACCGCTCCATCGCCCACTTCGACCGTCCTCGCCGCGGGCGTCGATCTTTCCGTTGACCAGACAGTCGTGAGCCGAGACCGAGCCATGGCGCAAGCACAGCTAGAAGAGATGTACAGGCATGTGATGGAGCAGGAGCAGGCCAAGGCAGAGGGGAGGGAGTACCACGGGCCGCCACTTACCTCGCCCTCGGCGAACACGCTCAACGCCAGCCCCGCGAAGGCCGGCGGCCTCAAAAAGGAGAGGGTCAAGCCGTCGAACCTGAACCTGGCGCGGAACGACAAGGCCGAGTCGCGCAGCTCCTCCATCTTCTCCTTCCTCAAGTCGCCGCGGAAGAACAAGATGGGCGCCGCTGGCATGAGCATCTCCTCGCCCATCATGACGCCCATGTCGGGCACCTTCCCGCGGCACGACGACCAGGAGATGAATGCCATCCCGCCCCGACACTACGCCCCGGCCGCTCCACCGCCAGTCCCCTCGACAGACCTCCCCTTCCGCCGCGCCGCCCGCGGC
>Ga0247824_10001870_pt1 | contig 11717 bp, 12 predicted proteins | sample 13C_PalmiticAcid_FD_194412 | JGI IMG/M metagenome (GOLD analysis project Ga0247824, IMG submission 194412) | Soil microbial communities from agricultural site in Penn Yan, New York, United States - 13C_PalmiticAcid_Day48 | ecosystem: Environmental > Terrestrial > Soil > Agricultural land...
CCCACCTCAATCGGTCTGCAAAGTGTCCATACACGTCTCCTTGCGAATAATCTTGACGCGGGCGGACACTTTTAAGACCATACTGTCTAAACACGATTATTAAATAACAAAAGTCAACGGAGGGTCTGGTGGCGAGAGCGGCGTATACGGAGACGAAAGGACTGAAAGCGCTGCGAGTCCTGCTGACGTTTGCCGAAGGAACCGAAACCAACCTGGCGGCTTTGATCCGAGTTGGAAAGGCATTCGCCATGGCCCCTGTCCTGGCGAAACTGCGAAACCTCACGCCGAGCGAGATTCAAACTCTAAAAGGCAATCTGCGCGCGTTTGTCCGGCTGCTCGCTGGAGGCGTGTCAACGGATCATCGCGGCGGAGGATACCTTCGCGTGGAGATCGTGCCGCTAAAGGTGGGTAATGATGTGTCGCTGTTGGTCGACGGTGAACCACTGGACGTTCTGCTGTATCAGGTGGCGACGATGCTTAGCGCCATCGGCGTCGAACGGCTCAGACTCTGTCCCGCCACGGACTGCGGCCGCGCCTTCGTCAAGGTTGGTCGCCGTGAGTACTGCTCTCCGCGCTGTCAGCGGCGAGTCTTCCTCGCGGGATATGACCCATTCAAAGCAAAACCACAACGAAAGGATCGTTATGCCAAGACGACGCGGACGCGGCGAAGGTAGCATCCGGGAACGGGCCGACGGTAGATGGGAGGTTCGCATCGACATTGGTCGCGGACCAGACAGAAAGCGCCGACGCAAATCGGCGTTCGCAGCTACGCAAGGTCAAGCTGTCAAGCTATTGAAACAGCTGGCCGGCCGTCAGGTTAACGGTGAGTTGTCTTCGACGAGCACGCCGACAATGGCGCGCTTCCTCGAGAACTGGTACGAGCTCCACCTGGAAGAATGGCGTCCGAGCACGCGAAGGTGCTACCGCCGCGCGATCGACGGATTCCTCGTGCCGGCGTTCGGCACCATGCGCCTGGAGCAGATCAGCCCGACGGCTATAACGTCCTGGCTCCTTGAGCACAAGAAGGCGCACGGTGCCCGCCGGCGAATTACATTGGCCCACGCCACGCTGCGTTCCGCTTTGAGCTATGCCGAGGGGCAAGAGATGATCTCTCGCAATCCCGCGGCCGTCGTCAAGGTACCAAAGCCGACGAAACGCAAGATTCAGCCGTTGTCATTGGATCAGGCGCGGACGTTCCTGACGGCAGCGTCCAAACATCGGCTCGGCGCTCTTTTCTCGGTCGCAATCTCCTGTGGCCTCAGGCTCGGTGAAGCAACGGGACTCCGATGGGAGGATGTTGATCTGACGACAGGTGAACTGCACGTCAGGCAGCAGCTCCAGAAGGACGGTAAGCGGCTCGTGCTCCAGCAGCCGAAAACGCAGAAGAGCCGACGCATACTGGCGCTGCCGCAAATGTGTCTGGATGTTCTGAAGACGCATCGAAGCAACAGCTTAAAGACCGCCTGAAGGCAGGGGCGGATTGGGTGGAAACCGGCCTCGCATTCACGACGTTCGCACGCCGCGGAGCCGGCCGCAAGGTCGGGATGGGCCTTCAGCCGCGGAACGTGTTGCGAACGATGGACCTCATCCTGACGTCGGCGAAGCTGCCGCACATCCGGTTCCACGGTCTGCGCCACAGTGCCGCAAGCCTGCTGATTGCCGAGGGTGTTCAGCTCGCGGAAGTGTCAATGCTGCTCGGTCACTCTGAGTTACGGGTCACCGCGGACCTGTACTCGCATCTGCAAAGGGAGACCGCCGCGAAAGCGGCGAAGCACATGGACGCGGTGTTTAGTGGGGTGCTATTCGAGCGATCGTAGCCTCTTACGGGCCTTTGCAAACTCTGCTCTGATCTGTTGTAGTACCCGTGTTCCGGCCGTGATTGAATCCGCAGTGTGGAAGGCGTACTTCAGTAGCGGCGGTTCTGCTTCCCGGGAGAGTCGCGCGAATAGCACGTCCAGTCCATTCGTGATCTCTTGTGGAACGCGAGTGAAGTCACCGCGGCGCATAAAAGCGATGTTCGTGAACTTGCCGCACCCTGCGACGAACTCTTTCGCCTGATGAACCGCATACGCGCCGAGAAAGATAGCGTCGTACACGTCCTTCACGTTCGAGCGCCAAAGCTGGTCCAACACCACCCTTGCGTGCGCGTCTCCGATGCCGATGGCAGCGAAGACACCGCTATCCGCAATCGTTCCCAATTCAGTCGTCCAAATCTGGCTCCGCCCATTGAACTGGGCGGCCACGATCGCACGGACGTTCGCAGGATGCCCGGACACAGCCAATGGAAGTATGTGTCGATTGTGGAATTCGGTGGCTACCGTCTCGATTTCCCGTTTGACCGCAGTTATTGAAGCGGCTGACGGTTGAACGGGCGGCGCCGCCGCAAGCACGTCCACGATTTTTTCCATCAGAGCGTCGCAAAGGCCAGCCGATCCCGCCGCAGCTACGGCGTACGCACGCTCGTAACGTGTTGCAACGTCCGCGTTGTGGCCGAGACGCATCTTTCCCTGCTCGACCTTCCAGAAGCCATCCGCGCTCTCTTCAGTGTCGGTGGCCATGATTAAACCGTCGGATGCACTGACGGCAAGCGCGATGGTCATGCGCTCTCTTTATGGGGGTCAGGTTGGGGGTCAGACGTGCGCTGGACGCTCATGCGATCGCTAAAACGCGTGGATTATGGCGCTAATCTGGAGCCGGCGCTCGGACTTGAACCGAGGACCTGCTGATTACGAATCAGCTGCTCTACCAACTGAGCTACGCCGGCACTCTGGCAGGAAAGACGAAATCACATTCTAGCACGGCGGTCATCGGGGGCCGGCCGGCGATTGGTCGAACGTGATGGTCGTGATCAGCGGATAGTGATCCGATCCGAGGGTCGATTCGCCACGCCGTACGTCCGCCGTCCAACCGGCCTCGAGCCGGTAAAAGACGTGATCCAGGCGCAGGAGACCGCGGAATGTTCTTCGATGATCGCTGACACGCGTCTGCGGAAACGCGAGGGCGGTTTCTATATAGGCCTTATCCGAAAACCCGAACCATGTGTTGAAATCTCCCGCCAGCACCAGCGGATCACTTCCGGCGAGCGCCTCCCGAAGTCCCCTGGCCTGGCGGGCGCGGCCGTACTCCGTGCCGATCCATCCGTTCCGCGCGCCGACGAGATTGTCGAGATGCACGCTCGCCAGCCGCAGCCTCCATGGTTCGCCGCCTCGTGTCTTTCCGTTGATCGTGGCCGCGACTGCCACCCGCCGCTGATTTTCGAAGGGCAGCTCGATCGCCGACAGATCGCTGAGCGGCAGCGAGGAGAGCACCGCATTGCCGCGATCCTCCGAGTCACGCCCATTCCTCATGGACGGCACGTAGTACAAGGCATACCCCAATCTTCGTGCGACATCGTCGACCTCACGCTCCCGATTCGAACGTCCAAGGTGTGACGCGAACGCGATGTTCGATCTCACCTGGGGGACGTCGTCTCCGCTCCTGAATGCTTCCTGGAGCAGCAGCACGACTGGTCGGCTCGGGTGCCGGGCTTCGAGGTCACGGACGAGTTGCACGACGTTGCCTTCGTCGAGGGCGACGTTCCAACTGACGATCGTCACGGCGTCCGACGCTGGCGTGCCGGCGCGAGGATTGATAGCAAGCTCGACAAGCGGCGAACCGACGGCCATACGCCACCGCTCGAGTGACAGCCCGTCCCTCAACTGAACCGGCGACAACCACGCGATAGGTGCGGCTGATATGGGAACGTTGTGCAGCGCGCTGAGTGAATGCGCCCCTCCGCACCCCACGACGGACAGTGCTGCGGCGATAAGGCAGAGCTTGCGCGGGAGCAGCCTGGGGAAGGCGCGAAGGATGTTACTCAATGTGTGTTCCGCTGGAGAACTAAATGATATCACGACGAACACACGAAGTGGGCTCACGCGGCAAACTGAACTGGCGAGCCTTGTGCAAGCGTGGCGCCCGTGACTGTACGCGCGCCTCTACTGTTGGTGCTTGCGGCCTTCACGGGTGCCTGTGGCAGTTCCGCGACGACATCGACGAGCGTTACATCTCCGACTTCCAGCCGTTGTGATGCGACGGTTTCTCCATCAGCGACATCCTTCGGGCCCTCCGGCGGCACGGGCAGCTTGAACATCGTCGTCGCCCGCGAGTGCACGTGGCGGGCAGCTTCCCCTGTCAGTTGGATCACGTTCACGACGACCACCGAAGGTCAGGGCGACGGAAGTGTGGGCTATCGCATCTCGGAGAATGCGGACCCCGTATCAAGACAGGCATCCGTTTCGGTGGCAGATCGAACCGTGCCGCTCTCGCAACAGGGGACGCAGTGTGTCTATACGCTCGCAGGTGTTCCGTCCACCCTGAGTGAGCAGGGGGGGCAGGCGCTGATCGATCTGCGCGCGCATTCGGCATGTTCCTGGACGGCACGAAGCGACTCGTCGTGGGCGACGGTCGCGCCGACGAGCGGTTCCGGGAACGCACAGGTCCGCGTCACGGTCGGCGCAAACACTGGCGGAGAACGGCCGGTCTCACTGACGATTGCAGGCCAGCCGGTGACGATGACGCAGCGGTCGGCCGCGGCACCTGTACCAGCGCCAACTCCTGTGCCGAATCCATCGCCAAGCCCGACGCCAACTCCAACGCCGACGCCAACTCCAACGCCGACACCCACTCCAACGCCGACACCCACTCCAACGCCGACACCCACTCCAACGCCGACACCCACTCCGACGCCGACACCAACTCCGACGCCGACACCGACGCCAACACCGACACCAACGCCAACGCCGGTCCAGCAGATATCGATCTCGGGAGAGATCGCATCGGTCAGCGGCGCGTGTCCGACGTGGCGGTTCATGCTCGAAAACCGTACCGTCTATACGACAACCACGACCACGTACGAGAAGGGGCCGTGCTCGCGCATCAAGGACGGGATCAAGTTAGACGTCGATGGCTGGTTGATGTCCGACGGCACCGTTCGCGCCGACCAGATTCGTTACTGAACGCCAGGAGCTGCGATGTCAGAACGCTTGCGCGTGTTCGTCGTTGTGTTGTCGCTGTGCGGGTGTGGCTGGCCGGCGGAGGCGCAGCAATCACAGACACCCCAGGGCCCGCAGACGGTCGCCGACATCGTGGACTTCCTGATGACGAATCAGGCGGTGCAGACCGGAGACTTCGAACGGGATCGTGCCGCGGCAGAAGCGGCGCGTGATGCGATCTCGCGCGCTCTGCAGATCAACCTCACATCGGTGCCGCTGGCCTCCTCGTCCAGTGGTTTCCTCTACCGGCTCAACCCGGCGCTCGGCACGATGGAACGGGCGACTCAGAGCTTCGGGTCGTTCTTCGTTGAACGGGCGCTGACCATCGGAGCCGCGCACGCCTCGTTCGGCATGTCATTTTTCACGACCGGGTTCGACCGCCTCGGCGATCTGCAATTGCGCGACGGCAGCGCTATCACTACGGCCAATCAGTTCCGCGACGAGGTGTCGCCGTTCGACACCGAGGCGCTCACGATGCGCATCCGCAGCAGCACCGCCACCCTCTTTGGCAGCTACGGGGTGACCGACAGCCTGGAGATCGGCGCCGCATTACCGTTGATCCACCTGACGCTCGATGGGGAGCGCCTGAATGTCTATCGGGGGGATCCGTTTCTGCAGGCCTCAGCGAATGCGTCTGCCACCGGCATCGGTGACGTCGCGTTGCGCGCGAAGTACACCATCGCGCGTTCGTCCAGCGGTGCGTTTGCCGCCGCCGCCGAAACGCGGCTGCCCACCGGAGATGACGAGAACCTGCTCGGCGCGGGCGCCGCAGCGTTTCGATTTCTGGGGATCGGTTCAGTAGAAAGCGGACGCCTCACGCTGCACGGCAACGGCGGTATCGTCATCGGCGGTGTCTCCGACGAGCTGAACTTCTCCGGCGCGGGCGCGTTTGCGGTTCATCCGCGTGTCACGGTTTCTGGTGAGCTGCTGATCCGCAGGGTCACCGAGCTGCACGAGCTGCAGCTCGTCTCGGAAGCGCATCCGACATTCGTCGGTGTCGACACGCTGCGCCTGGTGCAGGGAGACAGCGCGACTACGCTCGCGAACGCGGTGGCGGGGTTCAAATGGAACGTGAACAGCACGTTCGTGCTGGGCGGACATCTCGCGTTTCCGCTGGTGCGCCACGGATTGACAGCAACCGTGACCCCGACTCTCGCGCTCGAGTACGCGTTCTGAGTAACCGCGTTATCGCGCTTGCGCGCGCTCGATGCGCCAGGCGCCGTCGGTTTTCGCAAAGCCGAACCGCCACCGGCGTGGCTCGGTGTGCCGGCCGCCACCTACCTTTGGCGTCCACGAAGTCGTGCCGCTGCACTCGGCCGACGCGGTCGCTCCGCTGATCTCGATCGAGCACCGGCCCAGCACCACACGCTGAGATTCGAGACTCTCGAACGCTCGCGCCAGGGATCGCTGGTCAACGCCGGGCCAGACGGCCTGCGCCGCGTCAGCGCTGAGATTGTTGTACGCCGCCTCGAACTGCGCGAGCACCGCACGCACCTGAGGCTCGTCCAGCGTTCTCGGGTCCGGGGCTGGCGCTGGCGGTGGTGGGGGCGTGCGCGGAATGGCCATCGTCGCGGCGGGCAGATCACCGACCAGGCGCCCGGCGCCGCTCGAGGAGGGAGGCGCCACTGCCACCGTTGTCGTTTCCGTCGTTGAAGGCGCAAGCGGCACTTGAGGATCGGTCTTCTCGATGGACGGCTGCCTGGGTTCTGGCGTCACGCTCGACATCGCCATTGTCTTCACGACCGGAAGATGATCCGGCGACGGAACAGTCTCAGCGCTCCGCGGCGTGGCGCTTTCGCGTGGCGCCGAACTTTCAGGTGGCGCCGAAGATCCGGCCTTTGTCTCAGCACTCGACAACGGCGGCGCGAAAGGAGGCGCACTTACCGATTGCGCAGTAACGGGCTGCGCCGTCGTCGTGGGAGGTGAGGGTTGCGCGGCCTCCGCTGAAGGAGGTGAGGGTGGCGCGGCCTGCGCTGAAACAGGAATTGTTTCAGTGATGTTGTCGGTTGCCGGCCACATGGCAACGGCCGTCACGACAACCACCGCCGCCGCCAGTGCGAGAACGGCCGCGCGTCGAGCACGCTCGCGCCTGCTCGAGGCAATCGCCACCGCGCGGCGCTGGAGAACGGCCGCGCGCATTGACTCGAGATCCGGCGTATCCGCATTGAGCGCGCGCGCTTCCGCGAGTGCGGCACGCGCGTCTTCTTCCATTCCCGCTTCGAGCGCTGTCTGGGCGCGCAATACACATCGCTCTGCGCGGCGATAGCGCATGCGGCCTTCGAAGCTCTGCCACTGATGGGTAGACGTGTGCGAGATGGGTTGGGGCAGCCGCGTACCCACGTTGGGCATGGGGCTGAGCCATGCAAGAGCTGTGCTCTACGAACGTGCGACGTGCGACGTGCGAATGCTGCGCGAAGTGAATGTGCGAAGTGCTTACATGGTCCGCGTGGGTGCTGCCTGCTGAACTTCGAAGAGCCGTTCGGTCTCCTTGTTGAGCAGCACCCATAGACCATACGCGCCGAGGATCGTGCCGAGGGGGATCTGGATGAGGTTGAGCGCGCAGAGGACGATGCCCAGGATGCGGGCCCAGGGTCTCGTGGAGAGAAGCCCGAAGCCGGCGACGAAACCGGGCAGGGCGAGCACGAGAAAGAAAGTCGTCACCAGCGTGCCGGTCAGGCCGATGATCGGCAACGCGACGGCCGCATCTTCGCCCTCCGCGGCTGTGCCGACTATGCCCGCGGCCCCGCCGAAGACGGCCATGATCGCGAGCGCCGCCAGCAGAAGCAGTGCGCTGAACACGATGAAGAGGACGGCGAGCACCTTCACGTGCGTCTGCATGTGCACTCCTGTCGAGGATGTTGCCGCCGGGGGTCGCTACTGGTCGTCGTCGCGATCGGCCTCCGCTTCGTCGTCCTGGTCGGTCGCTTTGCTGGTCGCGACGTTGTCGATCTCGAGGTCCTCGTCCTTGCTCCGCCAGTCTTCGTCCGCATCGTAGAGGCGCCCGACAGGACGTTCCTTGATGGGACCGCGCGGGCGTCCCTCCTCCTTGCGCTGCGGCCTCCGCTTGCCCTTTGGCGGCGCATCGGGTCCGAAGTTGCGGCTTCGCGGGCCGCCTCCGGCACCGGCGTCGGGCGGTCGCGGCGTGAATCCGCCGGGGCGTGGACCGCTGAAGCCACCGCCCGGAGGACCACCTGGACGCGGACCGCTGAAGCCTCCCGGGCGCGGACCGGCGGGTCGGTCCTCGCGCGGACGCGCTTCGCTCACCGCGAGCGGCCGGCCCTTGAACGGCTGCTGGTTGAATCGCCGGATCGCTTCTTCCGCTACGGATCGATCCGCATAATCGACGAATGCGAATCCGCGAGGACGACCGGTCTCCCGGTCAACAGGCAGGACGATCTGGGTAGGTACGCCGACGGCCGACAGATGTTCCCGCAGATCTGCCTCGTTTGCCGCATAAGGCAGATTGCCAATAAACAGACGGACTGACACAGCCCCCTCTTCGTGGGTCCGGGCCAGGGATCGGGAATTGCCCCGGCTGGCTCCGGAAAGCCCCAACAAAATAGCACGGTTTGATTCCAGCGGCGCCACGAACGGGCCGACGAGGTTGAATGACGCGCCTCCTGCCGCTACCATGGACTGTTCAGGTTTCGACAAGCAAGCACATAGTGATGGCGGCGACCACCGAGCCGCGCCGCGGGCAGATCGTCATCCGCGGAGCGCGCACGCACAATTTGAAGAATGTGGATCTCACGATCCCGCCGCGCTCGCTTGTCGTGATGACAGGTGTCAGCGGCTCGGGCAAGTCGTCGCTCGCCTTCGACACCATCTACGCGGAAGGGCAGCGGCGTTACGTCGAGTCGCTGTCGGCCTACGCCCGCCAGTTCCTCGAGCGGATGGAGAAGCCCGACGTCGATGCCATCGAGGGTATCTGTCCGGCGATCGCCATCCGGCAGAAGAACAGCATCCGCAATCCACGCTCTACCGTTGGCACCACGACCGAGATTCACGACTACCTGCGCCTCCTTTACGCGCGCGTCGGACGCACGTTCTGCCGCAACTGCGGGCGCGAAGTCGTTCGCGAAACCGCAGAAGTCGTCGCGCGCGAGCTGGCCGCGCTCCCTGAAGGCACTCGCCTCCTCGTTGGTTTCGAAATGCCGGTGATTGCCACCGAACCGCTCACCACAGGGAGCGACGTCGTCGAGGGCGACGTCGTCGAGGGCGACGAAGACGACGTCAGCGACGATTCGCCGGAGGACGCAGCCGTGCCACAGCCACAGCTGCCTGACCTCGTGGACCCCGTCGCCGATACCCTGGCCTCATTGAGACGCAAGGGCTTCGGACGCCTGCTGATCGACGGACAAACGGTGTCGCTCGAAGACGTGGATCCTGCCGCCGTGCGCGGTCGCGGCAGCCTCCAGGTCATCGTCGATCGCATCAAGGTGGATCCTGACGTTCGTGCGCGTTTGACCGATTCCATCGAAACCGCGTACGCGGAAGGCGGTGGCGCCGCGTTCGCGATCGAGGCAGGCGCTGACGGGCGGGCGGGGGTTCGCCGCGAGTTCAGCGAACGCTTCGAGTGCCGTCCGTGCGGCATCCAGTACGAGGTTCCGCAGCCGCGGTTGTTCTCGTTCAATAACCCGTTCGGTGCGTGCCCGATCTGCCATGGGTTCGGCAACGTCATCGAGCTGGACATGGATCTCGTGGTGCCGGATCGATCCAAGTCGATACAGCAGAACGCGATCGAACCCTGGAGCAAGCCGCATTACCGTGCGCAGCTCGCGGACCTGAAGCGGGCGTCGAAGGCGCGCAGCGTGCGGCTCGACGTGCCGTGGTCGGAGTTGTCGGACGAGGAAAAGCGCTTCGTCATCGAAGGTAACGGGGCCGACTACGAAGGCGTGAACGGATTCTTCCGCTGGCTCGAGCGCAAGAAGTACAAGGTTCACGTTCGGGTGTTTCTCAGCCGCTACAGGGGCTATCTCACCTGTCCGGAATGCGCCGGCGCTCGCCTGCGCCGCGAAGCGCGAGACGTTCGGGTGGGCGATCGTGCGATCGATGCGGTCTCTGCGCTCACGGTTCGAGAAGCGGACCGCTTCTTCGCCGAGCTGCGCCTCACGGAAAAAGAAGCGGCCATCGCCGAAAAGGTGCTCGCCGAGATCCGCCGCCGCCTCGGGTTCCTCCGCGACGTCGGGTTGGATTATCTGACGCTGGATCGCCTCTCCTCGACGCTGTCCGGCGGAGAGTCGCAGCGCATCAATCTCGCGACGTCTCTCGGCTCAGCGCTCGTCGACACGCTCTACGTTCTCGACGAACCGTCCATCGGGCTGCACCCGCGCGACAACGAACGGCTCATCACGATTCTGCGCAAGCTGCGCGACCAGGGAAACACCGTCCTCGTCGTGGAGCACGATGCCGACATGATCAAGGTCGCGGACACCGTGGTCGACATGGGGCTCGGGGCCGGCGACCAGGGCGGACGCGTGATCTTCGCAGGCACTCTCGACCAGCTGATGCAGGAGCCGCGGTCGCTGACCGCCAAGTACATGCGTGACGAGCTGGCCATCCCCCTGCCGGCCACACGGCGCAAGCCGGTTGGGCAGAAGCTGCGGATCGTGGGTGCGTCCGAACACAATCTCAAGGGCATCGACGTCGATATCCCGCTCGGCGTGCTGACGTGCGTAACCGGCGTGAGTGGATCCGGCAAGAGTACGCTCGTGCACGAAGTCATTTACGCCTCGTTGAAGCGCGCCAAAGGGGACTGGGATCGCCGTGTTGGCACGCACCGGAAGCTCGAAGGCGCCGAGTTCGTATCGGATGTCGTGCTCGTCGACCAGAATCCTATCGGCCGCACGCCGCGCTCGAACCCGGTCACCTATCTGAAGGCGTTCGATCCGATCCGCGAACTGTTTGCATCGACGAAGGACGCGCGCTCGCGAGGGCTCACCGCCAGCCACTTCTCCTTCAACGTCCCTGGCGGCCGCTGCGAGGCGTGTGAAGGCGAGGGCGTGGTCAAGGTCGAGATGCAGTTTCTCGCCGACGTCTTCGTGCCATGCGATCAGTGTGAAGGGAAGCGCTTCAAGTCACAGGTCCTCGAGGTGAAGTACCGCGGGCGCGACGTCGACCAGGTGCTCGACATGACCGTGCGCGAGGCGCTCGCCTTTTTCGGCAGCTCGCCGAAGGTTCTGCGGCGGCTGCAGGTGCTCGACGAGATCGGCCTCGGCTATCTTCGCCTCGGGCAACCGGCCACGACGCTGTCGGGTGGTGAAGCGCAGCGCATCAAGATCGCCGCACACCTCTCGTCACACACCGGCGATCGCATCCTCTACATTCTCGACGAGCCCACCACCGGCCTGCACTTCGACGACATTGCGAAGCTGCTCGCTGCGTTCAAGAAGCTGCTGCTCGCCGGCCACAGTCTCCTCGTCATCGAGCACAATCTCGATGTCATCAAGACAGCCGATTGGATCATCGACCTCGGTCCGGAAGGCGGCGAAGAGGGTGGATTGGTCGTGGCGACAGGCACGCCGGAACAGGTCGCGCAGGTGTCGGCCTCCCACACGGGGCGCTACCTCAGAGAGACCCTCGCAGTTGGACGGTCCAACGCGTATGGTGTCGGTCGGGCGTAACCGCGATGCACCTCAACGTGCGAGATGCGGACCTGAAGGTCCGCGCGACAACGTGCATGTT
>Ga0247824_10001873_pt1 | contig 11713 bp, 11 predicted proteins | sample 13C_PalmiticAcid_FD_194412 | JGI IMG/M metagenome (GOLD analysis project Ga0247824, IMG submission 194412) | Soil microbial communities from agricultural site in Penn Yan, New York, United States - 13C_PalmiticAcid_Day48 | ecosystem: Environmental > Terrestrial > Soil > Agricultural land...
GCTCAGGTTCAAGACTACATCACACAATATGTGTCAGTGAATCAAGTGTTGTGGGAAGCAAAGAATTACGAGCAGGCACTCGATCTCATCCCAAGCTTGAGGGAACTTGTAACGAATCCATTCCTGATGACACTGTCGTTGGAAGTATTGCCGCGTATGGTGGATCCAGGAGAACATCTCTCGGCTACGCGAGTTACTCGGGTCGCCTTGTATGACCAATTCATTGAGCATTGGCTGGAACGTGGGAAGAAGAGACTCGGAGAGAAGGAATTGAGTTCTCAATCCAAGACGGCATTCGAGAGTCTTGTTGACGAAGGATTCACACGGAATGGGATCGATTTCCTTAAGAAGCTGGCAGTGGCAATTTACAAAGAGCAAGATGGACAACCAATTGTCAGTTACTCGCGTTTCAAAGACGAAGAATCATGGAAGACATCATTTTTCAGTCGAGAAGATGAGAAGCAATTGTTGCGTGAGGCATGTCCTCTGACACGGAGTGGCAACCAACACCGATTCATCCACCGGTCATTGCTCGAGTATGGATTGGCACTCGCAATATTTGATCCTCATGACTGGGAAGAGACACCGTTGTCAGCGACTGTGAAAGGTCGTCGAGGGAGCACGAGTTCAACCTACAGTTTCCGTGTCCGTGGTTTCAAGAATGAAGCGATTGCTCCTATTGAACAAGGTCCGGATATCAACTCGCCATTGGCATGGTATTACCTAGCCAACAACCCATCGATCTTGGAGTTCCTGTGTGAGAGAGTTCGGCAGCAACCCGTATTCAAGCAGCAGCTACATGACTACATTGAACTCTCCAAGACAGACACCAAATGGCGCACAGCAGCGGCCAATGCAATTAAGATACTTGTGAGAGTTGGAATTCAATTTAATGGCGCAGACTTGAGACGCATCCGGATTCCAGGAGCAGATCTCAGTTATGGAGTGTTCGAGGGAACGCAATTTCAAGAGGCGGATTTGAGGCAGGTCAGTCTTCGCGGTACTTGGTTGCGTCAAGCGGATCTAAGCAGAGCACAGATGGGATCAGTGCAGTTTGGAGAGTTGCCTTTTCTCAAAGAAGATTTCCGGGTACATTCGTGTGCGTACTCGCCAGACGGAACTTCATTAACTCTCGGGCTACAAAATGGCGATGTCAAAGTGTATTCGACCTCGAGTTGGGAGCTGATATGGACATTGAGCGGCCATAGAGAAATGGTACGGAGCGTCGCATATTCACCTAAAGGAGATATGATTGTTTCAGGAAGTTCAGATGGTACAGCCCGGTTATGGGGTGTGGAATCGGGAACTTGTATTTTTACTTTGCGTGGCGACAGTGGCGAAGTTAACGGCGTTGCATTCTCACCTCGCGGTGATACAATTGCATCCGTCAGTGATGACAAGACCGTACGAGTATGGAATGTAGCAACAGGAGACTGCCGGCTTATACTAAATGGCCATACAAGAATCGTAAGATGCATCGTGTATTCACCAAAGGGAGACCGGATCGCTTCTGGAAGTTATGACAGGACGGTACGGCTATGGGACATTGAGACGGAAGAGTGTCTTCTCACCTTGAGCGGCCACAGTGGAATAATTTATGGAATCGCATATTCACCTCGGGCGGATTGCCTCCGGCAGTGCTGACAAGACAGTACGGATATGGGATGTCGAAACAGGAGATTGTTGTCGTGTACTGGCTGGCCATGGTGACGATGTTAACACTGTTTCATATTCACCTCAAGGAGATGTTATTGCTTCCGGTAGTGATGACAAGACAGTACGAATATGGGACGTTGAAATAGGAGCTTGCCGTCAGATCTTGCCAGGACACTCTAGCCGTGTTTGGTGTGTAATGTTCTCTCCAAGAGGAGACCACATCGCTTGTGGTAGTGAGGACAACACAGTGAGGATGTGGGATGTTGGATCTGGAGGGACAAGGCAATTCGCGTCCATCCACAGCAGCGCCGTTTATAGCGTCAAGTATTCGCCACGTGGTGATCAGATCGCCTCTTGCAGTCAGGATGGATCGATCAGACTAATGGATGCCGAAACAGGGGTTTGCCGTCGTGTCCTTGACGGCCATGGGAGCCGGGTCAAGAGCATCGCTTATTCACCAAGTGGAAACCTGGTTGCTTCTGGTAGTGATGACAGAACCGTGCGGTTATGGGATGTGGAGTCCGTCAAATATTCACTGGCGATACCAGCTGGGTTTTTGTGGTCGCGTATTCGCCTCAAGGGAATCAAATCGCCTCTGGAGACACTGGAGGAATATTGAAGCTATGGGATGTGACAACAGGAGCATGTCAGCATACATTAACTGGTCTTACCCGTGAGGTGACAATCATTGCGTATTCACTTGATGGGAACCAGATCGCCTCCATCAGTCGTTACGATAAGACAGTTCGTCTTTGGAACACTATGACAGGAGAGTGCCTCCACATTCTGAGCGGCCATGACGAAGGAGTTACGAGCATCGCCTACTCACCCCTGGGCTGTCTGCTTGCTTCTGTCAGCGACGATTGCACCATGAGGATGTGGGATGTGGTGACAGGAGAATGTCGCCAGATCTCAATTGGTCATACCAAAGGTGTTCTTGTCGTCGTGTATTCGCTTCAGGGGAGTCAAGTCGCTTCAGGAAGTGAGGATGGATCAGTGAAGATATGTGATGTAGAGACAGGAGAGTGTCTCCATACTTTAACCGGTCATACTGGAGGAGTGGACATTGTTGTATATTCGTTGAGTGGGGATCAAATTGTGTCTGGAAGCTGGGACAAGACAGCCCGGCTGTGGGATGTTACATCTGGTCAGTGTCGAGCCGTGATTCCAAGCATGGAGACCGATATCCGAAGTATTGCGTGGAGCACGACATCGGATGATAACTGTTTCGCCATTGGGTATGGGGATGGCTCTGTGCGAATGTGGCAAGTGGTTGAGGACGGCGATGAGTGCCATGTTCGCCTGCGCTGGAGACCTGTGAATGGCGAGCTTGTTTTGAAGGGTACATTGATCCAAGACGTTCATGGATTGAGCCAGCTCAATAGGCAGCTGTTGAAACAGCGAGGTGCTGTGGGCGAACCGATTGGCCTGCATGAAGTGAGTAAGAGGGTGGCTAGCATGGTATCGGTGATATCTACTCTCAAGCGAACATCGAGCGGAACAACTTCGGAAGCATTTATCAACACTCTAGCCGTCAAACAGCCTGGACAACCCGAACAGCCTGAACAGCCAGTCGAGTAGGCAGCCCCTCCCTCCCCTCTGAACGGAAGCACCCACTGCAACAAATGATTCGGAGTGGCTACAAGACCTTGCCGCTTCTTCGACTTCCAAATCTGATACGACGCCGACATCGTACTTTGAAATAAAATACCAAGGCCTGCTGATCTTCATCTTCTCCACGCTAGTAATTGATGTCATGGTTTAGGTTTGTGATCATTGAAGAACTTCATCTGCTGTGTGCAACATGTTTCCGATCTACGAAAACACTGCAGTTGAATCTTCAGGGTTGAAGGCCATGAGCGTCATTTGTGGACATTCTTATCTAAAGGCTATGGTATTCGTCGTGAATTGATATCCGTTCACTGTCCTCCATTAGCTGTTCGCAATAGGGAACAGAAGAATGATAACGAGTCTTTGTTAGAAGCCTACATGCGTCCATTGATCGCAGATTGCCAAGTTTTCCAAAACGAATACCGCGACAAAACTTATCCCATCTACGACTCTTTTGCAGTTGTTTCTACCGGTCTGGCAATTGTGCTTGCACAAATCTCATTACATACTCAGAGTAGAACTCTCTGTTCAAAAGAATCAGTCCCAACAACGGTCGGCTCAAGCTCCAATGGTTACTTTGGTTCTCATACGTAGCAGCCTTGAAAAGGACCATGAAGAGAAACCTCAGCACTCCCTTGTTCGACATCACGTAATCGACCATCCAGTGCGTTCCTTGCTGTCCTTGTAGACCGCCATTCGTATCTGACGTCGTGTTGCTGTTGTTGATCGGATCCGCACTGCTGCCACTATTAAACCAATTCGATCCACTGTTCGCAGATGAAAGATCTTCAGGATCCAGTGTGGTATCATGCATTTTACCCACATCTCCATCCTTTCGAAGTCGGTTCTTGATCAACCAGCTGAGAACAAATGTGCAGATCTTGTCGATCGTAGAGAACGCCATTGACGAGCAAGTTGCGTCTGGGGACGGGAGAGGAATCACCTGGCCCAATGCTTGGAAGATGTACACAAGGACCGTATGCATCATTGGGCAGACCCGTTATATGTCCACTTGCAAACACATCGATGATGTTAAAGAATTCTCGAGCGAGTTTTGGGAACAACTGGAATGCAAACAAAAGAGGTTCAATCAGTCCATCATGCGATGTGCTTCAATCTCACTGCTTACAACAAGTCTCCTCTCATGTTTGTACTTACGACCATGTCTTCAACAGGGACAACGAGCACCAGCTGGAAAAAGATCTCTAGAACGCGTTCCAGTGCCTTGTCGCCATAAAGTTTGAGAAACGGACATGATCTCAAAATAGAGCATGATGCCTTTGTACCTACAACATAAAGGAAATGTCGACCTGTTGAGTGACGCGGCACCCTCGATAGTAGGCTTGTTTGAACGACAAGCTGTGGATACAAAACTTACTTTTTAGACCGAGCGGTGCCGTTATTGGATAGGATGGAGTTCAGGAGGTTTTCTCCGTAGGGATACAAGATGTTGCTAAAGCCAACAAGGGATTACTAGGTGAATGTCATTTCTAACGGTTAGACAACATTGAATCTCCTTGATGTCTCCTCCGTCTTGCGGCAGAGCAAGATACTGTCGGTACCTCTGCTGTCAAAGTGCAATACGGCTGCTCCTTGTTGGTGCAGAACACGAAGATGCAGATTTGTCCCTGTAGCCATATATCGACCGCGCGAAAGATGAAAGCCCATCCAGGATTCGCTTGTCGTCGACGTGTGGTTTGTTCGTCCGCGTATCTGGCGGAGTGATGAGCTGAAAGATTTTGACTTCGTGTTTCACCACCCGATCGTGACTATGGCTTGTTTTTTGCACGGAGATCATCGCTTCACTTCACTCTGTCTGTTCATTCCTCATCCTTTCAAACCAACTGTGGGGCAAATTCCAGGAAACATATTAGGGAATAACAGCAACCACATTCTTCGGATCAACGCTCGGTTTCTATTCTCGTTTGAGCAGAGGAGGGAGAGGCATCCTATTCGTGATCAGTATGGCAGGACGTGGTGGTAAGTAAGGTTTACCAGACTCCAATGGTCGTACATTATCACTTTTTAATGTGGACTCAATCCGTAAACCCTAGGAAGGACACGAAGGCAGGTGGAGGTTCCTACAACGAATTCTGACCAGCCAGTTGTCCAGGAGGAGCAACAACAACAAAAACAACAGCAGTCAAAGAAACGGAAACAGAAAGAGGCTCCAGCAGTGGATGTCGACCAACAGGCCGTCCAAGAAGAACAACAACCACAACAGAAACAACTGACAAGGAAGCGGAAGTCAAAGGAGACGCCAGATCAAAACGATGACCAACAGGTCATCCAAGAGCAACAGCGACCTCAGCAGAAACATACAAAGAAACGAAAGCCAAAAGATGCTTCAACGGAGAATGACCATCAACAAGCTATCGTCCAAGTACCTCTGCAGAAGAGAAAGCGGAAGCAAAAAGAAACTCGGACCAATGAGCCGATCCCTCAGGAAGAGCAGCAACAGCACGATCCAAATGAGGCGAGTACTTCTGGTCAGCCAAGTGTCCAAGAGGAGCATCGGTATGAGGCCCCTGCTCATCCTCACCCAGATCCTAGTTTCGTGGTGCCATCGGGATCATCATCATCATCAGCTGGAGTATCAGCAGGGACATCAGCCGCCATGTCAGGAACATCAACTGCCATTCCAAGCGTGCCGGCACCAGCAGCAGGAACTGCGCAAAAAACAATGTCACTATTGCCTGTAACATACAGCTCTCGTCCAGTTGCAGTATCCTTTTGTTCTCGCCCTTCTCGTCCACGTGTACCTAAACCAGTACAAGCACCAGAACCGGCACCAGTGCCGGCGCCAGCACCCGCCACCAAGGCAGAACATGGCGCGGACAGAACAAAACGCGAAAATAAGGAGCTGAAGCGTAAAGTGAGGGAACTGGAGAGTCACTTGAAGTCCTTGCGGGCTCAACTTCAACAGTTGCAGGTCACGGCAACACCTCGCGTCGGCACACAGAATCGCACTGACCAGCACAGACGGCGGAGAGGGACGAAGCTGTCGGAAGATGAGAGGCGAGCTATCCTCCACATGTATGAGATGTGCCTCCAGGAGAAGGAAAATGGCAAGAGTGTTACAACTGCAGATCCCATCCTTCGAACAGCTGTCTACTTTGGCGCTTCACAGAACACGGTCAGGGATGCTATCTTGGGCAGGAATATAGATGATCGTCGAAGTAAGCGTCCTCACACTTATTGGTCATGGACTGCTCGTCCCATCTGTAGGCAAACCGAACTGATCGCTCTTTGTCGTGTGTCAATCTTGTTACTACTACAGCCAAGGCGATGATGAACCAAGAAGGAGGAGGGCTTCAAGTGACCCATGACCCTCCAGAGGCCCAGTTCCCGCAGGATACTCAAGTTGTATCTGTTGCTCACCCCCAATTCAACCAATTCACTCAAGCCGCACATGTCCCTCAAGTCACCCACGCTCATGTTCCTCACATCATCCATGCATCCCATGATCCTCAAGTCAGTCACGTCCCTCATGTCACCCAAACCGGGCGAGGGATCGAGGGCAATGTACAGTTCGCGGGAGTATGGGATATCTAGGAAGAGGGAGCAGACCAGACATCGTTTGCCAGAGGCTCCAGGGTGTGTGGATTGAAAAAAATATCCGCGTGGACTGGAGCGCTGGTCGAAGCCAGATAAAGTTTTGCTATCATCCATTTGACACCCAGCTTTTTCTATTTTATCTCTCCGTCTTTCTTCACTTACCAACAAGACGTTTGTCCTACTGTTCACCTTGCACCCAACAACCCAACACTTGCCATGGGAAACGCGCCTTCGAATACCGGGAACGGTACTCATGAGGACGATGCTGTTGAATCAGTTACCTTCACCAACAACCCTTACCAACGGCAGCACCAACGACACAGCTCGTCACCACACGCCCTCCCTAGCACTCAGGCCTCGTCCTTTGGCCCCCAGGACTCAATCCATCCTTCCACTATACCCATCGCTCCTATCCCAGTGGATGGCGCGCCTCGGCGATTCCCTTATGTCAAGGAACAGTATCTGAACGAATCGCCCGCAGGATCGTCTCCTCTAGGCAGCGATTCTTCGTATCCCAACGTTCTGGGAGGAGGTGGTGGAGGACACTTTGGGCAACATCGACGACAAGCACCACAGCAACAGGGCAAGAATGCTTTGCTTGGAGGAGGACCTCGTAGAAGAGCTTCTTCTTTGATGAGCGGTCAGTCGTTTGGACAGTACGCTGATACGTTCAACGAACAAGCGCTGTTGGCAACTGCGGCACACCAGGAGAATCAACGTTTGCACCAGCATTTGGGGGAGGGAAGGGCAAGTTATCGAAACTCGGCGAGGATCTCACGGACATTTGAAGGCGTGGACCCTCTTAAGAGCTTGGATGATCCGCAGGATGGTAATGTACAATGTAAACAGCTGTGCCCACGTTCTCCCTCTCTCCTTCCCTCCCGCTCCCTTGGACTCTGGCCCAATGGGGGAGGGGGGCTCTTACCTGCATATCCGGTAATTCTTGCCATGTAACCCTCCCCACTCACCAGCATTTTATCGGGGGGCAATGAACGATATAGATGTTACTGATGGCCACGTACCGACGATTATCACATGGAGTCAAGGAGGCAGCAACGTGTACGTCACAGGAACATTCAACAACTGGAAACAGAAAGTACGGCTGAACAAAAGGTAATAAGACAAAAAAAAAAAAAAGACCAAGAATGTCGAACCGGATGTGTTTACAACCGACTCGATGGAGCACAGATGACCAAATACTGTTTCGCGTCTCTTTCATGTGTCGTTGGGCACAACACCGCTTTTAGCACAAACGACTTTTCGACAGTATTGAACTTGCCACCAGGAACACATCGGATCAAATTCATTGTGGATGACGAATGGAAGTGTTCGACCGAGCTGTCGGCAGCCACGGATGCTGAAGGAAACTTGGTTAACTTCTTGGAGGTCGCTGACGAGGAGCAAGACGAGCTCGAAGGAACACATCATGGTAATGTTTGGCATGTTTGATTGCCGATCGATACATTGTGAACTCTATTTGTTTATTTACACTGGGTTCCCACCCTCCTTAGAATGGGGACCTACCGATGAATCACCTGTGGGATCATACACGGATCAAATTCCACCTTATGCCTTGTCGGTCGACCCGTCACCCGCTAGTTCGACGACCAGTCTTGCGGCGCTCATGCCGTTCACACAGATTACGGATGCGAACGGGAACAGTACCGATACCAGAAACGGAGGAGGGACGACCCCGACCACACCTACCAGTGGTGTGTCTTCCACGTCGACTTCAAGATTCTTTGGTTCGTCCATCACCAACGACCCTCCACCAGCACTTCCTCCACATTTGGAGAAGGTGATCTTGAACGGTGTTCCGTCCAAGGAGGATAACTCGGTGCTGCCTGTGCCCAATCATGTCATCTTGAACCATTTGTACGCTTGTTCTGTCAAGGAGGGCGTTCTGAGCATCAGTGTCACGTCCAGGTACAGGAAAAAGTATGTCACCACACTGTTCATCAAGCCTGTAGTTACTGATTGAGAAAAAGGCAGCAAACGGGAGGGAGGGGCACACATGTTCTGATGTTTAATGAAAAAAAAAAAAAAAAAAAAAAAAAGGCATGGCATTGACATGGTATGGGTTTCATGAAAAGTATTTGTGTATGAGAGAGAGAGAGAGGGGGGGGGTAATGCGTGGGATTAAGCGACTTCAAGGAGAGAAGCCAAGCCAACTTCACTGAGAAGATCACTGACTCGGGAGCGATAATTGGCGGTCAATTGTTCTGGTCTTGAGGACCCTTCTTCCTTGGGATGATCCTTCTTGGCTGTCGAGTCGCAACCGACTGAGAGGCATGCGCCGCCGCCGCCAGCTTGCTTGGACGAACAACATTCTTTTGCTGAGGAAGATGATGGTGAGGTTGAGGATTCGCCTTGCGCTGCTTCCTTTTGACAGCACGATTCCTTATTGGAGCCTCCACAGCACCCTGATCCAGTGTTGGTTGACGTCGATTTAGAAGGAGTGGACTCGTATCCGTCATCAAAGAAGGCCTTATCAAAGACCTTGGCGATATCCAGTTCTACCAGCTCTTTCGTCAATTCGCTAGCCCGTTTGATCCATGCTTCCTTGTCCTGTAGATCCTTGAATGGCGATGATGATGACGACGACGATAATGATGTGGATGGGGTTGTGGATCGAAGATATTCAATCAAAGGACTAGGGAGACCCGATGTGATGGACACAGGTTAAGGCCATGACACTCTTGCATTTTCTCCTGAGGAGCAACGAACGGTTCCGGTAAGATATCTTTGGCGATCCATCCATCGAATCCTTACCTGATCAACCCTCGAAGTCTTCCCAATTCATACCCGTACTGTACACCATCTGTCCAACCTTGATTGAAGCCCTGTTGCAATGTGCCTTCTTTTCCTTCTTCAATTCCTTCTCTATATCCTGACTACAAATGCAAAAATGGAATGGGTTGCTAGACATGAGGATAGCTGAAGGGGGGGGAGTGTGTATTCCTGCGCCTGTTGAATTTTTTTTTTTTTTTTCCCCAGGCCTTCCCCTTACATTGCCAAATGTATCGTGCAGTCGAGACCACTCCCGCTCAGCGATCGCACGGTCATAAGAGACAGCGTCATCGTCGCCCCAGATATCGTCGTCATTGTCGCCATCGTCCTCCATGGAATGGCGAGAGTGGTGCTCCAGATCTGTCATCGCTGATGTGTAAACGGGAGAGGGTCGAGGTGAAAGAGAGATCTCGAGAAAAAAAAAAAAAAAAAGTTGAGCGTCAAAGCCCAAGGACGAGTCACGAGGCTGCGCTGTTGTGAGCGCCGTCCGGGATCCAACGGAATCTCGGTTCCCCTGGCTTTACTGGGTCCCCGGCTACACAGAACACCGGGAAGAACGCCCCGAGCGTCAAGAGGCTGTCAACGATTTTCACCCTATTGGCACTCACCCCGCGGCGAAACATCTCCATCCAATGATCACCAGAGCCTTGCGAGAACCCCTAGCCGCATCCGGATCCCACTTAGTGGTATCTTTAGCAGTATCCAGGCATCCCTTGACGGTATCAATAGCCCTCGTAGCCCTTCTCTCCGGGACTCTTGTAGCCGAGTCCAGATTCCTATAAGCCGTTAACGTCTGCCGCAAATATAACACGGTTCCCGGTCAACAAAGAGGCCGTGTTCGGTGCGTTTTTTGACATTCGACGGATCAAAGCCGTATGCAAAGACCATGGTATCGTGTTCACCAACAGGATCACCTATATATGTTGATCAGTATACGATACGTCTCACAGGAAAGGTCATACCAAGCGAGAACAGACAGCCCGCCCTGAGTCCATATGAAGCACGGAGAAAAACCAACCGTGGCAATCAAAGTGGATTGACATGGGCCAATGAATTCGCAGCGTCGGGTCTGAGCGTGGAGGAAGTGGAGCAGAACATGGAGCAGGCGATGGCCAGTGTGAAAGCCATAGAGACCAAGGTCAAACCTGTCCGAAAAGGAGTGTCGACATGCCAGAGTCGTCAGACCACGGTGAGTCATGAACTTCGCATCAAAGAGAAGCCCAAGGAGGCAGAGACTGAACAGACCACGTCAAGCACTGTAACGTATGGAGATCTCTACAAGGCCCGGCAAGACCTCCGTACTGCTCGCTCAGAGCTCATCCCCATCGAGGCCGAGTTGAAGACCTTACGAAAAGAACAGTATTATTGGAACAATGTACTGAAAGCAGCAAAATCCCCACGGAAGAAGAACACGTCAGGGACGAGGCCAGAGGAGATGACAACCCCAGATTGGACCAAGCACACCGTCGAGGATGCAACCGAGCACTTGGACATATCGAAGATACTAGAAGAACATGGAAAAGTTGTTGAAGGAGCGGAGGATCGCATTCGCGGGGACGGATTACGGGATATGCAAGATGAGTGAGACCTTCCCTCGCAGTGTGCCCTTCCCTCGCAGTGTCGCAGTGTGCCCGAGTGTGCCCTCAGTGTGCCCTCAGTGTGCCCTCAGTGTGCCCTTCCCTCGCAGTGTGCCCTTCCCTCGCAGTGTGCCCTTCCCTCGCAGTGTGCCCTTCCCTCAGTGTGCCCTTCCCTCAGTGCCCTCGTGTGCCCTTCCCTCGCGTGCCCTTCCCTCAGTGCCCTGTGTGCCCGAGTGTGCCCTCAGTGTGCCCTCGTGTGCCCTTCCCTCGCAGTGTGCCCTTCCCTCAGTGTGCCCTCAGTGTGCCCTTCCCTCGCAGTGTGCCCTTCCCTCGCAGTGTGCCCTTGCCTCGCAGTGTGCCCTTCCCTCAGTGTGCCCTCAGTGTGCCCTTCCCTCGCAGTGTGCCCTTCCCTCGCAGTGTGCCGGTACCACAGACTCTGGACCAAATACAGATCCATCTGAACCGATATCAAGTGCTGGCAGGTCTCCAAGATACTTCCGATAGCAATGAAGATGGCAAGG
>Ga0247824_10001874_pt1 | contig 11709 bp, 7 predicted proteins | sample 13C_PalmiticAcid_FD_194412 | JGI IMG/M metagenome (GOLD analysis project Ga0247824, IMG submission 194412) | Soil microbial communities from agricultural site in Penn Yan, New York, United States - 13C_PalmiticAcid_Day48 | ecosystem: Environmental > Terrestrial > Soil > Agricultural land...
ATATTAAAGGAAGCAAGGTTAATCTTGGCCCTTGAAGCTCTTCAAAACAATAAAAATCTAAGCCTACGAAAGGTAGCAAAGATCTATAACGTTAGCCGTACGACTCTTACTCAACGACGCGCTGGCCGGCCTATACGACGTAAAATCCCAGCCAACTTACGTAGTCTTATAGATCTAGAGGAGAAGACAATAGTTTAGTATGTGATTGAGCTATATACCTGCGCATTTCCTCCTAGGTTGTATAGTATAGAAGATATAGCTAACCAACTATAGTATGTACGCGACGCGCTCCCTATTGGTAAGCGCTGGGTATATAACTTTGTTAAACGTTAGCTAGAGCTTCGAACGTATTGGATGTAGAGATACAATTATTAGAGGGCTAAGTGCGAAGATTTAAAGGTCGTTGGCGAGTGGTTTGCCCTTATATAAAATGTCAAGGCCAAGTACGGCATTGTGGATGACGATACCTATAACTTCGATGAGATAGGGTTTATGATGGGTATTATCTTTACGGGCATAGTAGTCACGACCTCGGATAGCCGTAGCAAGGCAAAGCTGGCCTAGCCTGGCAACCGCGAGTGGGTAATAGTGATCTAGGGCGTTAATACCTTTGGCTGGGCTATCCCTTTATTTATTATCTTAGCCGTATAGTACTACCTCGCCAATTGGTATACCGAGTGCGACCTCTTAGCCGACTAGTATATTGTAATTACCGAGAATGGCTAGACTATTAATGCTGTAGGCCTAGATTAGATCAAGTATTTCGACTTCTATACGGCGCCTTATATAAAGGGTAAATACTAGTTGTTGATCTTCAACGACTACGAAAGCTACTATTCGACCGAATTCGAGCTCTATTGTTAGTAGAATAATATTATTACGCTTTATATACCTCTGTATTCTTTATACCTCCTCTAGCTATTCGATATTAGCTACTTTAGACCGCTAAAGTAGGCGTACGGTTGTTAGATTGAGGACTTGATACGGATGTATATTAACTATATTAGTAAGCTTGAGTTTCTCTATGCCTTTTATAAGGCCTTCTTTGCCTCGATAATAGAGAAGAATATATAAGGTGGCTTTATAGGTGCTGGACTAGTGCCGTACGATCTAGAGAAGGTGCTTTCTAAGCTAGATGTAAAGCTTCGTATACTAATACCCTTAAATTCGCGGGCCGGTATACTATAACCTTGGGTATTCCAAATGCTATATAACCCCCGAGAAGCTGACTTGTAGTTAATACTTATTAAGAATTGTATTGCCAACTATTAAAATAGCTCCCCGACTTCGATATTGGCTACTATGGACTAGCTTGCTAAGGGTACGATGGCTATAATGTACTAGGTAACCCTCCTTCGGTCAGAGGTCTCTTCGCTCCGTAAGGCCAACGAGGTACTAAGTAAGTGCCGGAGAGCTAAAAAAATACGTGTATAGCTTAGAGGATCACTTACTGTCTAGGATGTATAGGAGTCACTAGGCTAGAGGGCTATAGGTGAGGAAGGAGTGTAGGAAATATAGCTGGAGGGTAGTGGTATAGGGGGGGGTCGTACGAGGGTTCGGTGCTATGGTGTATGCGGCAAGCCTGGCTATAATGCCTGCACTTGCTAGGAGGTTGTAGAATCATCTGATTTAGCTGCTTCTGATGTAATTATAGTTGGTTCCTAATGTTGTGGCATTATAATTGAGGGTAGTTGTCGGGAAGTAGCGTAGAGTGGCCCGCTCGCTTGTCTGGCCCGCTCGCTTATCAAATACGTTAGCGAAAGGGCTCCAGGATACTACTGCCCTCCGCGAGAGTCCCTTTAAAATTTTTCGATGTATGATCCCTACGAAGGAGTTTGAAGAAGATGAAATTCTTGGGCTATACTTGGAGCAGAAGCGGCACGCATTGACGGTATATACCGACGGGGTTAAGACTATGACTTGGTGGGGATGTAGAGGGTAAGAATATACTGGCACTCTACTGTGGTTTCTATTCTACTGTCATTTGCTGATTTTTATAGCGGCGAGCTGCAAGATTTAGAAGCAAGTTACCTGAGGTGTGACTCAGCGGGCTCTCTAAAAGGTGATTCACTGCTTCTTGATGATTTAGCGATGCCTCTAACTCGAGAGAATGTAGATTATAGAGATGGATGTTTCTTAGAAGCTTTGTTGTCGGAGTACAAGACATTTTATCCCATCCTGAGTCGGGCTTTGAGGTTTAGGTTACCCTAGAACAAGCTGAGCTAGCTATGTGTTTATATATTTTGCTAATACATTTTGTTTTCCTAGCAAAGCCAAGTAGGTTTCAAGTTGGGATATCAACTTTAGTACCCCCCCGCTGTACTGGACGAAAGGGAAAGTAGTGTTGATTGGCGACGCTGTCTACTCTGTGAGTGTGTCCATCTATACCCGTTGGCAATCCCATTCTCATAGCAAATTACAAAGATGTTCCCAACCATAGGGCAAGGTGTATGTTAATGCCTTGAAGACGCGGCTGCTCTTGGTGTATTCCTGGATAATACCAACGCGGATCTTTCAGCCCGCTTGCAACTGTTCTAAAACTTCCGCTGCAAAAGGGTAGTCCCTGTGTATGCTATATTAGGTGTCATTCTTGGCCAAGAAAGCGGAATGGACGAGAAGAGGGCTCGGCTCTTACCCGGAAGAAAACCACTATCCGGGCCACTGGAAAGCCTTGAGCTAACAAATGCGTCAGTGTTACTTTCCCAGATCCGACTATTCTTTGAGGCCCAAAACGCTGATAATATGGCAGATACAATGTCATCGCTGAGAGTAGAAGATACCTTGAGGAATTCTCGACCGGAGGGCATACGGTGCTTCGTGTCCGATCTGCTCTGTAAGAATCACTCCTTGAGACATAGAAACTTACACTGGCGCCTACGTCCATGTCAAAGTTTATTGTTAACCTGGCGGCACGCTTAGTTAAGACGTCTATTGCACCAAATCTCAGCTGAATTCAAACAATGCTCCAAGCCTGGGCCTGGTGGGTAGTGAAGGGTTTCTCAAAGTATCGGTCCCAGCTGTTGGAGTTGGTGTCCACGGCTTTATCCTTCCTCATGAAAGGCTTGTCCGGGAACTGCCCGAGGTTCGCCACGTCGTGCGAGGTGTGCCGTCCGCTTCTCGGCCTCCAGGAGCTGTGCAAACGAGTCCTTCATCGACTCGTTGAGGGGAATGTACTTGATTCCCATAATTCTCTCAGCCTTGCTTCCGTCAACCTCATACACCTTCTCAGTCTGTCCCGCCCCAGGGTTGCCAACCGGGAGGCGGCTGTGAAGCTCAGGGATCTCTGCCCGAACGGCGTCCACAGCGCTCTGATAGTCGAAGTGCGCCCCGACTAGGAACCGCTGGCCGGCGGCCTCCTCCTTCTCGAACGCGGCGATGTGCGCAGCAGCCACGGCGCGGACGTCAACGAACCCAGCAAAGTCGATTGGAGGCACCTTCTCGGCGTCAAGCAGCGAGAAAAGGGCTTGGCTCGACTCGTTGAGGTGGGCTGTATCGCTGAGGCCGCCGACGTGCGGGCCAAAGACCCACGGCGGGTTGATGGTGGCCAGTGTGAAGCTGGGATTTTCGGTCTCGACCCACTCCCACATGGCCTTCTCAGCGAGAGCCTTGGACGCACAGTAAGCTGTCACGGCGTCGGCCACGACGGCCTGCTCGTAAGTTGTAGGATTCCAGTCCTTCTCCGTGTACGTGTACCCGGGTCTGAGCCCCTGACTGGGGTCGAGGATGGAGGCGAATGAGGACGTATTGACGATCCGGCGTACGTTCGGTCCATATCGTTTGGTGGCCTCGAGGATGGCAGTGGCGCCACCGATGGCCGGGTTGAGGAGGTCGCGGCCGTTGTCCTCGACCTTGAGGGCAAATGGGGCTGCGACATTGATCACGCCCGTGATGGGCGCGGCGACGCTAGCAAAGGCTCCTTCGTAGAGCTCGATCCAAGTAATGTCGGGGACGATGCCGAAGGACAGCTTGGAGCCGTAGTCGGCAAACTTGGCGCGGACTTTGGCCGTTGACGCCTCGGACCGCACAGTGCCGCGGACATGATAGCCCTTTTCCAGAGCCAACTTGATGATATGGCCAGCCACAAAGCTGTTTGCGCCCGTGACAAGAATAGTCTGCTTTGACGGGGACGGCATTCTGATAAAATGCGTCAGTTGTGATTGTGGTTAATGGTACTGGCGCGTCTGATGCGAGACCTGAACCCTTGGGGAGAGACGAAAAGGTACCCTTCCCGATTTTATAGATACCTAGGGTACGTAGATTACCAACACGAAGTCACGTTTTTCGGACTCATCTTCCAAGCAATGATGAATCATGCGATACGGGACGCGATCATCTATTTGATGCTTGGCGCATATCGCGTAACACGGAACAACCTCTGAGCTTTCGACGCTTAGTGAGCTCAACTACAGTGCCGGCAGCATGCACAGCATCGTTGGCGCCTTCAGCACGATGCATCATTAAACAGCCAAACCTTTTAGATACTGGTAATTATACAGTTCGGCAACGAGCAGAACCAGACCCTCTACTTCGGGTCAAAGAAGCAGCAGGACTGGAGGAGCTGGTACTCCGAGTCACGGCATGCTCAATACCTGCAGTGTACGGAATACTCCATACAAATAGCTTCTGAATGCTCCAGCTTTGTTGCAAACCAAGGCACGTGTAAACTGATTTGACGAGGATTCTGGCCTGCCATTGTGAAGCGAGTGGAAGTAAACCGCCTCCATGCTGAAAGCACGCTCATGAGCATGAACTACGGTGTGATGCCTCCAACGTCCTTGAGGAATCCAGTCTCCTCCCGGACGATGTTTGTGTTCTAGACGGATCATGCAGGGACCACCGAGAACTGAGGTACTATCTCTGTGAAGAGGGAATGTTATCCAAAGCACGTAGGGGAGTAAGTGCGCCACCATGATTGGTTATTCTACTTTATCTTACCTTCACTTATTTTGTTTTATCTTTGACCCTTTTTTCTCCTTTCTTTTTTCTGTATTTGGACCTTTGGTTTCTGTCCTGTCATAATTATTCTCCTCTGCTACTTCCTCCTACTTACTGAAGTATACAGAATGAACTTCGACTCTGAATGTACGTATGATGTAGCTTGGGCCCATACACTTGCCCTGAATGAACCTAAACGAACTGCATCTTCCTAACGTCGTACTGTCACCACTCTTCCCGTCCATCATCCCGTCAACACAACAATCCCCAACGAGCTTCCACCGACAGTCGTCCTGCCGTCGTACCACAAATGGACACTTGCTTCCCGCCAACAATGCCACCTCATCGTCAGTCTCCTTGTCTTGGACGTTGCTAAAAATAAATGTATTACGGGCTGGCCCGAGCGCATGCCCTCACAAGGAGATTGCCTAGTTCCATGTCTTGGAACGACTATCCGGCTCCAAAGGAGACACGGAATGTTTGGGGGTCGCAATTTCACAGCCTACAGGACTGAGCGAGCTCGAGGGTGTGCACTCTCTTCATCTCGCAGACATCAGCGCGCAGCAAGAGAATTTCTTGCTTCAGTTCCTGGTTTGTCCTTCTTTGGTGACCGAGGGCTTTTCTGTATCCCCCCTCCCCCCAAACCACCACTTTCTCGAGAATCCTGACGCGCTCCCTAAGGGTTATCATCTTGAACTCGGGGTTTCGCTTTGGAGTCTTGTCGTTTTGGGGCTGAGCAAACCTTTAGCTTCGCGTGCAAAAATAGGAAATACAATTTGACGTCGTAGCATTTTGCTCACCTGCTCCCGAGGCGTCGTAGCTTGGGTTGCGGGGGCGGTTTGCGACACGGCCACTGGCGCAATTGCCTCGATTCCTGCTCCGGTCGGGGTAACCTCTCCAGCTTTTGAGGCGCGATTTGTCGCCGCCCGGGCTTTCTTGCGTTTCTGGTATTGGAGCCGAAATTGGACCTGGAATTTCTGCTTTCCCATGGTGCGGACTTCGAGCTGCTGATTCGAGTGCAGAGCTGGAGCAGTGTTGTTGGTGGGCTTTTGAGGAAGGTGTTGCCGGGACTGCTGAGAGGAAGAAAAAGTGAGCTGCTTGACAAGACTTTATTTGAGCCCTGGATTTCGGACGTTGACGAAAACCGGCAGCTCGTGCACAAACCCGGGGTGCTTGGCCACGGGCGATACGCAAGCTTGGCACACTTTCAGGTCATCACAACAGTAGAACAATCGCATTTATTTAAGATGAACTTTAAAGATAAAATTGGAATTCAACATGTATGCGTCCTTTGCGGTCGGGATTAAACTCCATTCCATTTTCTCATGTCAGCGCTGCCCATTTGGTTGTCACCCGCGCCAAGACGGAGCACAGTGGGACTGACGAGACCGTGCGGGACGGCCCGAGAAACGGATCTGAGGTGGGGCCGGACCGTTTCCTGATTGGGAACCGACCTCAGTTGTTCATGTTCAAAACTCGATTCATTTAATCCTTGATGCGGGCCAGAATCAACAGAATTGACCTTGATACTAGTAGAGGACAACACAAAATAAACAAGACGAGCTTGTTCAAAAAGAAGCAGAGTGCGAATGAAATTGCCCAGGTTGAGAAAACACAAGGCTGCACTTGGTCTGGCTTGGAAACTGGAAGGAACTGATTTTCAGTCGCGAGTATTTTTCCAACGCGCTCCTTCCACCGCACGCACACTGCCCCACATAAATGACCATTCGCCCTCTATTCAAACCCTTCAACCTATTGTTGTCTATTCACTGCCTTCAAATCTATTGTCCTCAATTTCTTCCTATTGTGCAATCAGCGTGAATCACCGGCCCCACTTCTTCTGGGTATTTGAACAACTTCTTTTTCCTGCTCCTCTCCTCCCACCTTCTTCCACACACAACAAGCAACCCGACCTCAAACCGCAAGCTTCCCCAACCTTTCTTCTTCTTCCAAATTTACCCACCTCTTCCTCCTCGGTCTACTCATCTTCCCATTTTCTTCTTCAATCAATCACCATGGTGCGCAAGTATAACGACAACAGGCGCGCCAAGTTTCGTGCCAACGCTGCGCAGGCTGCGGCCGCCGACGAGGTATGCTATTTGTGGCATCATTGATTTTTATTCTGCTTCCTGTCTCAAATTCCAACATGGCATTGCGCAAATGCCCACTCCCCACTCTCCTCTGCAGCCCTTGTGTTATTGAACCACGAAGCTGACAAAGTCCGCGATCTTGTAGGACACTAACATGGACGTCGACGCTGAAACTGTTGCCGAGTCGTCTGCCTCTGCAGCGGCGACTGTGAGCAACCCGAATCCCACTGTAAGTCCATCGATCAAACACACACGCACACCTTTCCTTCAATCGGACGCAACTGCACATCCTCCCTGCACCTACACTTCCACATCCATCGATGCATCCAGCCCCAGAACATTCCTCTTCTTTGTGTTTCTGCCACAAACTTCAGCCGGAGCGTAAAACTTAGCCTACCCCTCCCATGGCGGAACCTTCTCACTCAACTCTGTCTCTTGGCTTGGACCTGCTGCGCCAAGCTGAACCGACAGAGGGGTTCAATGCCGGGATCTGGGCTCTGGGGTGGTCTGAGCTCCACCTGTCCTTCGTGGTTCGGGGGGGCAAAATGATCGGGCTCTGCACTCTGAGGCCATTCTTCATTTTGTCAGTCTCGGCCCAGCGTTGCAATCCCTCCCCAGTTGCTCCTGGAAGATCTCTAGTCCTTACTGCAGCTGGCCGACGGCGGCGTTTGGGGTAACGTCGTCGGGCTGGGTTGACAGGCGCATGCGGCTTAGACGGCGTACAGCTGTGGAGCTTGGAAAGTTCGCGTAGAGGTTATCCGCAGACGGACCTTGCTCTGGGCTAGAGATGCAGCAGCACACTCTGGGATGTTCTGGCGGATGGCTTACTCAGCTTTGGTTTCCATTGCTGACTGGACTCAGACTGCAGGTATCACCGCCGAAGACACCGCGCCGGGAGCCGATGACCAGAACGACACTGGCAACACCGATTCCGAGCCGCTCGACCTCAACTCGGTTGCAGTTGCCCTGTCCGCCGCTGTGAACGACCACTCGGATGAGAACCTGGGCGCCTTGTTTCGGGCCGCTGATTACGACGCCGACAACCTCGTGGCTTGGGCCCTCGACAAGCACAACACGGGCAGATCTGCTACCGTCCTTTTGGGCAGTGCTGTCATGATGGCGGAGGCCAGAGCCTGTGATGCAGAGGAGAAAGCATCTGGTGCAGAGGCCATCGCCACCGAGGCACACAAAAAGGCCGTCGCCGCAGGCTACAACTGCGACGGCAACTTCAAGCACAACCACGAGAACACGCATGCCATCCTCGGCCAAGCCGCTCACCTCTGCCGTCTCGAGGGCCGCGTCACCGCCCTCGAGGGCTTCCCTGCCGTCCCCGCCAACGACCCGGCCGAGGACGACGAGATCACGGCGCTCAAGCGCCAGCTGGCCACCGCCGTCGCCCGCCTGCAGGCCGTCGAGGACCAGGTCGACAAGAACCGCGCGGTCACCCTGCTGCTGCCCACCCTCGGCCGCCTGGAGACCATGAGCGAGCTGATGGGCCGCATGCAGGTCCTCGGCGAGCTGCGCGAGGAGGCCGAGACGGACCGGTTTGAGCAGCTGGACCGCGAGCGCTGCCAGGTGGTGGAGGGCTTCCGTGCCCAGCTCGCTGCGCTGAAGAGGGAGAATGCCGCGACGAAGGCTGTTCTCGGCGAGGTCTTATTCCAGTTCAGAAGGATGCGCATGTACCTCCTCGCGTTTTTCGCCGGCGATCTCACTCAAGAAGAGGTATGTTTGACTTCGTCTGGAGTTTGGTTGGTCTGTTACTGACATGTGATGGAACAGTTGACGGCGTGCTTCGGCGAGCTCCAGGTGCCTGCAGCCCCTGCGGGCCACTAAGCTTCTTGCAAATGCTGGAACCGACGGAGCAGTTTGACATGTACTTTTGCAAAAGGGTTGGGAAACTGGGCATGATTCGGTTTTTGTGGCGTCTGGTCGCTGGGAGGTTCGGGATGGTCGGTGATACCCAGGCATTTCTGTGGCGTTTATGGTTGGGAGTTTACTTCGAGGGAATTCATTGCATGATCAAGATTCCAGAGGCAGTCAAGGCACAAAAGAACTTCTTTTTCGTGGCAATCCCGTCCATTTCAGGTCTCGTGACAATGTCATTGCTCTGGTTACCTTCAGGTGGTTTAATCGACAAGTCTCCCGAAACAGTCAGCGGACACTCCCAAGTCATTACTTGTTCCAAGTCGTTGCTTAGATTATTTCCTATCTCAAACAACTTCACTTCCGCCAAAAGCTTGACTCAAGGGCAGATGTTCAGCTGAGGGCGTTGTTCAAGCTGCAAGGGTAGACGGCAACCGCTGGAGACGGCAGGACTCTCGGCGCCCGTCCATGAGGACAACCCGCTATGACTTCAGTTCCCAGCAAACAACTCTCGCCATACTCAATCTTCAGATTGCACTGCCAGATGAAGAGAAGCTACTTGCATGAAATCAAAACGGATCAAAGTACGCGGTGCATCCAAAGACTGACACTCCTCCAAATCTTGTGCAACGTTCCATGGTCCATCAGTGACCCGATAAATGACACTCGCTGTTGTGATGCGTCAAATCCGGACTGAACAACTGGACAGACTGGTGGATGGTCTGGTCATGGCCATGCTCTGGCGCACCGGATCAGTGAGATATTTTGAGCACCGGAGGTCCCTGGGACTGCTGGGAAGGAGCACGAACAAAGATGGCGCCGGCTGCCTGCTGCAGTTGTCCGCTCACTTCCGCACCTCCAACTCTCATTCTCAACTCACCTCACCGCTTTAACTCCAAACCTCCCCTTTCCGTTTTCTCGGAAAGAGGCCTCGAGTGTGTCGGCTCCCGAGAACAGGCTTCCAAACCCTGATTACACAACTCCCAAACGAACCATCCTTTCTCCCCACTTACCAGCAACCGACCTCGCGATGGGAAGCAGCAAGAAATTCAAGAAGAAAAAGCAACTTGCGCGCGATGCCGCACCACCAATCAACCCTGCGACGGGACACAGCAAGAAGGTCAAAAAGAAAAAGCAAGTTCCGAGCGATGCTGCTCGCATCAGCGCCCTCGAGACCGCGTTGGCGCGAGCAGAACGCGCCGAGCGCGCCGCCCGCCGAGCCCTCAAGAACGACAACCGACAACACGAGTCGCTCACAGACTCAGAAGAGGGCGAGTGGCAACCATTTCCCCGATCCAACCTCCCGCAGGCGCCCCCGCCAGCTACCCGCCCAGTAAGTACCTCCCATCAAATACCAAACAAACTCACATCCATCCACCCTACCAATTAATCGTGAAGCTCACCATAAACCAACCCCAGGCCAACAGCCGCGGCGGCGTGGATGCTGGCCAAGGTTTTCCTCGGCCCACATTAGAAGAGGCCATGGTAGAGATCAACCGTCTCTCGCGTATCTTGCTAAACCAGCAAGAGCGCATCGACAAGCTGGAGCAGAGGGAGAACCGGACTGCCGATGTGCTGGAGGCCGTGAGCAAGCTCGCGCTGGAAACGGCTCAGAGCGTGGGGAATACACAGGTATGTTTTGCTGCTCGTCAGTTGGGGTTCCGGTGGGTTTTTTCCGAGGAGAGTAATGAGCTAACAGGCCGCGCAGGAGGTGGCTGAGTTTAGCATGGCGATTGGGGATACCTGATCGGCTTGGATCTAAGGAATACGCCCGACGACTTGGGAGAGCATGGGCGGTTGCTTCGGGACTGAATGATTGGGGGTTGAGCGTCAGAGACAGGGGAGCACGCCAGCGTTGCAGAGATAGTCGACAAGAAACCGAGAGTCAAAAAGTAAAATAACGAGACAAGAAACGCTGTGTGATCTGTGTTGCTGCCATGAGACCGAACAGTCTAACCTGTACAAACAAACCCCATCCAACCTTGATCTGCCGAAGTCTAAACCTTCCCCAAAGTCGCTCCCAGAATCCAAACCTTCTCCAAGTTAACCACCCAGGCAAACCAGTTTCCACAAAACACCCGAACGAACCATTCTCCAAGTAACCCGCCCAAAACCCAAGACATAGAAACAAGAAGCGAAAATCCCAACCACACCCTACGGCTTACTCAACTGCTCCTTCCTAAAGAACGTCCCAAACAACACGCAAATCCCCAACTGCATCAGCAAGCACACCCAAAACCAGCCATTCGCCAACCCCTCCAACCCCAGCGCCAGATTCGGAAACACCGGCCCCGGCCCGACCGCATCCGGCGCGCTCGCCCTCCCGACCGCCGTCGCAAGCGACCCCAGCACCTGCGCCGCGACCAGCGCAAAGTTGTTATGAAACCTCGTCGTTGTCTGTAGCAGCATCATCCCCACGCCAGTCCCCTGCAGAGCGTCCAACACGCCCAACCACAGCCACAGCGCGCGCGAGACCAGCGCGCCCGCGACGGGCGACCCGGCCCAGGGCAGCGACGTCCCGATGCCCGACACGCCCCAGAAGATCTGCGCCCAGCGCGGGGCGCCGAGGCCAATGGCCAGCACGGGAAACAGCCAGCTGTGCTCGCGCGAGAGGTGCGCGAGCTGGGAGAAGAGCAGGATCCAGATGAGGCCGAAGAAGAGGACCACGAGGAGCAGGATCTGCCACGCCGAAGCGTGCGCCGACGTCCAGAGGAAGCGCCAGGAGCGGCCGTAGACGGAGGAGAGCCAGTAGTTTTGGACGAGGACAGAGACGAGGAAGCACTGGGAAGGGGGGAGGGTTAGTATGGGAGAGGGTTAGGGG
>Ga0247824_10001875_pt1 | contig 11707 bp, 6 predicted proteins | sample 13C_PalmiticAcid_FD_194412 | JGI IMG/M metagenome (GOLD analysis project Ga0247824, IMG submission 194412) | Soil microbial communities from agricultural site in Penn Yan, New York, United States - 13C_PalmiticAcid_Day48 | ecosystem: Environmental > Terrestrial > Soil > Agricultural land...
CTGTATTCACAAAACGAATTGCCCGGCCACCACGCCATTTCCCTTTTGGAAACTCCTCGACAATCTCGCAACCGCGTCGTTGATCAACCCAGAAGTCGCAAGGGAAGGGAACCATACACCAGGTTGGTCTTTCCGGAGCCTTGGATTCCATGGCACCACAGCACTGTATCCGGACCGTCTCGCCACCCGACGTACTCTAGGGTCTGGAGGATCCAATCGCCCGTGTTCCGAGCGCGGGATTCGCGCAGGCTTTGGTGCTTTTGGTGGCACTTAATCGTCGAGATCCAATCCAGGATCTGCCTCCGCGCCTCCCGTGCGGCCGAATCCTCGAGACTGAGTGCCTGGCCCTGGACAGTACTGGCAATCTGGGCCACCGTCCCTTCCAGAGATTGGATAGCGTTAAAGTGCTCGAGTTGTTGTCCTAGTAACTTCAGGACGTCGTCGGATGTGCGCCCGAGCAGCCTGCACCCATCGATGGAGAGAGCAAAGTGCATCCAGTTTGTAAAGTTGCGGAGCTCCTGGAGAGTCTTCTGGTGCTCCTTTTCACTCAAGGGCCATAGAAGCCGGTTCCTCCCCCTGCCATCCTCCTGCCCCAGCTTTCGGCAAAGCGATTGCAACTTTGCCTCGCACGCCGTCGAGCACGACAAGAGGACCGATGTCTGGTGGAACCAGAGGTCGTTAGGAGCAAGGGCATCGGTTTTGAGGAACTCGTGCAGGTTTGTAGCACTGAATTGCAGTGCCTCAAGCTCGGCGACGAGGGTCGCGATGGCGTCCTTTGCCGTACGGACGGCACTGCCGTATTCTTTTGCATACTGGACCGCCTTTGCAATCAGGGGAACAAGACCCGCGATGCCGAGGGCGAGGGATACGGGATCTATGTGAGGGGCCATGCGGTGGATAAGAGGGACCAGGCGACTTGAAAGGCGTTTGGAAGAGGATAGGTACATAATTGGGCCTGGAAAGTGGGGTACGTTGGGAAAGCGGATTGCCGTATGTGTACAGCCCCTTTCAGATATGTTGAGAGTGGCCCCTTGACCGGGAAACAGAGGTTGAGCCCTATGCTAAATATAAGCTAGGACTGGTGTGCCAAGAAACGAAAAAGGAGACCCAGAAACCCTAAAAAATCCGCGCTGCGGCAATCCTATAGCCCTAAAGAACACTCTCCCCTCGCGCTACATGCCTAGCCCTGATCCAGCAGTTACGGTAGAATACTGGTTGAAGGAGACGAGCTCCTTCGGGCCAAGCATTTACTATACCTTATCAGGCTTCCTTCCAGGCTTCGAACATAAGTTCCCTAACTGTCCTTGGCTTGATGTCCGGGAATTCGTCGTTCAACGAGTGAGAAGGGCGTAGGTCGAAGCTGCCCTCCTCGAATATGATGCTGAAAGCCGTAAATAACCCCTGTAGTATCTCTTTAGGGAAGAACGGGTATAACGTCGGATGGAGAGGGAGCTCGGTGATCTGGCCTGTTCTCAGCTTCTCTAGAGAGTCGTGTACTACGGTGAATTTGGTGCCCTTGGCTTCCTTGGCGATCCGTAAGGCCTCGTTCCAGGTTACCTTGTCGCCGATAATATAAGATTCCTTCTCCTACTTTGGCTGCTGTATAAGGGCTGTAACAAATCGGGCAATGTCAAATGTGTGAGTGAGGACAATCGGGACGTCGCCGGAGCCCGGGATGGCCGTAAAGTTACTGGCAATGTCTAGAACAAGCGGTATGGGAGCGAGGTATAACTTGACCTTCGGCACGATGAAGTAGTCGAGGAAGTACCCGTTGAGAACTGAGGTGTACTCGAGGGAGGTAGCTTCAAGAGCCGTAGTGATGTCGAGCTTGATCTGGGCTAAAGGAAAGTAGCTCGTCATCCTGAGTTACTTGTCAGTATGACTTGTGATTCATCTCGACCCTAGGTGGGCAAGACACGTAACATACTCCTCCGTGTAGTTGATGCCCTAGATGCTCGGAATGTAGCGCTTGGTAACAGACGATTTGGCCGTAGCCTGGATGAGGGTATGTTCTGCTCCAGCCCCCTGTATAAGATTGAGGGTCGAAATGACTACCTCGATCTTGTTCGTTTCGAGTATAGCAACGAGTGTATCGATGTCGCTGTAATTCAAGGCGAGGATGCGGTTGCCGATTTCCTTCTCCTTGGACTCTGAGGTCTGTAGCAAGTGATGGTCAGATATATAGTTAGTGTAACGATTGCCGGGCGTATATACCTCCCGACCTAGGACGAATGTGGTGTGCTTCCCCTCCGAGATGAGGGCGTCGACGATAGCTCGGCCCAGCCCGCCAGTGCCTCCAGCAACAGTAATCACAGACATGTTTGGCGGGGTTTTAGCGATGCTGAATAGATAATATGAGTAATAAAAGCGAGTTCTGTCTGTCGAGTCAAACCTATATTTGTAACGTTGTGTGGTATCCTTCTTATACCTGAAGACAAGGTCAAAGCGGAAGCAATTTGTTTCCGCCTCTCTGCCCGATAATATAAGCCCTACTCGCCCCGTCGAGTCGCTAGCATCGAGCTAATTGAAACATAAGGATACGTGTGGAGTATGTAAGTAAGCTGAAGCGGTTAACGGAAGCATTTTGCTTCCGCTTGGATTCCTGTCGCTTCCGTGACAAATCTATGAGAAGAGTGGCGCCGGTTGAGGCGCCGATATACTGCCTCCCTGCTAATGTATCTCCAACTCTCTGATGACTCTCTATATGCTAATAGTACTCTGAACCTTCCTTTTAACCACCTACTAGTAACGTACGTTTCAGTGGACTATTATCACGGGTATGGCCGATTCGGCGTTGGATACTCCGTAAGGTGAAGCTATAATAGGCGAGCTATAAGCGGCCTAATACGGTAATAGCGCGGGATAGTATAAGCAACGTACTAGCCTGGTAGGAACTCCTTATACGGCGTCCACCTACGCCCTAATTCTAAGAGCCCTCTTACTGACAGTTTGGTAAGGCCTGCCTATAGTGCCGGTCTAGAAAACGGCGCTGCGATAGTCAGAAGCTAGCGTGCTCAAACTATGTCTCCGGGTAATCGGCTTGCTAGTACCCTCACCTCCTGGTACAGCGGGGCGTAGGTAAAAGGTATATATCCCCTCCTGCTGCCTTTCTTCTGTTTTCCTATATGCTAAGATCCCGAAGCAAGCAGTATATCAGGGTACTCGAGGATTGAATTTTGAAGCTGGAATCGAGTCTAGGGCGCCGTTACTCCGGTATGGTTCAGCCAGAATATATGAGCCATGCCGAATCGGCGAGTGGTACCTAGCCCTCCGATTACTAGAAACCGTTCCAGAGCTTCCCAAGGCTGCGTACACTGTCGCCGGAGCCTCCCGAGGGTATACAGACCGGCGCCGGAGCCTCCTAGATAGTATACTCTTCGGGCTTGGGCGACTTGTTACTACCCTACTATTACCTCTTCAAGCAATTCTTCATGTAACTCTCCAACCGAATAGCTGAGCTCCGAGCTAGTGACTATACTAGCTCCTTCAGAATGATAGTGGCGTCGCCCATCGTCCTATATTGTATAGAGCTCTTATTGCTATAGTATACTATTGAGGAGATCAGCAAAGAGTTTCCCTTTTTCGCTAGCCGCGAGTTCCTGGATCGAGTAAGGAATCAGGATATCTCCAGTATTAAGGCCTACGGAAACGCCTTGCTGTAGGCCTGTGTGAACGCTGCTATTGCCCTCTCGATGTATGCTAAAATTATTAATAGCTGCTTCCAGCAGCTCTCTCCATCTGCATGGGCCTATTTTAAAAACGCCTATGCAACCTTTCCCGAGCTGATTCTGTATGGAAACGACCTTGAGATAGTATAAGCCCTGGTGTTTATGGCTTTGTTTGTATGGAGCTCGGTAGACGCGCGAACTACCTCTCTCCTGCTGTCTACTGCCCTTAGGCTATTATAGACTCTTAATCTAACTTTGATCAGGATTGGCGATAGCGGCGAGCGTAGCGCTGTGGAGTCAGATTACGAACGGCGTACCTTGTGGACGGCATTTATTTTGGATGATGAATTGTCTCTCTGCTGTGGTTTGAGTCCCGTACTTAGCGCCGGCGACATTAGGATTGATCTTCCGTATGAAGGTTCGTATGTTGGATACAACGAAGCCAGTTTAGCGTGTGATAAGAGTTATGAGACACGCGGGAGAATCTTCAGATGGCGGGCCGAGCTCGCCCTGATCTGCTCAGCAGTTAGGACCCGTCTTTACTTACGCGATGTATTTAGTATGCCTGACAACGAGCTCCTTAGTACTATTGTTGCTCTAGACTAGACGCTCGAGGACTGGAGACGGAATCTTCCGCTGGAAGTATAACCAGGTATTGTTGATATGACCCTGGAGGCTCACTGGGTCATCTTGTACCTTGCCTTCTACAATCTTACTGTAATGCTCTGTTGGGCAGCGCGAAGGTATAGTGCCTAGGATATTACTACAGACGTCGGACTGGGATATAATCTATTAAGGCTGAAACTCAGAGCTGTAGTATAGCAAACCCTCCGTTTGCTACGACAGTCCCCGTTCGAGAAGTTTGTGTAGTTCTGGTATGACAACGAATTTGGGATATAGGGATCTAGGAGGCTAATCCAAAATCGTAGGCAGAACTTGTGCTACCTACTGTCAGCAGCTATGACATTGTTGCTGTATATTCTCGAGTGTCCTGAAGACGCTGAGGCGGGGACCGATGCTTAGCTACTGAAGGAGTTTATGCGTCAGGTCAAGAAGATGTAAAATGAGGGAGATTTCCAAATATCAAACTTGCTCGAGGGATGTCTCGGGCTTGAATAGCTCGTAACTGCCGCTACTCGTTAGGCTCGGAACGATGGAAGTTTTGAGACCGGGGCGGAACCGTCGTTGGACGTTTTCCCCGATGATACTCTCCGAGTAGGTACTACCCTTCGTCCGTCTTGAGAGTACGATTTGCTTATGTATCTATATAGACCTATAAAGAGTTGTTGCGTTTAGCTATATATCTAATGTACGTGGTTCAGGGACTGTTAACCAACCTTGCTAACCGCGATGCCGAAATCTCTCAAGCAGTCGCCGGTATCCTCGGGATAACCCCGGTAGGGAGCTAACTATACGGCCTACTTGTTCTGGCGTGTATGAAGCCTGCGATATACGGATTCGGCTTTGAGGCGAAGGTGTAGAACGACGGTAGGAGTTAATGAAGAGCGTCCCTTTATGGAGGGTGGGAGAATAGAGATATAATATATTCATTATTAATTGGTCGTTGCTCTCTACGCTAGTTATCTGCTCCTATGTTCAATTCCCGGAAGCTACTTGAAGGAAACAAATTAATGAGCTCTATTCGGATTTCTTCTTTATTACCCTGTCCTTCAGTTCGAACTTATTGGAAAATGGTCTCCCCCGGTAGTTACGTACTATACCTCGCGAGAGACTTGTTAGTGCCGTTAGCGGCAATAGAGCAAGCAATCCGAGTATAACTATGCCTCCTACCCCGGCGCTGCTAATATGCTTCGTGGTAACCGTTAGGTGGCCCGCTGGAACTTCTCGTAGCTATGAGAAGAATTGAGCCTCCTCCCTCTACTGCCTGACGAGGCTGAAGTAAGCCTGTGCCGTGTCGACTAAGATGTACTTAATTAGCTCGTTTAGCTCGAGCGTCCGGCCGTGGAGATAATCCTATATTTCGAGCGAGGTTATTCCGGCAGCCGCTATGCCGGCGACTTTACGAAAGCACTAGCGAGCTCGAACTAGCGGGGGCCGAGCTATGCCTTCGGCCCCAGAGCCTAAGCGGCGCTGCTTCCGGTCGTGGGGTTGATCTATAGAGGTTCGGCAACTGCTGCCTCCCTTAATATTACGATTACAGTGACGATAACGGTCAAGCGAGCGACCTAGAATACTGCTATCCTCTCGCTCCGGACAACTAAACCGGCGAGCCCGAACTGGCAGATGCCGAGCTAAGCCTTCCGTCCTGTAGCCTAAGCGGCACTACCTTACGTCGTGGGGTTGATCTATGGTAAAGCTCCGGTAGCTGTAGCCTCTCTTAATATTGTGATTACGACGACAGCTATCTGGCAAGTGATAGAGCATGTTATCCCCTTATTCCGGACGATAGAGAGTAGGATAAGGATAGTACCCCCCCGGGGCAAGACCGTCGAGCTATGTCCAAGTCAACTAATGAGAAGACAATGTAGTAGTAGAGCAACTTGGCGCCTGTAGGGATCTTCCTTACCCCCGGCATTAGGACGATGCGTCGGAAGTATATGTCGTTCGGCCGCGATGTGAAGCAAGGCCCTGGAGCAACTAGGGCGAGCAGCACCGAATGGCCCGACGGAGAGTAGGTCGGCCTTTAGTAAAGCAACTGTTGTCGTTGGCGGTGATGTTACAATGCTGACGACGAGGAGGACTGCTCTCCTATTGCGGGAAGTGACGCTAAGCGAGGTAAAGATAGGGATGTCGTCTAGCTGCTATGACGGAAGCGCCGTAAGGTAAACACAGCACCTAAGAGGCAGGTATGTCTTTGCCCTAACTCCCTATCGTAATAGGCTCAACAAGATCTAAAGCGCTGCTAAAGCTAGCGTAGAGTTTCCAACCCGTAATCTTTAGGGGCATCCGCTCTAGAAGAGGAGACGCCTGCGGCCGCTTTTATAAGCTTTAAGGAATGGCTACTCGAAGCGGTCCTCAAGTGCGTTTGGGTGGGCGGGGTAGTAACGTTTCAGGTGGAGTTTATGTGGAATCCTTATACGAATCATGGACGATATGAACGTATACTAGAAAACCCGCGGCATAAGGCACTAGCAGGGGGGATCTCTTCGACGGTGTGTACCCTCTCTTTACGGGTTGCTTCTACAACTGAGAAGGTTCAAGGTGACGAGTATTTTAACGTCGAGGAGATTTTGGAGTAGCAAGAGGGAGAAGATAGGCCGGAGTACTTGGTCAAGTGGGCGGGGTATAGGTATAGGCATAATACTTGGGAACCTGCTGTATATTTCGAGCAGTGTCTTGAGATCCTAGAGCAGTTTTACTAAGAGAAGGGACTACCTCTACCTTGTATATAGATTTGGGCGGAATTTGATAGTTAGGGTGGTTTGTTATTGCTTGTGAACGGAGCAGAGATATATGTGCTTCGTGATGGGCGGTCGATCTTGCGATAGGTATGTGATGTTTGCGGTTGCTCCTTCGGGTTCGATGTTGAGAAAAGACGCGATAGTCCCGAAGATATGCCGGGTCTAGCCATCTAGCTATAGTGCTGAGCCACTGACGTATATAAGTATGCTGCCTTGCTTATACTATGATTGGAAACTAGGATGGATTTTCCTTATGGAGTAACATGGGTAATGCGAACCTACTACGGGACGTCCTGTAGTGCTGCTATTAGCGCCACGCTCAGTACTAACGTTATGCTCGACGGCCGCGGGGTCATTATACATATGTATACGAGCCTTAAGGCCGTAGCGGAGGAGAACCCTAAGAGTTGCGTATTTGGCGGGGTGAGTTTTGCCTGCGTTTTTTGAGGGGGTTGTATGTTTGTAGGAAGGTTGCTGACTTGTGTGTAGCAGATTTACTTTACCTTTGCTAGGGTGGAGGGTGTTGTGCTGGGAGAGAGGGTGGCGGCCGAGACGCTGAAGAAGTTTGATACCAACTGGGACAAGTTCTGAACTCGGCCCGGTAATTCTCGACTTTAGCCTTCTAGTAGGATAGAGCAGTAGCGGGCAATATAAGTGTTAGCTATCTCAGTTACTAGTTCTAGTATAAAGCCTACCCACTTAGAATATTAACTGTATATATTTCGTAAGAAACGAGCAACCCTTAATCTAGCAGACTATATATACCCAGAACTACTATAACCGAGCCCTCCTCCCCGTTTACATCCCTAATGTAGCTGAGTTTGCCTGAGCTAATGGTGGTAAATGCTATAGCGGCCTTATTGCTACCTCCCGGGCCTTTATATAGTGCTGCTGATAGGTCTACGTTCTTTATAAACTGGGCCTTCTGGCTATACTCTGACGGGAGCCGATCAGCTAGGTAAGCTCTGGTAATGTGGCGCTGGAGCTTGACTGTTTCCCGGTAGTAAGAGCCTCTCTGCTATAGTAGCCCGAGCCGGGCGAAGAAGCAGTTGAACTCGCCCGTGGTCAGTATGCTGCTAAAACACCCCGCGAGAACTACGGTTGCTCCTCTACGGAAGTAGTCTATGATATATTCCTAGAGCTTACGTTGCTGTGCTAGAGCGGTATCGGCAACGAGGATGACGGACGGCGGTATGTCCCGGCTCAAGATGTTAAGTGTAGCTTCGGGCGTTGTGGCTCGCTCTATTGTTGCCTTGGAAGCGATCTGCGAGATGAGGCTCGAGTGAATAGCGTCGAATAGATCCTCGCGATTAAGGTAGAGCGTAAGAATATAAAGGCTGGACGGCGTTCTCCGGTTTGTCGCGGTAGTTGCGGGCTGGGGACGGCCGATTACGACGTCTCTGAATTCGGCGACGTTAGCCCCCCTTTCTGCTGCCTCTTTTGCCCCGGCGTCGGCATCTGTGTTCAATACTTGTGTAATTTTCTAAAAGGAAATACGGAGCCCCTGAGCATCCTATCTCTCGATCTTACCTAACAATAGCTCCTATAGATCCTTATTCTTGATATCTCTGCCTTAGCGAGTCTTCTACCCGTTGCGAATCTAACCTCGGACCTAACCGGTGATGCCGTTAACTACGTAGGATAAATCCGTCGTAATGACTATATTGTCGACGCCCTGCCCCTTCTAGTTATAAAGCTATAGCGCGGCGATAGCGCCTTGTAGCTCAGCCCGGTTGCTTGTCGGTATGCTGATATCCTTAAACGGCCCCTTGTTCTTAAGCCGGCCGGAGATAAGGTTTGCTGGGCCGTATATAACAGCCTAACCCGCTCGGGCGTTTAGCTGCCTGTTGTTACTATAAGTGCCGTCGACGAATACGAGGATCTTTCCGGGATTGATCGGGGAGGCAAACCGGCTCTTATCGCGGCTAGTACGAGTCGCGGGAAACAGGTCGTCCGGAGAGGAGGATGGTAGTGGGGACTTGAACGTTGCCGGAAAGATATGCCCTGTACCTCGTCTTCTCTCCAATCGTTCGCTGCCCTCCTTGGGGCCGGTAATCGCGGGCTTACCGGTACTAGTACTAGGGGTCGGGCCTCTGTGTAGCGGGACTAATGAATAGGTCTCGTTGCTTATTATTAGAATCGCGTCCTCGCTTTCCTCCTAAGCCCGCTTATACTAATGCAGGACGAGTTGCGCCTCCTCTATTGAACTATGTGTGTACGTAGGTGGCACGAGGCCCTGCTCCCCGTCGTCGTATAAGGTATCCCAGAAGTGAGGATTTGCGTTGTGTACGGCTCGATAGAGAGTGTTGCCTTGATTTTTCAAGGCGCTAAGGGTCCTTGCGAGGGTTGCCGGGCTGGAGGTTCGAACTTTCGCTCTTATAAGCGGTCTTACGGGGCGGTTAACCTCCGAGGGGTCTAAGGCGCGGTACGACGACCTAAACCCAAACTCCGGTTTGTATGCTCTGAGATCGAGACGAAGACGTAGCTTGAGCAGGGTGAGTATAGCTAGGTGGCTGAGGCTGTTAGCTCGGGAATAGAGTATATCGATGGGCTCGAAAGCATTGGCACCCCGAATGGCGAGAGGGCTGCTGTCGTTAGTGGTGGCCTAGGATTTGATAAAATCGTAACACTCCTGCTCCCGGTTAAGGCACAGCAGGAGGGCGGGGACAATGTCCCGTATGCCTATATTGTCGCTCCGACAGAGGCGTAGTATGTCGGTGAAGTGATCTAGGGCCTTCTCGATAGCGGCCCGAGTGTCAGCCTGGAGGAGTATATCGGTAGCGGTAAACCTGGCCCTTATATAATTACGGGTGTCTAATATGCCCTAGAAATCCCCTATATATCTATTGAAGACGTCTGCTGGCAGAAATACGTCGCTCGGCTTGGCCCGGAGCGCGGCTTCTTCCCGCTCGAGGGTCTCTCGGGTCTTCTGGATGGCGGCGTAGGCCGTCTTGTGCTTCGATCAGTAGGCAGACTGGTATGCGGCGCCGCAGTAGCTGACCACCTTGTAGCCGCTATAGCGGAGGAGGCCTGAGGTCGACTAGTAAAGGGGGCATCTCTCGCGAGCACGTTGGAATAAGCCTATAGTATCGCTAGAGCCTGAGTCGTAATAATCTATACTGGCGGAAGAAGAGGCTTCTTGGGAGTGTTGAGAAATAATATACGGTCCGCTGCGAATCGAAGGGCCTAAGAGGTATTAAATGAGCTTTGGATGAAAGAAGCAGCTCCATCGGGCTCTATTAGGCTCTATCGGGTGGGGACTGCTTGTACGGAGTCAGAGGTTGTTGGGGCTGGGATCATTGGTTGGTTGCCTCCGGTTGATGGCCCTGTTTCGTTTCCTATAGCCTATAGTGCAAGCTTGCTTGTGACTCTTAGAAACAATCTGTGGGCAGGGGAAAAGGGGCAGCAGTGTAACTAACTACTACTTAAACCCCGAAAACATATCTTGATTGGACTATTAATACCTAGGTAATTGCGCAAGGTGTGCGACGTGAAAAACAAAAACGCAAGCACGTTTGTGCCCGTACTCGAAAATACAACAAGAAAGAGGAGTTAAAAACGGAAAAAGCGAAAACCAACAGCAATTACTGACTCTGCCATACTATACCGCCTACTCCTTAGCACTTCGCCGGGCTCGGCACGTTGGAGCACTTGGTCGACGTCTTACTGCCCGTGACGGCGACGTTGGACTACGTCCAGTTGGAGTATACGCCCTTGGCATAGAGGATGTGCTCGACTTGACGGTGCCCGTGACGCCGCTGAGGGTGAGGCCCGTGATGGGGCGAACCCCCGGTCGTTGAGAGGGGAGCAGAACGAGGTTTTTGCCGCGCCGCTACAGGCACAGGAGAGTCGGGCAAGTATGTCGAGGTCGCCGGTCGAGGGTAGCAACGCACCTGAGTTGGCTTGTGCCGAGCCATCCATGGAGCCGTCCATCGGCCGAGACCAGGCTAGCCTTCAGCACGACATGGGTTGTCCCGTCAGTACAGTCCCGATGGAGGGGTCTATAGTCCTGTTGAAGACAGCATCGCAGAACACGGCCAGGATGACGACGTTACCCAGCCACCACGCAAACACCCCGGATACGCACTTCATCCCCTATCACCCGCGGAACAGCGCCCGAGCCGCAGGCTCGCCTGCATCGCGCAGGCTGTCAACCACGACAGGCTCAGTTACGAACAACCCAGCGCCCAATGCCTCTGCAATCTTCGGTTGTTCCAGACAATCGAGGAGAGCAGTGCGAGGATGGTTCTGTGGTGCCGCCACGAGCACAGGAGGTTCGGGGAACTGCCGAGCCATCCATACAGCCGCCCACCAGCCACGTCGGCGCCAAGCGTCAGCGCGACCTCGGCCGTCGTCCCCATTACGATACCGAACTGAAACACTGGCGGGAAACGGGAATTGAGTTGCTGATCGAGATAACCTAGGCGGGTGTGGTGTTGGGGTCTCGGCATGTTTTGTGCGTGAAGGGAAGAGAATGCCTTGGCCAGACAGACCAGAGCCTGATGGCGCCAAGTACATGTACCTGGGACCTGACAGCGGTTCTGGGAGCTTGGATGGCAAAATCGTGGCTCGCTTACTAGACATCTCGGCCCGACAGAGCTCCTGACAGGCGGGGCAGGCGGGGCAGGCGGGGTAGGAACACGCGCCAATGGTAATATCCCCGCACTTGCCTGACTG
>Ga0247824_10001876_pt1 | contig 11706 bp, 7 predicted proteins | sample 13C_PalmiticAcid_FD_194412 | JGI IMG/M metagenome (GOLD analysis project Ga0247824, IMG submission 194412) | Soil microbial communities from agricultural site in Penn Yan, New York, United States - 13C_PalmiticAcid_Day48 | ecosystem: Environmental > Terrestrial > Soil > Agricultural land...
TGCCAGTGTTAGCCAGGCCAGTGGCAAGGGGCAACTCGTCCACACTCACCTGTGATAATGGGTCAATGGCAGACCCGGCGCCGGGCGCATGGGCTGGGGCTGGAGCAGGAGTGGCCGCCGGAGCCGGAGCCGGAGCTGGAGCGGAAACAGGGTCCTGGGTCTGAGCTAAGCCAGTGCTGCTGCCGGCGCCGTTGGCAGTCGTGCAAGTCCTAGTCTCGTCCGCATCCTCGGCCTCGGTTTCTTTGTCCTTGTCCCTGCTTTTGTCCTTGGGCACGGCGCTGGTGCTGTTCCGCGAGAGTCGGGAGGAGTGGCTCTTCCGTCCAGGGCTTCGAGAGAGAGATTGGGGGGTCGTCGAGCCCTGGCTCCAGGTGTTTGCTGCTGACGACGCATGAGTGTCTGGACCAGGGGTTGGGTTGGCCCTGCATACGACGGATACGCGTATGGGAGGAGGCGCTACTTGTTGGTGCTTGGATGACAGCGGGCGGGAGGGCGCACAAAGGGAAGGGAAGCAGGCAGTGCCACGCACGCCGACCAACAGGGAAGCCGGGGGAGAATTAATTGATCAAGGGATTCCTTTGGGCGTGCTTACCTCGGGCGTCCAGCGAACTGGGGGGTCTTGGCAACGGCTGTGACGACGGCGGCGTGCCGATGATCTTTGGGGGCGAAGGAGGATGTGGCTGTGGTGGTTGGCTGCTGCTGATCTCGACGGCGGCGACAGCACCCTGTGGCGAGTGGTTCTCGATCTGCATCTGCTGCTGTTGCTGCTGCTGCTGCTGCTGCGCGAGCGCGGGCGCAGCTGACTTTAACGTCGACCAGATGCCCGTCATCTTCGTCCCTGGCTCGCCCGACATGTGAGTGTGTGCTGGGCAGCAGCCACCAATGATGTGCGTGCTGTGCGCCCGCGCGGTGCGGCTTTGCGGCTTCGCGGACGAATTCAATTCGATGCCTGATCAGATGCACGGGATGCACCCCAGCGGCCGGTGGGACACGCAGCGGGAGAGACAGACAGGGGGACACTCCCACCCCCCTTCCACCCTGCCTGCCACATCCACCCTGTCCACCCTGCCTGCCACATCCACCCTGTCCACCCTGCCTGCCACATCCACCCTGTCCACCCTGCCTGCCACATCCACCCTGTCCACCCTGCCTGCCACCGAGCCCACAACTGTGGGCAACTGGCTGGGTGGGCCCTGGGGGCCGCCCCAACCTGCAGCGCAGCAGGCCAGTTGCCCAGGCTTTCGGGGTCTGATGCAACCCGACTGCCGGCCCTGTTGTGCCGTCCTCCGACACCAGCCCCTGATTGGCTGCCTGATGCCAACGTCACCGACTGGCCCCACTTTGTACTTGCACTGAAGAAGGACCTCCTGCCAGAAATCTGACCACCGATGGATCTGTCCTGATCCTGTGCTCCCGTCCCAGTGGCGCGAAGCCATGCCACGGCTTTGTCGGCAGAAGCCCACTGCGACAAAAACCAGGGCCCAACCACGCCGGCCGCCGGCTGCATCGGCATGCCAGGTCTCGCCTGTGTTTCGGGTCTTGGCCGGGGAGGTAAGAGTCCGCTGCTAACCAGCTAGCTGGCGGATCAAGGTGCGTGCTGCTGGGGGTGGCGTTTGTGTGTCTGACATGGGCCATGTGACTGCCATGGACGAGGGGGGGCAGGAAACTTGACCATGCTTTTCGCTAATTGTGGGTAAGCTCCGAGGTTGTTGCATCATCATCAGGCATGTCCGACGGTGACTAGCATGTCTGGTGTGCTGAGCCTGACCCACCGCCTTGTCGGACAAAGGCGAGCTCGGCACCCTGTCCGGGCTCGTGCCATGGAACCGAAATTGACTCGGGATGGGGGTTGATGGGAAGTCGGAATTTTTGCCCTGTTTCATCGTTTCAGCGTCAAACGACAAAAAAAAGAGGAAACGGACCAACGACCCCCATTCCATGAGTGACGACGTAGGAATGACGTTTGCCCAACCCTGGCGGAGCGGCAGTAGCCGTCGCCCGCGTTCTTAGCGTAACGCCAGGGGGACGGGTGGGGGACACAGACGTGAGACTGGTCTCGGCCCTTCTCGGATGTGGGATGTGGGATGGAAGTTCGCCATCCATCGTCGCAAAGCATCCATGGGGTGCACAACATTAGCCACCAGGAGAGAGGGACAGGATTGTGCTTGATTTTGTCTTGTTTCTGTTTTCTCGTTGTTATAACACCATCCCCCCCTCGGCAGAGCCCTCTCCCCCGCCCCCCTCGTCCTCGTCCTCGTCGTCGTCGTCCAGGTCAAACATGGGATACGTCAAGATGGCCGCGATCCCGCCCAGCGCCTCCAGCCGCGTCCCGCTCTCGTGGTCGCTGCTGAGCAGTCGCACCTCGCCGCCGTCCGCCTTGACCTTGTCCACCAGCCCGACATACTTTTTCCGCTCCGCCACGTCCATGCTCCGGAAGAAGCCATTGTTGACCAGCAGCACGCCGCCGCCCCTCCCGACCGCGCCCTCGGCCACCGCCTTCTCCACCGGCTTGGTGCCGTACCACGCCTTGCCGTCGTCCTTGCGCATGCGGTCGTAGAACTGGTCCATCAGGTTCGTCTCGGTCGTGAACTTGGTGTCATGCATCGTCTTCTTCACCTCGGGGCTCTTGAGCACCTCGTTGAGGCTGTGCACATGCCCCGTGCTGGCATGCACCGTGACGGCGTCCTTGGCGATGCGCTGCAGGCCCTTGTCGCCCGTCCGCGCCGCCTCGGACTGCATGTACGCGCGGAAGTCCTGCGCGACGAACCCCGGGCTGGCGAGCAGCAGCGTGCGCGGGATGGTGAAGTCGATGGCGTTGCGCAGGTTGGTCAGGATCTTCTCGTAAAAGGTCGCCATCCCGCCCGACGCCTCCTTGGCCGTCGACCGCTTCTTGGGTATCGAGCTCTCGACCCGCTGCTTGACTATTGTCCGGAACTCGGTGATCAGGCAGATGTTGGCCAGCCCCTCCTGCATCACCACGGCCGCGATCGCCTCGGGCCGGTCCTCGCTGAGCGCCTCCTTGAGCGTCTGCAGCGCCACCGAGTCCCACCCGGCCTTCTTCCATATTGTGAACTTGATGTCGGCCTTCTCGTAGCGGAGCGTGATGGTGTGGTGCTGCCCGACGGCGACCCAGTCGTTCTGGTTCTGGACGGTGCCCGAGACCTTGAGCTCGGACGCGAGCGGGTCGAAGAAGGTCGACTTGACCTTGACCGAGAGGTGAGTGCGGATGCCCTTGCCGATCGTGGACCCCGTCGCCGTCGTCACCGTGACTTTGCGGACCGCCGGCGCGTGGATGACGTCCCCGACCGCGATCAGGTTGTTGGCGTGCCACATGTCCTCGGGCTCGACGATCAGCAACGACACGCCATCCTCCTCGTCGATGCCCTGCAGCGTCTGCTTTTTCGAAACGAACCGCATCGCGTATGGTGTGTATGGTGTGTATGGCGTACAGAAACCCTCTGCAGGCGACAGCAGCGTCTGCGTCGTTTGTCGTCGCGCAAAAGTTGAGTTGAGATATGCGATTTGCGTGAGGTATGAGATATCGAGAATTTGGGTTGGGTGTTGGGAGCTGCTTGGAGCTCGTAGCTTCAGTGATGGCGGGGTGAAGTGGCTGTGGGATTTATAGCGGGGTAAAAAGGGTGGGTCAATGTGTCCATTTGTCTTCCGTCCATGCGGAGGACAATCACTGGATGCAGTGCCTTTTCCAAAAAAACAATCATCTAAAGCGGGATTGATGAATTGTGGTGGATACCAAACAATCGTACACAGGATACCATCAATCAGACTTTCCGCCTCCCAAATGCGCTTCCGCGGCCATGCGAGAGAGAGGAGCGGCCCTTGCACGGTGACAAATCTGGACGAACTTGGACCCAAGAGTCGTTGGAGTGGGTTAGGTGGGGTTGGCCAAATAACTACTCCGTAAGTGGACCCCTCAATGGACCCCACCCGAGGCAGGCCCCCCAAGCTCGATGGGCAACCTCGCGTCTTCCGTCCTCAAATCAACATTTGCTGCCCTGTCAATTCCATTGGCCTGCAACGGGCCCAAAACACTACCTGAGTACCTGCACAGTATGTGGAAATCAAGGCGGTGCGCATTTCTGGTTCGCCTTTGGAGGACGGCAACCAGACAGCCCGGCGAGGCAATCCTGACCCACCCTCCGCATGCAATGTTGGACGCACACCTGGACAAAGTAAGGCTGAGCAATGACAGGGATCCTCCACTCAAATTGGAGAGCGCACGCGCGGGGCACACCACTGCGCGGCCAATCTTTGCGGGGAAGCAGGCAGCGGTCGCAACCGAGCTGCAACTCGTCATCTTTCAGGTTCCCTGTCAGCCAACATTTCTGACACACACACAGGCGCGCCTGCATCCCGCTCTGGATGCCTGGTGCTGCCCTGCCCACCTGGGCAATCCTGTCCTGTCCTGTCCCGGCTTCCTCTGTGCCAGTTGCCGCCATCTCGTCTGCCGTCGTCCCAGGTCTCCGGTCATCGGGCATGAGGCGACACGAGGAGGGGCGGCGTGTCTCGCGCACCCGCTGTCCGCCGGCGTACGGCTCGACGGCGCCCTGTGTCAGCGAATGGTGGCGCTGAACCCTTGCCGATGGGTTCTCCTGCATGACGCTGTACAGGACCACGGATGCGGTAGGGGGGCACTGCAGCCTGGCCCAGCCATACGCTGGGGGGCCCTTGGGTGCGGCCGCCGAACCAACAAGCAGTCGAGCGGGCGGTGTGCATGCAGGAAATTCGTGCAAGCTAGGGGCGTGGACGGTGGATGGCCGGTTGTGGATGGATGGATTGCCGCTGCTGCCTTGCGCTTTTCCGCCTTGCATGGCCGCATGGGAGATCGACAGGTTGGCGATGCGGTCCCGGCCTGGTTTGTCTCCCACTTCCTCCCTCTTCATACTGTGGACTTGCCCTCTGCATGACGGCCTGGGCAAACAGGCCCACGCAGCAACCGCCTCGTGCGATAATCCGCATTTTGCCCCCCAAGTCCCTATAAAAGGCACTGCCCTCCTCCTGTTGTACACAAACCCCTGGGTTGTTGGCCTGAGGATCCTGCGTGCCCGTCTTCCAGCACCACAGTCGTCTGCTCGCCCTTCATGAACAGCCTCGTTGCCCTCGCCGGCACGTCGCTGCTCAGCAACGACAAGAGCACAACGGTGCAGGACCTCGAAAAGCGCATCCCCGGCTTCTCGGTGCTGCAGGACTTTTTCAAAAAATGGCTACGCCTCGACCTCACCACCCTCCTGACCGCCGCTGCCCTCATGGGCGCCGCGTCTTCGGGCGCGCAGAGCATACAAGAGACCGGATCCAAGGTGTACTGGTGGATCGTCCGCTTCCTCACCGCCTCCATCTCCATCGCCGGCAATGACCGCCTCAACCGCGAGGTGCTCAACTGGCTGGGCGCCCATGTGCTGCTCAAGAAGGGCACGCGCATCCTGACGGCCAACTCCGAGACCATCCGCAACGACGCCTGGTCCTACCGCCGCGTCAACCAGGAGCGCAACGACTACCACCACGAGAAGCGCATGCCCGTGCAGTACCTGCCCACCTTTGGCACCACCTGGTTCATCCACGGCCGCAACATCTTCATGGTGCGCCGCATCCTCACCAGCAGCTCGCACTACCACAGCTCGTGGACCCGCACCCCAGACGAGTACGCCGGCGCCCCTGAGGGCGACGAGCCGCTCGTCGTCATGTGCCTGGGTCGCTCCGTCGAGCCCATCAAGCGCTTCCTCGGCACCTGCCGCGAGTTCGCCGACAAGCAGCGCGAGGCCTACATCACGGTCCGCATCAGCAAGCGCAGCTACGACGAGACCTGGGACACCACCATCCTGCGGCCCCTGCGCCCGCTCGAGACGGTGCACTTTGACGAGAAGATCAAGGAGGGGCTGGTCGCCGACATCTCCAACTACCTCGACGTCAACACGCGCAAGTTTTACAACCGGCGCGGCATCCCCTACCGCAGGGGCTTCCTCCTCTACGGGCCGCCAGGCACCGGCAAGACTTCGCTCTCGCTCGCCCTGGCGGGCAAGTTCGGTCTCGAACTGTACCTGCTGCACATGCCGAGCGTCCGCGACGACTCGGTGCTCGAGAAGCTCTTCACCGCCCTGCCCCCGCGGTGTCTGGTGCTGCTCGAGGACATCGACGCCGTCGGCATCAAGCGCCGCACGCGCAAGTCCGAAGACGATGACGATAGCGACGACAGCGACAAGGATGAAGACAAGGACGACGATGATAGCGACAATGACCGCGGCCGCTCCAGCTGCACGCTCTCGGGTCTGCTCAACGTCCTCGACGGCGTCGCCTCGCAGGAGGGGCGCATCGTGCTCATGACATCCAATTTCGCCGAGAAGCTCGACAAGGCCCTCGTGCGACCCGGACGCGTCGACAAGATGCTCTACCTGGGCCACATCTCGCCGCGGAGCAGCGAGCTCATGTTCCTGCGCATGTACGGCCCGGACGCCGACGGCGCCGCCCCGGCCGACCGCGAGGTGCAGCTCCCGCAGCAGGAGCTGGAGCGCCTGGCGCTCGAGTTCGGCAAGACCATCCCCGACGATGTATTCACGCCTGCCCAGGTGCAGGGGTACCTCCTTAACTACCGGAACTCCCCCCTGGACGCGACTGGCAATGCCAAGCAGTGGGTGGAGGAGGAGGTGCAGCTGATCGCGACGGCGAAGGAGAAGGAGCGGAAGGCGAACGAGACCAAGAAGAAGAAGCGGAAGGAGAGGAAGCTGAGGCGGGCCGCCAAGATGGCCGAGGCGATGCGGAATTACGCGTCGGATGAAGAGCTTGAGGAGCTGCGGCAGAAGGTGGAGGAGAAGAAGAAGAGGAAGAAGAAGGACCAACCTGAGGGCGACGAAAAGACGAAAACCGAGGGCGACGAGAAAACGAAAACCGAGGGCGATGAGAAGACGAAAGCCGAGGGCGAGGAGAAGACTGGAGATAAGGCGGAGGGTGGGGAGAAGGAGGAGAAGGAGGGCGCGAAGGAGACGGAGGGCGACAAGGAGAAGGCGAAGGAGGCTGGTGAGGAGGAGGTGCCGCAGAATGGCACCGAACAGGATGGTTCCCACGCGGCCGCGACCCACGACGCGCCCAACGGGGTGTCGGGAGAGCACACGCAAGAGGAGGCTGCACCAAACGGAACGAAGACCCCGGCCACCGAGGGCAAGGCTCCTTCCAAGCCCCTCAAGGTCAACGGGCAAGTCGCGCCGACCGAGGAACCCGTCTTGACCAACGGCGTTTCTGGTGAACACTGAACAGAACAAGCTCGCTCTACTGCGAGGGTGGACAGCGGTAGATAGCGGTTGATATTTCGCGGTTTGGGGTGTTGGGTGATTGGGAGCGGCGGCGATGGTGGGTGTCGTTTCTCGGTTTCGGACAAGGTGCATCTCGGGATCAGGCTGGAATCATTCACATTGCAAAAAGCGAGACAATGCAGATGCTGATTAACAAACTCGGGGCTTCCTCTGTAAATTTGAAAATTGGCAAGCCCTGTTCCGTGACAGAGAGTGTGGTGGCTGCCAACTCGAACACTGGTGTCGCCACCTCCGCTTTACGGTTGAACCCTCTCGCTGCCTCGAATTACCTTCCGCGATCAACTGACAGGATGGCTCGAGAGCGCTTCCCCAAGTTATATCCCGGATGTGACCCCTGGCCGCAGAAGGTCCGCCGGGTCCATGGTAACTTCCATCCGTGATCTCTTGGAGCTGGGACAGCGCAGCATCGACTTCTGGCTCGACCGAAACGAGACTCCCTCAACCATCCTCGATCTGCAGTCAACACAGCATCAGCCGGCAGCATTACGATATCCCACTCCAGCCAACCATTCACAACATCGCCTCCTCTTTGCTAGCCCTCAGCAAACCCACACAAACACAACCTTACCAAGCAGCAACTCGGCCAACAGCCCTCAACTTTCTCCAACATGGTCGCCGTCCCCGACCCTCACCCCAACCTGGAGACGGTCTGGCAGCCGGGCCTGACCGAATTCGAAGCCCCTCCAAACTTCAAGGCCCGCATCAAGGAAAGCTACGACGCGCGAGCCGACCAGTTCAACGTGTGGACTACGACACAGAACGTGCAGCTCCGCATCCACTACGTGGGAGAGCTCATCAAGCTGCTGAAGGGGGAGGACAAGAAGAAGGGCGCGGCGCACGGGCGGGACGACAAGAACAAGGCGGGGGCGCACAAGTACGACGACAAGAGCAAGGTGGCGGCGCGGCCGCTGATGCGCTCGAGCTCGCGCTCGGGGACCGGTGCGGCGGGAGCGCCCGCTGGGCTGTGGGGGATGCACGCGCTCGATGTCGGGTGCGGGTGCGGGCACCCGGTCCTCCAGATGCTCGTCGACGAGGACATCGACACGATCGGGGTGGACCTCTCGGCGCGGCAGATCGCGCAGGCCAGCGAGCGGTTTCCCAGGCAGATCAAGTCGCTGCAGGTGGTGCTGGCCGAGCAGGACATGATGGACCTGCGCTTCCCCCCGGCCGAGTTCAACATGGTCGTGGCGCTGTTCACCCTGATGCACCTGGAGCGGGCGGAGCAGACGGTCTTTTTGAACCGCGCCCACCGCTGGCTCAAGCCCGGCGGGATGCTGCTGTTCAACTTTCCCCAGGTCGAGAACGAGGGGAGAGTCCTCGACCAGTGGCATGGGAAGGAGGCCGGGTGGTTGTTCACGAGCAGCTGGGGCCAGAGCATGATGATGGAGGTCATACACCGGCTGGATTTTGAGGTTTTGGTGGAGGAGGTCCGGGGCGACGGCGGCGTCGAGGTGCCCAACGTCGTGTGGGTGATTGCCCAGAAGCGCAAGCCCCCGATGGAGCCGAAGAAGGAATGGGTGCAGCGGCCGAGGGAGCCCTCGGTGGGCGAGGCCATATTACTGGAAACCCCCATGACGGCGTTGTCCATGATGACGCCGTCGGATTTGGGGGATGAGTATTACTAGGCAGTCATGGTTTGTTTTGTTCGGCTTGGTCGACCGCGGGCTGAAGGCGGGGGAGGATGGACGGCAACAACAGTGGATGAATCATCCTGATTGTTTTGTATAGGGGTTGAATCCAAGAAGCGAGGCCGCGTTGCCCCTTGAGACAGTGCTGTTGAACCTTTGACATGATTTACACCACGTTGTCTGATGTCCCGGGGTCTCTTTTCGATGCTGATGACACGGCCCCTAGTTCGAAACCCGAGCCGATCCGCCCCTGTCATCACGGAACGGCATGTACGCGTTCAGCTGGTTTCATTTTCGTCACTATTTTGAGGAGTTGGTGACGATTTAGGCACAAGGGCGTTGGGGTCAGTGGAAGCAAATCTCTGCAGATGATCTCTGGACCCCGAAGAGCCGCGTACCTGGTTCTAGGTACGTGCCAACAGGGGCTTGTAACCAGTGAGAGGATGGCGGTTGCCTTCAACAACCCGGACCAACGGGTTGAGGTGCCTCGTCAACAGCGGAGCTCGGCAGCTCATGATGGAGACCGGGGATGGGTTCGGAGTTGTCGAACCCCCCGCACGCCGCAGCCGGGGGTTAGTAGGTGTCGTCCAAGCGGAAACGACATGAATGGTGTCCTCATCGACTCCAGGGTGAACGAGTTACCGATGAGGCCGGGTGTACGTACCTGCCCGCTGTTGACGGGGAACCCGAAGATTCCGGAAACAACACATTTGGGCGGGGCTGAAGGTTGTCTGGTTGTCCACCCTCCGTGCTGTAACCAACCATCGCAGCACCCACAAACGAGTCGAGACAGAAAAGGCACTGCAAACGCTTTGAACAGCACATACGACCATACATAGTAGAAAGCTCGGGATCCCGTCCGCTCTCCCCTAGATAAACTACTAATGGCCGAACTAGTACTCAGGTCGGTGACGACTGGGGAATCCTCGGTGTTGTATGTTTTGCTGATTTTGTGTCCATTTTTATCCTGTCGCCCGTCTTGGGCCCTCCTCATCCCAGGGTCCCAGAGCCAATCGACAAAAATTTAGTTAACTGACAGCGAATTCAACACATCCGCTGCCTGCCTGGAACTGACAACCGGTTGACATTTGAGACACTGATTGAAGAGAGAGTTCTGAGTGCAGTCAATCGCTGGTTGAATGTATGGACACGCGAGTCTGGAAGAGAGCCAAGTCACTCAATGTCAGTATCCCGGGCCCGGGATCCTTGAGCTTATTTTCCCGCCAGGCACTATTTAACATGATCCCGTGATACGGAAGACGATTGTCTGTCATGGCGATCGACAGTCGGACATGACAAGAAATTAAACACCATTTTGGATGGTAAAAGTTTCGTCACGCGTCACTCTGTAGCGGAGCGTCATATCATGGATTGCCAGATCGCTGCACTTGGGTAATAATGATGGTACTCGGGCTGAGCCGAGTCGCCCTGACCCTTATACGGTCACGCGGATGTTTCGTACAACCGCGTTCCATTATAACCTTGAGTGCAGCATGAGTTGCGATAATGTCAAGGAAGGACATCCTTTCCGATGAGATGGAAAAACGGCAGATCCAGGGGGCCGCAGGCATCCAAGCGGTCGGGCCGTAGCAGGTCGACTGTTAATACGCTCGGGGAACATCTCTCCGCCTCACGGAGTATCGGAGGATCAGAACTTCCCGGGTGGGTGCCCCAGTAAGGCACCGGGAGGCGAGCGTTGATCCCGCGGCAGCCGGGCCAGGAACCAGAGTTGCCGCCGAGGCCCAGGTGACGCGGCTCGGTATGCTACAGTCCATGGTTCGCTGGTGCACGTCTCCTGGCCTGAACCGGAACGAGCCGGGCCCAAGACCCCTGACCAAGTAAGCTTATCTCCTGGATGCCTGTCGGCGAGGGGGTCATTCATCGCGTGGGGGGTGGGTCACGGTCAAGGCCCATGTTGAGGAGAGAGCCTGCAAGTTTCTTTGGGCAAAGATACCTGGGCAGGATAGGATGAGGAACCAAGTGAGAGGGGAGAGTGGTGATGGCCGATTTCCCCTCTTGCTTCAACAATTCCCAGCACAAGATGGCTGAGGTTGGGCATGGAATCCTTGGTGCGGGGTGGTGTGGGCGCGTGAGAGGGGCGTCGAAATTCCATGTCCCCGGCCGCAGTGGACTGACAGACAGTAGACGGGGCAAAAGCACGGTGACCCGCAATCCGATATGAGGATGGCCAGTTTCCATCTGCAATGCTGGAGACTGTCGAGTTTGTCGAGGTCGGACGAACCGGATGGGTGGAACTGCGATCCCTGGTGAATCCCTGTGCAGCTCTCGCAGCGGGAGATCGATCTTGCCGACATGTGACGACAGGACATTTGTGCGCCGCGCCTGATTGGCCAATTCGCGCGCGAGGGCGCTTGTGGAGACGGCACAACACGAAATTCACAATCCTGGTCGGGGGTGGAAGGTTCTTGGTCAATCAAGCGAAGGCTGCCACGACAAGCGACCAGCAGCGCGATGACATCAAACAAGCATCACGCCGCGCGAGCACTACCCGCGTAGTGGGCGGACGCCGGCACGGCTCAGCGGCCCACTCGCAAATACCGTCCATGCTAAGGCCGCGCCGAGACTTGTCAAATCCCTCGATCGGGCGTAGCGGGTGTCACTCGGACCCCGTCGAGGCCACTCGCCCGCCGCCCTCGCGGGCTTCCTTGCATGGAATTCTCCGAACATGGCCACGACAACGGCATTCCGCTCTCTCGTGGTGGTGAGTGCATGTGGCAAACCCGAGTGTTGGCGCTCTCGCC